>Ga0156278_1141_pt1 | contig 66184 bp, 56 predicted proteins | sample RifCSPlowO2_12_FD_107927 | JGI IMG/M metagenome (GOLD analysis project Ga0156278, IMG submission 107927) | Acidobacteria bacterium RIFCSPLOWO2_12_FULL_65_11
AAAGGATCGCCCGATTGAATCGCCTGGCCGCTGGCTGGAAGATGACCGCTGCACAGGAGAACGTTGACATGTTGACGACCGACGCGCACATCACCGATTGGCTGCAGCTCATCCGGGCCGAGTATCTCGAAATGCCGGGCCTGCGTCTGACCGAGTCCCAGGTGCAGCGGCTCTGGGGTCTCGACCCGGCGACGAGTCAGGCGCTGCTCGCGGCGCTGCTCGACGTCAAGTTTCTCAAACGTACGCGCCATGGCGCCTACATGCGCACCGACGTGAGCTGATGCGTATGGAATGGCCCTCGACTCTCACCAATGGTGACGCCGTGATTGTCCGAGAGGAGACGCGGGCCGGACTGCGGTTTGTGGTGCACAGCCGCCGCGGCCCTCAGTTCACGTGTCGAACTTATGCCGAGGCCGAGGCCCGGACCCTCGCCTATGCCGAGCGTGCCCGCGGTCACGCCTGGTATTCGGATGGATGCAGGCTTCAGCTCATCAGCCATGGCCACCGCGCAATCCCGTCACAAATCAAGCGCCAGGTTGGTGTTCAGGAAATCAAGTAACAGGCACTGCGCCCGGGCCGGGGTGTAGCCGTCTTGGGCGGCCCAGTCGGTCGTCCTCGCTCATCAGCTGGCAACCACGCGCCGTTCCACGCGCACGAACCACCCTGTCCCCAACACCACACCCGTCCAGAACAGCCAGGCCGGGAACTGCTGGGGCACCTGCCGGTCGAGGACAAATCTCCACTCGACGAGGAACGCCCCGACGATCACGAGTGCCGACGCGAGCAGGATCGTGATGTCCTTCCTGCTGTAATCGCGCGGCCGCTCCGGCGTCCAGAACAAGTAGCTGCCAGTCACGATGAAGATGGCGGCCACCGTGTGGGCGCCCGCGACGGTGGCCGCCTCGATCCATCCCAACGCAAGAGCGAAACTCCACAGCCCGACATACGACCCGCCACGCCGCATTCACCGCGACCTCACATCACGCCATGTCGATTCTAGCCCTTCCGCATCTGCCGAAAGACCTTGGCAGCGGAGCAATCGCTGTACCGGCGAATTACCGGCGCGAAGGCGGAAAGCCGCGGAATTCTTCCCTCACTTCCGTAAATTTCCCGCGACTGCCGGCGCGACAGCGTATGCGCTTCCATGAAGAGGTGCAGGCACGATGCTTGCGGCGTCTTGCTCTGGAGGGGGTAGGGTATGAAGTCTCCGCAACGACCGGGCATGATCGGTGTGGCCATGGCGAGCCTCGTCCTGACGGCATCCACTTCACTCGGCCAGGCATTGCCCCAGCGCGTCGAGATTCCGCCTGCCACGACGACGCTCGAAGGCGTCCCGACGGTGAGGATCGATTCGGCTGAAGGACGTACGACGCGACGTGTGCTGAGCTCGGCCGAGGCTGACAGTCAGCGTCTGATGATTCGCGTCGTCGATGGACGGTTCTACTGGGCGAGTCGAGACAATCGTCCGCTTCAGTTGAGCTCGTCGGGAGAATTCACGTACTTTTCGTCCGAACCCGGCAGGTACATCAGGCTCACACGGCTCAACGACAAGATCTCGTATGTCGAGCACGTGGACGCTGCGCTGTTGTCCCCGACCGCGCGTTCGACCCCCTTGCCGTTTGGGACCGTCACTTGGTGGGGAGAACTGAGGATGGTCCTGGGGAAGTGACGGGGCGCTCGCCCTCGCCAGGCTCGAAGGTCGTGAACGTTTTCAGAAGGCCGACGCCCATCGCCAGCAGCGTCGGCCCCAGCACGAGACCGAGTGAGCCGAACACGCGCAACCCGCCAAGCAGGCCGACAAAGACCAGCAGGCCGTTGAGGCCCGCGCGGCCGCTGAGGAGCATCGGGCGCAGCACGTTGTCGACGGCGCTCACGGCGCCGAGTCCGAACCCTGCGAGGATGACGCCGCGCCACAGGTCTCCGCCCGCGACGAGGAGCACCGCGGCCGGCAGCCACACGATCCAGGCGCCAAAGGGCAGCAGGCAGAAAAACGCCATGACGACGCCCCAGAAGATGGGGGCGCCGATCCCGAGCACCGCAAACGCCAGGCCCCCGAGCAGACCCTGCACGGCCGCGACCACGCCCGCCGACACGACGCTGGCCGACACCAGGTCGGCCGTCTGCGCGATCAGCCGCTCCCGGAGCTGCTCGTCGAGCGGCAGGGCTTTTCGTATCCCATCCATGATGGCGTCCCGGTCGCGGAACAGGAAAAATGTGGTGAACAGCGTGGCCGCGAGATTGAACAGGAATAGGGCGATGTTCTGCAGCAGGTTGCCGGCCTGGGTGGCCAGCGCGGCGGCCATCCGCCGCGCGATGTCGACCGCTGTCGCAGCGATATCGAACTGCTGCGCGCCTGAAGTACGCTGCTGAAGCCAGGCCCATGCTCGTTCGAACCACACGAGACGGCCTTCGGCAAAGGCACGTTGAACGTCGCCGGCCGCCTGCACCGCTTCCCGCACGAAGGCGGTCAGCACGATCACCAGGGGCACGACCACGATGAGCGCCACGGCGGCCGTGCTCAGGATCGCGGCGCGAGACCGGCCCCACCGTCGTTCGAGCCGCACGTGCGCCGGGTGGAACACGATGACGAGCACGGCGGCCCAGCCGAGCGGCACGAGAAACGGCTGGAAGACGAGGTAGATGAGGTAGCCGAGGAGCCCGGCCAACAGGAAGAAGAGACCCGTGGTGAGACGTTCGCGGTCAGCCTGTCGCCTGATGAGCATAGGGGAAGGCGCAAGTCTCAAGTCTGAAGTCTGAAGGCTCAACTGTGGCAGACTTCAGACTTGAAACTTGAGACTTGATTATGCCTCGAAGCCTGGAAGACAACGTCAATTTCTACTTCGATCGCGCCGCCGGTTCGAGCGGCCACCCCAAGGGACTGCTCGATCAGATTCGCGCCTGTAACGGCGTGCATGCGTTCCAGTTTCCCCTCCGCCATGCCGACGGACGGATCGAGGTCGTTCGCGCCTGGCGCGCCGAGCACAGCCACCACCGGCTGCCCACCAAGGGTGGGATCCGCTATAGCGCCGCTGTCGACGAATCGGAGGTGAAGGCGCTGGCGGCGCTGATGACCTACAAGTGCGCGGTGGTTGACGTCCCGTTTGGCGGCGCGAAGGGCGCCGTGCAGGTCGATCCGCACGCCCGGAGCGTCGAGGAGCTGGAGCGCATCACGCGCCGCTACACGCACGAGCTGGCCAAGAGGAATCTCATCGGGCCGGGCCTCGACGTGCCCGCACCGGACGCCGGCACCGGCGAGCGGGAAATGGCCTGGGTCGCCGATACGTATGCGGCCTTCAATCCGGGACAGCTCGATGCGATGGCGTGTGTCACGGGCAAGCCCGTCACCGAAGGCGGCATCCGGGGCCGGAAGGAGGCCACCGGACGCGGGCTTGTGTACGCGCTCAAAGAGGCGTGCTCGCAAGCCGACGACATGAAGGCGCTCGGGCTCCCGGTCGGTCTCGAGGGCAAACGCATTGTCGTCCAGGGGTTCGGCAACGTCGGGTACTACACGGCGAAGTTGTGTCGCGAGCAGGGCGCGCGGGTGATCGCCATCGCCGTCCCCGAAGGCGCCATCGTAGACGCCACGGGGCTCGACGAAGACGCCGTGATCGCGCACCGAAAGGCCACGCGATCGATCCTCGGCTTTGCCGGCGCGACCTCTCTTGCCCGCAGCACCGATGCGCTCGAGATCGACTGCGACGTCCTGGTGCCGGCTGCGCTCGAGAATCAGCTGACGGCCGACAATGCGCCGCGGGTCAGGGCCCGGATCATCCTCGAGGGCGCCAACGGCCCGACCACGGCTGAAGCCGACGAGATCTTCCGGGCCAAGGGAACGCTCGTGATCCCGGACATCTACGCCAACGCGGGCGGCGTGACGGTGTCCTATTTCGAGTGGCTCAAGAATCTCTCGCACGTTCGCTTTGGACGGCTGGAGGGTCCCGATGAGTTACGCACCGTGAACTCCGGGCTTGAACGAACCATGGCGATCGCCTATCAGGAGATTCGCGAGACGCTAGGCCGGCAGCCTGGGCTGCAGTATCTGCGGACGGCGGCGTTTCTGACGGCCATCAACAAGGTCGCGCGCGCCTACCTCGAACTCGGCATTTTTCCATGAAACGCGGATGAAGTTTTCGGCCCTGGCGCTCGACTACGACGGCACGATCGCCGGAAGCGGCGGCATCGATCCGGCGGTGCGGGCGGCCATTGCCGATGCCCGGCAACACGGGATTGTCGTCGTGCTGGTCACCGGGCGCCGGCTGCCCGATCTCCGCCGGGCTGCCGGCAACTTGTCCTGCTTCGACGTCGTCGTCGCCGAGAATGGCGCGGTCCTCGAGTTCCCGTCGAGCGGCCGCCACGTGCAGCTCGCCCACGCCCCGAACGAGACCGTCCTTGCCGAATTCGCACGACGACGCATCGACGTGGTGGTCGGTGAATCGGTGGTAGAGGCGGACGCGACGCTGGCGGTCCCGATCCTTGACGTGATTCGCCGGCTGGAACAGCCGCTGATTCTCGCGTTCAATCGAAGCCGTCTGATGATCCTGCCGCAGGCCGTCGCCAAGTCCACCGGACTGCGGCAGGCGCTTCGCGCCTTGCGCGTCTCGATCCACAACGCGGTCGGCATCGGCGATGCCGAAAACGATCACGATCTGCTCGACGCCTGCGAGGTGGGGGTCGCCGTCGAATGGGGCAGTCCGGCGCTGCGGGCGGTGGCCGACGAAATCATCCGTGGAACGGGCCCGGCGGCCGTGGCCGACTACATCACGCGAATCGTCGGTCAGCCGAGGTTGTCCGCCGCCCAGATGGGCCGGCGCCGCCTGTTCCTGGGCCATCAACTCGACGGCCAGCCGGTCAGCCTGGCCGTTCGCGGGCGCACGATGATCGTCGCGGGCGAACCCGGCACAGGAAAGTCGTGGCTCGCGGGACTGCTCTGCGAGCAGCTCATCCTGCAAGGCTACTGCGTCTGCATCCTCGATCCGGAAGGCGACTACCGGTCGCTCGAAGCGCTGCCGAGCGTGATCGTGCTGGGGGGAGACGATCCGCCGCCGAGCCCGCGCGATCTCGAGCAGGCGCTGCGCTATTCCGACGTCAGCGTGATTGTCGATCTCTCGAAGGTCGCTCATCAGGAGAAGATCGAGTATCTGAGCTCGCTTCTACCCATGCTGATCCAGCTTCGACGCCGGACGGGATTGCCGCACAAGATTCTGCTCGACGAGGCCCATTACTTCCTGGGCACCGGCAAGGCGCATCTACTCGATCCCGAGCTGGCCGGCTACATTCTCGTCACCTATCGGGTCTCTGCTCTGGATCCGTCCATTCGCGCCACCAGTGACGCGGTCGTCATGGTGACTCGCGAGACGACGGGCCAGGAGGCCGAGGCGTTGTGCGAGATGTGCAGGGCCGGTCGTGTCCTGGCGCCCGCGCCGGAGATCTTTCGCGATCTGCAGGCAACGGAGGCGGCACTCTTGCCAGGCAGCGAAGAGGCGCACGGCGAGGTACGCCGGTTCCAGCTGGCGCCGCGGCTGACGGGCCACGTCCGTCATCGGACGAAATACCTCGACATGCCGATCCGGCACTCTCAGGCGTTCGTGTTCACGCAAGACGGCGGATCCGGGCCGCGGGCTCACACCCTGCGGGCCTTTATGGGACTGCTCGCCGCGCTCCCGGCCGAGGCGCTGCGGGGACATCTCGTCCGGCACGATTTCTCCACGTGGATCGAAGAGGTCTTCCGCGACCGGTCGCTCGCCGCCCACGTGCTCGACCTCGAGGAGCGCGCGGAGACGTTCGGCGTCCAGAACGCCACCGACGCCATCGCACAGGCCATCCGCGCGCGGTACGACGTCACCGACGACACGAACGTGTGAATCCCGTGTCGAGCGATTTCAGAACGACTTTACCAGGCCGTGCGCACAACCGCGGATTCCTGCAGCCGCTCGTCTTTCGTAATGAGGAGTGCCGATTCCAGAATCGCCGTTGCGGCGATCAGCCGGTCGGCGGGATCGCCGGGAAAACGCGCCGGTAGCTCCGCCGCTTTGACGGCGACCGCCGGCGTGAGCGTCAGCAGGTCGACGCGAGGGAGCGCCAGGGCGTCGCGCATCCATTGGAGCGGCGGCCGATCGAGACTGATGCGGCCGCGCGCAACGAGCGTGGCCAGCTCGAGACAGCACATCGCTGGGACACCAATTCTTTTTGCGCGATCGATTTCTCGCCGCGCGACCCGTCCCAGTGCGGCCGGCTCGCTCACCCACCAGATCCAGGCATGCGTATCGAGAACGATCACCGCTCGACATCCCACGAGTCGAGGACCGGACCGACGATATCACCATGAACGATGACGCTTCGGCGAAGGGGCTTGACGTCCCGATCCCTCACCGGAACGATCTCGACGACCGGTCGTCCGCGCTTCGTGACGATGAAAGATTCCTCTGTTTCGGCCACCCGATCGATGAGCCCCAGGCATTCGGCTTTGAACTTCCCTGCCGGAATCGTCCGTTTCTTCATGGTCACGATAGATGTGACCATTTCACATGAGCGTCAAATGCCCGATGTCCCTTCTCTCGCAGGGCACATTACCCGCCCGACTGCCAGCGGTGGATGAAGTCGAACTGATGGATGAAGTTCAGGATGTTGAGCGTCAGGTTGTCGCGGATAACGTAGGCGACCCACACCTCGAACACCACGGCCAGCGCAAAGGTCGCCCACACTGAGGACATCCGAGCCACGGCGAAGCCCAGCATCATCGAGAACGTATCGAAGACCGAGTTGATGACACTGTCCCCCACGTAACCCTGCGCAAGGGCCTGCTGTCGATACGCCTGGATCACCCAGGGTGTGTTTTCCGCGATCTCCCATGCGATCTCGGCTCCCATCGCCAAGAGCAGCCGCGAGCCCAACGACCAGTGCGGGAAAAGCCACCACGAGACCGCATAAAAGAGGACCCCGTGGATGACATGCGAGAACGTGTACCAGTCGGTCAAGTGCTGTGCGGTGCCAGATGACAACACCACACCCTCCCACGCCTTCACGTATCCACACGTGCAGATCACCGGCTGTCCCAACAGGAACAACACCGTTCCTTGAAGGAGCAGCAAGGCCGCCACACCGATCAGAACGTAGTGATCCCGAACTGCTCGCATACGAGGCTTCTCGGTCAGTCGTCGCTGGTCTTTCTCGGTGGTGACGGCTGGGCCGTCCGAGGTCTTCAGGCCTGGGCCGGCCGCTCGAGCTTGAATTTCTCGACACGATACCGGATCTGATCGCGATTGAGGCCGAGAAGGCCGGCCGCCTTGGTCTGGTTCCATCCGCTGCGATCGAGCGCCTGCACCACGAGCGACCGCTCCAATTGCTCGAGGTCAACGCCGCTCGCGGGCAACTCGAAGCCCTCGCTGATGCGGGCATGGCCGCCGCCGAGCAGGAACTGATCGACGCCGAGAACTGGCTCCTCGTCGCTCAGCAGCATCGCTCGCTCGATGGCGTTCCGCAGCTCGCGCACGTTACCTGGCCACGTGTAGGCCTGAAGCCGGGCCATCGCATCGGGGGCGACGCCACGGACGCGCTTCTTGAACTCGCGATTGAAGATGTCGATGTAGTAGTTGACCAGCAGCGGCACATCATCAGCCTTGGCCCGCAAGGGCGGCAGCGCAATCGGCAGGACGTTCAGGCGATAGTACAAATCCTCCCGAAACTTCCCCTGGCGTACTTCGTCCTCGAGACGCTTGTTGGTGGCGGCAATCACCCGGACGTCGACGTGGATGTCGGTGGACGCGCCCACACGCTTGAAGGTCTTCTCTTCGAGAAACCGCAGCAGCTTCGCCTGGAGCAATGGCATCATCTCGCCAATCTCGTCCAGAAACACCGTGCCGCCGTCGGCCGATTCGAGGAGTCCCCGCTTCTGGCGATCCGCGCCGGTGAACGCTCCGCGCTCGTGCCCGAACAGCTCGCTCTCGAGCAGCTGCTCGGGCAAGGCTGAACACGTGATGTTCATGAACGGCTTGCTCGCCCGGTCGCTCGCGTAGTGGATGATCTTCGCGGCCAGATCCTTCCCGGTGCCGCTCTCTCCGGTCAGGAGCACGGTTGACGCGGGGCTCGCCGCCACCTTCTGCAGGAGCGCTCGCACCTCGACCATCGCCAGGCTGTCGCCGATCAGGCGATCGAGGCTGAACGGCTGGGCCTGCGTGGCCCGCAACGTGCGCACCTCGCGACGCAGCCGCGTCGTTTCGAGCGCCTTCTCGACGAGCAGAACGATCTCGTCGATATTGAACGGCTTGTTGAGGTAGTGATAGGCACCCTGCTTCATCGCCTCGACGGCGGTCTCCACGCTCACATGGGCAGTGAGCAGAATGACCAGCGTGTCGGGGTCGTGCTCCTTGATTTTCTTGAGGACCGCCAGGCCGTCCGCATCGGGCAGCCGGTAATCGAGCAGGACGAGGTCGACGCCCTCCCGCATCCGATCGAGCGCTGCGGCGGCCGTATCGGCCTCGAGGACGTAGTACCCCTCCTCGCCCAGACGCGTGGTCAAGGACCAGCGAATGAGCGGTTCGTCGTCAACGACAAGGATGGTCGGCGCAGACATCAACGGTAGTATATGCAGGAAGTCTCAAGTCTGAAGTCTCAAGTCTGCCAGACTTCACACCTCAGACTTGAGACGTTGATTCTCGCGCTAATGCGGGCGGGCGGCGTGGGCCTGGAGGACGAGCGCGGCCATCTCGTGCATTTCGAAGGGCTTGGGCACGACACGATAGGCGCCCAGATTCAAGGCGCTGGTCATGACTTCCGGTGTCCCGAAGGCCGTCATCATGATGATCTGACTGAACGGCGCGAGGCGCCGCAGCGTCGACAGCAAGGTCAGATCGTTTGAATCCGGCAGACGATAGTCGAGCACGATGACATCCACGAGTTCCTTGCCCTCAGAGAGAGTGCGAATAGCCGTTTCGCCATCGCACGCCTCAATCACGGTATGACCAGAGGCCGAGAGCGTCTCGGCCAGCGACCACCGAATGAGCGGCTCGTCGTCAATGACGAGGACGTGTAACGATGGGGATTTTTTCGCCATGTGGGAATTTTTCGGCGGGCCTACTGGCTCGGCCGCTCCTCCCTTCGCGCCCGTCCGACCGGTGGTCCGTATAACCTCTCCACTCACACTGCAAGGGCACTTCAAGAGTCGGGCCAACGTTTTTTTCGACCTGTGGTGTCCGCCTTCAGGCGGACCGTGGCTCGCGGGGGTCCGGCTGAAACCGGACACTACAGAGAAGTGCGAAGAGGCAGGCGCACGGTAATTGTGGTACCTCCGCCAACCGGGCAATCGACCGTGATCGTCCCTCCGTGCGCCTCGACGAACTGCTTCGTCGTCGGCAGGCCGAGCCCGGTGCCTTTCGACTTGGTCGTGAAGAACGGCGTGAAAATTTTCTCCCGCACGTCGGGAGGAATCCCCGGACCGGAATCGACAATGACGATCTCGCAGCTGTTCTCAATCGAGGTCACAGATGTGCCGATCACACCCTTGCCGCGCATCGCCTGGGCGCTGTTGAGCAGCAGGTTCTCAAAGACGACGCCCAACAGACTGGCATCGGCCATGACGGGAGGGACAGCGCCCGAGATCTCCACGCGCAGATCCTTGAACGACGCGTCCTTCCGGAGCAGATCGGCGGTCGTCTCGAGCAGGGACACCACATCGAGTGGCGTCGGCTTGGGCTGAGGCGGCCGCGCGAACAGCAGCAGATCCCTCATCAGGTCGTTCAATCCATCGACGCGCCGGATGACTTCCTCCATCACCGCCTTATCCCGGCTGCCTGCTGGCAACCGGCCGGCGATCACTTGAACGGCGCCTCGCACGGCGGCGAGCGGATTCTTCACCTCGTGGGCGAGGACGGCCGCCATTTCGCCGAGCCTGGCGAGCCCCGCCTGCTCACGAAGCTGTTCTTCCAACTGCACCCGAGACGTCAGGTCGTGGATGATCCCCGAAAACTTGCGCTCGCCGCCGACGGTCATCTCGCCGACCGACAGATGGATGGGGAAGGTCGTTCCGTCCTTGCGGCGGCCGAACACCGCGCGGCCGATGCCGATGATCTTTCGTACGCCCGTCGCCAGGTACCGCTCGATGTATCGGTCGTGTTCCTCGCGATATGGCGACGGCATCAGGATGTTCACGCGCTGGCCCAACACCTCCTCTTCCGTGTATCCGAACAATCGTTGAGCCGCCGGATTGAAGGCTTCGACCCGGCCGCGCGCATCGATCAGGACGATGCCATCGACGGCGGACTCGACGACAGCCCGCCAGCGGGCTTCGCTGTCGCGCAGTTGCTCCTCTAGCTGGACCCGAGTGGTGAGATCGTGAATGATCCCCGTGAACTTGCGCTCGCCGCCGACCGACATCTCGCCGACGGAGAGATGGATGGGGAACGTGCGACCGTCCTTGCGACGGGCGATGACCTCCCGACCGAGGCCGATGATCCTGGGCACGCCCGTGGTCAGGTATCGCTCGATGTACCCGTCGTGCTCGTCGTGATACGGCGCCGGCATCAGCATGCTGACGTTACGGCCCATCACGTCGGCCGCGGCGTAACCGAACAAGCGCTCCGCGGCCGGATTGAAGGCTTCGATGCGACCGCGAGCATCGATGACGACAATGCCGTCGACGGCGGATTCTACGATGGCCGCCAGAACGCGAGCCGCGTTCTCTCCCAGCTTGAGATTCGTGGGGTCTGACATCTCCGAGGAGGCGCCTCCGAGCGCTCGCCGACGAGCTTATCTCAGCTCGTAGCCCTGCGACGCGGGCTTTCGCGATTATTTCGGCCTGCCGACGGTCGCCGTGGCACGGAGTGTGCTCTCCGCTCGGCCGTGCACGCCGCCACATCCGCCGCCAGGACGATCGCGGAGCGCATCGCTTCTGCAGACACGGGCTCCGCATTGGACCGGGCGGTTGCCGAGTTTGCGGATGTATTGAGAGGCGTCCCTAACCAGGGTGTGGCCGAATTCACCCCAGCCGATCACGAGGCGCTCAAGGCGCTTGCAGAGCGCGTCATCGACCGAATCGAGGACCGCCTGGCCGCGCACCACGATCGCGCATCGATTCAGCAGGACCTTGCCGGCGCCATCTACCGGATCCGTCGAGAGCTGGAGGAGATCGATCGCTGGCAGCGTCATTACCAGGGAACGGAGGGGCCGGCTTCCGGGAGGGCATCATGATTCAGATGAAGAACATTCTCGTGGCCACCGACTTTGGCGAAGCGGCCGACGCCGCGCTGGCCTACGGCCGCACGTTGGCGCGCACCTTCGGCGCCACGCTGCACGTGATCCACGTGGCCGAGAATGTGATCATGAGAAACGCGGGTCTGGGTGGCGAGAGCTACATCACGCTGCTGCCGGATCTGCAGCGCGACATCGAAGCGTCGGCGCGCAAGCAGCTCGACGAGCGGCTCATTGACGACGACCGGCCCGCGATCCCGACCAAGAGCAGCATCGTCACATCGATCGTGCCGGCACGATCGATCGTCGAGTACGCGAAGAACGCCGGCATCGATCTGGTCGTGATCGGGACGCACGGCCGGGGCGGCCTCACTCGCCTGTTCATGGGGAGCGTGGCCGAGCGGGTCGTCCGCACCTCGCCGTGCCCGGTGCTGACCGTGCATCATCCGGAGCGCGAGTTCGTACTGCCGGATGCGCTGGTGGCCACGACCAAGGCCTGACGTGAAGCGCAACGTGTTGCGGGTCTTGTGCCCGGTTGATTTCTCAGAGTCCTCGCGTCGGGCGCTCAGGTATGCCGCCGCGGTGGCCGGCCTGTATGGCGGGCGATTGACGGTGCTCTTCGTGGAGGACGCCCTGCTCGTGTCGGCTGCCGCGGCTGGCTACGACCCACGCGTCCTCGCGAAAGCCTCGATGAGAGAACTGCGCCGGTTCGTCAGCCAGGCGATTGGACGAGCGCGTGCACGGTCGGTCGAGTGCGCGGTGTCGCTCGGCGTCCCAGCCCGCGAGATCGAGAAGGTCGCCACGCGGCTTCGCGCCCACCTGATCGTGATGGGCACGCACGGTCTCCGCGGTCCGAAGCGGCTCTTCTTCGGGTCGACGACGCGTGACGTGCTGAGGCGCGCCACGGTGCCCGTGTTGGCGGTGCCGCGGGCCGCCGCGCGCCGGCCGCCGGCGTCATGGCCCGGCGATCGCTTTCTCGCGGGCATCGAGCTCGGCAGCAACGCCCGGACCGACGCGCGGGCCGCCGCGACATTCGCCCGCGGCTTCGGCGCGGCCTTGCTCCTGGTCCACGTCCTGCCCGACCTTCAGGCGCCGTCCTGGGTCCGCGCACGTCCGGGCGAGCCCGAGAGCCGCCGCGTGGCCAAGGCCCGGATGCAGCTCAAACGCGTCATGGCGGGGCTCGGCCCTCGAGTCCACGCGGAGCCGTGCGTGCTCGTCGGAAACCCCGCCGACACGATCTCGGCCGAGGCCGCCCGCCTGCGAATTGGACTGATCGTGCTTGTTCTGCGAGGTGCCCGCGGCGTGTTCGGCGCGCGTCCCGGGTCGATCGCTTATCAGGTGCTCTGCCAGGGGCTGGTGCCGGTGGCCGCCTTGCCGAGCCGCTTTCGCCCCCGTGGTCCATCAGTAGTCAAAGCGGCCCTCCGCGCGCTTGGGTCGACGACGTTTCTCTAGACTACTGCGTCACCCTCACGACCATAAGACATACGTGTACCGCAGTGCTGTCTCGTCGCTGGTCAGAACGCCTGGGGCGTTAACTCTCGAAGTCGGGCCCTCTTGACGGCCGCGTCATGCGCAGGGCGTTGAGAACGGCAAACAGATCGATCGCCTCTTGAAACACCGCTCCGGCCACAGGTGAGAGCAGGCCGAAGGCGGCCAACATCATTCCGGCCCCGCTCAGCGCCATGCCGCCAATCGCGCTTTGCAGCGCCACGCGCCGGAGACGAAGACTGAGGTGGATGAGCTCATCGACCTTCGACAACGAGCTGTCGATGATGACCACGCGCGCGGCTTCAGTGGTCACGTCGCTGTGCAAGCCGAACGCGATCCCCACGGTGGCCGCCATCAAGGCCGGCGCGTCGTTGATGCCGTCACCCACGAACAGCGTCCCCGCCCGCTCGGTTTCCCTGCGGACGATCGCGACTTTCTCCTCCGGCGACGTTCCGGCGTGGATCTGAGCAATCGCCATCAGGTCGGCCAGCCGCCTGACCTCCGCCTCGCGATCGCCGGAGACGACGAGCACGCGGGTAAACCCGTGTTTTGGTCCCAGGTGATCGACAAATCCCCGACTGTCCGGCCGGGGCAGGTCATGGAACCTGAAAATCGCCGCATAGCGATCGTCGATGATGACGACGCACTCGAGGCCCGTCGGCTGGCTCGGTGGCAACTCGAACCGGTTGACCGCATTCGACCGGTTGGTGATTAAGACGGAGAAATCGCCCACCTTCCCGCGCAAGCCCACCCCGGGTTCCTCGCGAATCCACGCCACGTCCGGCAACGGGTATCGAGCATCAGCGGCCGCCTGGGCGATGGCGGCGGCGAGCGGATGACGGCTGTACTGCTCCATCGCCGCCACGACCGGGAGGACGGTATCTCGGGTGAACGGCGGCGCGTACAGCTCGTCGCTCAGGCTCGGACGGCCCAAGGTCAGCGTCCCTGTCTTGTCGAAAATCATCGTGTGACAGCGCCCCAGCTGCTCGAGGGCAGCCGGGTCTTTCACGATGACGCTCCGCCGCGCGGCCGTGGAAATGGCGCCGATGATGGCGACCGGAATGGCAATGAGCAGCGGACACGGCGTCGCCACCACGACGACGCTCAGGAACCGAGTGGGGCTTCCAGACCACCACCACGCGCCCGCCGCCAGTCCAAGGGCCACCGGCGTGTACCAGGCGCCAAGCTGGTCGCCGATTCGACGGAGCTTCGGACGTCGCTCGTCGGCCTCCTGCATGACCTGCATGATGCGCGCATAGCGGCTGTCGGCAGCGATGCGAGTGGCGCGAATCGCAAGCGACGTCTCGCCATTGACGGCACCAGAGAGGACCGAGGCGCCCGGTCCCTTGGAGATCGTGAACGGCTCGCCCGTCAGGTACGACTCGTCCATCGTCCCGTGGCCTTGAATCACTTCGCCGTCCACCGGGCAGATTTCATGAGGGAGGACAGAGAGCTCTTCGCCGACCGCGATCTCGGCAACCGGCACATCCTCGAACCCGCTCCCGCGCCGGCGATGCGCGAGCGTGGGGACGCGGCGCGCCAGCGCGCGCAATACCGAGGTGGCCTCGGCGACCGCATAGCTCTCGAGCGTCTCCCCGCCGGCCAGCATCAGCACCACGATCGCGCCCGCGAGGTACTCGTCGAGCACAACGGAAGCCACGATCGAGATCCCAGCGAGGTGATCGGAGCCAAACTGACCGTGCGCGCCCCGCCAGGCCAGGCGCAACACCAGAGGGAGACCTCCGCCGGCCAGCACGATGAGCAGCGGCAGATTCGCGGCTTGACCGAGCGAGCCGCCTGAGACGAGGTACCGCAGAGTGAGGTAAACAAGGATGCCGGCGAGGCTCAGGAGGGCAATCAGCGCGTTGGTGTCCCTCCAGAACCTCATCGGCAGGGAGCTTAACACTGGTCGTCGAGAACACCGGCAGAGACCGCCGCCGGCGCGACATCGGTGGGGGTTCTGGGAGATTGGTCGAGAGTGGGCGGCTTCAGACAGGAAGTTTTTCCGGACGTGTGGGAAAAACCTCCGCTTCATAACCACTGGGCCGGCTAATTGCCGGCGGGTCAAGTGTTTTCGGCCTGATCTTCGCCATCACGGCCAGCCGATGCTGGCATCGTCGTTGCCCTGTAATCCAACCAAATGTAGTGTCCGGCTTCAACACTAAATGTAGTGTCCGGCTTGAGCCGGACCTGGTGGACAAGTCATGACATCAGCCACGCTCGACACACCGGCGGCCATCCACAATCTCTCGCAGATGAACGGCCCGATGATTCGCCTCCTCAGGACCGAGTCTCTTGGGGGGAATGCCGGCCGGGTGAAGTTGGGCGGCCGGTACTATTCGTGCGCGGCGGCCCACGGTTACGCCGATCCACGGTCTGGCCGGATCGTGGCATTCGGCAACGTCCAAGATGTCCCGCCAGAAATTAGAAAAGGGAACGCGGAATTCATCTTGAAAGTCGCCTTCGGTGGACTCCGCTTTTTCAGGATCGTCCAACTCTTCGCCAACGACGGACCGGACGGCAGACAGCTGTCTCTCGACGCGCGAGAAGTCCTTGAGGAATCTGTACAGAGATGGAACGAGGCACCCGAGAGAGGAACGACACCATGTTGAAAGAGAATTCACACAATGCCTGGGTCCATAAGGTCACGCTGGCGGTGACGATGTTGATCGCGGCCGGTTTCGCACTGACGCAGACGAGCGCGGCAGTCCAGCAACAAACGCCGCCACAGCCGAACGCGGCGCGAGGCCAGGCGATAGGCCCGGCCGCGGGTCAGATGATGGTGAACGAGGGCCAGGCCAGCGCGATGATGGCCGAGCGCCAGCAGATGATGGCCAACATGAAGGCCATGGACAAGAAGCTGGATGACCTCGTCGCGAAAATGACTGCGGCGCGCGGGACCGACAAGGTTGACGCCATCGCCGCCGTCGTCAAAGAGATCGTGGCGCAGCGGACTCAGATGGGCGACCAGATGACATTGATGGATGGCCGCATGATGGGACACATGATGGAGCACATGATGTCGATGCAGGGCGGCATGATGTCGATGATGGGGACCAGCGGTCAGGCAGGCACCACTCAGTCAATGGCGAACTGTCCGATGATGAAGGCTCTCGATCAGGAGGGCTCCGGGGCAAAGTAATGGGGCGGTGTGACATGTTCGAGCTGATTGCTGAGACCACCGAACGACCGCTTCGGGAACGCTCACCCATCTCGAAGTTCGCCGCTCTCGGGCTGCACGTGGCTGTCGTCGCCGGCCTCGCGGGCGTTGCCACGCTGCAGGGCGTCAAGGTGTTGTCTTCGGTGCCCCCGATGACGGCCTTCGTTGTTCCGTCGCCCGTTCCACTGCTCATGCCACCGCCACCGCCGGTGACGCGTCAGGCTCCACGCAAGGTCGAGCAATCCTCAAGGCGTGCCGCAGAATCGGCAGCGCCAGTTGAACTGCCCACCCCGGGCTCGGCCCGCGCCTGACGCCGGCCATGCCGACGCGGTCGCGGGTCTGGCGGGTGTCACGGGTGTCACAGGTGTCGAAGGCGGCGTTGAAGGCGGCATCTTAGGTGGAGCGATTAGCGACGTCGTTGGTGGCCTCGTCTCGGAGCCTGCGCCGCCGCCGCCGACCCGGGAGGCGCCCGTCCGAATCGGTGGTCAGATTCAGGCGCCGTCACTCATACACCGTGTCGAGCCTGTCTATCCTGTCATTGCTTCAGTCGGGCAACTGACCGGGCTGGTCATTCTCGAAGCGGTTGTGGACGAGACAGGTCGGGTCGAGTCGGTCACGGTCTTGCGATCGCGTCATCCACTGCTCGATAACGCCGCCAGTGACGCGTTGAAGCAATGGCGCTACAAGCCGCTCGTGCTGAACCGTACGCCGACGATAGGAAACATTGCACTAACCCGCTTCGCGGGAGGCGGTAGCCCGACGTTCTGATCCTTGTCTCGCGCGTCCGGATTCTCCCACCGAGTCGATCCTCAATCCTCGCATACGCTCCCGTGCGACCGCCTGGAATGGGCCAGGCGCGTGCACAGAGGAGCCGTCGATGACCCCACTTCGGCAGCGCATGCTCGAGGACATGGAGGTGCGGAATCTCTCCCCGCACACGCAACGGGCCTACATCGAGAATGTCGCCCGGTTCGCTCGTCACTTCGATCGGTCCCCCGTCGAATTGGGCCCCGAGGAGATTCGCGCCTATCAGGTGTACTTGGTCCGCGAACGACAACTGGCCCCCAGTTCGCTCGGCATTGCGGTCTGCGCCCTGCGCTTCCTCTATAAAGTCACCCTCAAGCAGCCGTGGGCCTTCGACGACCTGATTCCCGCCCCGAACAAGCCGCGGCGCTTGCCGGTCGTCCTCAGCCCCGACGAAGTCGCCCGCTTTCTGGCGTGCGTCACGCACCCCGAGCACCGCGCCATCCTGACGACGTGCTACGCGGCGGGCTTGCGCGTGTCAGAGGTGGTCCACCTGCGACCCACGGATGTCGACAGCCGCCGGATGGTGATCCGCGTCGAGCAAGGGAAAGGCCAGCGCGATCGCTACGTCATGCTCTCCCCGACGCTCCTCGAACTGTTGCGCGAGTGGTGGCGCGCCCACCGGCCGACCGCGTGGCTGTTTCCCGGCCAGCATCCTGACCAGCCGATCACGAGTCACGCCGTCCGCGAGGCGTGTCAGCGCGTGCATCGTCGATCGCGTCTCACCAAACCGGTCACTCCGCACGCGCTCCGCCATGCGTTCGCGGTCCATCTCCTCGAAGCCGGGACCGACGTGCGCACGATTCAACGGCTCCTGGGCCATCGCAGTCTGGAGACCACCGCCCGCTATCTGCGGATCGCCACGACGCAGGTCTGTGCGACCGCGAGTCCACTCGACCTGCTCCCACGGCCGGTGCCGCTCTCGTCGACGTCCACCACGCCGCCCACCTGCTGACGCGCGCTCGTGGATCGTCCGACGCTGGAGGTGGCGGACATCTTCCGTCGCTACGGCGACACCTATCGGGACGCGGCCGGTTCCTCACTCTCGACCGCTCAGCGGCGGGTGATGACCGCGATCGAGACATGCCGCACCGCCGCCCTCGGCGGGCACGTCGAGCAGTGCGACACGTGTGGCCACCAGCGCATCGCCTACAACTCGTGTCGGAATCGCCACTGTCCGAAAGGCCAATCGCTTGCTCGCGCCGCGTGGATCGAGCCGCGCACGGCCGAAGTGCTCGAGTGCGCATACGTTCACGTCGTCTTCACGATCCCTGCGTCGATCGCCGCCATTGCGCTCCCGAACAAAGCGGTCGTGTACCGGATCCTCTTTCGCGCGACGGCCGAGACCCTCCGGACCATTGCGGCTGACCCCCGGCATCTCGGCGCACAAATCGGGTTCTTCGCTGTGCTTCATACGTGGGGCCAGACGCTGGTCCATCATCCGCATCTGCACTGCGTCGTGCCGGGCGGCGGTCTCTCGTCCGATGGCACCCGCTGGATCGCCTGTCGCCCGGGGTTCTTGCTGCCCGCCCGGGTGCTGTCACGCCTCTTCCGCCGGGTATTCCTGCAACAACTTCAGGCGGCGTTCACGGTCGGCCCGCTCACCCTGACGGGCTCGCTTCAGGCGCTCCGCGATCCGGACGCCTGGGCGCGCTATCTGGCACCGGTGCGGCAGACCGAGTGGGTCATCTACGCCAAGCGGCCTTTTGCCGGCCCGTCACCGGTCCTCGACTATGTCGGTCGGTACACGCATCGGGTCGCCATCTCGAACGATCGGATCCGGGAGATCGACGACGATGACGTCCGCTTTACCGATAAGGACTACCGGGCGAGTCCCGCGCAGTCCGTGAAACCGATCACGCTTGCCGCCACCGAATTCATTCGCCGCTTTCTGTTACACGTGCTGCCTTGGGGCTTTCACCGGATTCGGTATGACGGCTTCCTCGGTCCTCGCCATCGGGCCGAGAAGCTCTCACGCTGCCGCCAGCGTTTGGCGTCCACCCCGACGCCCGCCACCTCGCCGGCCACCGTGACCGCCGCCGCTGACCCGCCGCGCCTTGCTGTCCGGGCACGCGTCTCGATGCGCCTATGCCCGGCCTGTGGGCGAGGTCACCTGATCGTGCTCGACCAACTGCCGCCCACCGCCCGTCCCTCGCTCATCCCGGATACGTCGTGACATCCCCCATCCTCACTCACGGGCGTGCGTCACACGCGCCACTGCCGCGTCACGCATCTCGTGTGTCTCGATCAGGACTCGCCGTGCGTGCCACCGCCACCCCACACGATCCGATTGCGTCGCGGCGCACTTCTGCGCCCCTCCTCTCCACATCGCCCTCTGGCTCCCACGTCTCTGCTCGATGTCCAGTCCTTCGCCGAGGTCCCACGTCATTCAATGCCCATAGCCGACGCATCCGGCTAGCGGTTTCGTCCCATCCGTTTTTCAGTCACCGGCGCGGCGAGCGCACACCTCTCCACCTCCCAACGCTCTCGCGCCGCGCCGCCGACCGAAAAACGCTCTGGATTAGGACCGTCTGGGAGTTAGCATAACGCCCGTTCTCAGATCCGCTCCCCCTCCGACAGCGCGGATTGGCTGTCCCTGAAGCGCCGATTGTGAGACTCCCGCGAGGGATCGTCAAGCACCAGAAGCCTCGTGTGAGGCGTGGCGGCGCCCACGGGCACACCTCCGGCGCGCTGACGCGTCCGCCATCGTCAGGAGCACGGGTCGAACATCGGGGTCTCGTCGCCTACAAGGTCGGCATCCCGCGCGGTGAGCGGCGGCGCGCGGGCAGGACGCGGCGCGGGAATCTCGGCGGGCAGATCCAGATGATGCAGGATCCGCTCGATCACCGCCGCCTGCTCGATGAGCGCCACCAGGCGCAGCCGGCCGCCGCACCGCGGGCAGGCCAGCACGTCGAACCCGAACGTCCGGCTCATCAAGTCGGCCCACAGCCGGTTGTGCCCAGGGCCCCGAGCCGCCGTCGGCGTGTCGCGCGGACCGTGTGGCGTCGGACGAGACGCGATCGCCCCGGCGTCACGACCTGTCGCGGTCGTGTGCGTGACGACCGCCGACCGCCACGCCGCCCGCGGCGCCAGGACGCCGTGATAGAGAATCAGATTGATCCGCGGCCGCGGCACAAGCACCGCCAGGCGTCCCAGAAAGTCGAGCGGATCCCCCTCCAGGTGCGTCGTGCCATCCGCCCACCGATGCCGGAGCTGAAGCCGCACGCGCCCGTCGACCGTCACGCTGAGCCGTTCTCGCGCCACGGGCGGACGCAACGCATAGCGACACACCGCCTCGAGCCGCGCCCGCTGCCCGGCCGGCACCGGCGCTTCGGCCGCCCAGGCGTCCTCCTCGCTGGCCTCGTCGCGATCCCCGAGCCCGCGCCGATCGAGCACGCGCCTGATCCCCGGCTCTACCGTGGCCAGCACCTCCGCCACATCCAGATCCGTGAGGCGAGGCGCCGGGTGAAACGCCAGAGCACCCGCTTCGTCCCTCGCGAAGACGCCGTCCACCACGAGCGCGTGGATGTGCACGTTGAGATTGAGCGCGCCCCCGAACCGCTGGACGATCGCGACCGCGCCCCCGCGGCCGTCCTGCACGCCGTCCCATCGCGCGCGGCCGCGCAGCCAGCCGCACCGCAGAAAGGATCGGAACTCCTGCTCGACAAATCGCGGCAGCCCGTCCCCGTCGCGCAGACTCGCGGCCTGCACGCGGAAGGTCTCGAACTGCTCCCGCACGACCTGGTACAGCACGCTCCCGGCAGGACTCCGCGGTTCGTAGCGGACCGATGGCAGCGCCACGCGCCGCGCTGTGGCGAGCGGCGTGCCAACGAGTGACGGCCGGAATCGCTGGACTTCCGGACGATCGGGTCCGCGAAGGTGGCAGTTTCTGCGTACGCGAACATGGTGGCGTCGGCAGATTCTCTGGCGACAACGCTGGAGCCGTCGTACGGGACAATGATGAGGATGGCTTCAAAGGACCCTGTGTGTGGGATGAGCGTCAGGCCGGACAGTCCCCACCGGCTCGAGTACGCGGGCGATACCTATCTTTTCTGCTGCGCCGGGTGTCTGGCGAAATTCCGCGACAACCCGACACGGTACTTGGAAACGGTTTCGCACCACGTGGGGGCCGGCTTCAGCCGGACCGAAGTCCGCCTGAAGGCGGACGCCACGATAGCTTCGAAACTCTCTGCCGGGATGACCTACACATGCCCGATGCACCCCGAGATCGTCCGCAGCGCCCCCGGCCCATGTCCCCTCTGCGGGATGGCGCTCGAGCCCCGCACGGTGACAAGTGCAGCCGAGGAGCAGAATCCCGAGCTGCGGGACATGACGCGCCGCCTCTGGATCGCGACAGCCCTTACGGCACCGCTCCTGATCTCGGTGATGAGCGACATGCTGCCGGGAGCCGGGACGCTCTTTTCGATGTCCATGAGGACGCAGATGCTCCTCGACCTCGCTCTGGCCACACCGGTGTGCATCTGGGCCGCATGGCCCTTTTATGAACGTGCCGTGTCGTCGGTCGTCCACCGCAGCCTGAACATGTTCACGCTCATCGGGCTCGGCGTCAGCGTCGCGTACGTCTACAGCCTCGTCGCGACCCTCTTTCCGGAGATCTTTCCGGATTCCTTCCGCGCGGAAGGCGAGGTTGCCGTCTACTTCGAGGCCGCCGCCGTCATCACGACGCTCATCCTCCTTGGCCAAGTGCTCGAGCTGCGCGCGAGAAGCCACACGAGCGCTGCGATCAGAGAGTTGCTAGGCCTGGCGCCGAAGACGGCGCGGCGGCTTCGCGAGGACGGACTCGACGAGGACGTTCCGCTCGAGACGGTGCAGGTCGGCGACCGGTTGCGCGTGCGACCGGGCGAGAAGGTGCCGGTCGATGGCGTCGTCCTCGACGGACACAGCCATGTGGACGAGTCGATGATCACCGGCGAGCCCATGCCCGTGGAGAAACAGTCGGGGGACCGCGTGGTCGGCGCGACGATGAACGGCACCGGCGGCCTGGTGATACGCGCGGAGAAGGTCGGGGCCGAGACGCTCCTGGCGCGCATCGTCGCCATGGTGGCCGAGGCACAGCGCAGCCGGGCACCGATTCAGAAGCTCGCGGACGTCGTCTCGGGCTACTTCGTGCCAATCGTCATCCTGACCGCCGTCGTCACGTTCGTCGTGTGGGGACTCGTCGGACCGGAGCCTCGAATGGCGCATGCGCTCATCAATGCCGTCGCGGTGCTCATCATCGCCTGCCCATGTGCGCTCGGACTGGCCACGCCGATGTCGATCATGGTGGCGACGGGCAAGGGCGCGACGATGGGTGTGCTCTTCAGGAACGCGGAGGCCATCGAGATCCTGCGCAAGGTGGACACGCTGGTGGTCGACAAGACGGGCACGCTCACCGAGGGCAAACCGAAGCTGGTGAGCGTCACGCCGGCCCCGGGCGTCAAAGAAGATGAACTACTTCGCCTGGCGGCCAGCCTCGAGCGAGGGAGCGAGCACCCACTCGCGGCCGCCATCGTCAGAGGCGCCGAGGCCAGAGGCCTCGAGCTGGCCGACGCCGAGCGATTCGAGTCGATCACTGGAAAGGGCGTGAAGGGACGCGTCGAGGGCCATGATGTGGCGCTCGGAAACAAGGCGTTGCTCGAAAGTCTCGGCATCGAGGCGCGACCGCTCGTGGAGCGCGCCGAAGAACTCCGGGCGGATGGGCAGACAGTCATGTTCGTCGCGATTGACCGCAGCGCGGCAGGCCTTCTGGGCGTGGCCGATCCCATCAAGGAGAGCACGCCCGACGCGATTGCGGCATTGCACAAAGACGGCGTCCGCCTGGTGATGCTGACGGGCGACAGCCAGACGACGGCCCAGGCGGTCGCCCGGAAGCTTGGCATAGACGAAGTGATGGCCGAGGTGCTGCCGGATCAGAAGGCCGACAAGGTCAAGCGCCTCCAAGCCGAGGGCCGGGTCGTCGCGATGGCGGGCGACGGCATCAACGATGCGCCGGCGCTCGCCCAGGCACACGTGGGCATTGCGATGGGCACCGGCACGGATGTCGCGATGGAAAGCGCGGGCGTGACGCTCGTGAAGGGCGACCTTCGTGGCATCGCACGGGCGCGCGGCCTCTCGCGACAGACGATGCGCAACATCAAGCAGAATCTGTTTTTCGCGTTCGTTTACAACACGGCGGGTGTGCCCATCGCCGCCGGTGTGCTCTATCCGGCGTTCGGCCTCCTTCTGAGCCCCATCATCGCTGCGGCCGCCATGAGCTTCAGCTCGTTGTCGGTGGTCGCCAACGCCCTCCGTCTTCGTCGAGCGGGCGTTTAGCGCGTCACCTCCGGCGCCGGCGCTTGATTGGCGGATAGGTGACACTGGTCCACCGGTCTGTCACGTCGGCAATCGAGTCGAGCGCTTCCCGCACGCGCACCAACTCATGGCGCGACATCTGATATTCGGCCGGTTGCTGCTGTTGGGTTTCCGCCACGAGCATCGAGATTGGCACCGCGAGCGCCTTTGCCACGCGGTCGAGGGTCAGGATCGTCGGATTCGCGTCGCCCCGTTCGATTTCGCCGACGAACTTATAGCTGAGGCCGGATCGTTCGGCGAGCTGTTCCTGAGTGAGACGCCGCCGGGCGCGCAAAGCCTTGACGGCGGCGCCTACGTGTGTCCGGATATCGGTCAAATGGCAGGAGCCTCCCTCGTCGAATTATGGGAAGGCCCTCTGGCTATAAAACCCACTATACGTACTACATCGTAGGATGTTTACGTGCTACACTCCGCGGGCGATGACCGCCGAGCAGAATCTCGCCGCACCGTCGTCGAACGCGCGTGAGTGGCAGGCCTTTGTCGACGCGCTCCAGGTGTTAGTCCTCGTCGCCGATGCGGCGGCGCGTCGACTTACGGAGCGCGCCGAGGTCGAGGCGTGCGGAGACGTCGTGGCCGCAACGAACCGCGTCCTGGAACTGACACCTCGCGTGCTGAAGACACTGCGAACTGCCGCTAGAGCGCCATCCCGGACAGCTTGAGGGCGCCCTTCCTGAGCGCCCGCAGCTTCATGATGTAGAAAATGCGGTCGGCAACGCGAAGTGACGCTCGCGGTGGTGGATCCTTTGGACCGGCGCGTGGTATAAGGAACGTCGATGCGCCGATGGCTGTTGTTAGCCGTGCTCGCCTTGTTGATCGCCGATGCGGGTGGACTCACCGCCTTCGCGGAGACAGAAGCGTGCGCCTTGACTTCAACAACCGATCGCGGCCCGGACGGAACCTGTCCGACGTTTTGCGTCCGTTGCGGTTGTTGCGCGACTCCCATCCTTCACTCCGTTCTTGACGTCGTCGCCACGTTCATCCCACCCGTCGTCGCCCTGCCACAAGCGGCAACCACCGGGCTGCCGTCCGCTATGGGTTCTGAGATCCTTCACGTCCCCAAACTCCGTCTCGCGTAGCTACAGCGTTTTTCACAACGCCGTAGTACGTAGTGTCCGGCTTTAGCCGGACCAGCGGGCGGTCCGCCTGAAGGCGGACACTACAGCGTTGTGAAAAGCGCATTAGACACACACAGTTCGACCGTCTATCCGTTTTTTTCGCAAGGAGCAGTATGTCCAGTCGCTGTGTATGGGCGGTGGGTGTGGCGGCGTTTGTCTGCGGTGGGACCGCTGCAAGCGGCCAGTCCACGCTGACCTATCAACAGGCTCTCACGATGGCGCGAGAACGCGCGCCGAGGGTCGCGATTGCCAGAGCGCGCATTGACGAAGCGCGAGGTCGAATTGTCGGCGCGCGGATGAGGTTTCGCGACAACCCGGTCCTCGATGTCTCTGCAGGCCCGCGGACACTGGAAAGCGAGACGGTGACCGACTTCGAGCTCGGTATCAATCAGATTGTCGAGCTCGGCAATCGTCGGACGGCTCGCATCGACGCGGCTGAAGCCTCGGTCGTGCGCGAAGCCGCGACATCGGACGCCACCATTCGCCAACTCATCCGTGATGTCGCGGTCAGCTTCGTCCGCGGGCAGCAGGCCCAGGCGCGGCTCGATGTCCTGCGTGCTGCGGAGTCGGTGGCGAAAGACGCCTTGGATGCAGCTGACCGCCGCTATCGGGCCGGCGACGTCGCCGTGCTTGACGTCAACGTCGCCCGGGCCTCGGTGGCCCGCGCCACTGCACACGTGCGGGTCGCGGACGCAGACCGCGCAGCGGCGGTCGGTGAGCTGAAAGCACTGCTGGCGTGGACGGAGGGCGCGGATCCAGCGGTCGAAGGCGACCTGCGCGATCGCATTCGGGACGGACTCGCCGTGCAACTCCTGCCAGCCAACGAGCGGCCGGAAGTCAGGATGCTCCTGGCGGAAGCGGCGGAAGCGCAGGCTGACGTCAGGCTCGGACAAGGACTCAAGAAACCCGATCTGGGGTTTGGGCTGCGGTTCGAGCGTGAAGAAGGACATCGAGCTGCCGCCGCGGGTTTTTCAATCGGGCTTCCGCTCTTCAGCAAGGGCCAGGAGCAGATGGCGACCGGTCTGGCGCGGGCCAGCCGAGCGGAGCTGGAACGCGGCGTGGTCGTCACGGAGCTGGAGCTTCGAGCTCGGTCGGCACAGACGGTCTTTCAGATGCGTCTGGCCGCCGCCGAGCCACTCCAACGCGACGTCTTACCGGGTCTTGAGGAGAACGAGCGTCTGGCCCGACGCAGTTTTGAGGTAGGCGAACTGAGTCTGCCCGATCTACTCGTCATTCGTCGTGAATTCGTCGACACGCGCCTGCAACTCGTGGATGCGCTCGCAGACGCCGCAATCGCGTCGATCGACCTGCAGGCCGCAGCGGGGGTACTCCGATGACAACACGACTCGCGGTTCACGTACTGCTGCTCCCGGCCGCACTGAGCGTCTGGGGCTGTCGATCCGACTCGCCCTCGGCCGAGCCGGGCCGTTCAGCGGCGGCCGCCGAAACGGCCGAGACGGCCAAGACAGCAAATCCTCTGTCGCTGCAGATCGACCGAGAAATGCTGCGGGATCTGCGGATCACCACGACGAAGACAGAGGTCCGGCCGGCCGGTGAAGCGATCAGTGTTCTGGGCGAGTTGCGTGTGGACGAGAGGCGTTATGCCGAAGTGGGCTCGCCCATCACCGCCCGAGCCGTCCGACTGCTCGCCTCCCTTGGTGACACCGTTATCGCAGGGCAAGCGCTTGTCGAGCTTCAGAGCGGCGACCTTGCCAAAGCTCGCGCCGATTTCGCGGTGGCGGCAAGTCGCGTCGAGCTCACGCGCCGCGTGCTGGTCAGAAGGCGTGATTTGGCCGCGGAACGAATTACGCCGGAACGCGAAGTTGAGGAGGCTGAATCGCAATTGTCGGTTGCCGAGGCTGAGCTGCGCTCAGCTCGCGCCGCGTTGCAGGCGCTCGGTGTCGCCGCCGACGAGCCGTCCGACGAGCCATCGCACTTCACACTGCGGACACCCATTGCAGGAACCGTCATCGAACGATCGCTCGCGATCGGCCAGATGGTCGATCCCGCCAAGCCGCTGTTCGAAATCGCCGACTTGTCCCGATTGTGGCTGATCGTCCACGCCTTCGAGCGGGACGCCGTGCGGGTGAAGGTCGGCGCCGCTGCGCGCGTCACCCTACCGGCGATGCCCGGCCGCACGTTCGGCGGCACCGTCACGCTCGTCGGAAGCCGCGTGGACGCCGATTCTCGAACCGTTCCTGTCAGGCTCGAATTGGCGAACCCCGGTCAGACATTGCGGCCCGGCATGTCAGCCACTGCGGCCATCCTGCTCTCGGAGACCGCGGGCAGAATTCTGACCGTGCCGGTCGCCGCCTTGCAGCGGGTGCAGGACCAGTGGGTGGTGTTCATCCCGCAGTCCGAAGGCGTGTTCGACATCCGGGCGGTCGGGCGTGGACGCGATCTGAACGGCGAGGTCGAGATTCTGACGGGCTTGCGGCCCGACGATACCGTCGTCGTCGACGGAGCGTTCCTCCTCAAGGCTGAAGCCGACAAAGCTCGCGGTGCCGGCGAACACGAGACGCACTGACGACCATGGTGAAACGTCTCATCGAGCAATCGTTCGCCAAGCCGGGGATGATCCTGTTGCTCGTCGGTGCCGCGATCCTTATCGGCGTCCTGCGGTTGCAGGACCTGCCGCGAGACGTCTTTCCGGATCTGGCGACACCGGTGTTCAACGTGATCGTCCAGAACCCGTCGATGGGTGCCGAGGAACTCGAAACCGGGATTGCGATCCCACTCGAAGTCGCGCTTGCGGGCCTGCCCGACGTGCGCCGCATCCGATCGAATTCGCAACTCGGCGTCGTGCAGGTCACCGTCGAGTTCGAGCCGGAGGCCGACTACTACCGCTCCCGTCAGTTCGTGGCCGAGCGCGTGACTCAGGCCGCCGGCCAGCTCCCGCAGGGAACCGACGCCCCGATGATTTCGAGCCTCACCGGGCGCCTCAATGAGATCTTCGAGTTCACGCTGGAAGCCGAGCCGGGCCAGGCGGATCTCATGACGTTAAGAGATCTCGCCGAGTTCGAGGTCAAGAATCGTCTGCTGGCCGTGCCCGGTGTAGCGGCGGTCGAGCGTCTTGGCGGCTATCTGCGGCAATTCCAAGTACAGGTCGATCCCGACCGGATGTCGGCTCGTCGCATCAGCCTCGACGATGTGCTGCACGCAGTCGAGGAGTCCAACCAGAATGCGGCGGGAGGCTTCGTGGCCCAGGGGCCGATGGAATGGAGCGTCCGCGCGGTCGGTCGCGTTCAAACGGTCGGAGACCTCCAGCAAACCGTCGTCGCCGTCAGAGGTGACGTGCCAGTCTTCCTCGCCGACGTGGCTGACGTGCGCGAAGCGCCGGCCATTCGTCGTGGCGTGGCCCACCGGCTCAAGGGCGAGGTCGTCAGTGCGCGCGTGATCAAGCAGTTCGGGGCCGACACGGTCAGCGTGGCCGCGGGCATTCGCGCGGCCGTTGCCGATCTGCAGCGTGCACTGCCGCCGGGCGTCCAGCTCCGCATCGTGTACGACCAGTCGGCCCTCGTGGGCTCGGCGCTGGGCGGGGTCGGCCGCGCCGTGCTCGTCGGCGCGATCTTTGTCGTGCTTGTGCTCTTCGGCCTGCTCGGCAACGTGCGCGCAGCCCTCATCGTCACGCTCACGATTCCCGTGTCCATTGCGCTGTCCGGCGTCGTGCTGGAGCCTCTGGGCGTCGGGCTGAACACGATGACGCTCGGCGGCCTCGCCATCGCGGTCGGCCTGCTCGTAGACGCGGCCATCATCGTGACGGAGAACATCGTTCACCGGCTGACGACCCATCGTGAGGAGGACGCTCACGCCGTCGTGCAACGAGCGGCACACGAAGTCGGGCGCCCCATCGCATTCGCGACGCTCATCATCATGGCCGTCTTCGTGCCGCTGTTCGGCATGAGCGGCATCGAAGGACGCATGTACCGGCCGCTCGCGGCGGCCGTGATCGCCGCCGTGGGCGCGGCTCTCGTGCTCGCCTTGACGGTCGTCCCGCTGGTCTCCCGCGCCCTCCTCCGCCCGACCCCGCCACACCGACCGGAAGACGTGGCGCTGCTGCGGGCGTTGAAACGCTGGTACGCCCCGTTGCTCGATTGGTGTCTGCGCCGTCCCTGGACCGTTATCGCGCTCGCCGGCGCGATCGCGGTCGCGGCCCTGGCCACGGCGCCTCTGCTCGGCACCGACTTCATGCCGCGTCTTGACGAGGGCGCCTATCTGCTTCAGACCGTGCTCCCACCGGAGGCGTCGCTCGATGAAGTCGATCGGTTGAATCACCGCGTGGAGGATCTGTTACGCGACGTGCCTGAGGTGGAAGATGTCGTGCGGCGGACTGGACGATCGGAGCGAACCGAGGATCCGATGCCTCACACGATTTCGGACGTGCTCGTCGTGCTCAGGCCATCGCGGAACAGGTCGAGCGATGCGATCGAGGATGACATGCGGTCCCGCGTCGGCCACCTTCCGGGCGTCAGCGTGCTCTTTACGACGCCGCTCGGCATGCGGATCGACGAAGGACTCGGAGGCACACCGGCCGACCTGGCGCTGAAGGTCTTTGGCCCCGACCTCGACCAGCTGACGACATTGGCCGAGCAGGCCAGAAGAATCATGTCAGAAGTCCGCGGGGTCACCGACCTGCGAATGGAACAGGCCACCGGGCTGCCGCAATTGCGAATCACCGTCAATCGACAAGCCGCCGGCCGCGTAGGGCTGGCGCCGGGCGATGTCATTCGGGCCATTCGGGTCGGTCTTGTGGGACAGCAGGTGTCCGACGTCTGGCTTGGGCAACGACGCTTTGACTTGATCGTCCGACTCTCCGACGACCGTCGCGCCGATTTCAACGCGATTCGGTCGCTTCTCGTGGATGGCCACGATGGCACCCGCATTCCGCTCGGGCAGCTCGCAGACATCGAACAGTCCTCTGGTCCGGGAGCCATCCGTCGCGAGAGCGGCAGCCGACGCCTCGCGGTCGAGGCCACCGTGTCGGGACGCGACCTGGGAGGCACGGCTGCGGAGATTCGGGAACGGGTGGCACGTGAGATGCGACTTCCAACGGGTTATTTCTTCGACCTGGGCGGTCGCGTGGAGAATCAGGCGCGCGCGACCCGCTCGTTATTGATCGCCATCGGGCTCGCGTTGTTCGCCGTGTTCATCCTCCTGTACGGCGCTCTGGGGTCGGTCGGCGAGGCGGCCCTGATTCTCTCCACGGTGCCCATGGCCCTCATCGGCGGCGTCGTTGCGCTCTTCCTCGCTCGCGAGAGCTGGAATGTCTCCTCGCTGGTGGGGTTGATTGGACTCTTCGGGATCGCCGTGCAGAACAGCCTTGTGCTGATCACGCAGACCCGAACGTTGATGGCTGAAGGCCACGAGTTTCGTCAGGCTCTGCGCGAGGCGAGTATCGGCCGCGTTCGGCCCAAGCTCATGACCGCCGGAACCGCGATTCTTGGCCTCATGCCGCTCCTGGTACTTCGCCTCCACGGAACGGAGATCGAGCGGCCGCTGGCCATCGTGATGATCGGAGGACTGGTGACGTCGACGTTGTTCACGTTGCTCGTGCTGCCTGCGCTGTACGTGATGGCCATGCGATCTCGTTATCAAAGAGTCTGAAGCCGCGAGTTGTGAGCTGGCCTCTCAGCTCACCGCATACGCGCAGGCTCGACCTTCCCGTATCGCAGGTACAAGGTCGGCACCACGATCATATTGAGCAACGTAGAGGTCGTGAGGCCGCAGAGGATCACGATCGCCATCGGCGTCTGGATCTCGCTGCCGCTCCGGCCGCCACCGAGCGCGAGCGGAACGAGCGCCAGCCCCGCCGCCATCGAGGTCATGAGGATCGGCACGAGCCGCTCCTGAGCCCCCCGTTCCACAGCCTCGCGGACATTGGTGACGCCCTCCACCTCCATCAGATGCCGGATGTGCGAGACGAGCATGATGCCGTTGCGCGTGGCGATACCAAAGAGTGTGATGAAGCCGATCATCGACGCGACGCTCAGCACGCCCCCGGATAGAAACACGCCAGCGACACCGCCAATCAGCGCGAGCGGGAGGTTGATCATGATCAGCACGGCGTCGCGCGATCGCCCGAACGCGAGCACCAGCAGCATAAAGAGGCCCGCCACGACCCCGACGCCGAGCACCAGCAGCCGTTGCGACGCACTCTGCTCGCTCTCGAACTGACCGCCGTACTCGACGCGATACCCGGCGGGCATCGGCACCGATTGCCCGACCGCCGTTCGGATGTCGTCCACGACGCTGCCCAGATCTCGGCCGGCGACGTTGCTCGAGACGACGATGCGGCGCTGGACGTTCTCGCGGAGAATCATGTTCGGGCCCTGCTCGCGCCTGACGTCGGCGAGCACGCGGACCGGCACCGGTACCCCAGCAGGCGTATCGATCGGTAAGTCGGCGATCCGCTCGAAGTCAACGCTGCTCGCCCCATCAAATTTTACGACCAGGTCGAAGGCTGTGCCGCGGTCGAAAATGCGTCCCACGGTGGCGCCCGCGAAGCTCGTCTCAACGGCTTGGGCGACATCGTCGGCCCGCAACCCGTAGCGCGCAATCGCCCCTCGATTGAGCACGAAGCGCACAAACGGCACGTCCATCTGTTGTTCGAGAGAGAGGTCCGCCACGCCCGGCACCGCCGTCATCGCGCTCTGCACACGCTCGCCCAGCCGTCGCAGGGTGCCCAAGTCGTCGCCAAACACCTTCACGGCGATGTTGGCGCGCGTGCCCGAGAGCATGTGGTCGATGCGATGCGAGATCGGCTGGCCAATCGTGACGTTCGTCCCAGGCAACGTGGAGAATCCACGACGCAATTCCGCCAGCAGTTCCGCACGAGGACGACCTGTTTCGCGCAGACCGACGTCGATCTCGGCGGCTTCGACGCCCTGCACGTGCTCGTCGAATTCGGCGCGACCGGTCCGCCGCGCGGTCGCGACGACCTCCGGCTGCGCCAGCAGAATCTGTTCGACGCGACCGCCAATCTCGTCCGCCTTGGCCAACGACGTTCCCGGCAGCGTGTTGGCCTGAATCGTCAGGCTGCCTTCGTGGAAGTCTGGGAGGAACGCCGTGCCCGCGCGCGTCATGGCAACGGCGGCTCCGACGAGCAGAACCGCCGCCACGGCTGTCACGGCGAACGGGTGATCCAGAGCGAACGGGAGAACGCGCGCGAATCGGGTCTTCAGCGTGCGCGCCAGCCAGCCGTCGTGTCCGCGCGCGATGGATCGCGCCTTGGGTAGAAACGCGAACGACAGCGCGGGCGTGACGACGATGGCGACGATGAGCGACGCCAGGAGCGACACGATGTAGGCGAAGGCCAACGGCGCGAGCAGCCGTCCCTCGACTCCCGACAGTCCGAAAATGGGCAGAAACACGAGCACGATGATGATGGTCGCGAAGACAATCGATGTGCGGATCTCAATCGTGGCGTCTCGGACGACGTCACGGCTCGGTCGCCGCTCGGCCTCGGGCCTCGCCTGATTCTCACGCAGGCGTCTCACGACGTTTTCCACGTCGATGATGGCGTCGTCGACCAGCGCGCCAATCGCGATGGCCATGCCCCCGAGCGTCATCGTGTTGATGGTGGCGCCAAAGGCGCGAAGCACGAGGATCGCGGCGGCCAGCGACAGAGGCATCGCCGTCAGCGTGATCGCGGCCGCGCGCATGTTGGCGAGAAACAGCAGGACGATCGCGACGACGAGCAGCCCGCCGTCACGGAGCGCGTTGACGACGTTGCGGACCGCGACCTCGATGAAGTCGGCCTGCCTGAAGATGCGACGGTCGATCGTCATGCCCTCAGGCAGCTCGCGCTGCAAGGCGTCGAGCTCGCGATCGAGGCGCGCGGTCAGCTCGAGCGTATTGGCGCCCGGCTGCTTCTGGACGCCGACGATCACCGCCGGCTTGCCGCTGCGGGATCCTTCACCCCGCTTGAGGGCGCCGCCTTCACGCACCTCCGCCACGTCGCGAATCAGGACCGACCGCGACCCGCGAAGGGCGACGACGCTGCCGCCGATCTCCTCCGGGCTGCGGACGCGTCCGATGGTTTGCAGGACGTACTCCTGCGGCCCCTCCGTGTAGATTCCGGCGGAGGTGTTCTGGCTTGCGCCGCGCGCCGCGTCCAACAACTCGGTCAGCGAGATGCGGTTCGCCCGAAGCTGTTCTGGGTGCGCGATGATCTGAAATTGCCGTTCGGCGCCGCCGATTGGCGTCACTTGAGACACACCGGTGACGGCGAGGAGCCGCCGGCGCACGACGGTATCGGCGATCGTGCGAAGCGCCAGCGGATCGTCGGCGTCGGAGGAGATCGCAAAAAACAGGATTTCGCCCATGATCGAGGAGATGGGCGCCAGGATCGGCCGCTCGACCTGAGGCGGCAGGCTGCCGCTCACAAGCGTCAGCTTTTCGGCCACGACCTGCCGCGCGGCGAAGATGTCTGTCCCCCACTCAAACTCCACCCACACGACGGCGATGCCGACGGCCGTGGCCGACCGCACCCGACGCACGCCCGATGCGCCGTTGATGGCGCTCTCGAGCGGAAATGTCACGAGCGACTCCATCTCGTCTGGCGCCATCCCGTGGCCTTCGGTGAGAATCGTCACCGTCGGCGCCGTCAGATCCGGAAAGACATCCACCGGCATGTCGCGCGCCGTCCAGGCCCCACCGGCGAGCAGCAGGACCGAGAAGGCCAGCACCATCCAGTGATGATCGATCGACCATTGAATCAGTCGTTTCATATATCGCCCGTCTGTTCGGCCCAGAGGTCCGGCTGAAGCCGGACACTACAACGTTATAGAGGTCCGGCTGAAGCCGGACACTACAACGTTATAGATGCAGTGTCCGGCTTCAGCCGGACCGGATGTAGTGTCCGGCTTTAGCCGGACCGTGATCAGTGCACGTGGCCCTCGGCCGGCAGCCCCCTGGCCGCCGACGCCAGTTGGATGTCGTAGGCGCCGCGCGTGACGACGCGGTCGCCGGTCCGCAGCCCGCTCTTCACGCCAATCCAATCTCCGTCTTGCGCCGCGATCTCCACGTAGCGACGCGCGAATCGCTCGCCGCTCACGTGCACGAACACGTAGGGCCGGCCGGCTTCGATGAGCATTGCGGCTCTGGGGACCGCGGGTACGCGCTGACGCAGACGTTGATACAGCACGGCCGTGCCGGTCTGACCGACGAGCAACTGTCCCCGCGGATTGTCGACTTCGAACTGGATTGGCAGCGCGTGTGTCGCGGGATCGATGACGCCGGCGTCGTGGATGTGATGAGGCTGAAGGACCAGCGCGTCGGCGCGGCCGGCAATCTCGAGCGCCAGCCCTGTGATGTCTCGTGCCAGGGACGCATCGGCCGCCGGAACCTGCGCCTGGAGCGCGACGCGATCGGTCCGGACGATCCTGAAGAGCGGCGCGCCTTCCTCGTACGACGCGCCACGCGTGGCAAACACCTCTGTCACGCGGCCGGCGATAGGCACTCGCAGGACAAAGGCGTTGCCGGCCGCGGCGCCCCCGCCCGTGCCGAGCGTCTCGTCCCGCTGGGCCAGTCGCGCCTCGGCCGCCCGCAGACGCGCCTCGGCCACCGCAACCGCCCGGCGCGCATCCTCGACCCGTCTGGCTGGGACCGCACGATCGGCGAGCAGGCGTTCGGCCCGTGCCTGTTCCGCCCGGGCGGCTTCGGTCGCGGCCTGCGCTTCGGTGACGGCCGCCGCCAGGGTCGCGCGATCGTCGCCGGCCGCCAGGCGCGGCTCGATGCGTCCAAGCGCCTGATCCGGGCGCACAGCGGCCCCGACCGACATCAACTCGTCGGCCATGAACCGGCCGGCAGCAGGCGCAGCGACAATCGCTTCGCCGCCGGTCAGCGGCTCGATCGCCGCAGGAACCCGGATGGCGGTTCGCAGCTCGACTTCGCGGACCAGTTCGGTCGCAAAGTCGTTGGTCCACTGCTGTTCCTTCAGATAGGCGATGGCGGTGGGGTCGTCGGCCGGCCGCTCGACGGCGTCCTCGTTGGCGGCGCGGTCGTCGGCAAACACGGTGACTGCACCAAGCTCGTGGCGATCCGACAGGCCGGGCGCCTCCACGATCACTCTCCAGCGATATCGGCCGGCCGCGGGCGGTGCGCCTTCGACGCGGAAGGCGCCGGGCCGGGACGGCTCCAAGCCGTTCAGCACGACGGGGGGACCGCCGCCCTCCGGTGTGAACTCGATCCGTGACCGCCCGGCGCCCAGCGGCTTGAAGTCGCCGAGCATCGTCAGGTGCACGGCAAAGAGCGCGGGCCGATCGGCGACGAGCCGCGGATACTCCATGTAGAGCTCCGTCTTGTCCGTCCAAGCGGTCACGTTCAACGAGGCCGGCTCGGTTTCGACCGGTGCACTTCGCGGGCCGCACGCCACGTTCAATATGGTGGCGAAGATCGCAGCGGCGATCGTGGTGACAGGGGCGCGTTGTGTCGTCATGAGGGAATCTCCCAACCGCTCAGAAACTCCAGTTCAATCTCCGCCTGCCGTGTCGCTGCATCGAGTGCGGCCTGACGGAGACGAGCAGAGGCGCCCGTTCGGTAGGCATCCAGCAGCTCGAGGATGCCGCGCTCGCCCGCGTCGTAGCTGACCTGCGCAATCCGCTCGATCCGATCGGCGCCGGCCACGGCCGCCGACCGATACCGTTCCGCTGCCTCGCGTCGTTCCACGACGACCGAGCGAAGTGCGGTGATCTCGGCCCGAAGGGCCACGCGGAAGGCCTCGACCCGTGCTTCGGCTTGTACGGCCTTGGCGCGCGCGAGGGCGCGTTCCGGGCGGGATCGGTCAAAGAGAGGAACAGTCGCCTGGATCATGACCACGCTTCCGAGGTCGCCGCCTCCAAGCGTCGACGACTTGGCCCCGGCCACGACCTCAGGATCGGGAATGCGCCGGCGCTCGGCGGCGCGTTCAGACAAGGACGCCGCGTCGATCTCCCTGCGCAGCGCGGCGAGCTCGCCGCGCCTCGATTCTGCCCGCTCCACCAGCGCCTCGATCGGCGGCAGAGACGGCCGCACGGTCGAGAGGTCCACCGCCTCGATCCGCGCAGCCTCGCGTGCATCCGCAAAGAAGCCGGCGAGAGCCGCCTGGGCCCACGCGCGATCCGTGGCGGCCACGGCGCGGTCGGCATCGAGGTCGAGCACCTCGCGCTCGGCGCGGAGCCGATCGAAGCCGGCCGCATCGCCGGCAGCCTCTCGCGTGGCGAGAACGCCGGCGAGGTCGCGCAACCGGTTCCGCGCCGCCGTCAGCTCGCGTTCGCGCACCTGCGCCGCGACGAGCTCGGCGAACGCCAGCCGCACGTCGGCTCGCGCGCGTCGGAGCTGGTCATCGACTCGGCTGGCGCTCGCTTCGGCCAGCGCGCCCGCGGCCTGAACCTGCAGCCCGCGATACCCGCTGATCGGCAGCGGCTGCGCCACCATCGTGATGGTTTCAGTGACGCCGGTGACCGATTCTCGGTCGAACGTCACGCGCGGGTTCGGCCAGCGCCCCACCGTCAGGGCGTCGGCACGCGCGACGTCGACGACCGCGCGCATGGCCCGAACCCGCGGGCTGTTGGGGGAGAGCCGCGCCAGAACCTCGGATTCGGTCAGCGACAACGATTGGGCACCGGCCCTCGACGGCAGCCAGGCCGTCGCCAGCACGGCGCAGAGCACCACTGCGCGCATAACACCTCGGAATGAACGTGAACGACGACAGACGACGGGTGAGCCCGTCAGATCAGATCAGGCGGGAAGGCGGCGGAGGAGCGCGTGACGATACGTGTCGGCGCGGGGGGCCGTGCGGCGGCGGCGCGTCGATGCTGGATATCGCGATACAGCCGCGCGGCTCAGGAAGGGTGTCGACCTCCACCGCGGCGATCGCCTGGACGAGGGAGAATTCATGCGTCGCCGGTTCGATGCCCACGTCGTCGAACCAGACGACCCGCCCTTCGCCGTGAGAGATTTCCGCCCCATCGCGATCGTGCGCCTCGAAATGCCGGTGGGCGACGGACCGCGGGTGGCCGGCATCGGCCTCGTGGAGATGTTCTGGCGGAGCGGCAGCGGACGAGAAGACGAGGGACGAAGCGAGTGCGAGAGCGAGCCGCGCGCGCCCCGGTGACGGCATGACCTCCAGATTATGCCATCCCGGACACCTTGAGCGTGCCTTTTCTCAGCGCTCGCAGTTTCATGATGTAAAAGATGACCGGCGTGATGACAAGCACGTGGACGGTTGACGTGATCATTCCGCCGATGATCGGCGCGGCGATGGGCTTCATGATGTCCGCCCCCACCCCCGTGCTCCAGATGATAGGGATGAGACCGGCCATGACGACGCTGACCGTCATGAGTTTGGGGCGAAGGCGGAGCACCGAGCCGGCGATGGTGGCCTCGCGGATGTCGTCGGCGGTGATGTCACCCCCTCGGCGCAACCGCCGATCGAGCGCCTCGTGCAGATACACCACCATCACGACGCCGGTCTGCACCGCGACGCCATAGAGCGCGATGTACCCCACCCAGACTGCGACGGAGAAGTTGTAGCCGAGCACCCATTGGAGAATCACGCCTCCCGTCATCGCGTACACGACCGACAGCATCACAATCACCGCCTCGGAGGCCGAGTGGAACGTCAGATAGAGCAGGATGAAAATGATGAAGAACACGAGGGGAACCAGGAGCCTCAGCCGCTCGCGCGCCCGCACCTGGAATTCGTACTGACCCGTCCACTGAAGCGTGTAGCCCGGCGGGAGCGCGACGTTCTCGGCCACGGCGCGCTTGGCCGCCTCGACGTATCCCCCGATGTCGCGTGTGGCCGTGTCGACGTAGACGTAGCCGGCGAGCTGGCCGCCCTCGTCCCGGATCATCGCAGGGCCGGGCATCAACACGATCTCGGCAAGCTCGGCGAGCGGCACCTGCGCGCCCATTGGCGTTCTGACAAGCACGCGCTCGAGCTGGGGCAGGTCCTGCCGGAAGCCGCGCTCGTACCGGACGTTGACCGGATAGCGCTCGCGCCCCTCGATCGTCTTTGTCACGTTCTGTCCGCCGACGGCCGCTTCGATGACGTCCTGCACGTCACCGCTCGTCAGGCCGTGCCGCGCGATCGCCTGGCGATTGATGCGAATGTCCGCGAAGTATCCTTGGGCGACCCGCTCCGCGTAGACGCTGCGCGTGCCCGGCACCCTCTGGAGCGCCCGCTCGATCGCCTCGCCCAACCGCTGGATCTCGTCGAGGTTGGCGCCGAAGATCTTGATGCCGACCGGCGTCTTGATGCCGGTCAAGAGCATGTCGAGGCGATTGCGGATCGGCTGCGTCCACACGTTCGGCAGTCCAGGAAATTGCAGGTCCGCGTCCATCTCTGCCTGCAGCTTCTCGAGCGTCATCCCGGCACGCCATTGGTCCTTCGGCTTGAGGGTCACCGTCGTGTTGACCATGCCCATGGGCGAGTTATCCGTCGACGTCGTTGCTCGACCGACGGTGCCGAAGACCCGCTCGACCTCAGGGTACTGTCGCAGCATCCTGTCCTGGACCTGCAGCAGCCGCGTGGCCTCGGTGATCGAGAGGCCCGGCGGAGACGTGGGCATGTAGAGCTGCGAGCCTTCGTAGAGCGGCGGCATGAACTCGCTGCCGATTGCGAAGAGCAACGGAATCGTGAGCGGCACGACCGCAAAGTTGATGACGAGCGCGGTCCATTTCCAGCGGAGCGCGAGTCGGATGGTGGGGTCGTAGATCGCAGCGAAGAGTCGCGAGAGAGGGTTGACCACTCGGGCCTGAGGCGGCGGCCCCTGATGAAGATGGTCATCAGGACGGGCACGAGAGTGATCGACAGCGCCGAGGCGAACACCATCGCGAACGTCTTGGAGAACGCGAGCGGCCGGAACATCCGGCCCTCCTGCGCCTCGAGCAGGAACACCGGCACGAACGAGACGATGATGATGGCGAGCGAGAAGAAGATGGCGCGTCCGACCTGCTTGGCGGCAGCCACGATCGCCTGCGGTTGATCCGCGTACGCCACGATCGCCCCATCGTCGGGCTCCGAGACGGAGCGGTACGCGTTCTCGACCATCACGATGGCCGCGTCGACCAGCACGCCGATGGCGAGCGCCAGGCCGCCGAGCGACATGATGTTGGAGGTGACGCCGAGGTAGTACATCGGGATGAACGACGCCAGGACGGCAATCGGCAGCGTGAGAATCGGAATCAACGCCGATCGGAAGTGGAACAGGAACAACGCGATCACGACCGACACGACGATCGCTTCTTCGATGAGCGTGCGTCGGAGGGTCCCGATCGATTCATTGATGAGGCGGGAACGATCGTAGGTCGGGACAATCGTGACGCCGGCGGGCATCGAGCGCTGAACCTCCTGCAACCTGGCCTTCACGGCGTCAATGACACGGAGAGCGTTTTCGCCCACACGCATGACGATGATGCCGCCGACGACTTCACCCTTGCCGTCCAGTTCGGCGGCGCCACGGCGGATGTCTGGGCCCAGCTGCACGCGCGCCACATCGCGGACGCGTACCGGCGTGCCGCGCGGGTAGGCGCCAAGCGACACGCTCTCGATATCGGCGATCGAGGTCAGGTAGCCACGCCCGCGCACCATGTACTCGCGGCCCGAGAATTCGAGCAGTCGTCCCTCGACGTCGTTGTTGCTGGCCTTGATGGCCCGGACCACGTCGCCGATGCCAATATCAAAAGCGGCAAGCTTATTCGGATCGACATTCACCTGATACTGCTTGACGAAGCCGCCGATGCTGGCGACCTCAGCAACTCCCGGCACCGAGGCCAGCCAGTAGCGCAGGTACCAGTCCTGAAAGCTGCGCATCTCGGCGAGCGTCCGCTGGCCGGACTCGTCGACCAGCGCGTACTCGAAGACCCAGCCGACCCCGGTGGCGTCTGGACCGATCGCCGGATTGACGCCCTCGGGCATTTGGCCGCGGATGCCCTGGAGGTACTCGACAACACGGCTCCGAGCCCAGTACATGTCGGTGCCGTCCTGGAAGATCACATAGACGTAGGAGATGCCAAAGTCCGTGAAGCCGCGCACGGCCTTGACGCGTGGCGTCGAAATCAGGCTGGAGACGATCGGATAGGTGATCTGATCCTCGATGAGATCCGGGCTTCGACCCATCCACTCGGTTGAGACGATCACCTGGACGTCTGAGATGTCGGGGACCGCATCGAGCGGCGTTCGGGTCATCGCCCAGACGCCCCAGAGCGTCAGCACGATCGTGCCGATGGAGACGAGGAAACGATTGGCGGCGCACCAGTCGATGACCTTTTCAATCATGGTTCGTTTCTCGCGGGGACGAGCACGTCATCGCGCCACGACGGCGAGTTGTCTGCTTCCGAGGCGCTGGCCGCCGCGTGTGACCGTGACGGTCGTCTCCCACCGGCCGGGCGTCATCAGCTGGCCTCTGCCTCGATACACCCCGCCGCCCGCCGGCGACAGCTTCACCTCAGTGCTCATTGCCGGCATGTTCATGGCCGGCATCGCCGGCATGAGGAACTGCACGCTGACGTCCGCGCCATCGACGGGTGCGCCCGCCGGATCCTTCACCGTCACCTCGAGCTGGTTGTCGCCCGCCCTGGGCGGATCGGGTTGACTGCGAAGCGCGATGTCGAGACGCTCGCGCGAGCTTGCATCGGGCGCGGCCGGAGAAGCATCGAATCCCCGCAGCGACGCGCGAAGCTGGCTCTCCGAGTCGAGGAAGAACGTGGCGCCGGTCGCGACCTGCTCTCCGGCCTCGAGACCCTCGAGAATGTGAACGTCAGACGCCATGCGTTGGCCGGCTTTGACGCGTCGAGGCTCGAAGTACCCGTCGCCCTTCGCGACGAACACAATCTGCTCGGCTCCCGAGTCAAGAACGGCGTCGGTGGGCACGACAATGCCCGTGCCCGGCGCGGTGGTGATCTCGACATTCGCGTACATGCCGGGCTTGAGCCGGCCGTCGCCGTTCATGAACGCGAAGCGGACCTTGTTGGTGCGCGTCTTTTCGTCAACGTAGGGGTAGATATAGAGGACCTCGCCGGAGAAGCGCTCGCCCGGGTAGGCATTGAGCGTCACGGCGGCGTGGCCGCCGACCTTGACGAGCGGCAGCTCGGCTTCATACACGTCCGCCTCGATCCACACGATCGAGAGGTCGGCGATCGTGTACAAGCGCTGTCCGGCCATCACCCGCGACCCCTTGAGCACCTGCTTGTCCATCACGACGCCGTCTGCCGGAGACCGGAACGTGAGCGTGTCGGGAGCTTCGCGCCGCTCGTCAAGGGCTGCGAGTGTCTCGGGGGGGAAATCCCACAGCTGGAGCCGGCGCCGAGCGGCCGCGACGAGCTGGTCCGCCCGCTCCCGGGCATCCGAAATCTGCGAGGATTGCATCTGGTCGCGGGTCTTGAGGGCCAGCAAATACTCGTTGGCCGCCGCCAGCAGATCGGGACTGTAGAGCGAAAACAGTGGATCGCCCTTCTTCACGGCCTGTCCGGTGTAATCGACGTAGAGATCGCGAATCCACCCATCGACCTTGAGGTTGACGTCGGCGAGTCGCGTTTCGTCGGCGCGGACGAGCCCAATCAGCCGGACCTGCCGGGCGAGCGTCGCGCGCCGGGCGGCCGCAGTCCGGACGCCAATCAGCTGCTGCCGCCGCGGGTCGATGGCGATCTCGGCGCGAAGTGTGGAGGTGGAGGACGAGGTCGAGGCCGCGGGCGCATCGGTGCTCGGCGACCCGGAGGCCGGCATCCCTTGGCTGCTGGATCGGCCGGTGAAGTCAGTCACGCGAGCTACGAGAGGATCCAGCCATCTCGATCGGGAGGCATAGCCGCCGACTGCGGCTGCCACGATGGTGACGGCGATCACGATGGCCGTGCGCTTCATTGGTTCACCCCGCTTGTGTCGACCTCGGCCAGCATCGCCGGTGCGAGCTCGGTCCCGACCGCCTGCTCGAGATCCGCGGTCGCTCGCTCGAGGTCGCTGAGGCTTCTCGAGTAGTCCAATTCCACCGTCAGCAAGACCCGTTCACTATCGACGACGCCGAGAGCGTCAAGCCGATCGGTTTGATACGCAATGCGCGAAACCTCGAGCGCCTGGCGGGACTGCGGCAGCAGGGTCGTTCTCAAGAGCGCCACGCGCTGCTCGGTGGCCTTCACCCGGATGAACGCGTCCTGCACCGCCAGCCGCACGGCGCTCTCCATCGCACGAAGCTGGGCTTTGGCGGCATCGATCCTGGCGTTGGCCTCGCCGACTCGGGTATCGATGGCGCCGCGCGACCACGGCGCTCGTGGCCATGTGATGCCGACTCTTGCGAGCCAGCCGTCCGTCATGTTGGGTGTCAGCATGTAGCCCGCCTGCACCGAGTAGTCCGGCTTGTAGTCCTGGCGGGTCAGGGCGAGGTCGGTCTGCAGCCGCTCGATCTCGACGCGCATGCGCGCGAGCTCGGGCTGCTGCTCGAGGGCCAGGCGTTGCAGATCCGCGACCTGCGCCAGTAACGTCCGGTCGCGCGGTTCGGTCATCTGTCCGACCGGCGCTTCCGGTGCGCGATCGAGCAGCGTATTGAGTCGCGCCGACGCAAGGTCGGCCTGCAAGTCCAGCACGATGAGGTCGTCATGGAGGCGTGACAGTTCCACGACGCTCTTCAGGACGTCCTGCTGCGAGCTCCGCCCGGTTGCGTACTTGGCCTGGGAGAAGTCCGCGATTTGTCGGAGCACGCCGGCGTTCGCGCGAAGAACCTCGATGGCCCGGCGAGCAAGGAACAGTTCCGTGTATTGCTGTTTGACCTCGTTGAGGATTTGCTGCGCGCGTACGGCGATGTCCGCCTCGGCGACCTGAGATTCCTTCTGCGCAGCCTCGGCCCGCAGGGGGCGCTTGCCGCGGCCGGGAAACTCCTGCGTGGCCATGAACATGTACATGTTGGTGTTGGTCGGGTTGAGCGTGTTCACCGGCCAGTGCCAGATCTGGGTTTCGAGCATCGGCGGGCTCAGAAAGCGCTGCTCGGCTGTCTTGAACTTCGTGCTGTCGAACTGACGCCGCAGGGCGATGAGTGTTGGATTCTTCTCGCCGGCCTCTCGGAGTGCCGCCGGCAAAGAAAGGGGCGGGCCTTCATAGACCCGCGGCCGATCGAGCTCATGCTGTTGGGCCGAGAGACTTTGGGCGCCGACGACGACAAAGACACAAGCAAAGAGCTTCCGCATGACACGCTGCCTTTCCTTGAGATAGCCGCCACACGCCGCACTGCGGCGCGACGCCGATCGATTCGGACGCGTGGTGACGTAGCGTAGTGACGTACGTAGTGTCCGGCTTCAGCCGGACCAGGCAGCGAACGCTAGATCAGAAAGACGGAGAGGACGATGTGCCGGCGTGTTGGAGAGAAGGGAGGTCCGGTGTCAGTCGAAGAGACCAGCCGCACGCGAGCCGGTGCAACAGGAATCGCCGCCGCCACGACGGCCGAAAATGGAACAGCCGATGGGAGGGCAATCCGCTCCTGCTTCGCCGCGACAAAACCATGTGATTGTTGAAGCTGCCCGTCCTCGCAGCATGGCGCCGCTTTGGCTCCTGCCGGGCATGACGAGTCGTGGTGGCCACTGGCGCAGCAGGCCATCTGGGCGTCGGCCCCGTCGAGAGCCGCCACGCAATCTGCCAGCGATCCCCCAGCGAGGACGATCGCCAACACGATCGGCACACCGCGAACGCGCAAGCGGGTCACGAAGGACATTGGGGGTGATTGTCCCATCGAACGCCGGGCCTGTCAAAATCAGGCCGGATTTGGTCCGCCTCAAGGCGGACGCTACATCAAGAGCCGGTCCGCCTGAAGGCGGACACTACACCAAGAGCGGCCATCGCACGATCGCGAACGGCGGCAAACGCCGCCATCTGATCGGCAGGAACCGGAGCGGCCGGTGGTGTGTCGCGCACGGCCGTCAGCGGGTTGACGAACACGCCATTCTTCTTCACGCGGTAGTCGAGGTGCGGGCCGGTCGCGAGCCCGGTGGCGCCCACGCGGCCGATGAGGTCGCCCTGCGCGACGCGCGCGCCGGCACGCACGTCGATCGAGGACAGGTGCAGGTACTCGGTCTCGAAGCCGTTCCCGTGTCGCAGGTGGACCATCCGTCCCGACGCGCCGTTAGCGCCCGCCTGCACCACCACGCCGTCGGCCACGGCCACGACCGGCGCGCCCACCGGCGCCCGGTAATCGACACCGAGGTGCGCGCGCCGCTCGTGAAGGACCGGGTGCAGGCGGCTGCGGGAAAAACCCGACGAGACGGTCGGCTGAAACTTCAGCGGTGAGCGCAGCAGAAAGCGCCGCACCGACACGCCGCGCTCGTCGAAGTAGGCCGGCGAGCCACCCTCGGGGACAAAGCGCACGGCACGCAAGCGGCGACCGTCGTTGTTGAACTCGGCGGCCTGCAGGGGCCCGTAGCCCGCAAAGACATGCTGCTCGCGGAACTCGGTGTCGACCAGCACCCCGAAGGTGTCGCCGGGCTGAAGCTCGGTATTGAAGTCGATCTGACCGCTGAGGACGTCGGCAAGCGCGATCGCCAGCTCGGCTCTCCCCCCGCCGGCGCCTATCGCGCCGAAGAGCGAAGGGACGCTCGGCGTAATGATCCCCTGCACGACCTCGACGCTGATGGTCTTCGGGATCGGCAGCACTTCGGCCAGAAGCGCCGCGTCGCCGGTCGGGCGGCTCACCCGCAGGAAACGATCCTGGTCGATCTCGTACTCGAAACTCTTCAATCGACCGCCGGCCGCCCACCGCTCGATGCGGTAGGGTCGATCGGCGTGGACCTTCCGCACGTCGAACACCGCCTGCGCCCGCGCGAGGAGATCCGCGATTTCCTCGTCTGCCACGCGGCCGGCGTGCAGGAGCCCGCCGAGCGTCGCCCCCGCCGCGACGCGCGCCGAGACCGCGCGCATATCGGCCCTGAGATCGATGTCCTCGAGGTCACCGCGGGTCGCGCGCATACCGCGGTCGCCGGCCGGTCCGACGCAACCGGTTGCGGCCATACACATGACGATCAGGATTGAGTACCGCATACTCCCCAACCTATCGGACGCAGGCTCGCTCAAGCGTAGGCTCCCGGTGATTCTACAGGCGGTGGTAGGTGGCCGCCCAGCGCCGAAGCGCTTCTCGCCGCTCGCATGCCTCCGGGATCTCGTCCAGACGGTCGGACGGCCACGGCAAGCGGTAGGTCCAGTTGACGTCGTTCACCGTCGCCGGTTCGTTGATGCGTTCACTTGTGCCGAAGACGTCTTGGATCGGGAGCATCAACAGATTGGATCCAGAGGCGAAGAGCGCCGCGACCAGGGCGTCACGGATCGTGGGATTAAAGGGCGCATCGCTCGCGGCATCGTTTGATCCCGTCAGCCGCTGTATCGCAGGCACCTCGCCCACCTTCCGGCGCTCGTCAGCCGACAGGTGTTCCCACCAGCAGGCGAGCGGCTCGGTGTCGTGCGTGCCGGAGGTCGCGACCGAAGTGGGCGGATACTCCACCGGATCGATGAACGGCTGTCCCGCCATGCCCCACCGGCGTTCCCAGCGGAACACGCGGAAGCCGGACACGCCGAGTCGCGCGAGTGAGGCGCGCACGAAATCGGGCACGACGCCGAGATCCTCCGCGACGATCGTCGAGCCGGTCGCCCGGAAGATGCCGAGCAGCCGCTCGCCGAGCGCCGTCTGTGTCGGCTCGTCAGCGGGCGTGAAGAACGGCGGGCTGCCGTCTGTCGGCCACGCGAAGGTTCGATAGAACCCGACGAGGTGGTCGATGCGGTAGCCGTCGTAGAGGTCGGCGGCCCGCCGCGCCCGTTCGCGAAGCCACAAGAAGTCTCCGACGGCCATCACGTCCCAGCGATAGAGCGGCATCCCCCAGTTCTGGCCCGCGGCGCTGAAGGCATCCGGGGGCGCGCCTATCGACACATCGAGGCGGAACTGCTGCTGCCTGGCCCACACATCGGCGCTGTCGCCGTCGACCATAAACGGCAGGTCGCCGAAGATCGCCACTTCGTGCGCCTGCCGGCGGGCCTCTCGCCACTGAGACATGGCCAGCCACTGCAGGTACTGATAGAAGAGGACCTCGGTCGCCAATTCCCGGCGGGTGCGATCGATGTCGGCCGGCTCTCGCCGCGCCAGCGCGGCCGGCCACTCGGTCCACGGCCGCTCGCCCTCGCGCGCGTGAATGGCGCGAAAGAGCGCATAGTCCTCGACCCACCAGGCCTGCTCGCTGACGAAGCTCCGGAAGGCCCGCGCACGGGCGGTGTCGCGGCGCCACTCGGTGTTCCAGAACCACTCGAACGCCACGCGAAGCGACGCGTGTTTCAGCCGCCACACGCTCGCGTACTCGATCCGCGGTGCCCTCCGTACCCGCCCGAGCAGCTCCCGGTCGCCGCTCCCGAGCGAGGCCTCGCCGCCCATCGCGGCGAACTCGGGCACGTCGGGCAGGCGGAGGAAAATCGGATCGATCGCCATGGCGCTGATGGCCGAGTACGGCGACTGTTGCCCAGGCGCCATCTCGTTGATCGGCAGAATCTGCAGCACGCGCTGGCCGGCGGCGGCCAGCCACGCCGTCATGGGCACCAGGTCGCCGATGTCGCCGATGCCCCAGCTCGTCGAGGACGGGAAGGAGAACAACGGGATGAGGAGACCCGCGCGGCGGCAGAGGGCGGCATCAGTCATGACACATCGGCACGGTCAGCGCGCCGCCGGGCAATCGACATGCCGCAACACTCGGCCGATCCCGTCGGCGAACAGATCCTCCCGCACGAGCAGGCTGACGATGAGATACGACTCGCGAGGAAAATCAAAGAAGTATCCGGGGTGTACTAAGACGCCGTTGGCTTGAAGAAGGTTGACGACCAAGTCTTCTTCGGAGTCGAGCGAGGGCACCTGCAGTACTGCGTACCATCCGCCCTCGCTCGTCAGGACGTGGCATGCCGGAACCGACCGTGCCTGCTCCCGCAGCCGGCGGCTGTTGGCGGCCACGCGACGCGCGACCTGGCTGCGCACCATGGCTCCGCGCGCTAACAGCTCGGCGGCCGCGAGCTGCACCGGCGTTGACACCGACAAATATGTGTCGCACAAAAGCTCCAGCCGATCGAGCGCGGCCTCGACGATCCGATCGGGGCCGGCGGCGGCGATCCACCCCAGCTTCACCTGGGGAAGGCCGACCGACTTCGACAATCCGCCGAGCGAAAAGACGAGCGTGTCGCGCCGGTCGAGCATCCGCCCGGCCGAGGCTGGCGCGCCCGGTGTCAGCTCGTAGTCCGCAAAGACTTCGTCGGCGATGAGGGCCAGATCGCGATCCTGGCAGATCGCCGCCAGCCGATCCAGCTCGTCGGGCCTGACAAACGATCCTGTCGGATTGTTTGGAGACACGACAAGAACGGCCCGCGAGCGCCCGGTGACCGCGCGCTCGACCGAAGCCATGTCAATCGACCAGGCGCCGTGGTATTCGAGCTCGTAGGAGCGCGTCGAGACGACGTCGAGCCGCGTCAGGTGATCGAAGAGCGGATAGCTCGGCCGAGGGACGAGGACCTCGTCTCCGGGATCGGCCAGCAGCTTGAACAGCAACCCGTACGCCTCGCTCGTGCTCGTCGTCAGCACGATGCGCTCTGGCGCGACGTCGAGCCCGCGTCGAGCGTAGTCGGCCGCGACGGCCCGGCGTGCTTCGATGGTCCCGAACGGGCTTGGTGTGTACGTCAGCCCGCGTGGATGGCCGAGCGACGCGAGCAGATCGGGAGGGTAATCGAATCCTGCGCGCGTCGGATTGGACTCCGTGAGATCAATGAAGGGCCGCCCCGCCGCCCTCACCGCCTCGAGGGCCAGCGTCAGGCGGTTTGGCGTCAGGCTCGAGGGCGTTCGATTCGAGAACACGGAACGATACTATGCCACGACGACCGGCAACTTCCCGCTTGGCACTCGCATTTCCAGGTACTACACTCTTGGTGGTAAGGAATGAGCCGGACGATGATGAAAAAGAAGTCTTTCGCGTTTCTGTGTCTCGCCGCGGCCCTCAGCCTCGGTGGTCTTGTGGCGGCCCAGCAGAAGATTGCTGTGTACGTCGGTGAGATTAAGGGGCCTGATGAGTTCGTCAGCGAGCGGATCAGGCTGCTCTTCATGGAGGAGTTCTCGAAGATCAAGATGCTCGAGGTGGTGGACTCCAAGGACAAGGCACAGCTCATCCTCGATGGCATCGGACGGCCCGAGTCTGCTCAGCAAGGCGCGCTTCTGTCCGTGAAGCTGTTAGAGCAAGGCTCCGGTCGCATCATCTTTGCCGGCAACAAGACCGAGTCCGGGAGCGCCAGCGGCGCCACCAAGAACGCGGTGCTCTTCGTCGTCAAGGATATGAAGAGGGTGCTCAAGTGGAAGTGAGTGTTTGATCCCATGCAACCTCTGCGGATCGTCTGACGCGGAGCAGATTCGTTCCAAGGATCGCCACGGCGGCTTCCTGCGGTCGGTCATCTGCCGCCGCTGCGGGCTGGTCTGGACCGATCCTCGCCCGACGCCGGACGCGATGCGGACGTTCTACGCGCGCGACTATCGCCTCGATTACAAGCGCGCCTACCAGCCCAAGCCGAGGCACATCTACCGAGCAGGAAAGGTCGCCGTCTATCGATTCCTGCGGATTCAGCCGCTCCTCCGGCCCGGCTTCCGGGTGTTCGACCTGGGCGCGGGCGGTGGCGAGGTCGTGTACGTCCTGCGCGCGATGGGCTACGCCGCCTCGGGTGTCGAGCCGAGCGAGGGGTACGCGCGCTACGCCGCCGATCGTCTTGACGTGCCGGTGACCCAAGGGTTCTGGCAGGACGCCGGCGTCGCCCCCGCGTCACAGGATCTCGTGACGATGTTCCACACCATGGAGCACTTGGAGGACCCGCTGGGCGCTCTGCGGCGTGCCTCCCAGTGGCTCACGCCGCAGGGGCTGTTGTTCATCGAGGTGCCCAACGTCGAGGCGACCTACAACCAGCCGCATCAGCAGTTCCATCGCGGCCACCTGTACCACTTCAACATGGCGACGCTCCAGACGATGGGGAGGCGCGCCGGCTATGCGGCGATCGGCGAGTCGAGGTCGTCTGACGGCGGCATCATCTCCGTCGTTTTCCAGAAGACGGACGCGACACCGCCCCCATCGGGCGAGATAGTTGGGAATTACGAGCAGGTCGCGTCGATTCTTCGCCGCCATACCACGGCGTCGCATGTCTTCTCCCGTTATCCTTACGTCCGGCCGTTCCAGAAACTCAAGGCGTGGGTCGAGGAGCAGCGGAACGCGCGGTTACACCAGTCGCCGACAGCGGTATTGGACGGATTGATCGAGACTCTGTTGGTCGTTGGTCGCTAGCGAACTGCGCTGCGGCGTCTTTCCCCGACGGGGTGACCGCTATAGCCCGCGGATCCCGTCACTGCCGGAACGCGCGTGTCGCGGCCGAGTACTCCAGCATCTGCTTCGTGAAGTCCAGCGGATAGGAAATCTTCACATCCGCGATCTCGCCCGCGAGGTTCGTCACCGGCTCCAGCTTCGGCATCACGAACCCGGTATAGGACGGGAGGCGCAGCCGCTCCACGCGTGCGACGACTTCGTCTCGCAGTTTCGAATCGAAGTGGACGCCGTGGGTCTCGAACAACTGCTTCGCCACCGCGTAATCGCCCTCCCCTTTGATGCGCTGGACCTCGGCGAGCAGACGACCGACGCCGTCGTGGAACGCATCCTTGTCGGTCATCACGTAGTACGTCTTCCCGTCGCGCGTCCGCACGTCGATGGCCTTGGTGTTCGCCATCAGCCAGTGCACGATCATCTGGCGGTTCCGCATGTGGTCTTCCTCGATCTGCGTGCCCTGGCGGATGCGGCGGAGCTGGACGATCGCATTGCGCGTGTAGCCCTCGAACTCGGCCGCCACGATCTCGTCGTGATCCTCCTTCGCCAGGATGCCGAGCTCGACCAGCTTGGGATTGGGCAGGAAGTACAGCGCGACGAGATCCGCGCGCGCCTCTTCGAGCGCCGAGAACTGCTCTTTGAGGGCCGCCTGCGGGTTGCCGGCCAGCCTCTCGGCCACCTTTCCTGACGCATGCCCGATGACTTCGTGCATGTTGGTCGTCAGCTCGCCGGCAAACGCCGCCCACTTCGACGCGCGGGCGGCCTCCTCGGGCGTCCACGTGAACTCGGTCCGAAACTCTGGCAGTGTGGACTTGTCGTAGGCCTCATTCACGTTCGAGAGTGACACCGACTTGCTGCCGTACTGCTCGCGAACCGCTTGATCGTTTGGCAGGTTGATCCCGACCGGCGTCACCGGCCCCGAATCGCCCGTCTCGATGACGACGTCGATGGCGTTGGCGGTGATGCCCTGGACGCCCTGCTTCTTGTACTTGGCGTCCCACGGCATCCGGTCCTCGAACCACTGCGCGTTGGCCGCGATCGTCTGGATGTTGGACGTCTTCTCGCGGTTCACGTAGAAGACGAGCCCCTCCCAGGCGCCCTTGATGCTGCGGGCGTCGAGATACACTTCGATGAAGCCGTTGATCGTATCGACCGGCGAGGCCTTGTCTTTCACCCAGGCGATGTCGTACCCCTCTCGGTCTTTCGTCTCGCCCGTCTTGTAGAACGTGATGAGCGCGCGAATCGCCTCCGCCATCGGCTCGGTCGCGTACGGAATGGCGTCCTGGAGATGCTTGACGATGGCTGAGATCTGCGAACCGTATCGGCCGCCGATTCGGTACACCTCTTCGACGATGGCGCCGTTGCTCTTCACCAGTCGAGAGTTGAGCGGACTGCTCTCGCGAAAGCCCTCCAGATCCTTCATCGACAGGCCGACGTACAGATTGTTCGAGCTCGCCGTCAGGATGTCCTTGCCGGCCGGTGGCGTCTTGTTCGTGACGATGGGATCGACGTTCGGATCGAAAAACGCCGGCCGCAGCCGCGCGAGCAAGGCATCGAGCGTTTCGCCGCTCCTCAGCGGGAACTTCGCACCGGCCTTTTCCGCTGCGTGCGCCGCGGCGGCAAATGCCTCGGGCGTGCACTGGAGAACGAACTTGCGCGCCGTCAGGTTATTGTGCGGGCCGTTGTTGATCCAAAAGAGCTTCGTGTAGCGCGTGACTTCGGCCAGTGTCGGCCCGTCGATCCCGCTTGCCTGAGTGATGATGGCCTCGAGCACGTCGCGCATCTCGAGGCTCGGTGCGTACTTCTGGTCGTAGAAGATGTCGCGGCCGGAGAGCGCCGCCTGATACAGGTGCCAGACAAGCGTTTTCTCCCTGAGCGACAGCGCCGCAAACCCATCGGCGTATATCTGCACGACCGCGGCGTCGTCTACGCGCTCGAGGAGATACGTGCGCTCCGCGGCTGGCGCCGCAGCAGGCGTTGGAGTCGTCGTGTTCGCAGTGTCGCCGCTTCCGCAGGCGACGGTTCCGACAATGGTCATGACGAAGGCAAGCCTTTTCAACATACACGGTCCGGCTGAAGCCGGACACTACGTACTTTACTTCAGCTCGACCTGTTCGAGATGTTTGGCAATGTGCACGGGCCAGCCTTTGGCCTGGATTCGAGCGGCGAGCGCCTCGAGCGCCACCGCCTCGCCATGCACGAGATGGGTCATCGACGGCGCCCGGGAAAAGCCTGACAGCCAGCGCACGATCTCGCCCGCATCGGCGTGCGCCGACATCGAGTCCAGCCGCTCGATCCGTGCCGCCACCGGCACCATCCGCCCGTGCATCTTGACCTGCGTGGCTCCGTCGCACAGATGGCGACCGCGCGTGCCGGCGGCCTGATAGCCGACAAACATGACGGTGGTTCGAGCGTCGGGCAGCGCCGCCTCCAGGTGATGGAGCACGCGACCGCCGGTGGCCATCCCGCTCGCGGCGATGACAATGGATGGCGTATGTGATGCCGTAAGCGCTTTGGACTGCTCGACGGAGGCAACGGTCGTCATGCGGCGCGTGCAAAACGCATCGAGATCTCGAGCGGCAGCTCGCGTTGCCATAGTCCGGCGAGAGCCGGACACGACATCGGCAGGATCGGAGAGAGCGGGATGGCGGTCTGGGGCGTCGAGCTCGGACGAGCGGCGCCGGTAGAACTCCAGAGCCGCGGCGGCCATCGGGCTGTCGACGTACACCGGCAGGGTGGGAATACTCCCGGCCTCCTCGAGCCGCTTGAGCCAGTACAGCACCTCTGCGACGCGCCCTATGGCGAACGACGGGATGATGAGCTTGCCGCCACGGGCGAACGTCTCACCGACAATGTCCGCCAGTCGCCTTCCTTCGTCATCCGGCAGATGCAAACGATCGCCGTAGGTCGATTCAAGCAGCAGCACGTCCGCCTCGTCGACCGGCGACGGATCGGGTAGGACCGGCCGGCCGTAGCGTCCGAGGTCGCCGCCGAAGAGAATCGTCCGGCCGCCGACCTTGACGCGTGCGTACGCCGAGCCGAGCAAATGGCCGGCGTTGATGAACTCGACCTCGACGCCAGCCGCCACGGGAACGGGCCGGTTGTAGCCGACCGGCTGCAACTGGGCGAGCGCGCGCGCGGCGTCGGCCGACGTGTAGAGCGGCTCGGCCGGATGGTGCTTCGAGTAGCCGTGCTTGTTGGACTGTCGAGCGTCCTCTTCTTGAAGGCGCGCGGAATCGGGCAGCACGAGCGTGCACAGATCGCGCGTGCCGGGCGTGCAGAAGATGCGGCCGCGAAAGCCTTGCGCGACCAGGCGCGGCAGCTGACCGCAGTGATCGAGATGCGCGTGCGTGAGGATCACCGCACCGATGCTCGCAGGATCGAGGGGAAACGGGGCCCAGTTGCGGAGCCGCAGCTCCTTGAGCCCCTGAAACATGCCGCAGTCGACGAGGATCCGGCGGTCGCCGAGATCGAGCAGGTGTTTCGATCCGGTGACGGTACCGGCGGCTCCGAGAAACGTCAGCGACGCCATCGAACTACGCATTGTATAGTGACAGCGTGACTGATCTCTTGACGGCGCTTCGTTCTGGTACGTCTGTCTTCGGGGCGGAACTGCGGCCGCCGCGGGCCGAGCTCGCGATGGCCGAAGGGATGGACGCCTGGATCGACACGTATCACGCCGTGCGGCGTCTCACGCACCAGCGCCGGTTCGTGTTCCTGACCGACAACGCCGTCGGCGCCGAGGAGGAAAACAACCTGCGACACCTGGTGACCAATCTCGGCGACGACGCCCCTCGGGAGCGCGTCGTGCCGTTTCTGACGACGAAGCATTCGGTGGAGTACTGCCTGTCGTACGCCGAGCGCGCGCACCAGAGCGGCTTTTCAGCCCTGGTCGTCCTCGGCGGCGATCAGACGGTGGGCCCGCCCCGATGCGTCGAGCACGCCTGGCAACTCCGGCAGATGCTGCGCGAGCACGATCAGACGATTACACTCGGTGGCTGGGCGAACCCGCACGCCGATCCCGAACGTCAGGTGGATTATCTCGGGTCACCGAACGTCCATGCCGAGTTCTTCCTGACGCAGATCGTCAGCCACCACCACACCGGGGCGGTCGCGCGGTTTGTCGAGACGGCCGAGCGGCGCGGGCTGACGCTCCCCGGCGTGTTCGGCGTGTTCTTCTACCGCAGCGCGAACCGCCGCACGCTCGACGCGCTCCAGAGTTTTCTGCCGGTACCGGTTGACGAGCTGTCGCGGGAGTTCGCGGCCGGCGCGACGGCCGAAGAGATCTGCGCCCGAACGATTCGCGCGCTGAAGGAGGCCGGCGCGCGGCATTTCTACATCAGCAATCTACCCATCGGCCGGGCCCAGAACGTGCTGGCGACGATCCTGGACAGAATCTAAGAGCTTATTCACAACCGTAGTGTCCGGCTTCAGCCGGACCTGGAAGTCCGCCTAAAGGCGGACACTACAGGTTATGGCGCTCACTTCACGTGACGGCCGCCGTCGACGCGCAGCGTCTCGCCGGTCATGAAGTCGCCGTCGAGAAGCGCGAGGACCATCTTGGCGATCTCGATCTCGCCTCCCCAGCGGCCCAGCGGGGTCGCCTGCTCGACCGCCCGAGATTCTTCGTCGGTCGTACCTGGCGGCGCCAGGATAGGCCCAGGGGCGATGGCATTGACGAGGATCTTGTCGGACGCGAGCTCGAGTGCCAGCGCCTCGGTCAACGCGATCACGCCGGCTTTGGCGACGTAGTACGGCAGGTAGCCTCGATAGCGTGGGCGGCCGCTCTTCGCCGTCCAGTCGCTGAAATTGATGATGCGGCCGCCGCCCTGCTTGCGCATGTGCGGCACGGCGCTACGCGCGCAGAGAAAGGCGGCGCGCAGATCGACATCCACCGTCGTGTCCCAGTCGGCGGCCGTCAGCGCGTCGAACGGCCGCTCGATGAAGACCGACGCCATGTTGATCAGGATGTCGAGCCGGCCGAGCGCCTCGATCGCGGCAGAGACGAGACCCTCGCACCCTTCAGGCCGCGAGAGGTCGGCTTGAAGAACGGCCGCCCGCCGGCCTGCCGCGCGCACGTGCGCGGCCGCCTGCTCGGCTTCGGCCCGCGAGCGCGCGTAGGCCAGCGCGACATCGACACCGCGCGCGGCAAGCTCGCCAGCGACGACCATCCCGATGCGCCTGCCACCGGTGATCAGCGCGACTTTGTTGGTGAGGTCCACAAGACCAAATGCAACCACGAAAACACGAAAACACGAAAAGGAATCTGCAATATAATCAGCGCCTCGGCGGTGGAGTCCGCCATTAACCGTCACGCTCCTTCGTGTGGCCAATGACTCCTGCGGGCGGCACGTCCCGTGGGAATCCCCTCCCGGCCGCATCAGCCTGCAAAAATGCACAGCGAAGGAGGGCCATGCCTGATTTGGCGACAGCGACGATCCTCGCCGCACTCATCCTGGCTGCCTCGATTGTCTCGGTGGAATTCGGCATTTCTGTCGCGGTCATCGAGATCGGCCTGGGCGTGGTTGGGGCGAGTCTGTTCGGCCTCCGGCCGACGCCGTGGATTGATTTTATCGGCAGCTTCGCGGGCATCGTCCTGACCTTCCTAGCCGGCGCGGAAGTCGATCGGACGCTGCTTCGGCGCGAGTGGAAACCCGCGCTTCTGATTGGAGGCTTGTCCTTCCTGTTGCCGTTCGTGGGCGTCGCGTTGTTCGCACGACTGGTCGCCGGCTGGAAGATGGATCAGGCATTGATTGCGGGCATCGCGTTGTCGACGACCTCGCTTGCCGTTGTCTATGCCGTCCTCATCGAAACGAGACTCGCCGCGACCGAACTGGGCAAGATCCTCATGGCCGCGACGTTTGTCACGGATTTCGGGACGGCGCTTGCGCTTTCCGTGCTGTTCGTGCAACCGACACCCTCTCTCGCCCTCTTCATCGTCGTCTCGATCGCGATCGTTGGCGTCATGGTCGCCTTCGAGCGGCCCTTCTTCGCGCGGTACGGCGCACGTGTCATCGAACCGGAAATCAAGGGCGCGTTTCTCGCCCTGTTTGTCCTCATGTGGACGGCGGACCTGGCCAAGTCGCATGCGGTGCTCCCCGCCTTCCTCCTCGGCCTGGCGGTCGCCGATGTATTCAAACGCCATCCCGAGGAGCAGCGCCGTTTCCGGATCGTGTCGTTCGCCTTCCTGACACCGATGTTCTTCCTAAAGGGCGGCCTCAACGTCGACGTGAGGCAACTGGCTGCGGGCGGATGGCTGCTGCTGGGGTTTCTCGTTGTGAAGATCGCGACCAAGTTCATCGGCGTGCTGCCGGCGGCCCGGCGCTACGTCCAGCCGTACGCGGTGTTCACGACACTGCTGATGAGTACAGGGCTCACCTTCGGCACCATTTCATCCCTCTACGGTCTCAATGCGGGGATCATCGACCGGCAGCAGTTCACGATTCTCATCGGCGCGGTCATCGGTTCGGCCATCGTCCCGACGATCATCGCCCAGCGATGGTTTGCACCGCCCGTGCACGTCCTGAGCGCCGACGAGATGGCGGACGCCGAAGACGAAGAATTCGAGCCGCGGTCGCGTTAGGAATGGCAGGATGGCAGGATTGCAGGGGCCTCAGACCCCAGCGGCTGCTGCAGCGCGCTGTGCATCGTCGACGCCGAGGACGACCATCGCCATGGGACTGCCTTCGGCCGCGCCGCCGTACGCGTATTCAACGTTGATGTTCGCGTCGCCGACCAGCCGCAACGCGGGCGCGAGCGAGCCGGGGGTATTGGAGATCGTCATCACGATGACGTCGCGCTCGGTGACCTGATGATGCCGGTCGCGCAGCACCGCCGCGCCGTGGACGTGATTGTCGACCACGAGACGCAGGTGGCCGGCGGTGTCGAGCGACAGGGCCAGGATGCCCACCCGTTCGTCGGAGAGAAGCCGGCACACGCCCGAGAGCGCGCCGGGACTGTTTGGAAGCCGCAGATTGAGCTCGGTACGGATCGCCATGCCGAAGAGACTAGCAGGAGAACTGAAAATGAAAAAGGTAAAAGGCAAAAGGACAATGAATGCCCTCTTGCCTCTTACCTTTGCTCTCTACTTCTAAGTTTCGACTTTTGCCTTTTAACTTTCTACGCGAGTACTTTGATCACGACTCGCCGATTCTGGGCGCGGCCTTCCTTCGTGGTGTTCGGCGCGACCGGCTTCTCGTCGGCGTAGCTGATGACGTTCATCTTGTGCAGCGGGATCTGGTACTGCTGGTACAGATAGCGCTTCGTCGCTTCGGCGCGCTCGAGACCGACCCGCTCGTTGACTTCCTTGGGACCGACGTTGTCGGTGTGCCCTTCGATCTCGATAAAGACGTTCTTCGGATCCTGCTTGAGCTGCTGCACGATCCCGTCGAGCTTCTGCTTGACCTCGTCGGGCAGGCTCGCCTGACCGAACTTGAAGTTGCCGTTCTCCGAGTTCAGGACCACCTCGTACACCAGGCGGCGGTTCGACTTGTCGAGCACGTCGACCTTGGTGTTGACATCGGTTGCCGCCGTGCGCGCTGCCGCCGCCGCCGTGCCCGCCGCCGCCGCCGCCGTGTTGGCCTGCTGCGCCGACTGCGTAGCGGCGTTGGCCTTCTGATCGACTTCGCTGATGCGGCCCTCGTTGGTCCGCGTGCGCTCCTGCGTTTCCTCAATCGACCGGCCGAGCGAGTCGACCTTGGTGTTGAGCTCGGTACCGAGCTCGCCGACGCTGGTTTTCACAAACCCCTTGGACGCGCAGGCGGTCGAACCGCCAATCGCCAAGGCCGCAACTGGAACTGCTACAAAAAGCTTCCGCCACATGATGGATCCTCCTAGCCCCTTCTGGGGCGAGATTGCCCCGCGTAATAACCCGTCCGGGTTCGAACAACCAGGTCCTTGTCCCGTGCACGGACCACGAGCGGATGCCAGCCCGGTCTGGCGGTCGACTCGAACGCGATGAGATATTGATGCCTGAGCTCGTCAACGAGGTACCGTGCCGCCGCCTTGCGCTGGGCGGATGTGCCCGTCACGAACACCTGCCCGCCGGTACCCGTCGCCATGTCGCTCAACCGGCCGGCAAACGCGGGGTGGCCGGGCTCGTCGCCGGCGACCGGGACTTCGGCCAGTGCAGTGTTGCTCGACCACACCAAACCGAAAATGTAGACCGGCACGTCGATCGTGCTGGCGGCCGACTGCACCTCACCCGGACTCAGCCGGCTGGCGTTGTCGTCGCCATCGGTAAAGACGATGACGGCGCGGCGCCGACTGTCTTCGCGCGCGCCGAGGCGTTCGGCCACCTGAAAAATCGCGTCGTACAGCGATGTCTTGCCGAAGGGCTTGACACCCGACAACGTCTCGGGAAGCGCTCCCAGGTCGGTCCGGAACGACGCGACTTCCTGCAGCTGTGTGTCGAATGCAAAGATGGCGGTTTCGTCTCGCGAGGATTCCAGTAAGCCCAGCACCTCGACCGCCGCTTCGCGCGCGTGGGCGAACTCGGCCTCCATGCTCCCGCTCGTGTCGAACAGCAGCGCCACGCTCAGGCCGGCCGCATCGCGCCTGAGATGGGTGATCGTCCGCGGCAACCCTGAATCGCGGACCTCGAAGTCGCTTGCCGACAGGTTTTCGACGAACCGGCCGGCACGGTCTCGCACGACCGCTGAGATCTGCACGGCGGTCACGCTCGACCGGAACGTCACGACCGGCGCCTCTTGGCTCGCCCCGACTGTCGGCCATACGCTGAGCGCGGTCACGACGAGCGTCGTCGCCCAGATGAGCCTCATTGCGTGTGGATGAATAAGCAATTGTACTGCCATCTGTATCGGCTCGTAGTACCAAGCACTTAAGAGAATCACTCGCCGATGAGCATGGGAGTCCAACAACGGTGGGTGGCAGGAATGACACGGTGACCAGTCGGCAGTCACCAGTCGGCAGTCATGCGCTGATGCGCTCGATCGCCAGGGGTCTCGCGGTAAGATGCCGAGGTGGCTCCGCTCAAGGCTTCCGCCGACGCGATTGCTGTCGCCGCCCGCGTCAGTCGCTTCACGTATGCCATCCGCAACATCGTCGCGGAGGCGAAGAAGGTCGAGGCGGCGGGCCTGCGCGTGCGGTATCTCAATATCGGAGACCCGGTGGCCTTCGGGTTCAAGACGCCACCCCATCTCATCGCCGCCGTCGAGCGCGCCTTGCGGGACGGGCACAACGGGTACGGTCCCTCGCCCGGTATTGAGCCCGCGCGCGAAGCGGTGGCCGCCGAGTACACCGCGCGCGGGTTCCCGGCATCGGCAGACCGCGTGTTCCTGACGGCCGGGACCTCCGAAGGCATCGATCTCGCGCTCGGCGCACTGGTCGACGAGGGCAGCGAGGTGCTGGTCCCGATGCCGACCTATCCTCTCTATACAGCCGTCATCGCCCGGTTCGGCGCCCGCGCTCTGTACTACCGCACCGACCCAGAGAGAGGCTGGGCGCCGGATCTCGATCACCTCCGGAGCCTCGTGACACCGTCCACGCGGGTGCTCGTCGTCATCGATCCGAACAATCCGACCGGCGCGTCGTACTCGGTGGCGACGCGACGCGCGCTGCTTGAGGTCGCCGATCGCTACGGGCTCGCGATTCTCGCCGATGAGGTCTACGGCGACCTCGGATTCGACGGCCAGGTGGCCCCGCTCGGCAGCCTCGAGCCGGATGCACCGATCGTCTCGCTTTCCAGTCTGTCGAAGGCGTATCTCGCGCCGGGCTGGCGCACCGGCTGGATGACCGTCGGCCGCTCGCCTCGGCTCAATGACGTTGTGAAGGCGGTCGCCAAGCTGGCCGACGGCCGCCTTTGCAGCACCGTGCCGATGCAGTACGCGGTGGCTGCCGCGCTGACCGGCGATCGGTCACATCAAGTGTTATTCCGCGCGGCACTGCGGGAACGGGCCGCGTTGACCGTCGAGCGGTTGAACGCCATGCCGGGCGTGACGTGCGTGGCTCCCACTGCGGCCTTCTACGTGATGCCGCGGGTGGCCCTGCCGCCCGGGCGCACCGACCAGGACTACGTCCACGCGCTGCTTGGCGCGACGGGCGTGCTCACCGTCTACGGCTCGGGATTTGGCACCGCTCCCGAGGACGGATACCTCCGCATCGTGTACCTCGCCCCTCCCGAGGAGCTCGGCGAGATCTACGACCTCATGGCCGAATTCACCGCGGAGTATCTGAGGGGTTAGTCGGCAGTCGGCAGTCGGCAGTCAGCGGTCGGCAGTCAAATGCGTCGCGATCCGCTCGCCTATCTCTCCGCCGAACTCGACGCGCTCAAAGATCGGGGCCTTTACCGGCGCCTGCGCGTACTTCAGGGCGAGCAGCGGGCGCAGGCGATCGTCGATGACCGCCAGGTCGTCAACCTCTCCTCGAACAACTATCTCGGCCTGACCACCCACCCGAAGCTGCGCGAACGGGCGCTCGACGCGACGCGCCAGCTCGGTGTGGGTTCGGGATCGGTCCGCACCATCGCCGGTACGATGGCGATCCACATGGAGCTCGAGCGGCGGCTGGCGGCGTTCAAGAAGACCGAGGCCGCGGTCGTGTTCCAGAGCGGGTTCGCGGCCAACGCCGGCACCGTCGCGGCCGTGCTCACCAAGGACGATGTCGTCGTCTCCGACGAGCTCAATCACGCGAGCATCATCGATGGGTGCCGGCTGAGCCGTGCGGCCATCAGGGTGTTTCCGCACAAAGACGTCGACGCCGCGCGGAAGATCCTCCGCGAGCTTCCCTCACGCGGGCGCACGCTCCTCATCACCGACGGCGTCTTCAGCATGGACGGTGACCTCGGCGCGTTGCCAGACCTCTGCGCACTCGCCGAAGCATTCGGCGCCGTCATGATGGTCGACGATGCCCATGCGAGCGGCGTGTTTGGAAAGAACGGTCGGGGGACGATCGATCACTTCGGCCTGCACGGCGGCGTCGACATCCAGGTGGGCACGCTGTCAAAGGCCATCGGCGTGCTCGGCGGGTACGTCGCCGGCAGTCGAGCGCTCATCGAGTTTCTGTACCACCGGGCCCGGCCGTTTCTCTTCTCGACATCACATCCGCCGGCTGTGGCCGCCGCGTGCATCGCGGCGCTCGACGTGCTCGAGGAAGAACCGCAGATCATCGACCGGCTGTGGGACAACACACGGTTCTTCAAGGCCGGCCTCACCTCGCTCGGCTTCAACACCGGCTTGAGCGAGAGCCCGATCACGCCGGTCGTCGTGGGCGACGGCACCGTGGCCATGAAGCTGTCGGACCGCTTGTTCGCCGAAGGCGTGTTTGCGCAGGGGATTGCGTTTCCGACGGTGGCCCAAGGCCAGGCGCGCGTCCGCACGATCGTCACGGCCACCCATACGCGCGACGAGCTGCAATTTGCTCTCGACATCTTCGAGAAAGTGGGTAAAAAGCTCCAACTCATTTGAGGGTTCTAGCGGTTATGATCACCCTGTGAGGCTTCGCACCCCTTGGCTGGTCCTAGGGCTTTGGTCCCTGGTGTCGTGGGGCGCCAGCGCACAGCTCCGCGCTCCAGCGGCCAGCGTCGCACCTATTGTCGAAGGCGAGGCCGCCGCCGGCGGCACGGTTCGCGCCGCGCTCCTCGTCACTCTCCCAGAAGGCTTTCACGTCCAATCGAACAAGCCCCGCGATCCGTTGCTCGTCGCGACCGAGCTGACCTTCGATCCGACAGAAGGTGTGTCGGTCGAGGAGATCGTCTTTCCAACTCCGATCGAGCTGAAACTGAATATCGCCGGGTTCGACGAGCCGCTGGCCGTATTCGAGCGTGATTTCTCGATTGGCGTTCGCTTCGCCATCGCCTCGACGGTCGCAGGCGGCGAGATTGTCGTCCCGGCCCATCTGCGCTACCAGGCGTGCAACGACACGGTGTGCTTTGCCCCGAAGAACGTGGACGTGCAGTGGACCGTGCGCGTCGTGCCCGCAGGGACGGCTATCGCGCGTCAGCCCGGCGACGTGCTCGATCGCATCGCCTTCGGCCGTGGCGAAGCACCTGCGCAAGCGGCCATATCCATCGCCCCGCGCATCTCGTCTCTGTCTGGACCTGATGGTGCGGCGGCCGAGCTCGCCTCGCTCGACAATTTCACCGTCCTCGGAACCACGGGCGGCTACCTCGGCAGCGACGACTTTCTGACGTTCATCCACAACGCCGAGAATGGCGTGAGAGAAGCGGGCCTCTTTGAAGGCCGCGGCCCTCTCGCCATCCTGCTCATCGTCTTCCTCGGCGGCCTGGCGCTCAACCTGACTCCGTGCGTGCTCCCGATGATCCCCATCAACCTGGCGATCATCGGCGCCGGCACGCGGGCCGGGTCGCGCGGCCGCGGGTTCCTGCTCGGCGGCGCCTACGGCGCCGCGATGGCATTGGTATACGGCGTCCTCGGTCTGGTGGTGATCCTGACGGCCGGTACGTTTGGCACGATCAACGCCTCGCCCTGGTTCAATCTGGGCATCGCCATGCTCTTCGTCGCCCTCGCGCTCGCGATGTTCGACGTCATCACGATCGACTTCTCGCGATTCTCGAGTGGTATCGGCGCCGGGGCCACCGGAGGCGGATCGTTCCTGCTCGCCTTCAGCATGGGCGCGGTGGCCGCGCTCCTGGCGGGCGCATGCGTCGCGCCGGTGGTGATTCAGGTCGTGCTGTTCTCGAGCAACCTCTACGCGGCCGGCACGACCATCGCGCTCGCGCTGCCCTTCTTTCTCGGAGTCGGCATGGCCGTGCCGTGGCCCATCGCGGGCGCCGGTCTGGCGGCGCTGCCCAAGCCGGGCGCCTGGATGGTACAGGTCAAGCAGGTCTTCGGCGTCTTCATCCTGGCCACGGCCGTCTATTACGGGTACGTCGCCTACGGCCTGTTCTCGGACCGGTGGGTTGACGCTTCCGAGGTCAACGCGAGCGTCCAGGAGAAGCTGTTGGCCGGATGGCACCCTTCGCTCGCCGAGGGCCTCGCGACGGCCACGCGCGAGAGCAAACCGGTGCTCATTGACATGTGGGCGACCTGGTGCAAGAACTGCCTCACCATGGACAAGACGACGCTGAAGGATCCGGCGGTGAGGGCGGCACTCGATGGTTATGTGAAGATCAAGTTTCAGGCCGAGGATCCGGATCGCCAGCCCGCCAGGGCCGTCATGCAACGCTTCGACGCGATCGGCTTGCCGGCTTACGTCATTCTGAAACCCGAAAACTAGTGCGCTTTTCACAACGCTGTAGTGTCCGCCTTCAGGCGGACCGCCCGCTGGTCCGGCTAAAGCCGGACACTACGTACTACGGCTACGTACTACGGCGTTGTGAAAAACGCTGTAAGGATCAAGAACGAAGGACCAAGGACAACAGCTTGATGAGAGCTAGACTAGTACCTCTGGAACCTCTGTGGTACTCTGGCCGTCGATGCGCTCTCGGACGGCGAGACTGGCAGTAGCCGCGGTCGCCTGGATGGCTCTCGCAGCCGGTGCATTCTTCGCCATCCGGTTCGAACGGCAGATCGCGACGCGCGCCGCCGACTTGCGAGCCTTTGACCTCGCCGCGCGCGAAGCCAGCGACGGACTCTCCGATCTGCTGACCGCCGCGCAGGCGTACGTGGCTGTCGGCCAGGGCGTCGGCTTCTGGTTGCCGAAGGTCACGCAGTCGCTCAACGCCACGACCGGGACGATCGCGTCGCTGCGGCGGTCGGCCGTGAGCCTCGGCGCGCGTTCCGCGCTCGATGAGGCCGCCGCCGCCGTGATGGAGTTCGGCAGCCTGGACAGGCGCGCGCGCGATTTTCTGACGTCAGGCCAACCGTTCATGGCCAGCAATGTCATCTTCGCCGAAGGCCATCGCACGGTGACGACCGCCAGCGATGAGGTCGAGGTCGCGCGAGCGGCCGAACGCCAGGCGTTCGACGCCGCCTATACGGCGTTGCGGGGGCGTCAGGCCGTCGCGCTGGCGGCTTGCGGGACCGTCGCCGCACTGGTCGTCTTCGTGCTTGGCCTGACAGGAGCCGCGAGTTCCCAGTGCAACGATGAACCGATCTCGCTCACCGGATCGCAGATAGGAACGTCCGACGGATCGGTGCTCGAGCAGGCGGCGCCACCGCTTCGCGCGGCCTCACCGGCGCTCGGTACGGCCGCGCGCCTGTGCACCGACTTCGGGCGCGTGCGCAACCTCGACGATCTGACCACGCTTCTCGCGCGCGCGGCCGACGCGATGGATGCCACAGGGCTCATTGTCTGGCTTGGCAGCGCGGCCGGCGCAGACCTTCAGCCCGTCCTCGCACACGGATACAGCCAGCAGGCCCTGTCACGAATGCCGCCGGTCGTCCGGTCCAGCAACAACGCCGCCGCCGCCGCGTACCGCACCGGTGAAGTACAAATCGTGGTGTCGCGGCCAGGCTCGTCCGACGGCGCCATTGTCGCGCCCATTCTGTCGGCGGACGGATGTATCGGAGCACTCTCCGCTGAAATCCGCCATGGCGGCGAGGGATCGGAAAGCGTCCAGGCGCTCGCATCGATTGTCGCCGCCGGGCTCGCTGGAACCCTGACGGCCTCGGTGACGGAGACCGCGACCGCTAGAGACAAGACCGCTTAAATTCTGCCATCCTGCCATCCTGCCATCCTGCAATTCACGTGGTGATCTTCACGACCACCGCCGTCATGTCGTCGTTTGGCGCCCTGTCACCGCGGAATTGCTGCACGGCGGCAAAGATCCGGTCGACCAGCTCCTGTGCCGGCCGGCGGGTCGCTTCTTCGATCACCTTCAGGAGGCGTGCGACGCCAAACTCCTCATTGAGCGCGTTGGTCGCCTCGAACACGCCGTCGGTACAAAACACAAAGACGTCGCCTGGCGCGAGCGCGAAGACCGCTTCGTCGTAGGTCGAGCCGGCAAACACACCGAGAGGGACACCGGGCAGCTTGACTTGCGACAGCTCGGCGCCGCTCGACCGAATGGGATACGGCAAGCCGGAGTTGGCCATGGTGACCGAGCGGCGCTTGAAATCGAACACCGCATAACAGAGCGTGCAGTAGTACTCCTCGAGCTGCCGCTCGTGCAGGATGGTGTTGGTCGAAGCCAGCACGCCCGCCGGCACGACGCGCTCGGGGCCGTGACGCCGGCGGAACGTGCGCGACCGCACGAGCTCGCCCGCAAACGCGCCGTACAGGGCGGCCGGCACGCCCTTGCCCGATACGTCGCCAACCGCCACGACCAGACTGTGAGGTTCCGGCGTGAGAAAGTCGTAGAGGTCGCCGCCAAGCTCGCGCGCCGGCGCCAGCCGCGCCGCCACCTGGGCGCCCTTGAGCCGCGTCGGCAGGTCGGGCAGAAACGCCGCCTGCACGCGCTCGGCGAACCGAAGCTCCCGCTCCAGCCGGATCTCGTTGGTGCGAATGGTCTGGTAGAGCCGCGCATTCTCGATCGCAACCGCCGCCTGGCTCGCGAGCAGCGTGAGGATCTCGACATGCGCCTTGGTGAAGGCATCGACCTCGGGGCTCTCGAGGTCGAACACGCCAATGCAGCGTTCTTTGACCAGGAGCGGAATCACCAGCTCGGACCGCGTATCGTCCACCGCCTTCAGATAGCGCGGATCGGCGAAGACGTCTGGCACCAGGACCGGCGTCTTGTGGAGCGCCGCATGGCCGACCAGCCCGTCGCCGATTTTCACACGCGGAATCCGCATCTTGCCGCTTTCAGACACGGAAACCTTCACCTCGAGGTGCTCGCCTTCTTCATCGACGAGCAGGATGGCGAACGTGCGATAGTCGATGACCCGGCGCGTGAGGCTGGCGATTCTCCTGAGCAGCTCGTCCAGGTTGAGGATGGCGCCACACTCGCGGGCGATCTCGGTCAACGTTTCGAGCGTGCTTGTGTGCTCACGCTCGTGTTCGAAGAGCCTGGCGTTCTCGATCGCAACGGCCACATGGGCGGCGAACTGGCGCAGAATCGCTTCATCGGCCTCGGTGAACTGGCCCGGGGTGTCGCTGAGCAGGTTGAGGGCGCCGATCGCGCGCCCCTTGCGGCGGAGCGGCACGACCAGCTCGGCGCGGGATCCGGGAACCGCATCTACATACCGGGGATCGTCGCGAACGTCGTTGACGAGAATCGGCTCTCCCTTGGCCACTGCGGCGCCGACCAGACCCTGACCGACCTTCACGCGGAGCGTGCGCGCGACCTCATCGGCGTACCCGACCGAGTACGCGATGCGCAGGTCGTCGCGCGTCGCGTCGAGCAGGTACACCGCAAAGGCCTGAAATCTCATCAACCGCGCGATGAGCTGCGGGATCTTCGGCAGCAGTTCGTCGAGGTCGAGGACCGACGTCACCTCCCGCCCGAGCGCGAACAGCGTCGTCAGCTGCTCGGCGGACGTCGCCGGGGCCGTCGCGGGCGTGGCGCGAGACGTCACGGAATCAGTCATGGATGAATCTTGATAGTATAGTTTCTCTCGTGGACCTGACGCTGCCGCTCGACTACGCCGCGATCGAACGGATCCTCCGGCACCGCTTTCCCTTCCTGCTCGTCGATCGCATCACCGAGCTCGAGATCGACAAGCGCATCATCGGCATCAAGAACGTCTCGCTTGGCGACCACTACCTCTCGCACACCGGCGCCGGCGCGCCGGTGCTGCCGCCGACGATTCTCACCGAGGCGGTGGCACAGGTCGGCGCCATCATGATTCTCGCGAAACCCGAGAATCAGCAGCGGCTGATCTATTTCACGGGGATCGACCGCGTGCGGTACCGGCGGCCGGTGCACCCGGGGGACGTGGTGGAGATTGAAGCCAAGGTACTCAGACTGCGCAGCCGCATGGGCGTCGTGACCGGTGCCGCACGCGTCGACGGCAAGGTCGTCATCGACGGCACGATGACCTTCGCGCTCGGACCGCCGGCCACGCAAACGTGAATCGATGATTGCGGATTCGTAATCACCTCGTCTCGCTTCGGACCAGTCCCATCCCGGTCAGGACGATTGCGGCCGCGGCGGCCAACCGCCAGCTGAAGGGCTCCTTCAGAATCAACGTACCGAGAATGACAGCGATCACCGGATTGATGTAGGCGTACAACGACACGGTGGCGACCGGCAGGTGCTTGAGCGCGTACGCGTAGGCTGGAAAGGCGCCAATCGACCCCACCACGGTGAGATAGGCGAGCGCGCCCGCGCTTGCAGGCGTCACCTGTAGCCTCGCCCACTCGTTCGCGACGAGCCCGATGCCCAGCATGACGACCCCGGCCAAGAGCATTTCGAGCGCGGCGGCGGCCAGGACATTTTCTTCAAAGCTGCGACGGCGCGCGTAAGTCGATCCGGTCGCCCAGCCCAGGCACGCGAACTGGGTCGCGAGCACGCCGCCCACGAAACCCGGGCCTCGCTCGCCCGCTCGCATCTCCGGCCATACCAGTACGGCGACACCGGCGAAACCGACCGCGAGGCCGATCATGCGTCGCGCCGTGAGCTTCTCGCTGCCCCCCACCAAGGCGTCGAGGCCCACCAGCCAGAACGGACTCATCGCGACGAGCACGGCGGTCAGGCCGCTCGGCACCGTCTGCTCGGCCCATACGACGCCGCCGTTGCCGAATCCGATGAGCAGCACGCCAAGGGTGGCGAGCGCGGGCCACGACGTTCTCGCCGGGATCGTCTCGCCTCGCGCTTTGAGAATCGAGATGAGCACCGCGCCGCCCACGATCCACCGGAAGCCGGCCATCAGAAAGGGCGGGATGCCATCGAGCGCAATGCGAATGCCCAGATACGTCGTGCCCCAGATCAGGCAGACGGCAATCCAAGCTGCATAAGCCT
>Ga0156278_1083_pt1 | contig 59248 bp, 56 predicted proteins | sample RifCSPlowO2_12_FD_107927 | JGI IMG/M metagenome (GOLD analysis project Ga0156278, IMG submission 107927) | Acidobacteria bacterium RIFCSPLOWO2_12_FULL_65_11
CACCGCCGCCGCCACCGCCGCCGCCACCACCACCGCCGCCGACCGAAGACGAGCTCTTCGCGCGGAAGTCGCTGGCGCAGTTGAACGCGGAGCGCCCGCTCGACGACAACTTCTTCGATTTCGACAAGTCAGAGATTCGCGCCGATGCGCGCGGACCGCTGCAGAAGAATGTGGACTGGATGAGAAGGTGGACGAGCACCCAGGTGACGATCGAGGGCCACTGCGATTCGCGCGGCAGCGCCGAGTACAACCTCGGGCTGGGCACGAGGCGCGCAACCGCGGTCAAAGACTACATGGTCAGCTTGGGTGTGCCGGCCAACCGCATCATCATCATCAGCAAGGGGAAAGAGCAGCCGTTCTGCACCGTGGAGAATGAAGCCTGCTGGCAGCAGAACCGGCGCGGACACTTTCTGATCACCGCGAAGTAAGGCCTCAGGGCAAGAACCGGTTTCATCACTGTAGTGTCCGGCTTCTGCCGGACCTGAAGTCCGCCTAAAGGCGGACACTACAAGGTGATGAAACCGGCCCTAAGCCGTCTCCGTTCTTGGCGCACGTAGCATCCGCCTCAGGTCGTCTTCACTCACTCGATACTTCGCGACCTTCTTCCCGTCCATCAGAAGCACTGGAATCTCCAGCCCGTAGCGACGCTCGAGCTCCGGGTCTCGCGAGACGTCGACTTGCTCGACGTGCAGGCGGCCGGGCATCGCGCGCGCCACGCGCTCGACGATCGCCTTCATCTCGTCGCACAAATGACAGCCGGGGCGCGAATAGAGCGTGAGCGCGGTCACGACGTGTCCGCCGCTCGTCTCATGAAGCAGTCCACTCCTTGTCGCCGGCCGCCGTGTCGAGCGTTCCGACGAGGTCGGCGACACGGGCGATCTGGTGTCGCCGCATGTAATCGCTGATCCCGTCGATGAGTTTTGGCCAGATGAAGGGATCGACGAAGTTGGCCGTTCCCACCTGCACGGCGGTGGCTCCGGCGATCATGAACTCGATCGCGTCACGGGCGTCGGTGATGCCGCCCATGCCGATGATGGGAATCTTCACCGCCTGGCGGCATTCGTACACCATCCGCACGGCAATGGGCCGGATGGCCGGCCCGCTCAGTCCGCCGACGACGTTCGAGATCTTCGGCCGGCGGGTCTCGACGTCGATGGCCATGGCGAGAAACGTGTTCACGAGCGAGACGGCGTCGGCGCCGGCGTCGGCCGACGCGCGAGCGAAGGAGGCGACGTCGGTGACGTTGGGGGTCAACTTGGGAATGAGGGGGAGTCGAGTCACTTTCCGAACCGCGCTCACCACGTCGAACGTCCCCGTGAGGCTGCACCCAAACTGCATGCCGCCTTCTTTGATGTTGGGGCAGGAGATGTTGAGCTCGATGGCCGCGACGCCTTCCGCGTCGGAGAGGATGCGGGAGATCTCGACGTATTCGTCGAGCGTCGATCCGCAGATGTTGACAATGACCGTGGCGCGCCGCGCGCGCAGCTCGGGCAGCTTTTCAAAGATGAAGCGGCGGACGCCGATGCCCTGCAGGCCGATCGCGTTCAGCATGCCGGCCGGTGTTTCGACGATGCGCGGCGAGGGATGACCCTCGCGCTCGGCGAGAAACAGCCCCTTGACGGCGACGCCGCCGAGCGAGGCCAGATCGACCAGGTCGGCGTACTCGACGCCGTAGCCGAAGCAGCCGCTCGCGGCGATGAGCGGATTCTTGAGGGTGAGGGCGCCGATGCGGACAGAGAGATCCATCTCAGCGCCCATCGAACACAAAGGACACCAAGGACACAAAGAACCAAATGGGCATTTCCTTCGTGTCCTTCGTGTCCATGGTGTCGAATGTCCTCACTCCCACGATATCTGATCCCCCGGCAGCACCGGTCCACTCAGACACGATCGGACGTGATGGACGCGGCCGTCGTCGGATCGCATTGGCACGACGCAGCTGTAGCAGCCGCCCAGGCCGCATCCCATGATGCGCTCGACCGACACCTGGCACGGGCGGTTGTAGCGCACGGCAATCTTGGCTGTTGACGCGAGCATGCCTTCCGGGCCGCAGGCGTACACCATGACCGGCGCATCGGCCCTCCGGGCGGCGAGTCGGCGCTCGAGCGGCGCGACCACCCGCCCGCGCTCGCCGGCGCTGCCGTCCTCGGTGGTCAGGACGAGCTCGACGCCAAGACCGCGGAACAGATCCAGATAGAAGAGTTCTTGAGCGCGTCGCGCGCCGTAGAAGAGCGTCGATCGCACGCCACGCGAACAGAGTGCGTGGGCGAGGGTGGCAAAGGGTGCCAGTCCGACGCCGCCGGCGACCATCCAGGCCTCGGTGGGCGCGTCGACGGGCGAGAACGGTCGGCCGAGCGGACCGAGGCAGGCGATCCGTTCTCCAAGCCGTGCGGCGTACAGGAGCGAGGTCGAGACGCCGATGCGTTTGTTGAGCAGCGAAAGGCCAGTGACGCCGGCCGTTTGGTCGCGGAGCACTTCGAACACCGAAAACGGCCGTCTGAGCAGCGGGTCGTGGCCCGATCCCGCCTTGACCATGACAAACTGTCCGGGCGAGGCGGCCGCCGCGATAGAGGGCGCGCGAAGCGCCAGCACGTTGTAGTCACTCGAGAGCTGCCGGTTGGCGATCACTTCGGCGGCGACGTCAATGACTGGTGAGACTGGGGAGATTGATGATTGCGGATTGATGATTGATGATTATTGCTGATTCAAGATTCCGCAATCAATGAGCAATGAGTAGTATCAGTAATCATCAATCAGCAATCGCCAATCATCAATTCACGAGACCTTCGCTGATGTCAGAGAAGCACGTATTCGACGTGGTGGTCATCGGGTCGGGGCCCGGCGGCGAAGGGGCGGCCATGCGCTCGGTCAAGAACGGGCGCTCGGTGGCCGTGGTGGAGGACCTGCCGCGGGTCGGCGGCAACTGCACGCACTTCGGCACCATCCCCTCCAAGGCCTTGCGCCAGGCAATCCAGCAGCTGATGGAGTTCAAGACCAGCCCGCTCTTCAAGGAAGCCGCGGCGGAGTACGTGGCCGATTTCCCGTTGTTGCTCAAGGCCGCCGACGCCGTCATCGAACAGCAGGTCGCGGTCAGGGCCGCGCACTTCGAGCGCAACAAGGTGCGCCTCGTGCACGGCAAGGCGCGGTTCCTGAACGCCAACGAGGTGGAAGTGACCGATAAGAAGGGCGCGAGGGAGACGCTCGCGGCGAAGGCCTTCATCGTCGCGGTCGGCGCCCACCCCTACCATCCCGCGGACGTCGATTTCTCGCACCCGCGCGTTGTCGACTACGACACGGTGCTCGATCTCAAGGAGACACCTCGGACACTCACCATCTACGGCGCCGGCACCATCGGCTGCGAGTACGCATCGATCTTCCGCAACCTCGACGTGAAGATCAATCTCGTCAACACGCAGGACAAGCTGCTGACGTTCCTCGATGACGAGATTGTCGACGCCTTGAGCTACCACCTGCGCGACCAAGGCGTGCTCATCCGCCACAACGAGGAGTGCGCGAAGGTGGAGCCGCGCGAGGACGGCGTGGTCCTGCACCTGAAGTCCGGCAAGCAGCTGAAGACCGACTACCTGCTCTGGGCCAACGGTCGGACCGGGAACACAGAAGGGCTGGGCCTGGACGCGCTGGGAGTCGAGATCGACTCGCGCGGATACATCAAGGTGGACGCCGGCTACCGGAGCGCCGTGCCGCACATTTATGCGGTCGGCGACGTGGTGGGCGCTCCCTCGCTGGCGAGCGCAGCCTACGACCAGGGCCGCTTTGCGGCCGGCCACATCCTGCACGGCGAGAGCGACGAATCGCTCATCGCGAACATCCCCACCGGCATCTACACGGTGCCTGAGATCTCCTCAATCGGCAGGACCGAACGCGAACTGACGGAACAAAAGGTGCCGTACGAAGTCGGGCACGCGGCATTCCGTCATCTGGCCCGGGCTGAAATCACGGGACGCACGGTGGGGATGCTGAAGCTCCTGTTCCACCGCGACACGCTCGAGATCCTGGGCGTGCACTGCTTTGGCGACCAAGCCTCGGAGATCGTCCACATCGGTCAGGTGGTGATGTCTCAGAAGGGCGAAGCCAACTCGGTCGAATACTTCACGAAGACGACCTTCAACTATCCGACGATGGCCGAGGCCTACCGCGTCGCCGCGCTGAACGGCCTCAACCGCCTCGCACGCGGAAACTCGTGAATTGAGCGCGGGTCCTGTCCGCGAACAGCCCCACCGGGTGCTCGGCCGAAAGACAGCCTGTCACGGGACACGGCCTCCGCGCCCGGCGGGGCGGCCCCGTTCGCGGCCACCCGCTTCGCCCTCTGGCGTGACGTCAGTCTCAGTCCTTATCAGGCTCAGCGTTGGGGAATTCGTCAGGCTCGCGTTGGTGATTGCCGGCTCCATCGCCTTGGCCAACCCGAAGTCCAGTACCTTGACCTTTTCCTCCGGCGTGATCTTCACGTTCGCCGGCTTGAGGTCCCGGTGGACGACGGCTTTCTCGTGCGCCGCTTCAAGCGCCTCTGTTATCTGGCGGGCGATGGCCAGGGCTGCATCGACAGGAAGCCCTGAGCCGTGAGTCTTGAGCCGCTCCGCGATCGTCTCGCCCTCGACCAGCTCCATGATGAGGAAGTGCCGGTCGCCGTCTTGCTCCATCCCGTAGAGCGCCGCAATGTTGGGGTGGTTGAGCGAGGCGAGAACCTGCGCCTCGCGCTTGAAGCGCGCGACGCGTTCGGGGTCGGTGGCAAAAGCTTCGGGGAGGACCTTGATGGCGACCTCGCGCCCGAGCTTCGTGTCTCTGGCGCGATAGACCTCACCCATGCCGCCCGCGCCCAGCATGGCAACGATTTCGTTTTGACCCGCCCGCGCGTTCTGGTAGGGTGTCGCCGATGAAATTCGGTGTGACGTTCCCCCAGAGAGAAATCGGCACAGACCCGGTGGCCATCCGCGATTTTGTCCAGGCGGCAGAAGGCGCGGGCTTCGATTACCTGGTCGCGTACGACCATGTCACCGGCGCCCATCCGGACAGATTCATCGGCCGGGATGTCGGCTTCCCTTCACCTCCGTATCTCTATGACTGCCAGTTTCACGAGCCGTTCACGCTCTTCGCCTATCTCGCCGGCCTGACCACACGAATCGAGTTCACGACCAGCATCTTGATTCTGCCCCAGCGCCAGACGGCTCTGGTGGCCAAGCAAGCCGCCGAGGTGGATCTGCTGTCTGGCGGGCGACTGCGACTGGGTGTCGGGGTAGGGTGGAACTTCACCGAGTACGAGGCGCTCAACCAGGACTTTCACACGCGCGGCGCCCGTCAGGAAGAGCAGATCATCGTCTTGCGCAAGCTCTGGGCCGAAGAGCTTGTTTCCTTTCACGGGCGCTGGCACCACTTCGATCGCGTCGGCATCGCTCCCCGGCCCACGCGTCCGATTCCCGTGTGGATCGGCGGCGGCTTGACCGATCCGTTGATGAAGCGCGTGGCTCGGGTCGCGGACGGCTGGATGCCGCTGTTGTTTCCCGGTCAGGACGCGGCGGAGGTGTTCGGCCGGCTCCGTTCCCACTTGGAGCACCAGGGTCGGGACATCGCGTCCTTCGGACTCCAGGCGGCGGTATGGACGCAGCCCGGACGCGAGGCCGACTGGATCGGCAACGCCAAGCGCCTGCAATCCCTCGGCGTCACTCATCTCGGTGTCGGAGAGTTCCCAGCCCGAGGCACCCCGAGCGAGGCGCTCGCCAGAGCGATCGCGGCCAAACAACTGCTGGCACCGGCGCTCCAGGATTGACCAGACCACCGTGCGGCTGCACAATCCTGTAATCCTGCCATTCTGCAATCCTGCAATGCTATAATCACCCCCGCTCTTTAAACGCGTCCCTGCGAGGACGCAAAGAGGTGACTGATGCCGTCCCGCGCGCCCGCTCCCCGCAATCACCCAATCACCCAATTACTCAATTACCCAATTCCGCCGCAGGTGTCCTTGTGACCGTCGTGATGGACGCGGACCGCATGAGCCGCACGCTGACGCGCATCGCGCACGAGATCGTCGAGCGCAACCGGGGCATCGAGGAACTGGCGCTCGTCGGCATTCGCACGCGCGGCGTCCCCATCGCCAAGCGCCTGGCGCACGCGATCGGTGAGATTGCCGGCCACGAGGTGCCGACGGGCGCGCTCGACATCACCCTGTACCGCGACGATCTGATGCGCCACGCCGTGGGCCCACAGCCGGTCGTCCGCAGCACCGAAATTCCGTTCTCGATCGACGACAAGCGCATTCTGCTGGTGGACGATGTGCTGTACACCGGCCGGACGATTCGGGCGGCGCTCGACGCGCTCATCGATTTCGGCCGCCCGAAGGTGATCCAGCTCGTCGTGCTGGTCGACCGCGGGCACCGCGAGCTGCCGATCAAGGCCGACTACGTGGGCAAGAACCTGCCGACCTCGGCCAGCCAGAGCGTGCAAGTGCACCTGATGGAGATAGATGGCAAAGACGAGGTTGAGATTCAGGAGACATAGGAATTGCTGATTGCGGATTGCTGATTACATGAAGAAGGACTTGCTAAGCATCGCTGACCTCTCGTGTGAAGAGATCACGCTGATTCTCGACACGACCGAGGCCATGCGCGAGATCGGCCAGCGGCCGATCAAGAAGGTCCCGACGCTGCGCGGAAAGACCGTCGTGAACCTGTTTTACGAGCCGAGCACGCGTACCCGCACGTCGTTTGAGATCGCCGAGAAGCGGCTGAGCGCCGACACGCTGAGCATTCCGGTCTCGACCTCGAGCGTGCTGAAGGGCGAGACGCTCGTTGACACGGCCCTGAACATCGAGGCCATGCAGCCCGACATGATCGTCTTGCGCCACGCTTCGTCCGGCGCCGCTCATCTGCTGTCGCGCATCTGCCGGTCGCGGATCATCAACGCGGGCGACGGCATGCACGAGCATCCGACCCAGGCGCTGCTCGACGCCTTCACCATCCGCGAGCACAAACACCGCATCGAGGGCCTCAAGGTGACCATCGTCGGCGACCTGCTGCACAGCCGCGTGCTGCGATCGGACGCGCTGCTGCTGACCAAGCTCGGCGCCCAGGTGTGTGTCTGCGGGCCGGCGACGCTCGTGCCGGTCGGGATCGAGCGGCTGGGCGTGCGGGTGTCGACGTCGGTGGACGAAGCGGTGGCCGACGCCGACGTGATTATGCTGCTGCGGATTCAGCACGAGCGCATGCAGGGAGCGTTCTTCCCGTCGGTGCGCGAATACTTCAACACGTTCGGCATGACGAAAGCACGCGTGGCGCGCGCCAGGCCGGATGTCATCATCATGCATCCGGGTCCGATGAACCGGGGCGTCGAGATCGCGTCGGATGTCGCGGATGGTCCGTACTCGGTGATTCTCGAGCAGGTGGCCAACGGCGTCGCGGTCCGGATGGCGGTCCTGTATCTGCTGGCGGGCGGTGTAGAAGATGAAGCGGCTGCTTAGGGGTGGACGCGTCGTGGACCCGGCCAACGGCCGGGACGGCATGTTCGACGTGCTCGTCGACGGCGATCGCATTCTGCGAGTCGGTCGAGATCTCGCCCCCGACTCTGACACACAGGTGGTCGAGTTGCCGGCTGGGCTCGTCGTCTGTCCGGGCCTCATCGACATGCACGTCCATCTGCGCGAGCCGGGGCAGGAGCACAAGGAGACCGTGGCGACCGGCACGGCGGCGGCTGTCGCCGGCGGGTTCACGGCGGTCGCGTGCATGCCGAACACCAGCCCGGTGAACGACAACGCCGGCGTCACCGAGTTCATCCTGAAAAAGGCCGCCGAAGCTCACCTCGCCCGCGTCTATCCGATTGGCGCGGTCTCGCGCGGGCAGCAGGGCGACGAGCTCGCCGACATCGCCGAGCTGAAGCAGGCCGGCTGCGTCGCCATTACGGATGACGGGCGGCCCGTGGCGACAGCGATGCTGATGCGGCGCGCGCTCGAATACGCCGGCATGTTCGGGCTGGCCGTCATCGAGCACTGCGAGGAGCAGACGCTCAAGGCCGACGGCGTCGCCCACGAGGGGTTTCACGCGTCAACGCTCGGCCTGCGCGGCATTCCCGGCGAAGCCGAGTCGATTATGGCGCTGCGCGACATCTCGCTGGCGGCGCTGACCGGGGGCGTGGTCCACATCGCGCACATGAGCGCGCGGCAGACGCTCGATGCGGTCCGGTACGGCAAGTCGCGTGGCGTCCTCGTCACGTGCGAGGTCACGCCGCACCACTTCGTCCTGACCGACGAGATGCTGGCGGCGCCGATTCCGTACGACACAAACGTCAAAATGAACCCGCCGCTGCGCGAGGCGGTCGATCGCGACGCCATGCTGGCGGGCCTCGCTGACGGCTCGATCGATGTGATTGCGACCGACCATGCGCCGCATCATTACGACGAGAAGCGCGTCGAGTTCGACCACGCGCCGTTCGGCATCACCGGTCTTGAAACGGCGGTGTCACTCTGTTTGGACCGCCTCGTGCATCCGGGTGTCGTCACGCTTTCGAGAATCGTCGAGCTGCTGTCGGTCAACCCCGCGCGGATTCTGAAGGTGGCGGGCGGCTCGCTGGCCGAGGGCGCGCCCGCCGACATCACCGTCCTCGCGCCCGATCTGAGGGTGAAGGTGTCGGTGGAGCGCATGCGCTCGAAGTCGAAAAACACGCCGTTCGATGGCTGGCAGCTCCGCGGAGGCGTGGCGGCCACCATTGTGGGTGGACGAGTGGTCTATGTGAATGAAGACGTGTCCGGCTTCAGCCGGACCTTGAGGCGTGAGCTGAGGTGAATGGAGCAATGAGTCCAACCATGAGCGTCGATCGTCAATCGGATATTCGTGAGAAAGCGCTGAAGGATCTCCAGCAGTCCGAGGTCCTGATGCTCGGCGGGCACTTCGATTACGGGAACCTCTACCACGGGCGCGTGTACCTCAACGCGCACCAACTGTTTCGTCACCCGTCGACCATCTGGCGCTTCGCGCAGGACCTCATCGATCTGCTTCCGTCCGATCTCATTCAACGGACCGAGGTCGTGGCCGGTCCGGCGACCGGGGGAGCGCTCCTGGCGCACACCATCGCGGGGCTGCTCGACAGCCGGCGCAGCCTCACGCATCCACCGTGCAGCTTCGCGCCGTTCAACGTCGAGGCGGCGGGCGGACTTGCGCTCAGACCGTTCTATCGCCGGGAGCTGGCGGGGAAGCGCGTGCTGCTGGCCGACGATGTGCGGAACACGGGAGAGACGTTCGCCCGGTGTGCGGCGCTCGTCCGCGAGTCGGGAGGCACGGTGCTGGCCACCGTCGAGATCTACGATCGGCTGGAGGCGCTGCGCGATCTCGGCGTGCCGAACGTCGCGCTCGCCGAATACAAGGCGCCCGAAAACTACAAAGCGGAGGATTGTCCCCTCTGCAAGGCCGGCACGCCCATCACGAGATTCTGAAGGCTCTTTGACCGCCGACGACGGTATAGTCCTCTTGACCGTTCATGTCCGCGATCATCGAGAACCCCATCCTCAACTCGCCTTTTCTCGAGCCGACGCGCCACTTCAGGTTCGACGACGAAGGCATCACCAACGAGATCGCGAGCGGTCGTCGGCCCAGCTCGCATTTCGTCCCGATTCCCCGCGCGAAGAAGAAGGGCAAGCAGCTTCAGTTCGAGACCGAGTGGACCAAGGACCGGATTGAGTCAAACCCGGTCGTGGACCGCATCCGTCAGCGTGTAGGCGCTTGGCGTAAAGGTGGATACGTCGGCGTCACGGGCGTGACGTCGCGCCTGCTTTCGTACTGGACGCGCGAAGGGCGCGACAAGCCGCTCTTCTTCTGTCAGGTCGAAGCCGTCGAAACCGCCATCTACATTGCGGAAGTCGCGCGGAAGTACGGCGACGCGTGGATCGAGAACGATCTGCGCACGGCGAACGACACGTCGAATCCCGGGCTGCCGCGCCTGGCGCTGAAGATGGCGACCGGATCCGGCAAGACGGTCGTGATGGCGATGGTTATCGCGTGGCAGGCGCTCAATAAGCTGGAGGACCGCCAGGACGCGCGCTTCTCCGACGCGTTTCTGATCGTCACTCCCGGGATCACCATTCGGGACCGCCTCCGGGTTCTCCTGCCGACCGATCCCGACAACTACTATCGCCAACGCGACATCCTTCCGTCGGACCTGCTGGAGCGGCTGGCACAGGCAAGGATCGTGATCACGAACTACCATGCCTTCCTGGCCCACGAGCGAGGAGACGCGGCCAGGCTGACCAAGTCGATTCTGACAAGAGGTGAGCCAAGTCCATTCCAGGAGACGCCCGATCAGGTCGTTCGCCGCGTCTGCCGCGATCTCGGTGGCAAGAAGAACATCGTCGTCATCAACGACGAAGCACATCATTGCTACCGCCGGCGTCCGGACGCCGAAGAGGAGACCCCGGAGACCCTGGAAACACTGACCGGCGACGACCGGCAGGAGGCGGCGAAGCGCGACGAGGAAGCTCGTGTGTGGCTGTCCGGTCTTGAAGACGTGAAGAGCAAGATCGGCGTGAAAGCGATCTACGATCTGTCCGCCACGCCCTTCTTCCTGCAAGGATCCGGCTATCCCGAAGGCACGCTCTTTCCGTGGGTGGTCTCGGACTTTTCGCTCGTCGATGCGATCGAGGCGGGTATCGTGAAGGTCCCGCGCGTGCCGGTGGCCGACAACTCGATGACCGGCGACCAGCCGACGTACCGCGACCTGTGGATCAGGATCCGCGAGGGCCTGCCCAAGAAGGGCAGGAAGACCGACGCCATCGGCGGCGAACCGAAGCTGCCAGCCGAACTGCAGGGCGCGCTGCACAGCCTGTACGACAACTATCGCCTGTCGTTCGAGAAATGGGAGGCGAATGCCGAAGCCAGGGCCCGTGGCCTGACGCCGCCCGTCTTTGTCGTCGTCTGCAACAACACGAATGTCTCGAAGATGGTGTTCGACTACGTGGCGGGTTGGACCAAACCCCTGGCGGATGGATCCGAGGTCGTGGTGCCGGGAGCGCTCGACCTCTTCAACAACGAAGAGAGCGGCCGATGGTCCGCGCGGCCGAACACGATCCTGGTGGACTCCACGCAGCTCGAATCGGACGAAGGGATGAGCCCCGAGTTCAAGAAGATTGCCGCGGCTGAGATCGAGGAGTTCAAATCCGAGTATCGAGCGCGGTTTCCAGGCCGGAGCACCGACGATCTACGCGACGAAGACCTCTTGCGCGAGGTGATGAATACCGTCGGCAAAGCGGGAAAGCTCGGCGAGCGCGTGCGCTGCGTCGTGTCCGTGTCGATGCTGACCGAAGGCTGGGATGCCAACACGGTGACGCACATTCTGGGCGTGCGGGCTTTTGGCACCCAGCTTCTCTGCGAGCAGGTTGTCGGCCGCGGCCTGCGGCGCATGAGATATGCCGTGAACAGCGACGGAAAGTTCGACGCCGAGTATGCCGAGGTCTACGGCGTGCCGTTTTCGTTCATTCCCTGTTCCGGCTCGAGTCCCAATCCGACTCCTGGGCCGATGCCGACGCGTGTACGGGCGCTCGAGGACCGGATTGCGTGCGAAGTGACGTTCCCGCGCCTGCTCGGCTACCGGTACGACGTGCCAAGCGAGAGACTGGCGGCGACCTTCACGGCCGATTCCAGGCTCGCCCTCTCGACCGCGGACATTCCGACCCGGACCGAGAATGCGCCAATCGTCGGCGAGCGAACCATCCACACGCTTGACGACCTCAAGCGGCACCGCGACAACGAAGTGGCGTTCCTGCTCGCCAAACTGACACTCGAGAAATACTTCCGGCAGGACAACGAACAGAAGACCGATCGGCCGTCGGTCCATCGCTTCGATGCTGACGTGAAAGGCTGGCTGTTCCCCCAGATGCTGGCGATTGCCAAGCGCTGGCTCGCCGAGTGCGTCACCTGCAAGGACAACACGTTTCCCCAGCTGCTGCTCCTGGTCGAGTTCGCGCACGATGCGGCCGACCGGATTTACAAGGCGATTGTCGAGAGCGCGGCCGGCACGCCCGCCCTCAAGCCGATCCTGAGGCCCTACGACGTTGTCGGCTCGACCCGATACGTGGACTTCGACACGACCAAGGCGGTGTATCCGACCGCTTCCGACAAGTGCCACGTCTCCCACGTTGTCGCCGACACCGGGTCGTGGGAGCAGAAGATGGCGCAGGCACTCGAGGAGATGCCAGAGGTTGTGCGCTATGTGAAGAATCAGAGCCTCGGCTTCACGATTCCATACACGTTGAACGGCGAGGAGAAGCAGTACTACCCCGACTTCGTCGCTCAGATGAAGGTTGGCGGAAGTAGTGTCCGGCTTCAGCCGGACGTTCTCAATCTGATCATTGAAGTCACAGGCGAAGCGCGGAAGGACAAGGCCGCGAAGGTGACGACCGCGCGGACGCTGTGGGTGCCGGCGGTAAACAACCATGGCGGCTTCGGCCGATGGGCGTTTGTCGAAGTGACCGATCCGTGGGACGCGCAGCGCACGATTCGTGCCGCGCTCTCGAAATCGATGCAGGAGGCGTGACCTCACTTGTCACGTCCGTGGGAAGAATGGAAGCGTGAGTAAGAAGGCTCTTCGGCTGGACGAGATCGGCTACTGGTCGGAGGTGATCTTCGACACGTATCGCATGAGAGGGGCACTCTGATGGCCACGAACTCTCACATCGAGTGGACGGAAGCGACGTGGAATCCCGTCACGGGCTGCACGAAGATCAGTCCCGGATGCGCGCACTGCTACGCGGAGCGGATGGCGAAGAGGCTGAAGGCCATGGGTCAGGGCAACTACGCTAACGGATTTGAACTTACCCTTCAGGGGCAGATGCTCGACCTGCCGCTTCGGTGGAAGCGATCGAAGCGCATCTTCGTCAACTCGATGAGCGACATGTTTCACGCGGACGTCCCCGTCGACTTCATCCAAAAGGCCTTTGACGTCATGCGCCGCGCACACCAGCACCAGTTTCAGATTCTAACAAAGCGCTCGGAGAGACTGCTGAGCCTCGACTGGCAGTTGGCCTGGCAGCCGCACATCTGGATGGGCGTCAGCGTCGAGAATGCTCGATTCCTGCACCGGATCGACCACTTGCGCGCCACGCGTGCCCACGTCAAGTTCCTTTCCCTTGAGCCGCTTCTTGGTCCGCTGCCTTGCCTCGATCTGCGGAATATCGATTGGGTGATCGTCGGTGGAGAATCAGGCCCAGACGCCAGGCCGATGCATCCATCCTGGGTGGGGGATATTCGGGACCAGTGCCGGAATGCGGGAGTCGCGTTTTTCTTCAAGCAGTGGGGCGGTGTCTTCAAGAGCCGGACCGGGCGTGAGCTCGAGGGACGCACATGGGATCAGATGCCGAACGAGCCCCGCATCGGATGGGCGCTCCGTTCAGTAGAACAGCAAGCGTGACGCCGACGTGAGATGAAAGAACGAGAAGGCGGCGGCTTGCCGGCGGTGTTGAAGGGGTCTAAGCTGGCGCGATGCTGGATTGGGCCACGTGTCCAGTCGTTGAACGCGCGCCCGAGCGCGTCAGCGGCGCGTGGGTGTTCAAGGGAACCCGAATCCCGGTGCGCGCGCTGTTCGAGAATCTTGAAGAGGGCGCGAGTGTGGATGATTTTCTGAAGTGGTTCCCCGGCGTCACGCGCGATCAGGTGATCGCCGTGCTGACGCACGCCACGCACAGCTTGACGCCTGCCTGACGCGGCCTTGAAGAGACGTAAGTTGCTGGCCCGGCTCGTTTCTGGTGCGGTTCAGAACGTTGCCTTCTCCGATCTACACTCCCTCGTAACGGGCTTCGGCTTCGAGCTTCGGGGTACGAGCGGTAGCCACCACATCTACTCGCATTCGGCGATTCCCGAGCTCATCAACCTGCAGGACGTCAACGGCCAGGCGAAGCCCTATCAGATTCGCCAGGTGCTCAGGCTGGTGGAGCGGTACAATCTTGCACTGGAGGACGAGGCGTGAGCGACTATCACATCAACATCTTTTATAGCGACGAAGATGCTGCCTACGTCGCCGATATTCCCGACCTCAACTCCTGCTCGGCGGTGGGTGCCACGCCCGAAGAAGCGCTGGCTGCTGTCGAGGTCGCGAAGGAAGCATGGCTGGAGACAGCGCGCGAGACCGGAAGGCAAATCCCCACCCCGCGTTATCGCCCCGCGATCTATCAGACCGTCAAGTAACGGTTGATGGCTCCGAAGACGAAATCGCCGAAAGCGCCGACTGAAATCACGTCGATCCGCCACAAGAAGGACACGCGGGTCAATATTCCGACCGAGGAGCTGCGCGACTTCGTCGCCGAGGACGAGAAGGCGCCGAAGGCGATGCTCTATCCGCGCGATCCGTCGCTCGACCCGCAGCTTGTCTGGAAGGGCAAGGACGAGCAGGATGCCGCGGCCCTCGAGGTGCCGGTCGTTCCGATTTACATCCAGGAGAAGGTGCATCCGCAGGCGCTCGTCGAGAACCTGCGCGACACGACGAAGGCGGGCGAGAAGGAACCCGAGCTGACGCTCTTCAACGACTTCAACGGGATGGACGATGCGGCGTTCGACAAGAAGGTGGACTTCTACCACCACGACCAGCACTGGTCGAACCGGATGATCCTCGGCGACTCGCTGCTCGTGATGACGAGCCTCGCCGAGAAGGAAGGGCTGAAGGGCAAGGTCCAGACGATCTATTTCGATCCGCCGTACGGCATCAAGTTCGGATCGAACTGGCAGGTGTCCACCCGCAAGCGCGACGTGAAGGACGGGAAGGTGGAGGACGCGACGCGCCAACCGGAACAGATCCGCGCGTTCCGCGACACGTGGAAGCTCGGCGTTCACTCGTACCTTGCCTACTTGCGGGATCGACTCTTCGTGGCACGCGAGCTGTTGACCGTGAGCGGCAGCATCTTCGTTCAAATCGGTGACGAGAACGTGCATTTGGTTAGGTGTGCGTTGGACGAAGTGTTCGGTAGCGAGAACTTTGTCGCACAGATAAACGTGCAGAAAACAGGGTCAGTATCGACCGGCCTTCTTCCGACGACCGTCGACTATGTCCTGTTCTACGCGAGAGACAGGAGCTTGTTGAAATACCGTCAGCTCTTTTCAGAGCGTGAAGCTGGCACAACGACGCTTGATCGATACGACTTGGTTCTGCTGCCCGACGGTTCTCAGCGCCGACTTACTGCGGTCGAACTCGAAGATCCCAGTTCAGTGCGAGGGCGACGATTCAGATATCAATCGCTGCTTAGTGCTCGACCCGCGTCCGGAACTGACGTACGGGAGTTCTCGCTCAATGGTCAGCGATTCACGCCAGGCTCGGGGACTTTCAAGACGGATCGTTCCGGTTTGGAGCGATTGGCGTCTGCTCTTCGATTGAGCCACGTTGGCACGACGCTGCAGTACGTCCGGTATGTTGATGACTTCCCGGTGGTCCCGGTGAACGATCGCTGGGAGTCGATTCAGATTGGAACTGAGTTGACTTATGTAGTTCAAACGAGCGTTAGGGTAGTCGAACGTTGTCTACTTATGACGACTGAGCCTGGCGACTTGGTTCTGGATCCAACCTGCGGTTCGGCGACGACAGCGTTTGTGGCGGAGCAGTGGGGGCGGCGCTGGATCACCATCGATACGAGCCGGGTCGCGCTGGCGCTCGCGCGAACGCGGCTGATGGGCGCGAAGTATCCGTACTACCTCCTTGCCGATTCGCCGGAAGGCGTTCGCAGAGAGGCCGAGGTCACGGGGAAGATTCCTCCCGACTACAAGACCGACAACGACATCCGGAAGGGTTTCGTCTACAAGCGCGTGCCGCACGTCACGCTGAAGTCGATCGCGAACAATCCGGACATCAAGGAAGGAATGTCGCGGGTGGAAATCGACTCCGCAATCCAGCGCCACGCTGATACCGAGCTGCTCTACGACAAGCTGACGGTCCTCGCCACGCGGATGAATCCCGATCTGTCGATGGGCGACGAGTTGCTCAAGAAAACCGGCGCCGGCAACCTGTTCATGGTCTTCGGCGAGCCTGATATCAAGATCAGCGCAACCGACGACAATGGAGAACAGCACCTCACCGTCGAGGTGAAGGGCGTCGACGTCTACGATCCGACGACGGGGCAGATCCGCAGCAGTTCGACGGACGATATCGCCTGCTGGTTCATCGACACGGACTACAACGGAGAGAGCTTCTTCGTCCGGCACGCGTACTTCACGGGCGGAGAGGAGCCGTATGAAAAACTGAAACGCGCCCTGCGCGCCGAGATAGACGAGGGCTCGTGGGCGACGCTCTACAGCACTGTCAGCCGGCCGTTCGCCCCGCCAGAGACCGGCAAGATCGCCGTCAAGGTCATCAACCACTACGGCGACGAAGTGCTGAAGGTGTTTGAACTCTAAGTCCGATCGAAGGCCGTGGCGTTCCGTCGAGACCTGTTGAAGCTGCTGACCGTCCAACCACGATCCGTGTCGTCGCTTGCGCGCGAGCTGGGGCTCAGGCGCGGCGACGTGGAGGAGGACCTGCGTCACGTCATTCGCACCGCGCGGGCCGCGGGCCATCGCGTCATCGTCGAGCCGGCCCGCTGCCGGGCGTGCGGATTCACCTTCGGCGAAGAGAAGCTGCTGAAGCCGGGGAAGTGTCCGTCGTGCCGAGGCACGCGGTTGTACGAGGCGCAGATTCGGATCGAGGTTGGACTGAGCCAGACTTGAAACTTGAGACTTACGGTCTCAGCGAGGCGTAAGCCTCAGATGTCCGATCGCGCCTGCCTCGACGTCCTTGCGCTCCATCCTCATAGGCCGGTATCGCACCTTCTGCCAATCCTGGAGAAAGTCGTCATAGTGGCGCGAGAGCGGGTGGCCTGATTCACCAACCGCGTCGATGAATCGGCTGTCGTTGGCAGGCGAGAGGTCGATGATCTCGCGGTAGCTGGCCACCGAGCGCTGTTCGTACGGGCGGTCGGCCGACACCGTGCCGACGTTGACCGTGCTCCAGTCGCCGCCGTTCGGGATCGAACGGCTGAGGATCGGCCGCAACATCGCAATGCTGTCGAGCTGGTGCGGAAAGACCGCGCGGTGCACCTCGTCCCACCGCCAGCGCGTCAGGTCGCGACCCAGCCGCACGGTCAGATCGGCGACTGCGTCATTGAGCGCAGCGGTCACCGCTTCCTCGCACCTCTCCCGCACTCCCGGCGTTCGCACATCGTCGCACCACGCGCTGTCCCTAGCGGCTGGGTCCGCCGGCAGGAGTTGCACCCCAGTCGTGGTGCCGTTGGCAGACGTAGTGTCCGCCTTCAGGCGGACCGCCTGTGACCCGAGCGTGCTGACGAGGAAGCGTGTGGTGAAGCTGAAGCGTCCCAGATAGTTCTCGGTCACACGCGGACCCAGATCGTCGCCGACAAGGGCCGGCACCAGCTTGAGAAACCATGCCTCGAAGATCGCCGGCGCGGCGAGGTCGCCTCGCGCGTCGCCGTTCCAGTCGCGCAGCACGGCCAGTGCGCGCTGGCCATCGGGATCGGTCGGATGCGCCAGTGGCAGCAACACCGGCAGCAGCGTCTTGGCGTGCTGCGAGAGCGTGTCGGCCTGGATCCGGGCGAAATCATCTGGCGTGAGTCCTGACCTGGTTCCGTCCGGCTGAAGCCGGACACTACGACCGGCGTCAGACAGCAGGTCGGTAATGCGCTGCGCGCGGTACGGCTCGGGCCACTCATGGCCGAGCAGGTGCGGATAGCCGGCCGGCGCCGGGCGATTGTTGGCGGTGACGATGAAGTGCTCGGGCGGGTCGTAGAGATGGGGCAGCTGGTCGAAGGGAATCCAGCCGGTCCATTCTGTGTCGCCAGACCAGCCCTCGATGGGCAGCGAGCCGTCGCCTCCCGCGCGAATCGGGATCCGCCCGGGCGCGTAGTAGCCGATGTGGCCATCGACATCGCCGTAGACGAAATTCTGCGACGGCACGACGAAATAGCGGAGTGCGTTGGTGAAGTCGTCCCAATTGCGCGCGTCGTTCAGCTTCAGAAACGCCGCGAGCGTCGTGTCGTCGGGATCGAGCGCCGTCCACCGGAACGCCAGCGGGTCGAGCGGAGCCGGCTTTGGATCGGCGACAAGCGCGGCATTGTTCGCGTTGATGGCGTCCGACACCAGTGGTCCATGCCGAGTGATGCGCACCTCGATCTGCACCGGTGCGGCGCCCTTGACCTTGATGATCTCGCTCAGGATCGTCAGCGGCTCCTGATTCCCGCGGTACTCGGCAAACCGTCCGGTCGCGTCGATGCGCTCGCGGTAGAGATCCTCGACATCGGCCGCCACGTTGGTGGTGCCCCACGCGATGAAGCGGTTGCGTCCGAGCGCCACGGCCGGCACGCCGGGCAGCGTCGCACCGATCACGTCGAAAGCGCCGGCAGAGAGGTGCGCCAGATACCATATTGACGGCAGTCTGGTACCGAGATGGGGATCGTTGGCGAGGAGCGGCTTGCCCGTCGCCGTGAGCGATCCGTCGACGACCCAGTTGTTCGAGCCGAGCGCTTCGGTGGTGGCGGCGCCGAGCAGAAAATCACGAACGCGAGGCTCGCCCTGCGACAGTGCGGCGCGGAAAGCGGCAGACCAGGAGTCAAATGCACTCGTGTAGGGCGGGTCCTTTCGGACCCGCCGGACAGCCGGGTCCAAAAGGACCCGGCCTACCTCGGACTTTGACGAAAGGCGGCGGCTTGAGACTGGTATGTCGCGCGCGTGGAGAATGCTCGGGCCATCAGCCGCGTACGGCGGCATGAGCTGCCGCATGCGCTCCACGCCCACGAGCTGGACGAGGTCGCGCCGCAGGAGCTCGAACGAGTAGTTCGCGCTCAGATCCCAGGCCATCATCTTGACCCAGACGATGACGTCGACGCCGGTCCACGGCTCAGGCTGCACACCGAGCAGTGTGAACTCTGGCGGCAATCGGCTGCCGCGACGAGTCGAGACAAACGCGTTCACGCCCGCCACGTACGCATCGATCTGTTGTCGGGCCCAATCCGGCGTCGAGTTCCACGCCGCGGCGGCCGCACGGCCGAAGCCGACCGTGCGAAGGAACCGATCCTGGGAGACGGCGGCGGGCCCGAAGATCTCGGCCAGGCGGCCGTGGCCGATGCGCCGCTGCAGTTCCATTTGCCACAGGCGGTCCTGTGCGTGCACGTAGCCGAGTCCGAATAGGGCGTCCGACTTGGTCGCTGCGAAGATGTGCGGAATCGCGTCTCGGTCCCGAACGATGTCGATAGGCGCAGAAGGGCCGGTCACCGAAACAACCCCATCTATGACCGGAAGCGATCGTCGGAGATACGCGTAGGAAGCGCCGGACAGAACGGCGATGGCCACGACGAGGGACGCGAGCGCTTTCACAGAACGGCGGCGCATGACGCGATCATACAATTGCAGGATTGCAGAATGGCAGGATTGCAGAATGGCCGCACATTGTTGAATTGAAGACGGCCCTCGACCGTCTGTACGAGAGCTTCAACTATCCCGATTCGGCGGCCGATCCGATTCAGATCGTGCGTCGGTACGAGAGGCCGGCCGATCGCGAGGTCGTGGGATTCTGCGCGGCGGCGCTCGCCTTCGGACGCGTGACGAGCGTCCTGCAGTCGATCGAGCGACTCGCGACGATCATGGGACGCCACCCTTCGGCGTACGTCCGCGCCTTCGATCCGCGGCGGCAGAGCGGCGCCTTCGCCGGTCTCGTCCATCGGTGGACGCGGGGCATCGATCTGGTCGCGCTCCTGTGGATCGTGCGGCAGATGATGGAGCGCTCGGGCTCGATAGAGGGGTTCTTCCTCGAGGGCTACGATCCCGAAGCCGACGACATCGAGCGCGCTCTCGACAGCTTCTCGACGCGGGCGCGGGCCCTCGACATGAAGGCGGCGTACGGGCGCCTGCCGAAACGGCCGGGCGTGCATTACTTCTTTCCGCGGCCCTCGGCCGGCAGCGCCTGCAAGCGACTCAACCTCTTTCTGCGCTGGATGGTTCGCAACGATGCCCTCGACCTGGGCGTGTGGACACGGGTGTCGCCCGCCAAACTCGTGGTCCCTCTCGATACGCACGTGATTCGGGTTGGCCGCTGTCTCCGCCTGACGCGCTACGCCAGCCCTGGGTGGGCCATGGCGAGGGACATCACGGCGTCGCTCCGCCGCCTCGACGCGGACGATCCCGTCAAGTACGACTTCGCGCTCTGCCACATCGGGATGATGAACGCCTGCGGGTTCAATCGGTCGCGGGCTGATGGGGTCGGGCGGACGGCGTCTCGGGATCTGAATTGCCCGCTCCGTGGCCTCTGCCGGCCACACGCGCGTACACGGCCGCGGTCTCGGCGACCATCCGCTCGACGGTGAACCGCGCGGAGACGCGTGCGAAGCCGGCTTCGCCCATCCGGCGGCGGAGCCCCTCGTCGGTCAGCAGCCGGACAATCGCGCCGGCCATGGCCTGATGGTGACGCGGCGCGACGAGCAGGCCGGTCACGCCGTCTTCGACCACCTCCGGAATCCCGCCGGCGCTTGTGGCCACAATCGCGCGCCGGCAGGCCATGGCGTCCAGCAGCGACGTCCCGAGACCTTCGGTGACCGAGCTCATCACGAACAGATCGAAGCCCTTGATGCAGCCCAGCACGTCGGTGCGGAATCCGGGCAGCAGGACGTGCTTCTCGAGGTGGTGCTCGTGCACCTGCCGCTCCAGGTGCTCCCTCAGCGCGCCCTCGCCGAGGATGACGAATCGCGCGTCAGGGATCTCGTGGACCACGAGGTGTGCTGCGTCGATCAGATGGCGCTGGCCTTTGTGCGGCTCGAGCGCGGCGACGTTGCCGACGATCGGCGCGTGATGGGGCAGCCAGAACGTCTCGTGAATGCTGACCGGTGGCGCCGCGACGACGTGTTCGATGTCGATCCCCTCGTGAACCGTGACCGTCCGATCGGCCGGTATGCTGTCGGCGACGAGGATCTTCCGGATGGCTTCAGACGCCGCGATGAAGCAATCCACCTGACGATGCTTCCAGCGGGAGAATGAGTTGTTCTGGAGGTGGAAATCGACCCGGCGCGAGACGACCAGTGCCGGCCCGCGGCCGCTTGGCCGGCCGGTTGTACGTCCGCTCGAGGGCGCCCCGCCACGCCCGCTCGTGTAGGATGATGCTCCGCCGAGCGACAGTGCGAGCGCCGCCATGGCAACGCCGTGCGCGTCGTGCGCGTGGATGACGTCGGGCCCAAGTTGCCGCACGATGCGTGAGAGGCGCCAGGCGGCCGACAGGTCCATCTCGGTCCGCGGCGCAATGGGAATGAGCTCGAGTCCTTCGGCCGCGCGACGCCGCAGCTCGCCGTCAGGATGGGCGACGAGCGCCGCGCGCTGGCCCATCGCACGCAGGCCGTTGACCGTGAGGAGCACCTGATTCTGGCCGCCGCGCCAGGTCCGCGCTGTATCGATATGGAGCGAGAACATCACCTGCGCCGCTGAAGCTCCCACAGTTTGGCAAACTTCAGAAAGACGTAGTAGGAGTTCATCGCCGAGACGATCAGCCCGACGGCGCCGTCGCGGATGCCGCCTCGGAGGATGTAGTTCCTCAGGAACGCCAGCGGCGGGTGACCGGCGACTTGCAGCAAGCCCGCGCGGCGACCGCTCTCATGCATCTGGCGTGCGGCGTACGTCGTGTAGCGGTCGATGGTTTCGAGATGATCCGCGATGTCGCGATAGGCAAAGTGATGCAGCTCGCCTCGTAGCTGGCCGACGCTGCCTCGAACCGTGACCGACTCGTGCACGTAGCGGCCACTCCATTGGCTGGCGCGCCGATCGTAGAGTCGCAGTTGATAATCGGGATACCAGTCCGTCGTGCGGATCCACCGGCCCAGGTGCCGCGTCACGCGCGGGATGCGATAACCGGCGTGGCCCGGTGTCGCCTTCATCAGAGTCCTGATCTCGTCGGCGAGCTCCGGCGTGACGCGCTCGTCGGCGTCGATCGAGAGAATCCAGTCGTGCGCGGCGAGGGACGCGGCGTAATTCTTCTGCTCGACGTACCCCGGCCACGCGCGCACGACGACGCGTGGCGTGTACCGCCGTGCGAGGGCCGCCGTCTCGTCCGTACTTTCCGAATCGACGACGATGAGCTCGTCGGCCCAGGCAACCGACTGCACGCAGTCGCTGATGTCCGCCGCTTCGTTCTTGGTGATGACCGTCACCGACAGCTTCGGCACCCGGGTATACTACGCGAACCCAACTGATGACACGCGACGAGCTCCTCGATCTGTTTCACCGCTCCGGCGCCTTGCACGACGGGCACTTCCGGCTCTCCTCCGGGCTCCACAGTCCCGGTTACCTGCAGTGCGCGCTCGTGCTGCAGCATCCACAACACGCCGAGATGCTTGGGCGCGCGCTCGCCGACCGCCTGCGCGATCTGCGGCCGACGGTCGTCCTCTCGCCGGCGCTCGGCGGCGTGATCATCGGCCAGGAAGTCGGCCGCGCGCTCGGCGTTCGCGCGATCTTCGCCGAGCGGAACGACGGCACGCTGACGCTCAGGCGCGGCTTCACGGTCGCAGAAAACGATCGCGTGCTCGTGGTCGAAGACGTCCTCACGACCGGAGGATCCACCCGCGAAACGATGCAGGTGGCGAGAGCGGCCGGGGGACAGGTCGTGGGCGTCGCGTCGATCGTCGATCGCAGTCGCGGGGTGGCGCGCTTTGATGTGCCGTTCTCGGCGCTTCTCGAGATGTCGCTGCCGACGTACGAGCCGGATCAGTGCCCGCTCTGCGCGAAGGGACTGCCGGTGGTGAAGCCCGGTTCAAGGCCGGTAATAGCTTGAGGCGCCGAATCAACACAGAGGACACGAAGGACGCCAAGGTCAATCTCGTGTTGTGATCGAATGTCCTTTGTGTCCTTGGTGTCGAAGCGATGGCAACGTTCAAGATCACCCTGGCGTACGACGGAACTGAGTTCGTCGGGTGGCAGCGACAGGCGACCGGGACGTCGATCCAGGGTCTCCTCGAAGGTGCGCTTGGCGAGCTGGACGGTCGCAAGGTGACCGTCACCGGCGCGGGTCGGACCGATGCCGGCGTCCATGCGCTCGGTCAGGTCGCCAGCTGTTCAATCGAGCGTTCGATCGCGAGCGGCCAGCTCGTCGGTGCCCTCAACGCACGACTGCCTGTCGATGTCCGAGTGCTGTCGGCGGCAGAGGTGCCGCCCACATTCCATGCGCGGTTCGACGCGCGCGCGAAAACGTACCGCTACCGGATCTGGAATGCCGACGTTGTCAGTCCCTTCGAGCGCCGGTACGCCTGGCATGTCGACGCCGCGCTCGATGTCGGCGCGATGAATGCCGCCGCGCGGCTCCTCGAAGGCCGCCACGATTTCGCGGCGTTCCGGGCTGCCGGGAGCGCAGCGCGTACGACAGACCGCATGGTGATCGCGTCGCGCGTCGATCGTCGGGATCGCCTGGTCGTCTATGAGATTACCGGCGACGGATTCCTCCGCTACATGGTCCGCGCGATCGTCGGCACGCTGGTCGAGATCGGCCGTGGACGACAGCCGCCCGAGTGGATGGGCGATGTGCTCGGCGCACGCGATCGGGCGCGCGCCGGACCGACCGCGCCGCCCGAAGGGCTGTTTCTTGTGCGCGTGGATTACGGCGGGCCCGGTAAAGTCCCTCTGAAGGCGGACACTACAGGGGTCTAAGATACAATCTGACGAAGGAACCTCATGTCCCTTGAGCAGCTCCTGGCCTGGATTCCGCCAGGATCTCCAGACGAAGCGCTGGCGCGTCAGGTGAACTTCGACCAGCTGCCGGCGCACGTCGCCATCATCATGGACGGCAACGGGCGGTGGGCGGCCGAGCGGCACCTACCGCGCGTCGAAGGCCATCGCGCCGGAATCGATTCGGTACGAGACGTCGTCGAAACGTCGGCGCGTCTCGGCATCGACGTCTTGACGCTGTACGCATTCTCGATCGAGAACTGGAAGCGGCCGCGCGCTGAAGTCAATACGCTGATGACGCTGCTCAAGCGGTACCTGCGGCTCGAGCTTGGCACGCTGCTCAAGAACAATATTCGCTTTCGTGTCATCGGCCGGGTCGACGAGCTGCCGCCCGATGTGCGGCACGAGCTTGAGATCGGGATCGGCCGGACGGCCGGTAACACCGGGATGCTCTTCAACATCGCGCTGAACTACAGCGGCCGGGCGGAAATTGTCGATGCGGCGCGACGCGCGATCGCCGCGGGCATCACGCCTGACGATCTCGACGAGCAGCACTTCAGCGACTTTCTCTATACGGCCGGCCAGCCCGATCCGGATCTGCTTATCCGCACGAGCGGCGAGATGCGCGTGAGCAACTTTCTGTTGTGGCAGATCGCGTACTCCGAGATCTGGGTCACCGAGACATTCTGGCCCGATTTTCGCTGCCGCCATCTGCTCGAAGCCGTCGTCGCCTATCAGAAGCGCGATCGCCGCTACGGCGGCATCAAGCAGCCGACCACAGTCGCCCTCGGCGCCAAGTGAGCGAACATTCTGATCTTCGAATCCCGAACCCCGAATCCCGAACCCCGAATCCCGAATCCCGGTGATTTAATGACGCGCGTACTGAGCGGCGCGGTCCTCGTCGCCCTCGTCGTGGCCGTCGTGTGGCTGGCACCGCCGGTCGTACTGGCCGCCGTCGTGGCGCTCGTCCTGGCGCTGGCGGTCCACGAATACCTGGCGCTCTCCAAGGCCGTGGGGCTTCACCCTCCGATGGTGTCCGGCGCGCTGGCGCTGGCCGCCGCCGTCGCCGTCGCGAGCGGGCGCGGGGCATTCGACGTGGTGATGATGAGCGGCTTCATCGCCCTGGCCGGCACCGTGCTGGCCAGGGGCGTCGACCGGGCGTCGTTTGGCGATCTGGGCGCGGCGCTCGTGCCGCCCCTCTACATCGGCGCGCCCCTCGGAGCGCTCGTGGCCGTGCGGACGCTCGACGGACCAGGCGCGCTGTTCCTCTTGATGCTGACGGTGATGGTGAGCGATACGGCGCAGTACTATACCGGGCGGCTGTTCGGGCGGCGGCCGCTCGCGCCAGCGGTGAGTCCGAAGAAGACCGTCGAAGGCGCGATCGGCGGGTTCGTGTTCGGCACGCTGGCCCTCACGATTGCCGGCGCGTGGTGGCTGCCGCGCGTGGATGTCGCGCTGCGCGCGCTTCTCGGCGTCGCCATCGTCGCGCTGGGGATTGTCGGCGACCTCTTCGAGAGCTCGCTCAAGCGCGCGGCGGGCGTCAAGGACAGCTCCTCGCTCATCCCCGGCCACGGCGGCATCCTCGATCGGATTGACGCACTGCTCTTCGCCGCGCCCGTCTATTACGTGGTCCTGAAGTATGTCTGAGAACGTTCGACACGAAGGACACCAAGGACACCAAGGGATTCATGACCACAGAGTATTTGCCGTTGTGTTCGATCGGCGCTTGATTTGAAGTGAAACGAATCGCCATCCTCGGATCCACCGGATCGATCGGGCAAAGCGCGCTCGCCGTCGTCGACGCGCACGCGGATCGCCTGCAGGTCGTCGGCCTCGCCGCCGGCGAGAACGCCAACCTGCTCGCCGCGCAAATCGCGCGCTACCGGCCCTTGGTTGCGGCGATGGCCACCTGCGCCGCACTCGATCGCCTGAAGGAGAGCGGGCTGGCGGGAGTGGCGCTGGCCGGCACGGGCCGCGAAGGGCTGGTGGAGGTGGCCTCGCATCCGGACGTCGATCTGGTCCTGTGCGCGTCGGCGGGCACCGATGGCCTGGAAGCCGTGGTTGCCGCCATCGAGCACGGCAAGACCGTGGCACTCGCCAACAAGGAAGTGCTCGTGATGGCTGGGGGCCTCGTGACCGACGCCGCGCGGCGCAAAGGCGTCGCCATTCTGCCGGTCGACAGCGAGCACAACGCCATCCATCAGTGCCTCCACGGACGCCAGCACTCGGACATCAAGCGGCTGTTGCTGACGGCGTCGGGCGGACCGTTTCGGGGCCGTCCCGCGTCCGATCTCTCAACGGTGTCGGCTGAAGAGGCGCTAAGACATCCCACCTGGCGCATGGGACGGAAGATCACGATCGACTCGGCGACGCTCATGAACAAGGGGCTCGAGGTGATCGAAGCACGCTGGCTGTTCGGCGTCCGTGCGGATCAGATCGACGTGGTCATCCACCCGCAGTCGGTCGTCCATTCGATGGTGGAGCTGACCGATGGGTCGCTCATCGCACAGCTCGGCGTCACCGACATGCGGCTCCCGATCCAGTATGCCTTTTCGTACCCGGAGCGCTGGCCGGCGCCGCTGCCGTCACTCGACCTGGCACGGGCGGGGCGGCTTGAGTTCGAGGTGCCGGATACCGAGGCCTTTCCGTGCCTGCGCCTCGCGTATCGCGCCCTCGAAGCGGAGCGCAGCCACCCGCTCGTGCTGAACGCCGCCAACGAAGTCGCCGTGGCGCGGTTTCTCGAAGGACGGATCGGCTTTACCGCGATTCCCCTCGTCATCGAGCGGACGCTCGACGCGCACGGTGCGGCCGACGTGGACACGATCGAGCGCGTGCGCGAAATCGACCTGTGGGCCCGCGACTACGCACGGGAGATCGCCGGCGCTATAGAATTGGGGATTCGGGATTCGGGATTCGGGATTCGGGATTCGAGGGGGGCGTGACCACACTGCTTGCGTTTGTCTTCGTGCTGGGCGTGCTCGTGTTCGTGCACGAGCTCGGCCACTTTCTGGCCGCAAAGCGTATCGGGATCCGCGTGCTCAAGTTCCAGCTCGGCTTCAACCCCACCGTCCTCAGCTTCAAGCGCGGCGACACCGAGTATGGGATCGGCGCCCTGCCGCTCGGCGGCTACGTGAAAATGGCCGGTGAGAGCCCGGAGGAGGCGCGGACCGGAAGCCCCGACGAGTTCATGTCGAGGACCAAGTGGGAGCGCTTCCAGGTGCTCATCATGGGTCCCACCATGAACATCCTGCTGGCGGTCGTCGTGACGGCCGGCGTGCTGTACCGCGGCGCCGAAGTGCCGGCCTATCAGGATCAGCCGCCGGTCGTCGGCGTTGTCTCGGCCGATTCACCGGCCGCCAAGGGCGACATTCGGCCCGGCGACCGCATTCTGTCGGTCGCCAACCGCGCGGTCGATACCTGGGAGCAGCTCTTTGTCGCGATCGGGTCGCGGCCCAATCGCGAGGTCTCGCTCGTCGTGCTGCGCGAGGGACGCGAGCTCGAGCGCAAGGTGACGCCGGTGGCGCCGCCCGGCGAGACACGGTTCGAGATTGGCGACATCGGCGTGCTCCCCAACGTCCATCCGCGCCTGATTTCGGTCAACGCCGGCGAGCCGGGCGAGCGCGGCGGGCTGAGGGCCGGCGACGTCGTGCTGGAGGTCAACGGCGAGCCGATGTCGTTTTCCTCGCAGCTGCGCGACGCCATCGCCAAGCATCCGGACCAGCAGATTGCCGTGACGATTCTTCGCGGAGACGCCCGTCAGACCATCGACGTCACGCCGGCGCTCAGTGGCACGATCGGCCGGCTCGGGATCGCGATTGCCGACCAGACCAAGAGCATCAAGCCCGGCGCCTTTGAAGCGGTCGGGATGAGCGTCGAGCGCAACGTCGAGTACGCGGGCCTGATCTTCCAGACGGTGTGGGGACTCATCACGCGCGAGACCTCGCCCCGGCAGCTGATGGGCCCGGTGGCGATCGCGCAGCTCTCGGGCGAGTCGGCCCAGCTCGGCCTGGTGGCGCTCTTCAGCCTGATGGCGACCATCAGCCTCAACCTCGGCATCCTCAATCTGCTGCCGATTCCGATCCTCGACGGCGGGCACATTTTCATCATGGCGGTCGAAGGGCTCTTCCGACGCGACTTCAGCGTCCGCGTGAAGGAGAAGATGCTGCTGGCCGGCTTTGTCGTGCTGATGATGCTGATGGTGACCGTGATCTACAACGACCTCACCCGCATCACCTGGATCGAGCGCCTCATGCCCTGGCGGTAGGGGCACGCTTTGTAGGGCTCCTCTGGCCAGAGGACCGCTTGCATTCGAAGAGGTGATGAGATTCGCCGCGCAGATGGTCGACGCCCTCGACCAGGCCCATCGGCACGGCGTGACCCATCGCGACCTCAAACCGGCCAATATCTTTCTTGTGGCGCGCGGGGCCCAACCCCCCGCACGCTGAAGACGGCCGCCTCGAGCGTAGACTCTCGGCGGCCGCCGGCTCGTACGTGAAGCTGCTCGATTTCGGGCTTGCCAAGCTGGCCGCGCCCAAGTCTGCGTTCACTCAATCCGCCGCATCCGTCGCCACGAATCAGCCGACGGTGCTCCCGCTGACCCTCGAAGGGACAATCCTCGGGACGCTCGGGTACATGCCACCCGAACAACTGGAAGGCGGGGACGGCGACGCGCGCTCGGACATCTTTGCGTTTGGCGCCATTCTGTTCGAGATGACGACCGGCCGACGCGCCTTTACAGGCAAGTCCAACGTCAGCCTGATGGCAGCCATCCTCGACCACGAGCCGCCGCCGATCTCCTCCATCCAGTCGATCTCACCGCCGGCTCTCGACGAGGTCGCACGAATCTGTCTGGCGAAGAATCCTGACGATCGGTGGCAAAGCGCGGCCGACCTGCTGCACGCCCTGAAGCTGGCCCTTAAGGCCGGATTGCCTTCTTCCGTAACCGCGGCGGCTGAGCCGAAAGGCGGCAAAGTGCGCGAGCGTGCGGCCTGGGCAGTTGCCGCGCTGTTCATGCTTGCCACGACAGCGGGCACAACGTGGTGGTGGCTCAGGTCCGATCCGCCGCCGCCCGCAAAGGTGTCATTTGAGATCCCAGGCCAGCCTTCACCGTCTCTCCTGCAGTTCGCGCTGTCTCCAGACGGTGCGAATTTCGTCGCGCCAATCACCACGCCGCAAGGCGCTGCGCTCTGGCTGCGTCAACTGGATCAGATCGAGGGACGAACACTTTCGGCAGCCGTTCAGGGGGGCTCGTTCCCGTTCTGGTCGCCCGATGGACGTTTCATTGCGTTCTTTGCCTTGGGCAAGCTGAACAAGATCGATCTCGTTGGGTCACCCGCCCAGCCCCTTTGTGATGCTGCCGAGGGCCGCGGCGGAACGTGGAATCGAGACGGCGTCATTCTCTTTGCGCCGACGGCCAGCGGGCCATTATTCACGGTGCCGGCAGTCGGCGGCATTCCCGTTCAAGTGACGGAGCTCGATCAGCCAAGGCAGGAGACCGCGCACCGCCACCCGAAGTTCCTGCCCGACGGTGAGCACTTCGTATTCTTCGTCGCCAGCGGGAAGCCCGAGAATTCCGGAATCTACCTTGGTGTTCTGGGCTCGAAAGAAACGACGCGTCTCGTGGCGAGCGACGTGATGGCGGCTTTCGCGCCTCCGGATCATCTCCTGTTCATACGGGAGAACACGCTGATGGCGCAGCTGTTCGATCCGAGCCGGCTCGAGCTGCAGGGCGATCCATTTCCGATTGCAGAAGATTGGGGAAGTAAGAGCACGTTGCAGCATTAACGTGCCGCGCGGGTGGCCGCGAACGGGGCCGCCCCGCCGGGCGCGGAGGCATCGCCCGCTACAAGTGCTTTTTGCCGAGCATTCGGTGGGGCTGTTCGCGGACAGGACCCGCCCGAAGTTAATGCTGCTGCGTGCTCCTAAGTCTCAAGTCTGACGGTTCGAGTGAGGCAGACTTCAGCTTGCGAAAGCGCTGAACCGGATTATCTTAATATTGCGATATACTCTCGGGGCGCCTCGGTGCCTCAGACCAAGCTCATCTTCTTTTATTTCTTCCACGGGCGACACGTGGCCGTTCTCGCAAGTGGGCTGACCAAGGAATCCGAGATTCCGCCGGCGGAGATTGACCGGGCGATGGCACGCAAGCGTTTATTCGAGCAAGACCCCAACGGTCACAGTTATGAAGAAACCGAAGACAGTAGGCCGCACTAGGGACGGGCTGAAGATTCTGGATCGGATCACGGGGAACGATCCGCGGCTCCGCGAGGAGATTGGAGAGGCCAAGGTCAATTTCCGGGTGGCCCAGCTCATCTACGATGCGCGCACGGCCGCGGAGATGACCCAGCAGCAGCTCGCCGATCTCGTGGGCACCAAGCAATCCGTCATCGCACGGCTGGAAGACGCCGACTACGAAGGGCACTCATTGACCATGCTCAGTCGCATCGCGCGGGTCTTACATCAAAGGCTCGAAGTCAGGTTCGTGCCGAAACGCGCGCGTGAACGGCAGTCGGCGGCGGCGCGATAGGTTAGGACCGCAGCACGTCCCGCATCGCTCCCCGCGCGGCGGCGATTGTCTTGTCCACGTCCTTCACCGTGTGAGCCGCCGAGAGAAACCACGCCTCGAACTGTGACGGCGGCGGGTAGATGCCTCGCGCCAGCATGCCTCGGAAGAACCGGCCGTAGCGCTGCGCGTCGGCGCTGGTGGCGGATTGGTAGTCACGAACCGGTCGATCGGTGAAGAACGGCGTCAGCACCGATCCGACGGCGTTGACCTGCAGAGCCACTCCCGCCTCGCGCGCTGCGTCGGCCAGGCCGGCGGCGAGACGCGTGCCGAGCTTGGCAAGATTCGGATACAGGCTCGGCTTGAGTTGGCGGAGCGACCACAGGCCGGCGGTCATGGCGAGCGGGTTGCCCGACAACGTGCCCGCCTGGTACACCGGTCCGGCGGGCGACACCATCTCCATCAGATTCGCCCGGCCGCCGTAGGCGCCGACCGGCAGGCCACCGCCGATGATTTTTCCGAGACACGTCAGATCGGGAGTCACCCAGGCCAGTTGTTGAGCGCCACCGGGCGCGACGCGGAATCCGGAGATGACCTCGTCGAAGATCAGCAGGGTCCTTTCCGACGAGCAAATCTCCCGCAGCGCGCGGAGGAATCCGTCGGCCGGAGGGACGACGCCCATATTCCCCGCGATCGGCTCGACAATGACCGCGGCGATGTGGTCGCGGTTGGCGTCGAACAGGCGTCGCACCGACTCAAGATCGTTGTAACTGGCGATGAGCGTGTCGGCCGCCGCCCCGTGGGTGACGCCGGGGCTCGTCGGCTGGCCCAGCGTCAGCGCGCCCGATCCGGCCTGCACGAGAAAGGGATCGGCATGCCCGTGGTAGCAGCCTTCGAATTTGACGATCCGCTCCCGCTTGGTCGCCGCCCGCGCGAGGCGCACCGCGCTCATGGTCGCCTCGGTGCCGGAATTGACGAAGCGCACGCGCTCGACCGACTGCATCAGCTCGCGGACGCGCTCGCCGAGCTCCACTTCGAGCGGGCTCGGCGCGCCGAAGCTGGTACCGTCGCGCGCGGCCGCCGCCAGCGCTTTCACCAGGCCGCGCGGCGCGTGGCCGTGAATGAGCGGTCCCCAGGACATCACGTAGTCGATGTACGAATTGCCGTCGACATCCTCGATGCGGGCGCCCGCCGCGCGTCGGATGAAGATCGGTGAGGCGCCGACCGCCTTGAAGGCGCGGACGGGACTGTCGACGCCGCCGGGAAGGATCTGTTGCGCGCGCGCGAACAGCGTTCGGGATTTTGAGACGCTCATCGATGGTGGCACCTGTTTATCACGAAGTCACGAAGGCCACGAAGGTACACGAAGAACTCCGAAGAACTATATAGTTTTCGTGTTCTTCGTGTCTTCGTGATAGGCGGTCGTTTAGCTAGGCGAGGGCGCGGGCGGCGTCTACCGCGTAATACGTGATGATGATGTCGGCGCCGGCGCGGCGGATGGCGGTGAGGCACTCGATCATCGCCCGGCGCTCGTCGATCCAGCCGTTCATTGCCGCCGCCTTGAGCATCGAGTACTCCCCGCTGACCTGGTAGGCCGCCGTCGGGTAGCCGAAGCGCTCTTTCGCGCGCGAGACGACGTCGAGGTAGGGCAGCGCCGGCTTGACCATGACGATGTCGGCGCCTTCCTCGATGTCGAGCTCGATTTCGCGCAGGGCTTCCTCGGCGTTGGCAGGGTCCATCTGGTGCGAGCGGCGGTCGCCGAACTTCGGCGCCGACGCGACGGCATCGCGGAACGGCCCGTAGAACGCCGAGCAGTACTTCGCCGAGTAGGCCATGATCGCCCGGTTCTCGAAGCCGCGCTCGTCGAGCGCGGCCCGGATGGCGCCGACGCGTCCGTCCATCATGTCTGACGGCGCGATGACGTCGGCGCCGGCGGCGGCGTGGGAGACGGCGGTGCGCACAAGCTGATCGACCGTCGCGTCATTCACGATCTCATCGTCGATCACCAGGCCGCAGTGGCCGTGATCGGTGTACTCGCACAGGCAGACGTCGGTCATCACGAGGACGTCCGGAAGCTGGCGCTTGATGGCGCGGATCGCCGATTGAACCGGCGCCTCGGGATCGTACGCGGCCGATCCGACGGCGTCTTTGTGGTCCGGCAGGCCGAACAGCAGCACGCTCTTCACGCCGACGGCCCGTGCGCGCTCGGTCTCCTTGGCCGCTTCGTCGACCGACAGGTTGAACACGCCGGGCATCGACCCCACCTCGCGGCGCACGCCTTCGCCTTCGCAGACAAACAGCGGCAGGACGAACATGTCTGGCGAGAGCCGCGTTTCGCGGACGAGCGCACGCAGCGTCTCGGAGTGCCGCAGCCGCCGCAGCCGTCGCGTGAGCTTGAGCGAGGTGTGAGTCTGAGTCGGATTCATGACGTGTCCCGGTCCGGCTGAAGCCGGACACTACGACGGCTCTTGACCGCCCTGCTTTTCGAAGTATTCCACGATCGCGTCGACGAGCGCCGGAACAGTGTACCGCGCGGGCTGAATCGTCGTCTGGATACCGAGCTGCGTCGCGGCTTCCGCTGTCACGGGTCCGATCGACGCCACCACCGTCGCGCGCAGGAGGTCGGCCGCCGGCTCGGCGCCCAGTACCTTGACGAACGCGCGAACCGCCTACGCGCTCGTGAAGGTCACCACGTCGAGACGGCGGTCGAGCAGCATACGGTAGATATCCGGCTCGCCCTCACCGGCCGGTTCGGCGAGAACCGTGCGGTACGCGATCACCTCGGTCACGTTCGCGCCTTGTTTTCGCAACTCTTCGGCCAGCAGCTCGCGACCGATATCGGCATGCGGTAAGAGGACCGCCAGACCGCCCACGTCTCCAGCCTCGGCCATGGCGCGCAGCACGCCTTCGGCGCGATACTCCGACGGCGTCAGGTCGACCTTGAGGCCGTGGCGCGCGAGCCGCTCGGCGGTGGCCGGTCCGACCCCGCAGAGCTTCACGCCTGAGAGCGCGCGCAGATCCAGCGGCGTCTGCAGCAGTCGCTCGATGAACGCGTCCACCGAATTGACGCTCGAAAAGACGATCCAATCAAACGACCCTGCCCGCGCGCATGCGTCGTCGAGCGGGCCGTAGTCGGCGGGCGGCACGATCCGAATCATCGGCGCCTCGACGGCCTCCGCACCCGCCTCTTCGAGTCGTTCGACCAGTTCTGCCGCCTGCTCGCGCGGGCGCGTGACAAGCACGCGCTTGCCGAAGAGCGGCCGCACATCGAACCATCGCAGGTGTTCCCGGAGCGCCGTCACGCGCCCGACGATGAGGATGGCCGGACGCCGATCGTCGGAGTCGCGGACGCCGCGGGCCAGCTCGGCGAGCGTACCCTGGCGCGTCTGCTGGGTCGGGAGCGTCCCGTCGTAGACCACGGCCGCTGAATCCTCGGCCGGTCTGCCGTGGGAGACGAGCGCGCTCAGGATGTGCGGCAGCTGTCGTGCGCCCGCGTAGCACACGATCGTGCCGTCGAGTTTCGCGAGGCTCGTCCAGTCGACCGACGCGCGCGTCTTGCCCTCGTCTTCATGGCCGCGGACGAATGTCAACGTGTCGCCACCACCGGGATACGTGACCGGCACGCCGGCGTAGCTCGGCACGGCAATGCCCGCAGGGATGCCCGGCACCACCTCGAAGCGCACGCCTTGCTCGTGCAGAAAGAGCGCCTCGGCGCCGCCGCGATCGAACACGAAGGGGTCGCCCCACTTCAGCCGCGCCACGGTCTTGCCCTCGCGCGCCTTCTCGGCGAGAAGGTAACAGATGGCTTCCTCTTCGAGCGGCTGCGGGGCGGCCGCGCCGACGTCGATTTGTTCGGCGTCGGGGCGCGCGTAGCGGAGCAGGCGCGCGTGGACCAGATGGTCGTACAACACCACGTCGGCCGCCGTCAGGCACTGCAGGCCGCGGACGGTGATGAGGCCCGGATCGCCGGGGCCGGCACCGATGAGATAAACGACGCTTGGCATCGCAGTCAGTCAGCAGTCAGCAGTCAGCAGTCAGCAGTCAGCAGTCAGCAGTCAGCAGTCAACAGTCGGCGGTCAGCAGTCTACAGTCATCGGTCGTTGTGGTCGACTGCCGACTGAGGACTGTCGACTGTCGCCTGCCGACGCCGAGCGTCAGCGAGGATCTCCTCGGCGCCGTCGGTGATGAGCTGGGCGCCAACCTTGGCACCGATGGCGGCCGCTTCGCCACGCGTCCCGCGCGCCGTGCCGTAGAGCGCGTGGCCGCCGTCGAGCGAGACGACGACCGCAACGAGCTCCAGATTGTCGTGGTCCACTGGCGAGGCCAGGGCGCCAAGGGGCGCCTGGCACCCGCCACCGAGCGCGGCAACGAGCGCCCGCTCGGCGCAAAGCGCCGCATCCGCCGCCGCATCGTTGATCGTTGCCACCACCTGTCGGACGTGTTCGTCGTCCTGCCGGGTCTCGATAGCGATGATGCCCTGGCCCGGCGCCGGCACCGACACCGAGGCCGGCAGCCGCAGCGAGATCCGCGACTGCAAGCCGAGCCGCCGCAGTCCGGCAGCCGCGAGAATCAGCGCGTCGTGCTCGCCGTTATCGAGCTTTCGGAGGCGTGTGTCAAGGTTGCCGCGAATCGGCGTGAACAGCGCCCCGGGAAACAGGCGCAGCAGCTGGGCAATGCGCCGCACGCTCCCCGTGCCGAGCGAGGGCGAGGGACCCAGCAGGGTGGTGAGCCTGGCCAGGTCGATCTCGGCCGCTGTGTCAGTCCGGCTAAAGCCGGACACTACATCAGATCGATTCGGCAAGGGCAGGACGACGGCGTCCAGCGGATCCTCGCGCGGCAGGACGCCCGCAATGGCGAGGCCGTCTGGCAGCACGGCCGGCAGATCTTTGCTGCTATGCACGGCGAGGTCGATGTCGCCGCCGAGAAGCGCGTCCTCGATTTCCTTGACGAAGAGCCGCTTGCCGCCGATCTCGGAGACCGGCGCGTCCTGCAGCCGGTCGCCCGAAGTCTTGATGACGACGATGCGGCACGGGGGGCCGCCGGCCGCGGTCACTCGGGATGCGACCTCTGAAGCCTGCCAGAGAGCCAGTCGGCTTCCGCGGGTCCCGAGGCGCAGGTCACTCTTTAGGGCGGCCACGGGCGGTCAGCGTCCCGGGCCTGTCGGACGTGCTTTAGGACGGATGAAGGGCTGGACTCGATCCTCGCCTGGATCGGCCCGTTCGACTCGCTCGCCGCTCGACGTGGCTCGGGGCGTCCCTGAGCTCGTCGAAGCGTCAGGGTCGTTGGCGAGCGCCGTCGAACCATCGGGATCCGCCGCCCGGATCTCGGGCTGGGCCTCAGCTGAATCGCGATCCGCGGCGTCGCTGAGTCGGAACAAACGAGAGAGCGCCTCGGAGTAGGCCGTGGCGGTCTCCGCGTCGCCCAGCCCCTTGAGCTGCGCGGTTGGTGTCAGCAGCAGTTTCTCGACGATGAGGTGGGTGATCTCGTCGACGCGTGCCCGTGCCTCCGGGGGCAGGGCCCCCAGCTTGAAGTCGAGCCGCTCGAGCTCGGAGCGGCGGATCGCCTCGAACCGCTGCCGCAGCGCAACGACCGTCGGGATGACGCCCCGCGACTTGAACCAGGCGCCGAACTTGCCGACCTCCTCGGAGACAATCGCTTCGGCGCGCTCGACTTCACTGGCGCGGCGCGCGAGGTTGTCCCGAACGGTGGCCTGCAGATCGTCGATATTGTAGAGGAAGACCTGCTCGAGCTCGCCCGAGGCCGGTTCGACGTCGCGTGGCACCGCGATGTCGATGATGAAGATCGGCCGGTTGCGTCGCGAGTGCATCACCGCTTCGATGCGGGCCTTGGTGAGGATCGGCGAGGTCGCACCGGTGGTTGTGACGACGATGTCGCTCGCCCCGAGGGCCGAATCGAGCTCGTCCCATGGGACGGCGCTCGCGCCGCCAATCGCCATCGCCGTTCGCGTCGCGTGCGCCAGCGTCCGACTGACGATCGTCACGTGGCGGACGCCCTGCGACTTGAGGTGCCGTGCCGTGAGCTTGCCCATTTCGCCCGCGCCGATGACGAGGACGGTGCGACCCTTGAGGGCTCCGAAGATCTTGCGCGCGAGCGCGACCGCGGCGTATCCGACCGACACGGCGCCCGCCGCCAGTCCGGTTTCGGCGCGCACGCGTTTGCCCACGAAGAAGGAGAAATGAAACAACCGGTTGAGCAGCGGGCCGACCGTCTGCTCGCCGGTCGCTGCGCGGTGCGCGTCCTTGACCTGCCCGAGGATCTGCGGCTCGCCGACGACGAGCGAGTCGAGGCCCGCCGAGACCCGGAACAGGTGACGCGCCGCGTCAAGATCCTGCAGGTCGTAGACGTGCGGCGCGACAGCGGCGCGGTCGACGCCGTGAAAGTCGCCGACAAAGGCCGCCAGATCCGCCCGCGCCGCCGCCACATCGTTGCAGGCCGCGTAGAGCTCCGCGCGATTGCAGGTGGAGAGGACGACGGCCTCGACTGCCGATCCCCGCGCCGCCAGCGCGCGGAGCGCCGGCTCCAGGCGTCCCTGGAAGTCGACGCGCTCGCGCAGCTCGATTGGCGCGGTGCGGTGACTCAGTCCGACCAACAGTAAATGCATGAGACGGTATCAGGTCCCTGGTGCCTGGTTCCTGGTTCCCGACCCGGGAGAACCACGGACCAGAAACGGACTAAGGACGAAGGACACAGGACCAGGGACTTCAAAAGTCGTGGCTCCCGCTCGAGAAATAGCTAATCGGCACAAAGTTAAGCAGCACGATCAAGAAGCCGACCGCCGACAGGTACGCGGTCCGCCGCCCGCCCCATCCGATGCGAGGCGCCGCGAAGAGCTCGAACGAGTACACGACCCAGCAGATGACGGCGACAAAAATCTTCGGATCCTGCAGTGACATCGCCTGAACGCGCGGGTCGCTGTTGGCGTACTGGGCCCAGACCACTCCGACAATCAATCCGATCGTCAGGCACACCCAGCCGAAGACCACCGTCCGCCGATTCATGCGATCGAGGACTTGCAGCGACGGCAGCCGCGCGTAGAAGAACCCGAGGTGTTTCGCCTTGATCTCCTTGAACAGCAGCACATAGGTGATGCCGATGACGCACGCCAGCGCGAAGCTCGCGTAAGCGAGGAGCACCAAGGATACATGGAGCCCGAAGAAGGGCCCCTCGAGAAGCGCGGCTCGCTCTTCGATAACGGGCCGCAGGACCGGGATCGTCTGAAGCGCGACGAGCAGCGGCAAGATGAAGACGCCCATCGCTCGCTCGTCGGTCGTGATCTCCGTGTAGAGGTACGCGAGCGCCAGCAGCCAGACAAACGTGGAGATGGCCGAGGTCGGACCGGTGACCGGCACGTGGCCGACGTCCATCGTTTGCATGCCGATGACGAAGGTATGGGCCAGGGCTCCAAAGATGAGCAGTAAACTTGCGGATCGGCCGGCCGCTGGCTCGCGCTCGGCGAAGTGCCAGGCGTAGACGACCGAGGCGATGACGTACAGCGCAAGAGGAACGAAATTCATTGAACTCAGCCCACCCACCTGTAGTGTCCGGCTTCCGCCGGACCGTTAGCGACCCGTCGGCGCGAAGTACCCCTGCTTGGTTCGGACGATCACATTGGGCCGATCCACGCGCACCACGACACGGCGCCACGTGCCGTCGCGTCTCGAGTTCTTCGACGTGTAGCCGACCGTGTACTGGCTCGATAGCTCGTCGGCAATCTGGCCGTACAGGCCCGCCAGGTCCGAAATCTCCTTTGGGAAAAACGCCCGCCCGCCGGTTTCCTGCGCGAACTGGCGCATCTCGTACGCCGCTTCGTTGAACCCCTTGGCCGTCGGGACGCTGTCGGTCGCCTCCAGGTTGATCGTGTAAATCGCCGTGTCGGACCGCTTGGCCAGGTCGAGGACCTCGTCGAACCCCAGGAGGCTGGACGTGTCCGCCCCGTCCGATAGCACGACGATCGCCTGCCGCCGGATCTCGTCGGCATTCCTGGCACTGGCCTTCTTCAGGTCCTTGAGCGCGATGTAGATCGCGTTGTAGAGCGAGGTGGAGCCGCCCGTCGACGTCTTGCGAATCGCCTGCTCGAGGGCGCCCGCGTCATTCGTAAAACTCTGGAGCACGACGACGCGGCTGTCGAAATCGATGACCTCGGCCACGTCCTGAGCCCGGAGCCGGTGGGCGAACCCGACGGCGGCTTCCTGAGCGGTCGCGAGCTTGCTCTCCATGCTGGCACTGGTGTCCACCAGCAGCGCCAGCGCAATCGGCAGATTCGTGCCGGTGAAAAAGGTGACGTCCTGCTTGACGCCGTCCTCGTAGACGCTGAAGTCGCCTTCCTTGAGGCCGCCGACCATGCGCGAGCTGGTCACCTCGCTGACCGTCACACTGAGCGCCACCAGATCGACGCCGGTGCGAAATGCCGGCGCCTGCGTCTGGGGCTGTGGCGTCAAGGGCGCCCAACCGGCGGCGAGTGTCGTCATCAGACCCATGGTTGCCGCCACGAGGGCGACCGATGGTCTCCGCAGGCATGAACCGGTCACGGCACTCCCGACCGATCCACCACGGTCACGTACACGGAGCGCTCAATCGCCTGCGACCGAAGGGTGGTTGGCCGGGCGAAGGTGGCCGCCGCGACCACGAGCAAAGTGGCGAGTGGGCGCCGATGGATCACGAGCCGAGTATAGGTTGAAACTGGTTTGAAATCTATGATTTGCGGGGAGCCGTGGCTGCGAGAGCAGGCCCCGGCCGGTTTCTTGACACCCCTCAGGTCGCGTGTTATAAACCAACGGCTTCTCTGCCGTCGCTTCTTGCCGTGCGACGTGTCATCCCGATGCTTTCAGCCTACATCCCCATCGCGATTTTCGTCGTCGTCGCGACGGGCTTCGCGTTGTTCACGCTGGTCTTTTCGAGCCTGCTCCATTCGGAGAAGTACAACAAGGTCAAGCTCGAGCCCTACGAATGCGGGATCGAGCCGACGACCGGCGCCCGCGACCGCTACAGCATCCGGTACTATCTGGTGGCGATGCTCTTTGTCATCTTCGACGTCGAGACGGTCTTCATGTTTCCGTGGGCCGTCATCTTCGACGAGCTGTTGCTGTTCGGCCTCATCGAGATGCTGGTCTTCATCCTCATCCTCGTGGTCGGCTACTACTACGCGTGGCAGAAGGGCGCCCTTGAGTGGGTCTAGGCACTGCGATATTGCTGATTGTCGATTGTTGATTGCGGATTGGCTGGGGTTGCATGCCTGACGACCCGAAGGCGCCCGAAGCGCATGCGCCCAAGGCGGCCGTTCCAGCCGGTCCGCCCGATCCGGCGCCGCCGGCCGATCTTGCGCCGCCGGCCTTCCTCGCGTCGCTCTCGGAGGCGATCGCCGACGGAATCGCGCAGACCAGCTACTTTGTCGGCGACTGGACGGTCGTCGTGCCCGTGGCGCGGCTGCTTGACGTGGCCCGCCACCTGTGCGATGCGCCAGACGCGGCGTTCGATTTGTGTTCGGACGTGACCGCGAGCGACTGGCCAACGCGGCCTCAGCGCTTCGACGTCATCTACTGTCTGTACTCGACGCGCCATCGTCATCGCCTGCGGGTCAAGATCCGGGCGGCCGAGCACGAAGGCGTGCCGTCGGTCTCTGGTATCTGGCCCGGCGCCAACTGGCTGGAGCGCGAGGTCTACGACATGTTCGGGGTGAACGTCACCGGACATCCCGATCGGCGGCGGCTCCTGATGCCGGATGACTGGCAAGGCCATCCGCAGCGCAAGGACTATCCGCTCGAAGGCCCCGGCGAGCTGCTCATGGAGAATCCGATCGACTGGTTGAAGCTGCGCCAGGCTCGCGATGAGGCCGACATCGAATAGAGGCAGAAGCGCCTGCGGCCATACGAGCCGGAGGCCATGCGAAGCCGACGGCGAGTATCAGCGTGAGTTCGCGGTGGGGGTGGGGCCCCGCCGCCAGTAGATATGGAGACACCGACCGTTCATCACGGCGCCATGTTCGACACCAACGAGCTGGTGCTCAACATGGGCCCGCAGCATCCGAGCACGCACGGCGTGCTGCGGGTGGTGCTGCGGCTCGACGGCGAGAAGGTGGTCGACGCCGACGTCGTGATCGGGTATCTGCACCGCGGCATCGAAAAGCTGAGCGAGAACCGCAACTGGACGCAGATCATCCTGCTGACCGATCGCATGGATTACGTGGCGGCCGCGACGAGCAACGTCGGCTATTGCGAGACGGTCGAGAAGCTGATGTCGCTCGAGGTGCCGCGCCGCGCGCGGTACGTCCGGACGATTCTGTGCGAGCTGCAGCGCATCGCGAGCCACTGCCTGTGGGTGGGCACGCACGCGATGGACATCGGCGCGATGACGGTGTTTCTGTATGCGTTCCGCGAGCGAGAGCTGATTCTCGATCTGTTCGAGGAGTTCTGCGGCGCCCGGCTCACGTACAACTCGATGCGGATTGGCGGCCTGCCGCTCGACATTCCGCCAGGCTGGGACAAGAAGGTCCTCGAGTTCTGCAAGATCATGGACTCGAAGATCGATGAATACGAGACGCTGCTGACGCACAATCGCATCTGGCTGGAGCGGACGCGCGGGATCGGCGTCATTTCCGGCCCCGAGGCGGCCGGGCTCGGCCTGTGTGGGCCGGTGCTTCGCGGCTCCGGCGTGCCGCGCGATGTGCGCAAAGACGAGCCGTACGCGGCGTACGACGAGATGACGTTCGACGTCCCGCTGGGCACCTCGGGCGACACCTACGATCGGTACCTCGTGCGGATGGAGGAGTTCCGGCAGTCGCTGCGGATTATCCGCCAGGCCGCCGAGGGGATTCCGGACGGACCGATTGTCGGCAAGGTGCCGCGTCTCATCAAGCCGCCGGCGGGCGAAACGTATCACGCGATTGAATCACCGAAAGGCGAGCTCGGGTTTTTCATCGTGAGCGACGGCAAGTCGACCAATCCGTACCGGTTCCGCGTCCGCTCGCCCTCGTTCTGCAATCTGCAGGGGCTGCGGCGTCTGGTCCGCGGCCACCTGGTCGCAGACGTGGTCGCGCTCATCGGATCCATCGACATCGTGCTGGGAGAGGTGGATCGGTGATCGACCAACTCGTCATTCCACTGGTCAAGATCCTCATCGTCTTGAATGCGACGCTCGTCGGCGTCACCTACATGGTGCTGCTCGAGCGCAAAGTGATCGCGTGGACGCAGTCACGGCTCGGCCCGATGCGCGTCGGTCCGTACGGGGCGCTGCAGCCGATTGCCGACGCCCTCAAGCTGATGATCAAGGAAGACATCACGCCGGTGCGTGCGGACAAGTGGGTCTTCACTGCGGCGCCGATCGTCGCGATGGTGCCGGCGCTCATCGTCTACGCCGTGATTCCCTTTGGCGACACGGTCAACCTGTTCGGCCGCGAGATTCCGCTCTACATCACCGACATCAACGTCGGCCTCCTCTACATCGTGTCGGTGGCGTCGGTCGGCGTCTACGGGATCATCCTGGGGGGGTATGCCTCCAACAGCAAGTACCCGTTGCTCGCGAGCCTGCGCGCCTCGGCCCAGCTCATCAGCTACGAGGTCGCCATCACGCTGACCCTCGTCAGCGTGATCCTGGTGGCCGGCTCGCTCAGCATGGTCAGCATCGTGCGGGCTCAGGAGAGCGCGCACGTGTGGTTCGCCTTCCTCCAGCCGATCGCGTTCGTCATCTTCTTCATCGGCGGACTGGCCGAAACCAACCGCTCGCCGTTCGACATGCCCGAGGCCGAACAGGAGCTGACGGGCGGCTTCCACACCGAATACAGCGGTATGCGGTTCGCGCTGTTCTTCCTCGCCGAGTACGCCAACATGATCGTGGTGGCCTCGGTGGCGACGACACTGTTTCTGGGTGGGTGGCTGCGGCCGTTTCCAAACGTCGCCTGGCTGTCGTTTCTGGACGTGATTCCGAGCTGGACCTGGTTTCTCGTCAAGTCGTTCGGCTTCCTGTACATCTTCATCTGGGTGCGCGCGACGCTGCCGCGCTATCGCTACGACCAGTTGATGAGGCTCGGGTGGAAGGTGCTCATTCCTTTGGCGATAGCGAACTTGGTGATCACGGGAATCGTTAAGGTGCTGTTGTTGTGATGGGTCAGGCGATAGCGTTTTACACCCTGTCGGCGTTCATTCTCGGGTTCGCCGTGCTGGTGGTGAGCACCAAGGACACGGTGCATTCGGTCCTCTTCCTCGTGCTCGACTTTCTGTTCGTCGCCGCGCTGTACGTGCTGCTCGGCGCGCCGTTTCTCGCGGCCATTCAGGTGCTGGTCTACGCGGGCGGCATCGTCGTGCTGTACTTGTTCGTGGTCATGCTCGTGAATCTGAAGCGGTCGCCTGAGGCGCATCACGATCCACACCGGCGGGCGCGGCTCGGGTTCGTGCTGGCCGCTCTCGTGCTGATTGAGGTGGGCGCCATCGCCGCCTACAGCGCCGGCGGCCCCGTGCGGCCGGCGGCCCCGCAAGCGCCGCCGACGGCGGCCGCGACGGCCGTCTCCGCGATGCGCGCCGTTGGTAACACCGAAGAGGTGGGCTGGCTGCTGTACACGAACTATCTCATCCCCTTCGAAGTCGCGTCGATGCTGCTCTTGGTCGCCATGATCGGGGCCATCGTCCTGGCCAAGAGAGAGTTATGAGCATGGCTGATTGCGGAGTGTTGATTGTGGATTGGTCGGCGTCATGATCACGCCAACCCATTACATGCTGCTGTCGGCGGCGCTGTTCATCATCGGCGTCATCGGGGTGATGGTGCGCAGAAACATCATCATTATCTTCATGTCGATCGAGCTGATTCTGAACGCGGTGAACATCAACCTGGTGGCCTTCTCGAGAGAGTGGCAGCATGCCGTCGGTCAGGTCTTCGCGATCTTCGTCGTCGCGGTGGCGGCGGCCGAAGCGGCGGTGGGACTCGGCATCATCCTCGCGTTCTACCGGAACAAGGAAACCGTCAACATCGACGAAATGAACCTGATGAAATGGTGAGCGCCAGTAAGTAATGCTAGCGCCTGCGGCCATGCGAGCTGGAGGCCATGGAAAGCCGACGGCGAGCATCGGCGTAAGTTCGCGCCGGGGGTGGGGCCCCGGCGCAAGTAAACAAAGCTGACATGCAATACATCTGGCTGATTCCCTTGCTGCCCGGCCTCGGGGCCCTCGTCAACGGCCTGGTCGGCATCCGCGCGTTCTCGCGCCGGACCTCCGGCGCCGTCGCGTGTGCGACGATGATCGCGGCGCTCGGCGTGTCGCTCTTGGCGTTCTGGGAGCTGCTGGGCCTGCCGGCCGATGCGCGTGCGTACGACGTGACGCTCGCCTCCTGGATCCCGGCGATCCCGCTGCAGACGCAAAGCGGCATGGGCAGCCTGCAGGTGCCGTGGGGATTCCGGCTCGATCCGCTGTCCGGCCTGATGATTCTCGTCGTCACCGGCATCGGCACGCTGATTCACATCTACTCAACGGCCTACATGGCGGCGGAGCCTCGCGGCGGCGTCGCGAGGTTCTTCTGCTATCTGAACCTGTTCTGCTTTTTCATGCTCGTGCTCGTCCTGGGGAACAACTACCTGGTGATGTTCGTGGGCTGGGAAGGCGTGGGCCTGTGCTCGTACCTGCTCATCGGCTACTGGTACCAGAAGAAGAGCGCGTCGGATGCGGGGAAGAAGGCCTTCATCACGAACCGCATTGGTGATTGGGGCTTCATCCTCGGCATCTTCCTCGTGTTCTACACCTTCGGCACGCTCGATTTCCGCGCCGTGCAGAACGCGGCGGGGGCGATGAGGGTCGAGTCGGCCGGCATCGGCGTGTTGTCGATCATCTGTCTATTGCTCTTTGTCGGCGCGGTCGGCAAGAGCGCCCAGATTCCCCTGTACGTCTGGTTGCCGGACGCGATGGAAGGTCCGACGCCCGTCTCGGCGCTCATTCACGCGGCGACGATGGTGACGGCAGGCGTCTACATGGTGGGGAGAAACGCGGTTCTCTTCTCGCACGCGCCGACGGTGATGCTGATCGTGGCGGTCGTGGGCGTGCTGACGGCACTCTTCGCCGCGTCGATCGGCCTGGTGCAGTACGACATCAAGCGGGTGCTCGCGTACTCGACCGTCTCGCAGCTCGGCTACATGTTTACGGCGATGGGCGTCGGCGCTTTTTCGGCGGGCGCCTTCCATCTGATGACGCACGCCTTCTTCAAGGCGCTGCTCTTCCTCGGCAGTGGCTCGGTGATTCACGCGATGGGGGGCGAGCAGGACATGCGCCGCATGGGCGGCCTCAAAAAGTACTTGCCGGTCACCTACGCGACGATGGTCATCGGCACGCTCGCCATTGCCGGCATCCCGCCTCTTTCGGGATTTTTCAGTAAGGACGAAATCCTGTTCCGGTCGTTCGAGGCAAACAAGGCGATCTGGGCGCTCGCGGTTGTCACCGCGATGATGACGGCGTTCTACATGTTCCGCCTGCTGTCGATGACGTTCTTTGGCGCCTACCGGGGCCCTGCATGGGAAGGCGCCCACCGAGTGGGCGCCCACCTCGCCGCCGATCCGCACGATCACGGACACGCCGCCGCCGCGCATGGCGCACAGGACTCTCAGGCCGGCCACGGCCATGGTCACGGTGCGTGGCACGGGCCACACGAATCGCCCAACGCGATGACGTATCCGCTGATGGCGCTCGCCGTCGGCGCGATTGTCGCCGGATTCGTCGGCATTCCCACCGCGCTCTACGGGGGCAATACGATCGAGCATTTCCTCGAGCCAAGCTTCACGGCAGAGGAGGTCCGGCTAAAGCCGGACACTACGACAGAGACTACGACAGGAACTACGACAGAAACAGCGACCGCGACGGGGACACTTGCGGCGACGGAGACAACGACCGGGGCGGCCGCGGTGACGGAGGCTGAGAGCGTACGTAGTGTCCGGCTTCAGCCGGACCAGGCCCCGGAGACGCCGGAAGCTGAGGAGTCGCATGCGCTCCTCGAGCTTGGCCTGATGGGCTTCTCGGTGTTGATCGCCGCCATTGGCATTGGCGTGGCGTGGAAGCTCTACGTGACGAGTCCTGAAATCGCCGATCAGCTGGCCGAGCGGTTCGCCGGCGCACATCGCGTGCTATCCAACAAGTACTACGTGGACGAGTTGTACGACGCGACCGTCATTTCGGGCACGATGGCGGGCGGCCGCGGCCTGTGGGCGGTCGATCGAAATGTCATTGACGGCGCCGTCAACGGGACGGGCTGGGTGACCATCATCAGTTCGTGGTTCTCCGGGCTGACCGATCGCACGGTGGTCGATGGCCTCGTGAATCTCGTCGGCCGGGTTGTGGAGGCGGGCAGTGTGGTGTTCCGCCGCCTACAGACCGGGCTGGTGCAGAACTATGCGCTCGTGATGCTGTTTGGCATCTTCGCGTTCGTGAGCATCTATTTGTTCATGCGGGCCGGAACTTTATGAATCACTACCTGTCCATTATCCTGTTCGCCCCGCTTGCCGGCGCGCTCCTGCTGCTCGTCGTCGACAAGCGGCAGGAGAACACCATCCGCTGGATCGCCAACATCGTCGCCCTTATCGGCTTCGTGGCGTCGGTGCCGCTGTGGTTCTGGTACAACACCGCGAACGCAGACTTCCAGTTCGTCGAGCGCGCGCCCTGGATTCCTTCGATCGGCGCGGAGTACTTCCTCGGGGTCGACGGGTTGAGCGTGCTCTTGATTCTGCTGACGACGATGATGGGATCGATCGCCGTGCTCTCGTCGTGGACGGCGATTACCGAGCGCGTGAAGGAGTACTACATCTTCCTGCTCGTGCTGCAGACCGGGATGCTGGGCGCGTTCATGTCGCTCGACTTCCTGCTGTTCTTTCTGTTCTGGGAAGTCATGCTGGTGCCGATGTACTTCCTGATCGGCATCTGGGGCAGCGCCAACCGGCTCTATTCAGCGATCAAGTTCTTCCTCTATACCCTGGTCGGGAGCGTCGTGATGCTGCTCGGCATCCTGGCGTTGTACTTCTACAATCACACGTTGACGGGCGTGTGGACGTTTGACGTCACGCAGTTCCACAGACTGACGGACGTTCCCTTCAATCTGCAGTGGTGGGTCTTCCTCGCCTTCTTCCTCGGGTTTGCGATCAAGGTTCCGATGTTCCCGTTCCACACCTGGCTGCCCGACGCGCACACCGACGCGCCGACGGCCGGCTCGGTGATCCTGGCGGCCGTCCTCCTGAAGATGGTGACGTACGGGTTTCTGCGGTTCAGCCTCCCGATTCTCCCCGACGCCTCGCGGAGCTTCGTGCCGATGATCGTCGTGCTCTCGATTATCGGCATCGTGTACGGGGCGCTCGTGGCGATGGCCCAGAAGGACTGGAAGCGGCTGGTGGCCTATTCATCGGTCAGTCACATGGCCATGGTGATGCTCGGCATGTTCGCCCTCAATCCGGTCGGCATTACGGGCAGCATCGTGCAGCAGCTCAACCACGGCATCTCGACCGGCGCGCTCTTCCTCCTGGTGGGGGTGGTCTACGAGCGGCGGCACACGCGCGAGATCTCCGAATACGGCGGACTCTCGAAAATCATGCCGGTGTACGCGGCCGTGTTTCTCGTCATGACGATGTCGTCGATCGGCCTGCCGACGCTGAACGGCTTCATCGGAGAGTTTCTGATCCTGCAGGGCGTCTTTGTCGCGAACAAAGTCTGGGCGGCCTTCGCGGCGGTTGGTATCGTGCTGGGTGCCGCGTACATGCTCCAGCTCTACCAGCGGACGATGTTCGGCGCTGTCGAGAATCCGAAAAACGAGCGCCTGCTCGATCTCAGCCACCGCGAATTCGCGACCTTCGCGCCGCTCATCATTCTCGCCGTGTGGATCGGCCTCTATCCCAAGCCGTTTCTCGACCGGCTCGAGACCTCGGTCGCGCATGTCATCGCGCGGGTCAACCCGCAGTCGACGACGCAGACCGCGTGCGGATCGGCCCCCGTGACACCGGGCGCGGCAGTCGCCACCATCGCATCGGTTGAACCCTCTGCGTCGGCGTTTCTCTCCCAGACGCCCTGCGACGCGAATGGCAATCCGCTGCCTGCGGCCGGCCAGGCCCCTTCGACAGGCTCAGGGCAGGGCCCTGTAGGACGCTGATGCCGCCTGGACTCTCGACGCTCGATTTCTATTACATTCGCCCCGAGATCGTGCTCACGGCCGGCTCGCTGGTCGTCCTGATCGCGGACGTGCTGCTGTTGCGGCGCCGCAGCGGCAACGCGCTCGCGTGGGTGACGCTCGCGGCGATTGGGGCGACGCTGCTGTCGCTCGTGCCGCTCGCCAACACGCGCGTGGAGGTGGCCAACGGACTGATCGCCGTCGACCAGTTCGCCCTGTTTTTCAAGGTCGTCTTCCTGATCGCGGCCGCGATCACCGTGCTGATGTCGACGAAGTACCTGGAGGTTGAGGGCGTGCCGCCCGGCGAGTACTACTTCCTCGTTCTCTGCGCCACGCTCGGCATGATGATCATGGCCGGCGGCATCGATCTCGTCACCATCCTGGTCGGCCTCGAGACCATGGCCGTGTCGTTTTACATCCTGGCCGGGTTCATCAAGCCCAACCAGCGGTCGAACGAAGCGGCGGTCAAGTACTTCCTGCTCGGCGCGTTCTCGCTCGGGATCCTGCTCTACGGCATGTCGCTGATGTACGGGCTGTCGGGCTCGACCAACCTCCGAGTGATGGCCGCGGCCTTTGTGGGGCAGGAGTCCGATCCGCGCCTGGTCCTGGCCGTGATCCTTGTGGCGGCGGGTGTTGGGTTCAAGATTGCGGCGGTCCCGTTCCACATGTGGGCACCCGACGTGTACGAAGGCGCGCCAACTCCCATCACGGCGTTTCTCTCAGTCGGGTCGAAGGCCGCGTCGTTTGCGATGCTGCTCCGGATCTTCCTCGAAGGGATGCCGTCGATGAATGCCGACTGGCGGCTGCTCTTTGAAGCCCTCGCCATCGTGACGATGACGCTTGGGAACGTCGCGGCGCTGACGCAGAGCAACCTCAAGCGGATGCTCGCGTACTCGTCGATCGCCCACGCCGGCTACCTCCTCATCGGTGTTGTCGCGGGCACCGAGCGCGGCGTGTCGGCGATGCTCATCTATCTGTTCGTGTATGCGTTCATGCAGCTCGGCGCCTTTGCCGTTCTCGTGCTCCTGCGCCGCCGGGATGTCATCGGTGACGAGCTCAAGGACCTGAGCGGCCTGTACGTCCGGAGTCCGTTTGCCGCCTTCGCCATGCTGCTGTTTATGCTCTCGCTCGGCGGCATCCCGCCGACGGCCGGGTTCATGGGCAAGTTCTGGCTGTTCAGCGCCGCCATCGATGCGCAGTACTACGGGCTGGCGGTGATCGGCGTGCTCAACAGCGCGGTCTCTCTCTACTATTACATCCGCGTCGTGGTCTTCATGTACCTGAAGAAGGAGACCATGGGCTCGGAGCTGGTGCTTGGTCCCTCGCTCGCGGTGGCTCTGGGCGTTGCGGTCGTTGTGACGATTGTCCTCGGCGTCTATCCGCGGCTGTTGTTCGAGCTGGCCGAAGCCTCCGCGGCGACCCTTGGCGCGGTTCGGTGATCGTGGATCCCCTGATGTAGTGTCCGGCTTCAGCCGGACTTGGTCCGCCTAAAGGCGGACACAGGTGATGACGGTTGGTGAAGTGTTTCACAAGGTTTGCTATACTCACATGCCCGACGACGAGCGCGGTCCCTTCCTGGCGCGGTCGCTCCAGCATCTGCAAGAGAACATTCGCAGGTCCGGACCGGCGGCGGCGGCCGGCTACACGCTGATTGGGGCGATCATTCTGCTCGGCGGCATCGGCTACGCGGTGGATGCGTGGCGGGGGACGTCTCCCTGGTTCCTGTTGTTGGGGTTGCTCGTCGGCCTCATCGTGGGATTCTACGAGCTGGCCAAGACCGTATGGCACCGATGAAGCCCGTCTGGTGGATGGTTGGAGCCAGTGCGCTGTCCTGGCTGGCGGTAACCGCGCTGACGGATCGGGAGACGAGTCGGGACGTGCTCTTTGGTATGGTTGGTCCGCTCGGCGTCGCCACCTCAACGTGGGTGCTGATGGAGCGCGCGTACCGGCGGAGCCCGATGCAGCTGACCTCGGTCATGGTCGGCGCGTTCGTGGGCAAGATGGTGTTTTTTGGCGCCTACGTGGCGATCATGATTCGCGGTGTGGCGGTTCGCCCGGTGCCGTTCATGGCAAGCTTTACGGGCTACTTCATCGGGTTGTATGTAATTGAGGCGTTGTATCTCAAGCGCCTCTTCGCGAAGTAGATAATGGCCTTTCAGGAACACGCGGCAGAAGTCGCCGAAGGCGCGGCGGAAAAGTTCAACGCCGGCGCGACCATCATCGAGCACGTCTCCAACAGCTCGCACGATCACCCGCTCGTTCACCTGCCGACCATCGCCGGCATCGATTTTTCGGTCACCAAGCACGTGCTGATGCTGTGGCTGGTCGCGGGCGCCGTCTTGCTGCTGGTCAGCCTGGCCGTCCGCAAGTTTCTCAAGCAGGACCGGCTCGTACCGTCCGGGTTCATGAACGCGCTCGAAGCAGTCGTAGAGTACGTCCGCGACTCCATCGTGCTGCCCAATGTCGGCACGAAGTGGGTGAACACGTGGACGCCGTACATTCTGACGCTGTTTCTTTTCATCCTGGGGGCAAACGCCGTCGGCCTGCTTCCGATCTTCGACGTGCTCGGTCTGCTGAACCATTGGGTGCTGCACCCGAGCGACGAGTCGTTTCTCTCGCGCGTCGTCCACGGCGGGAGCACCGCGACGGCCAACTTCAACGTGACGGCCGCGTTGGCATCACTGACCTTCGGCGCGATTATCGTCGCGGGCACCAAGGCGCATGGCTTCGTCAAGCATTGGGTCAACCTCGTCCCGAAGGGGCTGGCGGCGCCGATTTACATCATCTTGATTCCTATCGAGATCATGGGGATGTTCGTGCGGCCCTTTGCGCTGACGATGCGGCTTGCGGCCAATATGACGGGAGGGCACATCGCGATCCTGTCGCTCCTCTCGTTCGTGTTTCTCTTCGCGGAAATGTTCGGCCGGGCGGCGGCCGGCATCGGGATCGGCATCATGGCCGTGCCGATGGCCTCGCTCCTCTCGGGCCTCGAAGTCATCGTGGTTCTCGTGCAGGCGTACGTCTTCTCGCTCTTGACGGCCGTGTTCATCGGTATGGCCATTCACGTTCATCACTGAGACGGCTCTCATCACACGAAAGGATATGGGAATGAGCACAGCAGGTTTCTTCCGCAGGGCGATGGTGGTGGCAGTTCTTGCCTTCGTCTTTGCGTCGGTCATGGGTCCAAGTGTCTTCGCACAAGAAGCAGCGGCCGCGGCTGCTCCGGCGAGCCGCCTCCACTTGATCAGCGTGGCGATCGGACTTGGGATGATTGTGATTGGCGCCGGCCTGGGCATCGGCAAGCTGGCGGTGGCGGCGGCCGAGGGCATCGCCCGGCAGCCGAGCGCGGCCGCGCAGATTACAGGCGCCGTCAACCTCCCGCTGTTCCTCCTCGAAGGGGTCGCGATTCTGGGTGAAGTCTTCGCGTTTCTCGTGCTGATTCTGTAGCGCTTCCTAACGCGGGCGTGGGCGCTGTTTTTCTGATGTAGTGTCCGGCTTCAGCCGGACCGTAGGGAAGGCGACATGAATAATCCGCTCGTTCAGGTCGATCCAGGACTGTTCATCTGGACCATCCTGACGTTTCTGGGGCTGCTGTTCCTTCTCAAGAAGATGGCGTGGGGACCGCTGCTGAAGGCGCTCGACGAGCGTCAGGCTACCATCCGCAAGTCGCTCGACGATGCGCAGCAGGCCAAGGTGGAGCTGGAGCGTCTCAACCAGGAGTCCGCCCAGATTCTTGCGAAAGCGAGAGCCGAGGCCGATGCGATCGTCGCTCGGAGCCGCTCGGATGCCGAGCGGCTGAGAGAAGAAATGAAGCACAAGGCGCGGGCGGAGGCCGAAGGCCTCACGCGGAACGCCGAGCGGCAGATTCAGCTCGAGACCCAGCGCGCGCTGGGCCAGATCCGGATCGAAGCGGTCGAGTTATCGCTGTCGATTGCCTCGAAGCTCATCAAGCGAAACCTGTCGAAAGAAGACAACGCACGCCTCATCGACGAGACCCTCAGGCAAATCGACTCGCAGCGTAACTAGGCGCAGCAAGCCGGGAGTCTGAAATGAAGATGGCCGGAAGCCACACCGAGGCGGGCGGGCCGGAGACCCAATCAGGCGAGCCATTGCTGGGCTCCTACTTCGTGGCCGCCTACCCTCCATTTTCCCAGTGGACCGTCGCCGCGCTTGACCAGTATCGACATCTCCTCACACAGCCGTCTCCGTTGCCCAAGCCTGTGCCGCTCGGTCTCTACGTCCACATTCCCTTCTGCACCGAGCGCTGCCAGTACTGCTACTACCTCTCCTATGCCGGCAAGACGCGCAACCAGATCGATGCGTACCTCGACGCGCTGCTGGCCGAACTGGCTGTGTACGCCCAACAGCCTCTGCTGGCCGGTCGCATGGTGGATTTCGTGTACTTGGGCGGCGGTACGCCGTCTTTGCTCTCGCCCGGGCGAGTCGTTCGGTTACTGCGAGGGCTCGCGCAAAGTTTCTCGTGGCAGGCGGCCCGCGAAGTCACCTTCGAGTGCGCGCCGCAGACCGTCAACCTGCCGAAGCTGAGGGAGCTCCGCGAGGCCGGCGTGACGCGGCTGAGTCTCGGTGTGCAGCAGCTTGATGACGACGTGCTGGCCAGAAACGGCCGCAGCCACTCGGTCCGTGACGTCGAGCGCGCCTATGCGGAGATCCGGCAGGTGGCGTTCGACGTCGTCAACATCGACTTGATGGTCGGCATGGTCGGCGAGTCGGACGAGTCGGTTCACCGGAGCCTCGATCGCGTCGTGGAATGGGCCCCGGAGAACGTGACGATCTACCAGCTCGAGATTCCGCCCAATACGCCGCTGTACCGGGCGGTTGGCGACCGCACACTCGACGGGACCCTGCCATCGTGGGAGGTCAAGCGCGGGCGGCTGCACCAGGCGTTTGCGCGGCTCGAGGCCGCGGGCTACACGCTTCGAAGCGCCTATACGGCGGTTCGCGACATCGACCGCCATCGCTTTCTGTACATGGAGGAGCAGTACCGAGGTTCGGATCTGCTCGGCATCGGCGTCTCATCGTTCTCGTACCTCAACGGGGTGCATCAGCAGAATCTGGCCGCGTTCGAACCCTACATGCGCAGCCTTCGGGCCGGCACCCTGCCGCTCGGCCGGGCCTACGTCCTCAACGACGAGGAGCGTGTCGTCCGTGAATTCGTGCTGGGGCTCAAGCTCGGACGGGTCGAGCAGGCGTACTTTCGAGACAAGTTCGGTGTCCAGGTCGACCGCCGGTTTGCCGAACCGCTCTCGCGATTGTCGGCCGAGGGATGGCTCACGATCGACCCGACGGCGATCACGCTGACTCGTCAGGGGCTGTTGCGCGTCGACCGGATGATCCCGAGCTTCTACTTACCCGCGCACCGTGGAGTCCCCTACGGCTGAGCGCGCGCGCCACACCAGCGCGACGCGTTTACAGGGCTAGTCGACGGCCTTCCGCGGCTGTCGCGCGAAGGTCGAGCGCTGAAACTCCGGTTCCAGTTCGGTGGCCACAATCAGGCGCCGCACGATCGGTGTCGTCATGTAGGTCGTGACGATGGCCATGAACACGAGCATGAAAAACACGCTTTTCGGAATGACGCCGAGGTCGTACCCGATGTTGATGACGATGAGCTCCATCAGGGCGCGGGTGTTCATCAAGACCCCGACGAGGGCGGCTTCGCGGACCCGGAAACCGGCGAGCAGGGCCGCAGCGGTGCAGCCGCCCAACTTGCCGATCAGGGCGGCGAGCAGGACGAGCGCACACAGGACCCACATGGATGCGCCCTGCAGCGTCCCGATGTCGGTGCGGAGACCGGTGTACGTGAAGAAGATCGGGAGGAAGAACGCCACGACAAAATCGTGGAGCCGTCGTTTGACCGCCTCCCGAAAGGCATCTTCGTCGTAGAGCACGGCCCCAATCAGGAACGCGCCGAAGATAGAGAAGATCCCGATGAGGTTTGTCACAGCCGCCGACGTGAAGATGAGAACGAGCAGGGTTGCCAGTGCGCCGAGCGAAAGTTCACCGTCGCGTGCTCCCACCGCGGATCGCGCCCACCTGCGGAGAACAGGGCGTACGACGAAGATCAGCACGAGCGCATAGCCGACCGTCTCGAACAGCATCAGCGCAAAGCTGGCGGGATCGAAGCGCGACCGGACGATCGCGGTGACGAGGGCCAAGATGATCCAGCCCGCGACGTCGTCCAGCGCAGCCGCCGTGATCGTAATGGCCGCGATCCGGGTGCGATGAATGTTCAGCTCGATCATGATCCGGCCGAGAATCGGCAGCGCGGTGATCGACAGTGCGGTCGCAAGAAACAGCGAGAAATTCAAGGGATTCCCCTCGATGCCGATCCGCGCGTGCAGGTACGGCGCGAGGAGCAAACCCAGCGTGAAGGGCACTGCGATGCCGGCCAGCGAGATCGTGAGCGCGGCGCGCCGAGACGAGCGCAGGTGGGCGAAGTTGAATTCCAGCCCGATGAGAAACATCAGCAGGATGAGCCCGATCTGACTGAGTGTGCTGACGATCGGCGCAACCGTCGGATCGAAGATCCGGCCCGAGAGATCCGGAAAGAGGCGACCGAGGAACGTTGGGCCAAGAACGAGGCCGGCGGCAATTTCGCCGCATACCTGCGGTTGGCCCAGAAACCGGAACGCGACCGCGCCGAGGCGGGCGGCGGCGATGATCACCATGAGCTGCAGGATGACCTTGATCAGCACCGCCTCGGTCTGCGTGTCGAGCGGCGAGAGCATGCCAGGTCCTCTAAACGAGCGTCAGCTGAGCGACTGCGGAATCGCGGTTCTCAGTGCAGAATCAGGCGTGGAACAGGGGCGGGATCGGATGGTCGAGGCATGTCAGCGGTTTCAGGCGCAGCTTGGCTGCCTAGCCTCATACAGATCTAGGCACTGCGAGCACAGTCCGAGCTCGATTCGCCAAGCCGGGTGAGCGGCGCGAATCACCGCTTCGGTCGCCGGCGAGACGCCGCCGTCGCGCGCATCGAGCGAGGCGACCGGGAAGCGGCACAGCGGGCAGCGGCCCGGCTTCCCAGCGTTTGCCAACTGTGGAGGCGTCAACGCGAACGCCACCAGCCCCGCGTGGGTCGGATCGGTCCGGTTGAACCATTCCTCGAAGGCGCTCTCGCACCCCTCGCCCAGCATCGCGAACGCGGAGGCGAACTCGCGCCACCGTGCGGTCCGCTCCGTCGGCCCGGCCAGTCCGACGCGGGTCAGGCGGCCGTCGATGGTCGTGTCCCACAAGACGCGATACCGATCGCGCAGGATGTTGTCCGCCGAGGGCCCGTCCTCCGACGCGGGGAGCCTGCGCTCGTAACCGAACGCCGGGTCGAGCATGTCGGCGACGTGTGTGAGCTCGTTGTGGAGGAGCGTGCACAGGGCGTCTGGCCTCAGGAGCGTGCTCGGGCAGAGCCGCAGCACCAGCGTCGGTGTCGGACTGGCGGCGTCCAGCGTCGCTTCATCGACGAGGTCCGCCCCTTCATCTTGGCGGGTCAGCGCCCGAACGACACGGCTCACGTTGACCCGATCGGCGACATCGACGCGTTGGTGGGCGACCTGGTCGATGACGCGGTGCAGTCCGAGACGTGCAAACCATCGCAGGTGCAGCGATCGGAAGCTCGCTTCCCGCGCATCGTCGTCCACGATCTCGTAGATCCGATCGCGCTCGCGTCGAAAGGCCTGCGCCGAGGCGGCCGGGGCCGTCGGCTCGGCCAGCAACACGGCTTCCTCGACCAGATCCGGCGCGTAGGTCGGCTGCGTCATGGCTTCCGCTGGATCTGAATCAGCTCGCCGTCCGAGCCGCACGCCATCGGCGTGTCGTCGGCGGTCTCGGGCCGCACGGCGAGCCCGAGCGGACCCGCTTCGACGCCCACCCGCGCACAGTCCGCGCTCAGCAGGGCAAGCAGCGTGTGTCCCAGGGCGCCGAAGTATCCGCTCGGGTCTTCCGCCACGACGCGCGTGGCGAACGCGCGACCGAAGCGTGCAAGGTGATTGCGCAAAAACGTGCGCTCGGCGCGCTCGGTCACCTCCAGCGTCTCGCCGCTCGGCGCCCGCCCATCGTTCTCCAGCAACCACGCCTGCTTGCGGTTCAGGAAATCCATGAACTCGAGTTCGCAGGCGATGTGATCGACGCGCGCTTCCGACCCGGGCGTCGGATGCAGCCCGAACGCCAGGTAGTAGCCCGAGATGTCGGCAAGTTGCTGCGGTTGATGGAAGGCGTTGTCGGGGCCGTACTCCGTTTCGCACGCGCAGACCAGGCCGCGCGCCGTATGCCCGAACAGGTGCACGAAGCTGGCGGCCAGTTGGTCCACGCCGGGCGGCGAGATCGAGCCCAGCCGCGCGGCGACGCGTTCGACGTTCGCCCCCTCGGAGGCCTGCGCCAGGTGCCGCAGGGCGGCTGCGACGACAGGAAACCCGTCGCGGGCGCCCACTTCGCTCAGACGCTCTTCGGTCGGTGCCTGAAAGCCAATCGACATGGTCCGGTACACGACCGCTCTCGCGAGTGTATCGTCTATCGCCGCAAGTGAAGCGGGGCTCATCAACGTCTCTCAGATCGAATTGGCGTGCGCGTTCGAGCGGACGTGTACGGGTTCTTCGACGGTGGTCCGGAACAGTTCGCGCCCGTCCTTGCCGAACGCAATCACGGTGTCGTTGTACAGCTCCACCTTGCGCCCGTGCAGCGAGCCCTCGTAGATCTTCGGTCCCTCTTCGATCTCATAGCGGAAGATGATGCGGTTCGACCGGCGGAACAATTGCAGCACCGCAAGCAACTCGCGACTCGGGCTGATCGAGTTTTCGATCGCGAGGTCGACGCCTGGGCCAAACATCTGCCGCAGGTACGGCCGCGGGACCCAACGCGGCGGGATGTAGTACCCATTGGGCTGGGTGCCGAATTGCGGATACAGCGGCAGCGCGACTTTGGCCACGTGCACCAGGAAGTAGAGCGGGTTGTACCGATCCTCGGCCCAGGTGCCGTCCTCAGCAATCGTCACGAGGCCCTGCATGCGGATCTGCCCGATGCAAGCTTCCATGCAGCGCGTTTCCATCGGCTCGCCATTGCTTTCCGGATCGGTCCCTTCGACGCGCGGGTAGCACGCAATGCACTTCTCGCTCGTGCGCGTGTTCCCTCGGTACATGGTTTTCTTGTACGGGCACGCCTCCACGCACTTGCGGTACCCGCGGCACTCCGACTGGTCGAGCAGGACGATGCCGTCCTCGGGACGCTTGTAAATCGCCTTGCGCGGGCACGCCGCGAGGCACGCCGGATACGAGCAGTGGTTACAAATGCGGGCGAGGTAGAAGAACCAGGTCTTGTGCACCGGCAGCTGCACACCGGTGTCGTCGAGCGCGTTGCGGACCCCGCGCTTCCCGACGGGATTGTCCTCATAGATGTTCGGCGAGTTCCACTCCTCGTCGGTCGGCAGATAGCCCAGCACCCGCGCGCTGTCGGGCGACAGCGCGCGCGCGGCGGCCTCGAAAATCGTCTGGCCTTCGAACGTCCCGTACGGTGCCAACCGGCCGTCGCCGGGGGTGCCGCCCCAGACCTGGGCGCCAGGATTGGCCGTCTCGAGCTGCTCGAGGATCTTCACGTCCCACCAGCGCGGGTAGCCGCCGTAGGGCTTGGTCTCGACGTTCGCCCACCACATGTGCTCCTGGCCCTTGCTGAAGGTCCAGGTCGATTTGCACGCCATGGTGCAGCTCTGGCAGGCAATGCAGCGGTTGATGTTGAAGACGAACGCGAACTGCCGCTCCGGATACCGCGCGTCGTACGGATAGGCCATGTCGCGGCCCAGTTGCCAGTTCTTCACCGTGGGCATCGCTTAACTCCCGCGCCGGACCAGCCGCAGCGGCTGCGCGACCGATCCGGCGACTTCTTCAGGTCCGTCCGTCACCACCCAAACAAACCGCCCGTAGACGGCAAGGCTTTCGTCGACGATCCGCGCGATCTCGTCCTCGCCCAGCAGCCGCCAGGCCTGGTGCGCGCCGGTGTATTCGGCCCGCCGGTAGAGCGAAAGGATCTGGATCCGCGTGAGGCCGAGCTGCGCAAACTCGTCGGCAAAGGTCGCGGCCATCTCGCGGGTCACCGCCTCGTCGCCGGGCAGTTCGACACCAACGAGCTCTTGTGGATCTTCGGGTTCTGGATCGTGATAGGACATAGTCTTGGCTCTAGCGCTGGAGGCTCAACTCTTGACTTTTGTCAGCTCTCCCGCCAGGTACCGCCTCATCGATTCGCTCTCGTTGTCGGGCGAATAGCCCGTTGTCGCCGGCGCCCAGATGCCCGTGCCGCCGAGGCCCCCGTCTTCAGCCTTCGAAATCCGGACGAGCGTTTCCTTCGGGACCGTGTTGACGGCGTGGTTGTCGGCCTCGCCGCCGAAAATGAAGCCCATCGTCACCTTCGCCTTGTGGAAGAGCGAATCGGTCTGGAAGCCCATCGTCACCTTCGCCTTGTGGAAGAGCGAATCGGTCTGGTGCATCGGCATGTGCCAGTTCCGCGTCACCGACTGCTGCGAGCCGTAGCGCAGATTGGCCTGGTAGCCGGTGTTGGCCGACAACGCCCTGCCATCCGGGCGCGTCTCGTGCGCCTTCACGCTCTTCTCGGTGGCGATGAACGGTGCGTGCTTCATCATCACGATGTTGTACGGATATGCGTGGTTGTATTTGACGCGCAGCATGCAGCGCGCCACGCGATAGAACGGATCGTCGGGCCTGGCGCCGATGTACGGCCGGTCGGCCGGGTTGGCGTCGAGGTAAACGTAGTCGCCGTCGTTGATTCCCAGGTCGCGCGCCGCCTGCGGGTTGACGTGGAGCTGGTGCTCGCCGACGCACGGCGCCCGCTTGTCGAGCCGGTACGGGTCGCCAAAGTTCGAGTCGTACAGCATGTGCCAGTCCACGTTGGACCAGCCGGAGTGGACGCGGTGACGCGTCTTGGGCGTGAGGCAGTAGAACTGGAATCCCTTCTCCCACAGAAAATTCTTCGTGCCCTTGACTTGCGACCACGGCAGCTTCACGTTGCGAATCGTCCGCGCGTCCCAGTGTTCGGCGGTACGCGCGATCCCATAGTCGTCCGGCCGGACGTACGGGTTCGCGCTGACGATCACGTTGGGCAGATAGGGCGTCGCCTCGGGCCCTTCGCGGTGCACGATGAAGTTCTCGCCGTACGCAATCGCCTCGGGCACGTCCGCATACGCGTGCAGCCGGCCGGTGTCGGTGTGGAACGGCTCGTTGTCGTGCACCTGCTCGTAGAACGGGATGCGCGGGTAGGTCCGGAAATTGAGCAGCGCCCCGCCCGGCGGCCCGTACTTGCCCGCCATGACGTCCGCCACGGTGTACCCCTGGGTGGTGGTGCAGGTCTCGAAGAGGCGCTGCAAGTACACCGAGCGCTTGCCCTCGAGCTCGAACTTGAACATCTCTTCGAACCGCTGGTCGTTGGTGAGCGTCGACATCGCCTTCGCGATGCCCGCCAGGATGGCCAGGTCGTCCTTGCTGTCGAAGACCGGCGCGATGCCGCCCTTCCAGACCTGCAGGAACGGATTGGAGCAGCTCGCCGTCACCTCCAGATCCTCGAACTCGAGCCACGAGTTGGCCGGCAGCGCGACATCCGCGTACTCGATCGACGCCGTCATCTGAATGTCGATCGAGACGATCATCTCGATGTTCGGGTTGACGTTCTTGATCATCTCGTAGGCCCACTTGGCGTTGTTGATCAGATTCACGTTGCTGAAGATCAACGCCTTGGTGGGGGTCGGCATGTGCGTGTCGCCGGTGAAGTTCTTCCGGCCGTACTTCGGGGTGTTGACGATGAGCGCCTTGTCGCCGTGGTTCCAGTAGGCCGGCTCCTCGTCCTTCGTGTAGGCATGGGCGTGGACATCCTTGCCCGGGGCGTTTTCGTCGAGCGTCAGCGCGAACGGGTCTTCCGCCACCCAGCCTTTGAAGCCCGGGCCGGTCCAGGGTGAGCC
>Ga0156278_1107_pt2 | contig 54445 bp, 54 predicted proteins | sample RifCSPlowO2_12_FD_107927 | JGI IMG/M metagenome (GOLD analysis project Ga0156278, IMG submission 107927) | Acidobacteria bacterium RIFCSPLOWO2_12_FULL_65_11
GCCTGTTGTGCCGCTTGAGCGCCCGCAGAAACCTGAGCGCGGCCGGCGGAAAACACGGCACCGGTGTCCGCTTCACCGCCGCGCCTGCGCCTGGACCTGTGCGATCCGCTCCTGCCTCTCACGCGTCAGGTGCGGTACGAGCCCGATCATCCGCTGCATCAGCATCAGCTGACCTCGATGATGCATCTCATGTTCCTTCGGCGAGAGCAGCATCTCGAACCTGGTCTTGGTCGCAGGTTGCGCACCGGGCATCATCGGCACCGTCTCGGAGAGCAACGCGTCCGACAGGCTTTCGAGATACGCCGCGAACCTCTCGCCCTCGGCCCTGAGGAACGCGACGATCTCCGCCTTGCTGCGCGGCTTGGCTTCCTCGGCGCTCGTCTTCTGCATGAGCGCCCGGAAGTCGACCTTCGAGAAGTCCGTGATCCGGTTGCTGTGAATGTGATGCGCGAAGCCCGGGCTGAGCGCGATGTGAGCGAGCGTCTGGGCTACCGTGCGCGTGTCGGGCGACGCGCGGAAGTCGTACTTGTCGTCCGGAATCTCTTCGGCGATTTTCACCGTGTTCGCACGGACCGTGCGAAACGCCGCCGCGAGCTCGTTGCCACCGTAGTAGGTCATCACTCTCTCCTCCTGGATCAACTTTATCCTATGCTCGCCGGGGCCCCACCCCCAGCTCGCTCTCGCTCGCGCCTTCGCGCTCGCTCGGGCCGCAGGCGCTCCTTCGTCTCAAAGAATCCATCATCCGGGTTAGTACCAACCAATGGGTTCTTCGGACAGATTAATGTAGACCTGCTTGACGTTGAGGTATTCCTCGACGCCCCATTTGCCGAGCTCGCGGCCGAAGCCGCTCTGCTTGTAGCCGCCCCACGGCGCCTCGACGTAAGTCGCGTGCATGTGGTTGACCCACACAATGCCTGCGCGCAGGCGCTTGACGACACGCATGGCGCGGAAGATGTCGCGGGTCCACACGGCTGCGGCGAGGCCGTAGTATGTGTCGTTGGCGATGTCGAGCGCCTCTCGCTCGCTGTCAAACGGGATGACCGAGGCCACCGGACCGAAGATTTCCTCGCGGGCAATGCGCATGGAGTTGCCGACGTCGTAGAAGATGGTCGGCTCGACGAAGTATCCGCGGCCCAGCCGCGGGCCACTGGCAGGCCCGCCGCCGAGAGCGAGCTTCGCCTCCAGTTTGCCGAGCTCCTGGTAGCGGCGCACGCGATCGAACTGCTCGCGGCTGACCAGGGGTCCCATCTTCGTCTGGCGATCCGCGCCGGGTCCGAGCGTGATCGTGCGCGCCTTCTCGACCATGGCGTCGAGAAACGACTTATAGATCGACCGCTCGACCAGAATCCGGCTGCCCGCCGAGCAGACCTCGCCCTGATTGAAGAACACTCCAAAGAGCGCGCCTTCGACGGCGGTTGTGAAATCGGCGTCGGCGAAGAAAATGTTCGGCGACTTGCCGCCCAGCTCGAGCGAGATCTTCTTGAGCGTGCCTGCCGCGCCACGCATGATCACCTTGCCGACGTCGGCGCTGCCGGTAAACGCGATCTTGTCGACGCCGGAATGCTCGACGATGGCCGCGCCGGCCCCTTCGCCCAAGCCGGTCACGATGTTGACGACGCCGGGCGGGAGGCCCGCGTCGGCGAAGCTCGAGGCGAGCGCGAGAACGGAGAGCGGCGTCTGTTCTGCCGGCTTGAGCACCATCGTGCAGCCGGCGCAGATCGCGGGCGCGAGTTTCCAGGCGGCCATGAGCAGCGGGTAGTTCCACGGCACAATCTGGCCCGCCACGCCGACCGGCTCGCGCAGCGCCAGGCTCATGGCGTTGTCGGGCACGGGGATGACGTCGCCGTGGATCTTGGTCGCGAGACCGCCGTAGTACTCGAAGCAGGTGGCGACGTCCGCGATATCGAACTCCGCTTCGACAATCGGCTTGCCGTTGCTCTGTGTCTCGAGTGCGGCGAGCTCGTCGGCGCGACCGCGGACGATCTCGGCGAGCTTGAAGAGCACGCGGCCGCGGTCCTGCGCGGTCGCGTCCTTCCACGGCCCTTGGTCGAACGCCGCGCGCGCGGCACCGACGGCCACCTCGACGTCGGCGTCGCTCGCATTGGGCACCTGGGCGATGACCTCGGTGGTGGCCGGATCGATGACGTCGAGGGTCGCCGACGTGCGGGCCGGGACGAACTTGCCGTTGATGTAGAGCTGCTCGGTAGTCACGGGCGCAATCGGCAACTATAAGCCACAGGGGCTCGGAGGACCCAGAGGGATTTTAACCACAGAGCCACCGAGACACGGAGGCACGGACCTCCTTGGGAGGCGTCGCACGGGGGCCGGCGGAGCCGGCCGCTGCCTGATCAGAAGCACGGATGGAAAACGCAAACTACTTCACGCGCTTGTTGTTTGTGTTTTCCATCCGTGCTTCTGATCAGAGGCCCGCTTTGCGGGCGCGTGCGACGCCCTACAGGATAAGCCGCTTGATCCCTTCTTTCAGAAGACGTGAGTTGAAGTTCATGAGCAGACCGACCCGCTTGCCTGTCAGCCGAAGGTACGTCAGCAGTTGGGCTTCGTGAACAGGACTCAAGTGCTCGACGCACTTCACCTCTACCAGCACGAGATCGCCGACTACGAGGTCGACACGGTACTCGCCGAGCAGTCTGCCCTTGTAGTAGGCAGGAATGCGTGTCTGCCGAACGAACGACATGCCGCAGTCTTCCAGCTCGATGCACATCGCCGACTCGTAGATCTGCTCGAGCAGGCCCGGACCGAGTGCGCGATGAACGTCGATGGCACATGCGATGACTCGCGACGTGAACAGATTGATTTGATCGATTTGTATGTTTCGTGTGTCTTGTGTGCTTTGGGTCTTCTCCGTGTCTTTGTGGCTCTGTGGTTCATTCATCTCTGCGACCTCCGTGTCCCTGTGGCGAAAAGACGAAAGGCAGCGTCGCGCGCCTCCTGCGGGATCAGCGGGAACGTCGAGAGGACGTGCGCGAACTCGTCGGTCGTCAACTGATAGAGCTCGGCGACCCGCGCCTGCAGACGCGCGAAGACGAGGGGATCGAGATGACGCCCGCGCCGCGTCAGCAGCCTCGCGAGTGAGGCCACTTCACGGACGGCTGCGGGCGCGGCGTCGCGCGTCGGGATCGGCAGGTGCTCGACTGTGGCCGTGGTGACGTGCAGCGTCACCTGCAGCCGCACCAGGAAATTGACCACGAAGCTGTTGAACAGCCCGCACAGATATTGCTGATCCCGGAGGGCGAGCGGCGAGCGCAGGCAGAACAGCGTGTGGGTGGAGACGCAGCCGGCCGGCAGGATCGCGGCGATGAGCGTCACGCGGTTCGTGGCGCCCGCAATGTCGCGGTACGCCAGCCGCGGACGTAGGTAGCGGCCATCGGGCAGCAGCCGATGCGCCTCGCGAGAGCGGATGGCGTGTCGAGCCGACCCCAGATCCACGTCGAACGGCTGGATCTGTTTCCCCTCGACAATCGGCAGCCCTGCCCCCGGCGCACAGAAGGATCCGCGATCGTCGGTGGCGTTGAGCTCGCGGCCAAACCGCACCGACCAGCCGGACGGACTGCCGAGCGAGGGGAACAGCGCAGCGGCTCGTTCTGCGATGGCGAGATCCGTCGGCGTCTGCACCCACGGAATCGTCAGGTCCGGGCCCGACAGCCGATCGAGCACCGCCGGCGTGAGCCGGCTGACGAACCACCGGGAGGACGCTGCCGGCTCTTCGCCGATCGATTCGAGCTCGGAGGGGTCGTCGAGGCCGAACCGGCAGGCGATCGAGCTCGTCGGCCGGCCGGTGGACGCGGTCAGCAGCAGGAACCGGACCCCGCGGTGAATCGGGAACACACCGCGCCGGTTGTCGAAGCCGACGAGGGTGTCAACGTCCGAGCGGGCGAGGAGCAGGCGACGCAGCGAGGCGCTGCCGCGATCGGCGGCGAGACCCCATGGCAGCACGAGGCCCAGGCGTCCGCCGGCGCGGGCGAGCGAGCGCGCGCGCTCGACAAAGAGCTGGTAGCGATTCGCGTGGCCGTCGGACTGAGCGCGGTAGATGCCGGCGTCGCGCGTGAACCGCATCATCAGGGCAAGGCCTTCTCGCGCGTGGCTCCTGACGTCTGTCGTTCCCGTGTCGGCGCGAATCATGTCCCACGGCGGGTTGCCAATCACGGCGTCAAAGCCTCCGTTGGCCAGGCGTGCGCCGTCGGGCGCGAAGAATACTTCGGGAAACTCGAGCTCCCAATGAAAGAACCGTCGCGCCCCGGCAACCTCTTCGCTGGCGCACAGATAGTCGCGTGTGGCTTGCGGCGGGAGCGAACCGCCGCCGGTCAGGATGGCGTCCGACAATGCACCGAACGCGGCGGGCGGCACCCCACGATCGGCCGACTGGAACCACGAGGCGCACCAGAGATCTGCGACCCGCTTCCAACGAGTGAGCGCTGAGTCTCGGCTGTTTATCGTGGCAAGCGCCCGCTCCTTGGCGCGCACGCTCTCGATCGTGTCGTTCGGCATCGACTCGAGCGAGAAGCGCACGGGCACGGCGGCGCCGAGCGCGTCATTGAAGCCAGGGAAGCGCGGCTCGTCAAACAGGGGCAACTCCTCTTCGACCGAGGCTCGGCGCCCTCGCGCACGATGCGGCAGGCGACCGAGCGATGCGACCCACGCGCCGAGCAGACTGTCGCCAACGGCCAAGCGATGGTCGAGAAAACTGAGCGGTCGATCCGCCGCGAGCGTCGTCAGCCACAACGAGAGGCGGGCGAGTTGAACGGCCACTGGATTGAGGTCGACGCCGTACAGGCAGCGCTCGGCAATCGAACGGCGGACCGCGGCGCGGTCTTGGTCGCCAAGATCGCCCGGCCGACAGCCGCCCGTCTGGATGAGCGCCGCCTCGTACGCCCCGGCAAGATAGCGGCACGCGGCGACGAGAAAGGCGCCGCTCCCCATCGAGGGATCGACCACGCGCAGCTGCAGGATGCGATCGGGTGTGGCGTCGCGGACGAGCGGACCGAGCGTTCGGCGGACGAGGTACTCGGCGATCGGTTGAGGCGTGTAGAACGTGCCGGTGGCCTTGCGGACCCCGGAGCCTGGGATCAGCGTGACAGACGGGCGTCGGCCTCGGCCATGGCCCTTTGTAGTGTCCGGCTTCAGCCGGACCGTGGACGTCACGTGCGGTACGTAATCGAGCAGCGTCTCGTACACCGCCCCGAGCTGCTCGACGCCGAGATCGCGGTACGCAATCGGCTCACGTCCGGCGCGATCGGTCGACGGGCGCGTCGACAGCGCCAGGATCGCCCGCTGCGCCGCGCCATCGTCGAGATCGCGTCGCTCGGCGAGCGGCGTCCGCGCCGGCGCGAACAGGCGGCCGTTGAACGGCGTGACGCGGAGATCGCCGGCGCGGCATCCAGCGTGGGCGAGACGCGCCATGGCCCGCAGGGCGTCCCAAAGCCCCGGTGCGCCCTGCGGGTGTTCGGCCGCCTCGCGCAGAGCCTGCACGCTGTAGCTGTCGCGGTACACGGGGTGCCACAGAGGTACGAGGGCGCGCGCTTCGGCGAAGAGCAGAAAGACGATGCGGTAGACGATGGTGAGCGCCTGATCGAAGGTGTCGTCGAGCGTGAACGGGTGTCTCGTGGTCTGAGGCCGGACGAGCGCGTTGAGGACGTCGGCTGATGCGGCCAGCACGCCGTCCTTGAGGGACCGGCACACACCCGACGCGTGACGATCCGAGGCTTCGACCAAAACGTGAAGCGGTGTTCCGGTCCGCCTGAAGGCGGACACTACATCGGATTGCGGAACGGTTGCGGTCCGCCTAACCGCGGACACGACATCGGATGGTGGAGCGGGTTCCAGATCGCCGGAGGGCGAGTTGGTGAGTCCGTGCGCGCTGACGACGGCCAGAAAGGCGGCGAAGGCGCGCGGGTCGTCGAGGGTCAGATCCAGGTCGAACTCGATGTGTCGGCGCGCGAAGAGGCGTGCCGCATCGATGGCTCGGAGATGCGTGCCGTTGAACAGAAGGCACCAGGGTGCGGATCGTGCGAGGGCCTCGGTGACGGCCGTGCGCCACAGCGGGTCGAGACGATCGCCCCACGATGCGACGAGCAGCGCCGTGGGGCGCGGGCCCCCGCGCAGGACGGCGGCGATCGACCGGTCGGCCGGTCTGATGTCCGACGGCGGATCGAATCCGAGCGCCGCGACGAGCGGCGCGGCGCCGACCTGCAGCATGGCGTGCACACTCGACGCGGGCCCGAGCGCCGCCGACCCTCGCCGCCACGCGACCAGCTCGCGATAGACGCGATCGATGAGCCGGTTGGTCTCGGCATTCCCGATCGTCGGGAGATAGGCTTCGAGGAACGCTTCCGAGACGAGATGGCCGGAGAGACCGGGGATCATCCTAACCTCAGGGGATGAAATCGGTTCAGGGCGTCAGCACGAGCAGAAGCACGGCGTCGGTCGGCGACAGCACGGCGGCCTGCTCGAGGACCTCGATCGTTGCGGCCCACTCGAGATCCCGATCGCCTTGGGCGGCGAGGATGGCCAGCCGCGCGTGTTCGCTGCGGCGGTCGAACAGACCCGGCTGGAAGATCGTGGGTACCGAAGGGTCTGTCGCGCCGATCGCACGCGCTCGATTCAGCCTGGCGCCTATGAATGCAGAGTGGATCTCAGAGGCTCGTTGCCGCCACGCCGTCGCGGCCAGATCAACGGTTCGCTGAATGTCTGCATCGAGGCTACACAACAGATCCCATGTAGTGTCCGCCTTTGGGCGGGCCGTGTCGGTCCGGCTGAAGCCGGACACTACAGCCTCGGACACTACAGCCTCGGACACCACAGCCTCGGACACTACGGCTCCAGGGCCGGCCAGTTCGATGAGCAGGGGCACGAGAACCGAGCCGGCCGTGCATCGCGCGCCAGCGGCGCCGGCCTCCATGCCGGCCCGGCACAACAGCAGCAGTCGCCGTCCGAGCGCCGCGCGGGTTTGCGACCGACGCGCCGCCGCCAGACACGGTCCACGCCCGTCGACTTGGGCCAGCGCATCTTGGTCGCCCGCGTGCAGGAGCGCCCGCGCGCGGACAATCCGCTCGACCTCGGCCCTGGCATCAGCGGCCAGCGCCGGCGTCACAAGGTTCTCGTCGGCCGCACCTCCATTTGTTGTCGCCTCAGTTGTAGTGTCCGGCTTGAGCCGGACCCCTGTAGTGTCCGGCTTCAGCCGGACCTCGACTGGGCCTTCAGCTGTAGTGTCCGGCTTGAGCCGGACCTCGACGGCCGTCTGCTCGATGACGGCTCGCGCCATGGCACCTTCCTCGGTTATCTCTTCATCCATCCCCAGCGGATCGGGCGCGCCGATGTCGGCCTGCGCTCGAGCCATGCGCTCCTCGAGCCGGGCCAGGATCCGCGGCTCGCTGCTGCCGCGCGCGATCAAATGAAACGCGTGCACGGTCCGCATCTGGCCGATGCGATCGACGCGCCCAATGCGCTGCTCGAGCCGCATCGGGTTCCACGGCAGCTCCAGATTGATGACGGCGCGGCAGGCGTGATGGAGATTGAGCCCCTCGCCGGCCGCGTCGGTGGCCAGCAGGACGGACGACAGGCCCCGCGTGAACTCGCCGATGGCGGCAAGACGCTCGTCGCGCGTCAGTCCGCCATGGAGCTGTGACACACGACTGTGGAGCGACGCACGCAGGTGAACGAGCGTGTCGCGGTATTCCGTGAACACAATCGCCGGCTCGTCAATTCGGCGAAGCAGGCGACCCAAGGCGCCGATCTTTGTCTCGTCACGGGTCGCCTCAGCCGCGGCGGCTGCGAGCTCGCCAAGCATCTGCCGCTCGCGCGAAGGATCTCGCAGGCCAAGGGCCGGGGGCCACGCCGGCGGCAGGTCGGCTGTTGTGAGCTCGCCGGTCGTGTCGATGAGGGGCAGCTGGATCTGGCCCTCTTCATCGGCGCCCCTCGACGCGAGGGCGGCGAGCCGCCGCTCGACCGAACGCTGAAGCGACCGGGCGCTCGACAGCGCGCGCTTGTGCAGCACGGAAAGGGCCAGCCAGATACCGGAGTTCTCGGGGTTCGCGCGGTTCGCAGGGTTCCCGCGGTGCGCAAGGTTCACCGAGCGTGCCCGGCCGTGCTCGTGTTGGACGGCTCGCGAGAAGCGCGCGAGCAGCGCATGCATGCGCGCTTCGGCGGCGCTCGGGCGGACGAACAGTCGATGGATCCGGCGGGGTGTGCCAAATCGGACGTCCGCGCGCGTGCGGCGAAAGAGCAGGAGCCGATCGCCTGGAGCGGTGCCGAGCGCGCCGAGCCGGCACAGAGAAACAAACGCGCGGCGATCGCCGCTGTGGGGTGTGGCCGTGAGCAGCACGACGAACGGCGCGCGCGAGGTGAGCGCGGCGGCCGCCGCGTGCCGGTCGCTGTTGCCGGCCACCCCATGCGCTTCGTCGACGATGACGAGATCCCAGCGGCAGGCGGCGACGCTCGTCAGAATGTCCGCGCGCCTGACGTAATCGATCGACGCGATGGCGACGGGCGAGGTTCGCCACGGGTTGACGCCGACCCTCAGCGTGGCCACCGCGCGCCTCACGGCGCGCGCGTCGAGAATCGTCGCGTCGATCTCGAAGCGATCGGCCAGCTCGCGCGCCCACTGATCGCGAAGGCCTGGCGGCGTGAGAATCAGCACCCGGTCGGCCGCGCCGAGCGCCTGCAGCTCGGACACAATCAACCCGGCTTGAATTGTCTTGCCCAGCCCGACCGCATCGGCCAGCAGGACACGGGATCCCAGACCGCGGAGAAGCGCCAGCGCCGGCTCGAGCTGATGCGGGAGCAGATCGATGCGCGCGCGGCGGGCGCATCGCAACCCGCCGGGCGGCGTCTCTTGGGCGACGAGCGCCCGGCACACGCGCCGCCACAGGCGCATGGAGATGTGCGTCGGCCGCCTTCGGCGCTCGATGCGCTCGAGGATGTCGAAGGGGGCCAGCATGCGGCGCTCGGCCCGCGCGTTGGCCGGGTCGATGCCGGTGAGGGTGAAAAGCTGACAGCTCTCGTACAGCCGAATGTCAGCGACCCGCCACCGAGCGTGCCGCGCGCGGACGACATCGGTTCGCAGAATCTGCATTGCACATCGGCCGCTCGCGCGCAGATCTTGCCGTGTGCCTACCGCACGGCTCAGAGGAATCAGTCAGTTACGGGAAGCGAGCGGACGCGAGCGAATCTGTTGGCAACGCCGATGCCAACGGAGCGCCGATGGCCATGCCGAAGCTGCGGCCATGTGACGCCGCAGCGACCCTTCGACAAGCTCGCGGTCGTCCCCAGCAACGTCGAGAGGCGACGCATCGGCCGTCAGTTCACGCGGGGGGTGGCGCCTACGCGCCTTCTGCGCTTCGGCGAGCCAAACGTTCGCGAGTTGGAACCAGATGGCCGGCTGGCTCCGACAGCTCGATGGCCTCCGAGAGACTGCGTGACTGCGACGTGACGGCGCGACTGAGATCCCTTAAGCTGAATGCCGGAAGGAGATCGTCAATGGCCTCGCTCGATTGGTCCCAGTGCCCGGCCGTGGAGAGCATTCCTGGCAAAGTCAGCGGCGCTTGGGTGTTCAAGGGCACACGCACGCCGGTGGCGATCGTCTTCGAGAACCTGGAAGATGGCATGACCATTGACGAGGTGATGGAGCAGTTTCCCGTGTCGCGGGGACAGGTCAAGGCCGTGCTCGAGTTCGCCGCCCGAAGTCTCGACGCGCCTGTGCCCGGGCGCTGATGCGCATCCTCTTCGACAACGGTACGCCGAGAGGCGTCGCGGTAGTCCTCTCCGACCACACTGTGGAGGAGGCCCGTTCGCGTGGATGGGACACCCTCAGGAACGGCGAGCTCCTCGACGCTGCTGAAGCCGCAGGGTTCGATGTTCTCCTCACCACCGACAGGAACATCCGATATCAGCAGAATCTGACCGGTCGAAAAATCGCGATCGTCGTCCTTGGCAGGGTCGATGGCCGGCTTGTGGCCGTTTCGGACGACGAAGGAAAGTTCCAGATCGTCACACCGGCAGGCGCCCGCGTCACCGTCAGAGTGTCGCTGCCGGGCTTTCGCGCGTTCGAGTCGACCACCGACACGCGACCGGGTCCCACGCTTGACATCGTGCTTCAGATTGCCGGGGTTGACGAGCGCGTCGTCGTTACGGCGCCGCCGCCGGAGCAGAACGTCACACGTTGGTTCGAGCTCGAACCGGTGCAGATCTATCGCACGGCCGGCGCCCAGGCCGACTTGTTTCGTGCAATCCAGACGCTGCCCGGCGTATCGACTGCCGACGAAGGCGCCGGATTGTTCGTCCGCGGTGGCGACGTGAGCGAGGTCCTCGTCTCCCTGGATGATGCAGTGATGGCGCATCCGTATCGGCACGAGACGCCGACCGGCGGCTTCCGCGGCGCCGTCGATCCGTTTCAACTGGCAGGCCTGGCGTTCAGCACCGGTGGCTTCCCCGCCCGCCACGGCAACGTGCTGAGCGGCATCCTCGATTTGCGCGGACTGGAACGACCCCAGATCACCGAAACCACCGCGACGGTGGGCCTGGCGGGCGCCTCCGCCTCGCTTGCGGCTCCGTTCGGTGCACGCGGCGGCATTCGCGGCGCACTGAACCGAACGTTCACGTCCGTGTTGTTCGCCGTCAACGGCAGTCCGCGGCGTTTCGATCCGCTGCCTGGCGGCTGGGACGGCTCGGCAGGCATCGCGTGGAATCTCGGCCGGGCGGGACGTCTCAAAGCATTTGCGCTCGTACAGCGCGACGAGGTCGGCGTCGAGATCGAGCAGGACGCGTTCGTCGGCCTGCTCGCGTCATCGAGCCGGCATCGCTTCGTGAGCGCCCGCTGGGATGGAATGCGGCAACGCTGGACAACCTCGCTCTCCATCGGCGACGACACCTACGAGCGCGGCACGGCGGCGGGAATCCTCGACCTTAGAACTGACGATCGCGTTCGGTCGTGGCGTGTCGATGCCGCGCGATCGGGCCCTTGGCGGAGCGGATGGCGCGTCGGCGCCAACGGCAGCACCACCGATACCGTCGTCCGCGGCGTCGCGCCGCTGCGAGGCGGTGACCTCGAGGGCATCTCAGGGCGTGCGCCGTTCGAGGCGCACGTGCACGACGGCCCAAACGGCTTCACGGTCACACTCGAGCTACCGGTGGCGCCCGATGTCCGGTGATCGGCTTCACCTAATCGTTGCCCACGACGAGGCGCTGGCACGAAAGCTCGTGCGGCAGTATGCCGGAGCGTTCCCGGACATCGAGGTCGTGTGTGAATGCGCGGATACAACGGCCCTGGAAGCCGCACTTGAGCGGGGACAGGCGGACGCCGCACTCCTCGATATCCGGATGCCTGGGCGAGACGTGTTCGACGTACTTGCAGACGCCGCGCAGCGAGGGCGAATCCCCGCCCTCATCTTCGCGACCGCATACGACCGCTATGCGGTGCGGGCGTTCGACATCAACGCAGTCGACTATCTCGTCAAGCCTTTCAGCGAATCACGCTTCGCGGAAGCACTGGCGCGCCTGCGCGAGCGGCGGCGGTCTGGCGTTGACGCCGGCAATCTTCCTCGGTTGTTGCGCGATCTCGGCCGGCGGCCCGACCGCCTGCTTGTGCCAGAAGGCACTCGAATCGTGCCGCTGCTCGTGTCCAGCATCGCCTGGATCAACGCCGAAGGCGACTACGCACGGATTCACTCCGGCGGAAAGAGCTATCTGGTGTACCGGACGCTCAACGATCTGGAAGAGCGCCTCGATCCGGCGGACTTCCTGCGCGTGCACCGATCCGCCATCATCAGGGTCGATCAGATCGCCGAAGTCAAGCCCGCGGACAGCGGCAGACACCAGTTGACGCTCCAGGATGGCACGCGGCTCATCGTGAGTCGCGGCCGTGGCGCGGCGCTGAAACGGCTTATTCTCTGAAAGAAACAAACGATTTCTGGTCCGTTTGCGTGCGTCAATCGTGGCGACAGGTGAGGTGGATTCCCCACTCAGTGTCTGACGCTGTACTCACATGGCATCGCGCAGGATCCACCGCCCTTCGCCGACCAATCGGAAGTCCTGACGCCGTCAAGCCAGACACGCGCAGAGGCCGTGTCCTTTATGTCAGCTACGAGCCGCTGTACGGGGCGATCGGGCAGACCGAGAATCGGCAGGTGAGAGTGCTGAGGAAGGGTTGGCGAGCTTGGCCGGGCTCGAAGAGCAGAGGCCGGACCCCGGCGCCGTTAAGTAATGTTGGGTCCTTCCGAGAGAATCGCGATAGTCGCGCCCAAGTGCGAGCCGGCGTCGTCCCAGAACTCGACGACCCGCGGATGCCGCTCGAGCGCGGCCTGGACGCTCGCGCGCTGCACGCCGCGCCCGCGACCGTGGACCAGACGTACTTCGCGCAGGCCGGCGGCAGCCGCGGCGTCGAGGTACTCGCTGACAACGGAGGGAATGTCGGCGGGCGCGAAGCTGTGGAGGTCGATCTCTTCCTCGATCGGGACCCTGGGGACCCTGGGGACGCTGACCGGCTCCTCGTCAGGCACGATACTCCGCCGTGACGATCGTCTTGAGCCCGCCGCGGACCGAAAAGTCGCCGACGACGGTCATGCGCCGCGGCCGCAGCGCGGCCACCAGGTCGTCGAGGATCTGGTTGGTCACGTCCTCGTAGAAAATGCCGCGGTGGCGGAACTCGATCATGTAGTACTTGAGCGACTTCAACTCGACACAGCGCGCGTCGGGCACGTACGTGATGCGGATCTCGCCGAAATCGGGCAGGCCCGTCTTTGGGCACACCGAGGTGAACTCGGGGCAGGTGATGGCGATTTCGTAGTCCCGCTCCGGCCGCGGGTTGGGAAACGTCTCGAGCGTCGCGCTGGCCATGCCCAGATTGTAGCCTCCGCCTTTGCGGTTCCAGGGCCGAAAATCGGGGTTTGGCGGCGCCCGCCTGTTTGACACTGGCGAGAACGGCGAGCTAGGATACGGCGTTTTTCGAAATGTTTACCGCGATCGTCGCTGCGCGCGCGATGGATCCGGTTGAGATCTCTCGCGCGTTCAAGTCTGGGGGGAGCTGTGATATCTGACGCCCGCAGGATGGGCAAGTCCGAACTCTTTTCGCACTTCGCCGAACGCTTCGAGGTGAAGCGGACGCAGGCTCGGGAATTTTTCGACGAGCTGACGGCGCTGTCCGAAAAGGAGCTGAAGCGCTCCGGCGAGTTCGTGCTGCCCGGCATGGTCAAGCTGGTCGTTCAAAAGCGCAAGGCGCGCATGGGCCGAAACCCGGCCACAGGTGAAGCGATCAAGATTCCCGCCAAGACCGTCGTGAAGGCACGGATTGCCAAGCAGCTCAAAGACGCGGTACTGCCCCGGAAGTAGGGCGGCGGGTCTCGGTCGTTCATTGATCGGCATATGGTGCGACAATGGAGCACTCTGATGACGCCGCTGACCAGAATCACGCTCGACGCGGAGGTGATGGGCGGCAAGCCCTGTATCCGGGGCATGCGCATCACCGTCGGCACGGTTGTCGGCCTCGTGGCGAGCGGCCGAACGATTCCTGAAATCCTCGCGGCGTATCCCTACCTGGAAGAGGCAGACATCCGCGAAGCTCTCTCCTACGCCGCCTGGCGCGTTGAAGAGACAGAAATCCCGCTCGGTAAGTGATCAGCCTTATCGTCGACATCAGCCTGTCTCCAGCCTGGGTCGACGTTTTGGCGAAACATGGTTGGTCGGCCGTTCATTGGTCGACCGTCGGCGACCTTCGCGCGAAGGACCGCACCGTGATGGCGTGGGCGCGTGAGCACCAGCATGTTGTGCTTACGCATGATCTGGACTTTGGAGCCCTGCTGGCGCTGACGCGCGCCAGTGGGCCGAGTGTCATTCAGATCCGCGCCCACGACGTTCTTCCAGGGCACCTCGAACAAATCGTTGTCACGACAATTCAGACGTACGAATCTCAGTTGCTCGAAGGAGCGATTGTCACAGTCGACGAAACACGTGGCAAGGTGCGCATGCTGCCGATCGGTTCTACGAAGGGATGAACACAGCGGCGCGTGGAGACAGTCGGCGGTAGACTACACGGTGTCCTGACGGGCGGCGCTGGCCTCACGAAGGACCACGCCTCGCACTCCTTCTAAGATTAAGTTCTAACTTCTCACTTCTGCTAGGCCGCAGTTCTTCTCGCGGCGAGCACCCGGCTGTCGATCGTCGCCGGCACCACGCGCGGCGCCCTCGTTTCCAGGTTCGACAGCGAGTCATCGTCCAGGATGACGCGGTCTCCCGGCCCGATCAGAATCTCGGCGCTGTAGCGCCGTGCACCCCGCAGCGTGCGGAGCTCGAAGTAGCGGACCGGAAACGTCCGGTCCCCGATCGCCAGTGCGTCGCTCTTAAGTAAAACCCTGAACATCGTCTTTACCTCTTGGTCCGCCTGAAGGCGGACACTACGGCTGTCAATCAACAATCAACAATCCGCAATCATCAATTCATGCTCGCGGGGCCCCACATTATCCAATGGCGCCGGGGCCCCACCCCCGGCGCGAACTGACGATGATGATGCTCGCCGTCGGCTTTGCATGGCCTCCGGCTCGCATGGCCGCAGGCGCTCTAGCTTGCGGCGGCCTGCACGGCGCGATCGTCACGTGCCGGGAAGCGGAGCGTGAACGCGGTGCCGCGGCCGACTTCGCTCTGCACGGTGATCGTGCCGTCGAGCTGTTCGACGATGCGCTTGGAGATGGCCAGGCCGAGGCCGAGCCCTCTCCGTTTGGTCGTGACGAAGTCGTCGAAGATCGCCGACAGCCGTTCGGGCGGAATTCCCGATCCGGTGTCGGCGATGCTGACTTCCACACTGTCGCCTTTGCGCGAGGTCTCAATCGTCACGCGGCCGCCCGTCTCGGTCGCCTGAATCGCGTTGGTGATGAGGTTGCGAAACACGCGGCCGAGCGCGAACCGGTCGCCGTCGATGGTGAGCGGCCCCTCGGCAAAGCGGCCCTCGACGGTGATGCCGTGCCGGTCGCCTTCCGGGCGCATCGCTTCGACGATTTCGCCGACCGAGCTGTTGAGATCGAGGGCGAAGCGCTCGAGCGGCTTCGGCTTCGCGAGGTTGCGCAGATCGTCCATGAACCGCTTGAGCGTCGCGATTTCCTTCTGAATCGTCCGGACGTACCCTTCGCGCGCCTCGGCGTCCTCGTCTGGGCGGACGAGCAGGCTCGCGTTGTTGCCGATGTTCTGGACCGGGTGATTGAGGTCGTGGAAGATGCCGGCGGCGATGCGTCCGAACATCGCCTGCCGCTCCTGACGCTTGATGTTCTCCGTCAGGTCGACCAGCCGATTAGCCATCGTGTTGAAGGCGTCGCCCAGCTCGGTGAATTCATCGCCCGTTCGGATGTCGACGCGCGTCTCGAGCTGGCCTTTAGCCACTTCCTGCGTCGCGCTTTTCAGTTTCAGAATCGGCCTGATGAACGAGCGGCCGAAGAAGTAGCCGACCGAGATCATCGCAAGGAGGCCGATCGAGATGAACACGATCAGCTGACGCTGCAGTTCGGCGCCGATGGCGTACGCCTCGGCGGTCGGCTGCTCGACGATGACCGTCCAGCCGAGGGTGGGAATCTGCGCGGCCACGCCCAGGTTGCTGCGGCCGTCGGCATCAACGTATTCAAGAGAGATTGGCGCTGCAGTAGCGTCGGCAACGGCCGGATCTCCGGCGGCCCCGCGAGAAACTAATGGATGCGCCCTCATGTTGGTCGACTGGGCGACGAGCGCCTTCTTGTCGGGGTCGCCGTGAGCCATCAGCTCGCCGCCGGGCGCGACGACCATGGCGAAGCCGGTGTCGCCGATGCGGATCTGGTCCACCATCCGCCACATCTCCTCGAGGCTGAACTCGCCCACGAGCCAGCCGGCCGGCTGGTTGAGTCGCATGAGATGGATGGCGAAGGTGGCCGTCGGCAACAGGTCTTCGTCGACGCGGACCGGCGACATCGACACGCCACCGAGCGCCACACCCGGGTCTTTTGGAATTGCGACCTTCGGTTCGCCGATGCGGCTGGTCGCGATCTTCGCGCCGCCTTCGTCGAACAGCGTGATCTCGCGGAATTCGCGGAACTCGAGGACGTAGTTCTTCAGCGTGCGATCCTGCTGCGCCTGGGTCAGGCCGGTCTCTTGCAGGTAGGCCGACAGCGCCTTGAGAATCTCCGCATTGCTCGTAACGTAGCGCCGGATCTCCTCAGCGGCCCTGGTGGCGACGTTCAGGTTGCCGGTGACGATCGACTGGCGGGTGCCGCGCTGCAGGGAGATGAGCGAAACGACACCGTAGGCGAGAAGCGGCACGACAGCGGCCACTGCGAGAAGCAGCGCGAAGCGCGTGGCCAAGTGCCGAATGCGCGGGCGCATGTTAGTTCCTGTTTACTGTCAGGTCTCCAACAACGGGCCGCCACAGGCGGAGTGTGGTCAAGATATCACGGCCGGGCTCGGCGACCACGTCGAAGCGCCGGTTGACAGCCCGCGCGCGCTGGCTCCAAGCGAGAAAAACGGCAGGCGGGTCGTCTTTCACCGCTTCTTGGAATCCTGCGATTGCCGCGCGGTACTCGTTGTCCGAGGTTGCGTGGCGTACTAGATCGAGCGCAGCGTTCACGTGGTCGTTGCCGACGCTGCCCCGCAACAGACCGCGTGAATGCCAAACTGCGTATACACGGAAAAACGAGGGTCCGCTGATGAACTCCGTTAGAACAGCATCGAAATTGCCTGCCAATAAGTCCTGGTCCAACGTCTCCAGCGAGATTTCACGGAGCTCCATTTGAACCCCGACTGCCCCAAGCTGCCGTCGTAGGGCCAACGCCACTCGCTCGAACCGTGGTGCCACCAGGCAGACAAACTTGATGTTCCGTGGGCGGAGGGTGATCGCTGCCTCACGAGGATCGAAGCGAAATGTTGAATGATTCGCTGGAAAAGCCCAATACTCCGGCCATATGGGACCGAATGACGGCACTCCATGACCATTTAGTCCATCGGTAATGATTTCGTCACGATTGATCGCGCTATTTAACGCGCGCCGAACTGCTGGTTCACGAAATGCGGGCAGGCGCGGATTGAAGATAAGCAGTTGCTGATAGTGTCGAACAAACGTGAAGAGCGAGATGTCAGTAGCGCCGGTCAACGAATCGAGCGCGTCCGAACCGACTTCGTACAACATGTCTGTGCTATTCCGGAGCATTTCGGCCCAAGCAGCACGGATACTCGGGTAGCTTTGAATGACAATTCGGTCGATTGACGGTCTTCCCAAGTAGTAGGCATCGTTCGCGACCAGTTCAGGCTTATCGGGCGCAATAGCCTTAAAAGGGCCAGTCGCAGAGCCGTCTGGTTTTCGAATCTGAGATTCCAGAGCTTCGATGAGTAATGGTGAGGGCCTCCGAAGTGAAATGGTAATTTCTGTAGCGGAGGCAGCGGTTATTCCGTTGATATCCTCGAATGCGGAGCCCATCGAGGCTGGGAGCGTGGATCTCAAGATGGAGGAAACGGTGTGTGCGTCCACAGCAGAGCCGTCGTGAAACCTAGCGTTTGACCTGAGCCGGATTGCAAGCGAGAGCCCGTTGGGGGCAACACTCCAACTCTCAGCTAATGCCGGTTGCGGGCGACCATCTTCAGAAAGACGGACCAATCCCTCCCTGGAAAGGATTTGCTTTAGCTGTTGCACTCCTGCGATTTCGCTGGTGGCTGCCACTTGACCAATTCCGATCGTCAGAGTGACGGGTGTCGCCGACTTCTCTTGAAGCCCGGTGGATTGCCCGCACCGGGCCGTCAAAAGTACAGAAAGCAGCCACGCCGCAATAATGACGCGGCGCGGCAACCGAGATGCAGCAGCTTCGAGCTCGCGCTCCGGCAACCTACCTCTTGTTCAACAGACCATCGTCAACGACGGTGATGCAGAATCCCTGGGGCTTCGCGTTCGACGTGGCCTTCTTGACGATTTGGATCTTCATTGTACTCTCCTAAGCCGCACTGGACACGTCATGTGCCAGTGAAATTACTGCCGATTCAAAACTTGGCTTGTGGCATGTCGGCATGTTCATGTCCCCAAGCTGGGTGTGCGACGCAACCAGGCATCCCCCGGCACACGTGGGAATAAACGCGCAGTCCTTGCACTCCTTCCACGGATGTAGACGGTCGAAGTTTTGCCGCGCGCTCTCGCGCGAAGCGTCGAGCCGGCCGTCGATGTGGCCGGTCGAGAGTCCCTTTTCACCAGTGAATCCCGGGCACGCGTAGAGCGATCCGTCAGGCCCGATCGTCTGCGCGTGGGTGTGGTGGATATGGCAGGGTCCGTTGTGCACGCCGTCGGAGGTCCTGAACCCGTGACGCTTGGTCTCCTTGCGGAGAAATTCCATCTTGTCGTCGAGGAAGGCGCAGGAATCGCACCCTGAGGCGCCGGCCTCGCCGACGTTGGTCATGCACGTGCCGCCAAGCGGCTTGAGCGGCTGCCCGTTCGCCCCGACCGGAACGAGTGGCAGCACGCCCTTGGGCCTGGCCGCCTCGGTGCGGACGACGGGCTTGAAGTTGACGTTGAGGAGCTTGTCGGCAAACTCCTGCTCGCGGAGGAACTCGAGGAGCGCCGGATAGCTGTCAACCGAGCTCTCGTCGAAGTTCCCGCCAATCGCGATCTTGGTTCGCCCGGCCACCTTCCGGATGTTCTCGATGATGCGATCGAAGGTGCCCTGGCCGCCCCGCAGCGGACGCATCCGGTTGTGAGCGTCGCGGTCGCCGTCGAGCGTGATCTTGAAGCCGTTCAGGCCGTACGGCGCGAGACGATCGACCACCTCCGGCGTGAGCATCAACCCGTTGGTGATCACCGTGATGGACATCGGCACGCCGCGCGACCCGGAGGCGCCCCACATCCGCTCGGCCAGGTAATACATCACCGGCAGATTGAGCAGCGGCTCGCCCCCGAAGAACATCAAGGTGAATCGCTCCGGGTGCACCTTGTCCATCTCGCGCTCGATCCAGTCGCCAACCTTGGCGGCCGTCTCGAGCGTCATCTTCTCGGCGAACTTGTTGTGGTCGCCGTGGTCGCCCTGGAAGCAGTAGTCGCACGCAAAGTTGCACTGCAGCGTGGTCAGCACCGTGACGTGCAGCTCCGAGTTGTCGTTCTTGACGGCGGTGAAGTACTTATCGAGCCGGCGCTGGTCGGCCTTGCGGTCCGCGACGATGAACCCGTTGTCAAACAACAGATCGACGGCCTCACGCTCGGCCCGATCGAAGGCGCCCCACTCGATCTCGCGGCCGGGTTCTCGGCCAGTAAAGCGATCGAGCAGCGACACGACGTCGCGCGACACGACCAGCTGCGCGTCGGTGAGCGTGTTCATCAAGAACACCTCGTCTCGCGCTTCAAGCGGCACGCGCACGTTGAACATCGAGGGCTGCATCGCGTGATGCAGCAGAGCAACGCGTGTTCCAGTGCCAGGTGCTGACGCGTCTTGATGAAAACATTCAGCAAATCGTGCAATCTCGCAAAGATTCCGTGCACGGCGACAACACGAGCACGAGGCGCACAGGCAAAGAGACTGCATGTGCGAGGCGCATCGATCGGTTGGCGTCGACGATTACTGCTGAGGAATCAGTGGATTAGCGGAGGAGAGTCAGTGGGTTGGCCACTCGGTCAAGTTCTTGGCCGTCACGCGCCGCGCAATCGTTTCGCAAGCTGACGCACGTCGAGCTTGTCCATCTTGTACTTGAGCGTACTCAACGGAATTCCAAGGTACTCCGCCGTTGCGGTCACGTTCCCGCCGCATTTTTCGAGCGCTCGAAGAATGAAGCTGCGCTCGAAGGTATTGGACGCGTCCTCGAAGAGCGACTCGCTATGGTCGTTCTGCGGCTCGAGCTGCGCGAAGTGTAAGTCGAGCGGCAGGTCTTCCTCCGAGATGTAGTCCTTGTCGCTCATCGCGACGAGCCGCTCGATGAGGTTTTCGAGCTCCCGGATGTTGCCGGGCCACCAGTACTTCTTCAGCACGGCGAAGGTCGAATCGGAGAGGCCCTGGATCTGTTTTCTGAACCGCGTGTTGTAGCGGCGCACGAAGAAGTCGGCCAGCTGCGGGATGTCTTCGGGGCGCTCGCGCAGCGGCGGCAGCTTGATGGGGATCACGTTGATGCGGTAGTACAGGTCTTCGCGGAAGCGTCCTTCCTTGACGGCCTTGTCGAGATCGAGGTTGGTGGCGGCGATCAGCCGGAACTCGGTCTTGATGGGCTTGCTGCCGCCGACCCGCTCGATCTCGCCTTCCTGAATCGCCCGCAGGAGCTTGGACTGGAGGTCGAGCCTGAGGTCGCCAATCTCGTCGAGGAACAACGTGCCGCCCGAGGCCAGCTCGAACTTGCCGAGCTGCTGGCGGTGCGCGCCGGTAAACGCGCCGCGCTCGTGCCCGAAGAGCGTGCTCTCGGTGAGATCGCGGGGAATGGCCGCCAGGTTGACCGCAATGAACGGCGCGTCCGGCTCGCCCGATTCCCGGTGAATCATCCGCGCCAGCAGCTCCTTCCCCGTGCCGCTCTCCCCGAGGACGAGGACCGTCGCAGACAGCTTGCCGATCTTCTTGACCAGATCGACGATCTCGCGCATGACCTTGCTCGGCCCGACGATGAACTCGCGCTCGCCCTGCTCGGCCACCTGCGCCGACAGGGTCAGCACCTGCCGGTTCAGATCCTGGCGCTCGCCGGCGTGGCGCACGAGCGATCGCAGCTGGTCGTAGTCGAAATCCTTCGTGATGTAGTGGTAGGCGCCGTGCTTCATCGCCTGCACGGCGGTCTCGATTTCGCTGATCGCCGAGATCATGATGACCTCGACGAGGCTGTAGTTCTCCTTGACGATGCGCAGGACTTCAAAGCCGCTGATGCCGGGCAGGCGCACGTCGAGCAGCATCAGGTCGACGTCCTCGCGGCTGAGGATGGGCAGCGCCGCTTCGCCGGTCGCCACGCGCAGCACACGGTAGTCGCGCTTGAGGATCGCGGTCAGCGTATCCCGCATGCCCTCATCGTCGTCGACGACGAGGACGGTCTTCGGCTTGTGGCTCATGGGTTGGGGGAAGGCGGTATTGTCGCAGGCGGTTGACACTGTTGCAAGTCGTTCGCTAACGTACTTTGCCGTGTTGACCGTTGAAGGATGGCTGGCCGCCGCCGCCTGCGCGCTCGCCGTTGGCGCGCTCGTGCGCGCCCGACGGGCGTCCCGGCGCCTCGATCGGCTCACCGAGTCGTACTGGGAGCTGCGGTACGAGTACGGCGAGCTGCGCACACGCGTCGACCGCCTCGAGGCGCCGCAGGGCGGCGCCGATCCGCAGGAGCCGTCTCCCCAGCCCGGCCCGACGAACTTCGTGCCGCTCTCTTCACTGAAACGTTGAAATTGCAGCATTGCAGGATGACAGCCGGTTTCATAACCTGTAGTGTCCGGACACTACGGTTATGAAACCACTGAGGTGAAATGGCGACGCATGTGGTGATGCCCCAGATGGGCGAGTCGATCGCCGAAGGCACGATCGTCCGCTGGATGAAGAAGGTCGGCGAGCTGGTCGATCGCGACGAGCCGCTCTTTGAAATCTCGACCGACAAGGTCGATGCCGAGATTCCCTCGCCGGCCGCCGGCGTGCTGGCCGAGATCCGCGTGAAGGAAGGCGAAACCGTGCCGGTCAACGCCGTCGTGGCCGTGATCGGTGAGGAGGGCGATGCGGCTGTCGGCGGTCCTCAGTCCTCAGTCGGCAGTCGGCAGTCGGTCGTCAGTAATCAACAGTCGCAATCAACAATCAACAATCAGCAATCAGCAATTCACGAGCACCCCGACCGTCGCCATCTGTCGTCGCCCGTCGTGCGCAGAATCGCCCAGGAACACCACGTCGACTTCTCGCAGATCCACGGCACCGGCGCCGGCGGGCGCGTGACCAAGCGGGACATCCTCCGCTATGTGGGGTCGACACCGACTGCGACCGCGAAGCGGGGCGAAGGGGTCCCCGCGGAGCCCGTCCGGGGGGCAGGGGCCCCCGGAGTGGAAAATGTCGTCGTCAAGATGTCGGTCATGCGGAAGAAGATCGCCGAGCACATGATCGAAAGCCGGCGCACTTCGGCGCACGTGCACTCGGTGTTCGAGGTCGACTTCTCGCGGGTCGCGGCGATTCGCGAGTCGAAGAAAGCCGACTACGAGCGCGCCGGCGCCAAGCTCACCTTCTTGTCGTTTATCGTCAAAGCCGTGGTCGATGCGCTTGGCGCGATGCCGGCGCTGAATGCCTCTATCGATGGCGAACACGTCATCTACCACAAGGAAGCCAACGTCGGGATTGCCGTGGCGCTCGAGTGGGGGCTCATTGTCCCGGTGGTGAGACACGCCGGCGGAAAGAGCCTCCTCGATCTGAGCCGCGAGGTGGCAGACCTTGCGAGCCGCGCGCGCGCCAAGCAGCTCAAGCCGGAGGAAGTCGCCGGCGGCACCTTCACCATCACCAACCAGGGTGTGTCCGGCGCGCTCTTCGGCCTGCCGATCATCAACCAGCCGCAGGTCGCCATCCTTGGCGTTGGCAGCATCGACAGGCGGCCCGTTGTCGTCGGGGATGCGATTGTGATCAGGCCCATGGCGTATCTCACGCTGGGGTTCGACCACCGGCTCATCGACGGTGCTGTGGCCGACGAGTTTCTGTCGCGTGTCAAGGCGGCCTTGGAGAATTGGGATCCCGCGGACGCATGAAGGTCCGCCTAAAGGCGGACACTACGTACGCCCTGTAATACGTACGCCCTGTAATACGTATGCCCTGTAATACGTATGCCCTGTAGTGTCCGGCTTCAGCCGGACCTGTCAGTCCGCCTAAAGGCGGACACTACAGTGGTCTGCCGGAAGGCGGACACTACATGCTGATCCCGACACATGAATCGACCAGTTGAAATCCGAAGGCTCGGGCGCGTGCCGTACGCCGACGCGCTGGCGCTGCAGCACACGCTCGTCGAAGATCGGCGCGCCGGGCGCGTGGACGACGTGCTGTTGTTTGTCGAACATCCGCACGTGTTGACGCTCGGCGTCGGCGGCGACGGCGGCCGCTCGCACATCCTCGCGCCGGCTGAGGCGCTGGCCGGCCGCGGCGTCGAGGTGCACGAGACCGGCCGTGGCGGCGACATCACCTATCACGGTCCGGGGCAGATCGTCGGCTACCCGATCGTCGATCTGCGGCCCGATCGCTGCGACGTCCATCGCTACGTGCGGGACTTGGAGGACGTGCTCATCCGAACAGCCGGAGACTACGGCGTCTTGGCCCATCGGGTGGACGGCCTGACGGGCGTGTGGGTGGGGGATGAGAAGCTGGCGGCCATCGGTGTCCGCATCGCGCGGTGGGTCACAAGCCACGGGTTCGCGATGAACGTCACAACAGACCTCGCGTACTTCGATTTGATTGTCCCCTGCGGCATCTCCGGCCGCGGCGTGACGTCGCTCGCGCGGCTCGTCGGCCGCGCGGTCGATCGAGCCGAGGTCGAAGACCGAATCAGCCGGCACTTCTGCGATGTCTTCGAGAGAGTCCGGCTGAAGCCGGACACCACGTACGCCCTGTAGTGTCCGCCTTCAGGCGGACCCGACGCGATCTCCTTGGATAAACGCCAATCAATCAATCGGTTACAGCATCGACTGGGATTCCAGGAATATCCAAACCCTCCAAGGTGTTCTTCTCCGCATGCGGAATCCCCAGGACGACACCCTTCTCACGCGGCTGCAGGCAGGCGACGAGCGAGCGATCGCAGAGCTGGTTGACGCATACGGCGCCAAGATTCACCAGCTCGCGTTCCGGTACCTGCGCAACAAGGAAGACGCCGAAGAAGTCGCGCAGGACGTGCTGTACAAGGTGTACCGCAACGTGGGCTCGTTCCGCGGCGATGCCGCGCTTTCCTCCTGGATTTACCGGATTACCTTCAACCAGGCGATGTCCCGGCTGCGCACGGTGCGCTACCGGCAGGCGAAGACTGACGACCAGCTCCTGCGCGCGGCCGAGGGCGACGAGCCGATCCGGTCGTCTCACCCGGATGTGGCCGACTGGAGCGACATGGCCGACGAGCAGATCTTTCGGGCGCAACTGCGCCGGCGCGTGCACCACGCCATCCTGGCGCTGCCGGCGATCTATCGCGCGCCGGTCATGCTGCGCGACATCCAGGGCATGTCGACCGAGGAAGCAAGCGCCATGTTGCGGGTGAAGGATCAGACCCTCAAATCGCGCCTGCACCGGGACCGGCTGATCCTGCGCAGGCAGCTCGCCGAGTTTGCCGGCGGCCTGACGCTGCATCGGCCGATCTACGGCACGTAACCGTACGTAACCTAATCGCACGTAACCTAATCGCACGTAACCTAATCGCACGTAACCTAATCGTACGTAGTGTCCGGCTTCAGCCGGACCGAGTTCGCCCCTGTCAACAACCCTTCCAATCCCCGCCATCGAGTGCATTCGGTAGCTGCTTGATGATGTCGCGCAGAAACCGCGACATCTGAAGGTCGACCCGATACACGTTGGCCTCGACCGCGAGACCCATCCGCATCGCCTCACCCGTTGCGGCGCTCGTCGCGCGCGAGATGACGAGCGTTTTCTTGGACCTCGTGATTGACACGTAGAAGAGCCGGCGCTGCTCTTCGAGGTAGTCCTCTTCCGTGCCCGGGTATTCGTCGCGGCGCCGGCCGGGGATCGCCTCGTCGCAGGTCCCGAGCAGGTAAACATGTTCCGCGGTGACACCCTTCGCGCCCCACATCGTTGCCACTTGGACGTTCGGGCGCCGCGAGCCTTTCCTGGTGGAGGATGCGCTCGACGCGCCTGGCCAAGCCAAATGTCTTACCCGTGCCGGGTCCTGCCTCGACGCGGATTGTCTGCGCTTCCGCGTTGATGAGTGGCAGCACCTGCTCGCCGCGGACGCCGCTGTTCCAGGATTCGGCCATCGAGGCACCTAGCCTCCTTCCCGGTTGCTCCGTCGCGCACTGGCCTACCTCGCGACTACGCTGAGACGCTCAGCGAAATCAAGCAACGCATCCAGCAAGAGCGCCTCCGCGTCGTGCTGGCCGCCAATTCGGCGATGGTTCTTCTGTACTGGGACGTCGGCAAAATGATCCTGGACCGCCAGGAACACGCCGGCTGGGGGCCAAGGTCATCGATCGCCTCTCCGCAGACCTGCGTGAAGCCACCCCCGAGATGCAGGGGCTTTCGCCGCGAAACCTCAAGTACATGCGCGCCTTTGCCGCCGCATGGCCCGACCGCAGGATTGTGCAACGGGTCATTGCACAATTGCCCTGGCGCCAAAATATCGCCCTGCTCGAACGCCTCAACGACGAGCAGACGCGACTGTGGTACGCCGAGCAAGGGGTGCGGCACGGGTGGTCGCAGCCCATTCTCTGCCTGCAGATCGACAGTCGAGCCCACGAACGCCGCGGCAAGGCCCTCACCAACTTCAAGGCGACCCTACGCGACAACGTGCGCGCTCAACTGCGGGTGATCGTGAAGCGCATTCTTCGCAAGTACGGCTACCCGCCAGACAAACAGGAGAAGGCGACACAGACGGTGCTTGAGCAGGCGGAGGTGCTGTCGGAACTGTGGGCAGCCCAGAGTGAATAGAACGCTTACCAATGCCCCTGGTCCTCGCCCGACTACCGGAGTGCCGAGGTCCGCCTGAAGGCGGACACTACAACTGCATGGCGTTATCGAGCGCCACACGCTCGGCGACACCGAGCGGGGGCAGCACCACCTCGAGGCGTGACGGTCCGAGCCTGACGGGGAGTGCGGCGGTTCGGGTGCGCGCACCGGAGGACTGATCCGGAGCGACAAAACAAATCGTGACGTGCTGAGAGTGTCCGGCCAGCGCGTCGATCACTTTCGAGGCCGCTGAGGCGAGCGCAAACGGACCAGGCGGCCACAGCGCGCCGATCCGCTGGGCGAGCCGTCGCCGTACGGGCTCGGTGACGAGCCGCGTCATCGCCCATCCGGCCACGGTCGCATCTTCCCACCCGATGACCATCCGATCCGGCGGCACGCCGATGACCGACAGCGCCACCTCGCGGGGCGACGCGTCGAGCTCGAGCGCCACGATCGCGCGGGCGGCGGCGGCGAGCGCTTCGGGCGCCGATCCGATGATGCGCGCACGCGGGATGTCGAGCTCGCCGACGCCGCGCTCGATGAGCTGGCGCTGCTCGGGGCCGGCGCACACGATGAAGGCATCCGGCGCAGATCGCGCCAGGCGCTTGAGGAGCACCACTCCATCGTCACCTGCCCACTCGCCAACGCCTCGCCGGTCGGCGACCACCACAACGTCGGCGCCTGCCGCGTCGGCGATCTCGGTCGAGCCGGAGACGATTGTCGCGAAGCCCTCGATGGCCCCCGCCTGCGTGATATCGAGCGCCTGGCCCTCGGCCGCGCGTCCGGCCTCGTCTATCAGTCGAATCGAGCGCGCGGATGCACGGCGCGCGAGCAGGTGCGCGAGCATCCCGCCCAGCTCGCCGGCTCCAATGATGGCGACCTCCTGCATGCGTGCGCTATTGTATGCGGGGCGGCTTGGTCGGTGACGCTCTGTTCTAGATACGCCGAGCGCTGCGGCGCGAAGGCGTCATCGAGCGGGGGTGGGGCCCCGCGAGCATAAAGTAATGTGGGGCCCCATGCGAAATTAATTAAATGCTGACAACTCTCCAGGGCAAAGTCGCCCTCGTCACCGGCGGGTCGCGGGGGATTGGCTTCGCCATCGCTCGTGCGCTCGTTGCCGACGACGTGCAGGTGGCGATCGCAGGTCGCACGAGCTCCGCGCTTTCGGCCGCGCGGCAGAAGCTGGAGCGCGCCGAGCCTGGTGGACGCAGTCGGGTCGAGACGGTGACGGCCGACGTGCGCCGCTACGCCGAAGCCGAGCGCGCCGTGGCGGCGGCGGTCGCGCGCTTCGGGGGCCTCGATATCCTGATTAACAATGCCGGCGTCGGCGTGTTCGCCGAGGTGGCCGAGATGACGCCCGAGCAGTGGGCCGAGATCATCGACACCAATCTCACCGGCGTGTACAACACCACTCACGCGGCGATCCCCTATCTTCGTCGCCGCGGGGGCGGGTTCATCATCAACATCAGCAGCCTGTCGGGCAAGAACCCCTTCGCCGGAGGCGCCGCGTATTGCGCATCGAAGGCCGGGCTCAACGCCTTCAGCGAGGCGCTGATGCAGGAGCTGCGCTACGACGACATCCGGGTCAGCTACGTCATGCCCGGCTCGGTCGCCACCGAATTTGCGGACGGTGACGCGGCCAAAGGCGCCGATTGGAAGATCGCGCCGGCCGAGGTTGCCGACGTGGTCCGCAACCTGCTTTGCCACGATCCGCGCAGCCTCCCGAGCCGGGTCGAGCTGCGGCCGACCAAACCCAAGAAGTAGTGTCCGGCTTCAGCCGGACGGTAAAAATCATGTCTGTCTTCGACAAACACCGCGACACGCTCGAGCAGCACGAGACGATGATGGGAAGCTCGCGCGGGCGGCTGGCGGTCGCGCTCGACCTCATCACCGATTCGCTCGCGCTCGTCGGCCAGCACGGGGTGTATTGCCGGAGCGAGCGATTCGCCGGCAGGCCCCGGATGGATATCGCGCTCATCCTCGAGCGGCTCGATGACGCGAAAGAGCTCGTGCAGAGCGCGATGGAAGAGCTGCGTCCGCGTACGTAGTGTCCGGCTTCAGCCGGACCGTCGTCCATGCTTGAAACCCTCGGCCAGTACAAGATCCTCGATCGGGTCGGCGCCGGCCGGATGGGCGAGCTCTATCGCGCCCGCGACACCCGTCTTGGGCGCACGGTCGCGATCAGAGTGCTCGCCGCCGATCTCGTCTCCGATCCGGAGCGGCGCGAACGGATTCTTGGCTGCGCCCGCGCGGCCGCCGCGCTGTCGCATCCCAACATCGCCGCGCTTTACGAAATCGGCGAAGACGCCGGGCGCCTGTTCCTGGTGCACGAGTTTACTGCCGGCGAGCCGCTTCGAAGAATCATCGGCGGCCAGCCGCTCAATCCCCGCCGCGCGATCGACCTGGGCTCTCAGATTGCCGACGCGCTCGCCGATGCCCATGCCGAGGATCTTGCGTGCGGCGCCCTCACGGCCGGAAACATCGTCGTGACGCCGAAGGGGCACGCGAAGGTCCTCGACTTCGGTCTGGCCGGCGCGACCACCGGCGCCTCCGGCGAGCAGGCGGGCGGCGAGCCCGGTGACCATCGCCACGACATCGTCTCGCTTGGCGCTCTCTTGTTCGAGATGCTGACGGGCAAGCCCTTTTCGGGCACCGCCCACGGAGTGGTGCCCGATGAGCTCGGCCCGATCGTGATGAAGGCACTCGGCATCGGCGGCGACGGCCGCTACGAGTCGGCGGCCACGCTTGCCGCCGAACTCCGGGCCGTGGCAGCCGTGCTCGACGTGCGTGCGGCCGCGGCCGCGCCGGCGGCCGTCGCCGCGGTTGTCAGACACGCGCCCGGGTCGTCGTTTGGATGGATTTGGCTTGCGCTTCTCGCCGGCGCGATCGTCGCCGCGGTGTGGTACTTGCGATCGTAGGTCCGGCTCAAGCCGGACACTACAGCCTGATGTTGTCCGCCTTCAGGCGGACCTTCCGGGTCCGGCTCAAGCCGGACACTACGAGCGTTATGTGTGTCCGCCTGATGTAGTGTCCGCCTTCAGGCGGACCCGTGAGTGCGTTAACGCTGTCGGGAGAGAATTTCTCCGAGCTGCGTGGTAAACGCCGAGCGTGCGAGCACCTCGTCCATCCCCGCCTGCCTGGCCGCAGCGATGAGATCGGTCTGCACGTGCGAGACGAAGCCGACCGTGGGCATGGAGGCGAGTGCCGCGTCCTGCTTCATCGCCGCCAGCGTTCCCAGCGGGTCGGTTCGCTGGCAGTTGAGATCGAAGATGACGAGGGTGGGCGGGCGCTCGCGCATCTTCTCGAGCGCGGCCGCAGACGAACGGGCGAACTCCACCGTTGTCCCGACCGCGGCCGCAGCGGTGCGGATCTTCGAGCTGAACATGAGATCGTCGAGGACGGCGAGAATCATGACCAGCTATCATAGGCGGTCATGCTCATCGAATCCCAGGCCGTTCCTCCGTTCATGAAAAACGGCTTCATTCTCGCCTGCGAAGAGACGCGCGAAGCCGTGTACATCGATCCTGGAGACGAGGTCCAGAGCCTGCTGTCGTACGCCGAACGGAACGGGTTGGCCATCCGCCACATCCTGCTGACGCATGCGCACATCGACCATGTCACCGGAGTCGGCGCCGCCAGGCGCGCTCTTGGCGTCCCGGTCTATCTGCATCGCGACGACCTGTTCATCTACGAACGCGCGCCCGAGACAGGCGCGTTGTTCGGCGTACACGTCGAGCCGCCGCCGCCCATCGACGTGTACTACACCCCGAGTCAGGTGATTGCGTTCGGCACGTACGAGGTGCGGCCCTACCACACGCCGGGACATTGTCCGGGCGGCGTCTGCCTCCAGGTCGGGAAGCGCGGCGAGAACGGTCAGGATCTGTTCGTGGGCGACACGCTGTTTGCCGGTTCAATCGGCCGCACGGATCTTCCCGGCGGCGATTACGAGACGCTCATGGCTTCCATCCACAACGTCCTGTTTGCGTTTGGTGACGCCGCGGTCGTCCATCCAGGTCATGGGCCCGACACGACCATCGGCCGCGAGCGCCGCACGAACCCGTTTCTTAGTCCGTTTTCTTAGTCCGTGAATTGCTGATTGCTAATTGCTGATTGGCGCCACGCTGCAATCCCAATCAGCAATCCGCAATTCAATCCTCAATCCTCAATCAACAATCATCAATTCTCGGATCGTTCGACGGTGAGCTCGACGCGTCCGAGCCGGAGTCGATCGCCGCTCGTCAGCTCGGCGCGGGTCACGCGCTTGTCGTTGACGAACGTGCCGTTGGTGCTCTTGAGATCTTCCACTTCCAGTTTGTCGTCGCCGGCCGTCAACCGGCAGTGCAGGCGCGACACGAGCGCCCGATTGACGATGAAATCGGCACGGGGGGCGCGGCCGAGGGTCTTGACGGCGCCGGGCCGCAGGCGGAACGTGAGCGAGCCGTCATCCGCCTCGATGAGAAGCCACTGGTCGCGTCGCCCCGACGCGTTCATTGGATGGCGAGCGTGGTCCGCAGCCAGCTGACGATGGCGCTGACGACGGCCGGGCTGACGTGCCGGTCCCTCAGCGCGCCGTACTCCTCGATCTCACCGGTCGTCGCCGGTACGAGCAGATGGTTGACGCCGGGCACTCTAATGGCCTGGACCGCCGCCTTGTTCTTGCGCGCTCGCGCCAGCGCCTCGAGGCGGTCGGCGTTGGCCGGGGCCACCTGCGTATCGAGCTCGCCCTGCACGATGAGGATCGGCTGCGGCACCTTCGGCACGACCTTCGCGGGATCGTGCGCGAGGACGCTCTGGAACTCCGGGTCGATCGGGCGCCTCGCCTCGGGTGGAAGCTCGTCCCATCCCTTGTCGGTGACGACGGCCTGATTGATTCGCTTCTGCAAGTCGATCTTTGCCTGTCTTTCAGCGTCCGAAAAGCTCGAGCGGCTGAGGAAGTGCTGCTGCTGCTCGAGAACGAGATCGGCGCCGGTGCCGCCGGCGGTCGCGACCAGTCCGACGGCGGCGATCCGCTTGTCTTTCGCCGCCGCCAGCATCGCGACGGCGCCGCCCTCGCGGTGCCCGATGACCGAGATGCGTTTCGGGTCGACGTCCTTCCGATCGGCGAGCAGCTTGACGGCCGAGCGCAGGTCGTCGGTCGAGTCGTCCAGATCCGCAGACTCCAGGCGGCCGCCGCTCTGACCGACGCCCCGCTTGTCGTACCGCAAGGTGATGAAGCCGGCATCGGCCAGCAGGCTGGCGAGCTCGCCCACGACCGGGATCGGGACGCCGACCACCGCGCCGTCTCGGTCGATGGGCCCGCTCCCGCCCACGAGCACGACGGCCGGCAGCCGCCCGGCCGTCGGGCCGGCAGGCCTCGACAAGGTGCCCGCGAGCGAGAACCCGAGGCTCGGAATCTTGACCGACTCGTCGTTTGGCCGCCAGACCGTCACCTGCCGCGAGGCGGCCGACGCGATGTCCTCGCGGACGACGTCGAGCTCCTGGACCGGAATACTGAGTCGCAAGAGGCGCCCGGCCTGGTCGGCCCAGAGGTCGGCCTCGATCGTCATGCCGCCCTCGGGCGTCAGCTTCAGGTGCGTACGCTTGGTTTCGATGAGCTCGGTCGCCGTCTGAATACGCTCGGTGGTCGAGCTGCCAACCTCGATGGCGATGGAGACCTGCAGCCCGGCCGCCCGCATGGTGGTGCCCGCACCGAGGGTCCGCAGCCTGGCGGCCAGGGCTTCATAGGGCGCGAAGAACGGATTTGGAAGAAAGATCTCCGCGCCGGGGATCGCGATGGTGATGGTCGACTGGCCCTGAATCGTGATGTCGGTCGTGACGGTGCTGCCATTGACGGTCGCGTGCACGGTCTGGCCCTCGCCGCGAACCGTCGCGTCGAGCGTCAGCTCGAGGGGCTTCCACTCCCGGTCGTACCGCATCTCAAGACGTCGTGACACGATGTCGAGCGGCGCGTTGAGGCGGCCCGAGCTCGCGATCGTCCAGCCCTCGGCGGTCCGGGCCACCGCGATCTCTTCGTTGCCGACGGGCGTGGAGCGAACGTAGATCGTGAAGCTTGACGGCCCCGACGCGGCGCTCGCGGGTGTTCCGCCCCGGGACTGGGCGGCGGCGGGCAGCGCCAGGGCCGAAACGAGGGCCGCAGCCGCGGCGTGGGTAGAAATAGAATGATACAAGCGCATAAAGGTAAAACTGAAAACTTAGAACTTAAAAGTAGACCCCCGCCCCTCGCCAGGTCCTTTTGACTTTTAAGTTTTCACTTTTCACTTCCAACATGATACCAGCGGTCGTGAGCGACGCCTATGCGGCGGCCCGCCATCGAGCGGCTTTCATCGACCGCTCCGGCCGCGGCCGCATGGTCGTCTCCGGCAAGGATCGGGCGAGCTACCTGCAGGGACTGCTGACCAACGACATCGCCGCGCTCAAGGCCGGCGAGGGATGCTACGCCGCGTACCTCACGCCACAAGGACGGATGCTCGCCGACCTTCTGGTGTACGAGCTTGGCGACGTGATCCTGCTGACCCTGAATGGAGACGTCAAGGACACGGTGCTGGCCAGGCTCGACCAGTTCATCTTTGCCGAGGACGTCCAACTCGGCGACGTGACCGGCTCGTTCGCCCAGGTGGCGGTTGTCGGTCCCCGCTCGGCGGCAGCTGTAGCGAGCGCGATCGACGGCGTCTCCCCCGACGTCTTGTCCGCGCTCGGCGAGCACGGGAATCTCCGTGCGCTCTTCGGCGGGCAGCCGGCGATTGTCGCGCGCGTCACCGACACGGGCGAGCCCGGCTTCGATGTCTTTCTCGATCGATCGCAGGTCGAGGCGTTCACGTCGAGGCTTGGCGGCGCCGGCGTCGCGGCGCTCGACTTTGTGACGGCGGACGCCATCCGTATCGAAGCGGGCGTCCCCTTGTTTCATCGCGACATGGACGAGGACACGATCCCGCTCGAGGCGGGGATCGAATCGCGCGCGATCAGCCTGACGAAGGGGTGTTACGTCGGGCAGGAGGTCATTATCCGCGTGCTGCACCGCGGACACGGTCGCGTGGCGCGCAAGCTTGTGGGTCTGACCCTCGACGGCGATCAGGCACCACCAAGCGGCGCGGTCGTCCGGTCTGGCGACCGGGAGATTGGCCACGTGACGAGCAGCACCCTCTCGCCAGCGCTCGGCCGGCCCATCGCGCTTGCGTACGTCCATCGGGACTTCGTGGAGCCCGGCACCGCAGTTGTCGTTGATGGCGCGTCGGCTCTGGTGACGAAGCTGCCGTTTGTCTAGCTCTCTGCGCGCTCCGTGGTGAGCAGCCGGATCAACTCGGCATCGGCTGGAGGAAAGGGCAGGGCGGCGAGTTCTTCGCGAGGCACCCAACGCATCTCCTGACCCAGCCGTGAAGTGGGGTTGCCGTCGATTTCGCCGCGGAGAAAGTGCAGCTCGACGCGACACTCCGGGTAGCTGTAGGTCGTCGCGAACACTTCGTTGGCAACGGCGATCCCGATACCAAGCTCCTCATGGATCTCGCGGACGAGGCAGGCCGCGTGGGTCTCGCCGGCCTCGCACTTGCCGCCTGGAAACTCCCAGTAGCCTTCGAGGTGGGCGCCCCGCACGCGTCTGGTCACAAGAAAGCGCCCGTTCCGCTCGATGACAGCCGCCGCGACCACGATGGTTGGGACGATCATTGCATCGATGCGAGATGCCGGCAGCTCTTCGACATCGGGCAGACGGGACATTTCGGGTTGCGCGCGACGCACACCGTGGCGCCCAAATCCATCAGCGCCTGATTGAAGTCGAACACGTGGCGCGAAGGCAAGAGCGTCTCGGACAGACGCCACAGATGCCGCTTCATGGCGTGACGCGTCGCGTCGCCCCGACCGATGAAGACGCGGAACAGCACGCGCGCGACGTTGGTGTCGAGGATCGCCGCGCGCTCGCGAAACGCGAAGCTGCGGATGGCGCCGGCCGTGTACGCGCCGATGCCTTTGAAGGACAGCAGCGTCTCTTGGTCGGACGGCAGCCGGCCGCCGTACCGCGCGACCGCCTCCCGCGCGATCGTCTGGAGGCGGCGCGGCCGGATGTTGTACCCGAGCGGATACCACGTGTCGGCGACTTCGTGCTCGGGCGCCACGGCCAGCGCCTCGAACGAGGGGTACTTGGCCAGCCATTCCCCGTACTTCGGCAGCACCCGGTCGACCTGGGTCTGCTGCAGCATGATCTCGGAGACAAGAATATGGTACGGGTCGTCGGTCCGGCGCCATGGCAGATCGCGTCCGTGACGGCCGTACCACGCGAGCAGCCGCGCGCGGAACCGTCGTCTCTCGAGAGGGGCCGGCAAGGCGAGCGCGGGGTCGCGCCGCTTCGTTCTTGGCGTGCGCACCGGTGGCCCTTTGGGTTTTCTCGGTTTCCGCTTGAGGGTCATCTCGTATACTTCAGGCTGCACGAACGTGAAAATCTACACGCGCACCGGCGATACCGGCGACACGTCGCTCTTCGATGGCACGCGCGTCAGGAAGGACGACGCGCGGGTCGATGCGTATGGCGAAATCGACGAGCTCAACGCGTGGGTCGGCTTCGCACGGGCGTTAACGGTCGATGGCGCGTCCACGCCGCTCCCGCGGCTTGACGACGCGCTCGCGCAGATTCAGCGCGATCTGTTCGCGCTCGGCGCCGATCTCGCCGATCCGGCCGACAAGATCGCGCGCCGCGTCGCCAAGGCGATGCTCGGCGACGCCGACGTCGAGCGGCTCGAGCAGCTCATCGATCGACTCGAGACCGATCTGCCGCCCCTCCGCCGGTTCATTCTGGCGGGCGGCACGCCCGCCGGCGCCGCGCTGCACGTGGCGCGGACCGTCTGCCGCAGGGCCGAGCGACGGATGGTATCACTCGCGCCGCCGGTCGAGGCCGTGCTGCTGCGATACGTCAACCGGCTGTCCGACCTGCTCTTCGTGATGGCGCGCACCGTCAACCATCGCGCCGGCGCTCATGAGGCTGAGTGGTAGGCTCCGGGCGAGCCTGCGGGTCCAGGGCGATCGCCGACCTCACGTCCGGCCGATCAGACCGAGCCCGCCGAGGCTGCCGCTCTCGAAGAGGTGGGCCACGGTGAAGAAAAACCGCTCGAGCCGGCCGTACGTCGCTTGTCCATGCACACGGACGTGACGGTCGCGGGCGTCGCGCCAGGCGCGGGCGCGGGCGACCGCAAACGCCTGCCAATCGCTCGTCATGTCGGTCGCGGCGACATCGACGAAGCCGGCATCCCGTAAATCGCGCACGTACTCGTCGGCGCTCGTCAGGGTCACGCCGAAGATGGTCCGCGTCACGTCCGGCAGGTCGGATGCGGTAAACGGCGCGCGCTCGGACAAGTCCTCGATGTAAATGCGCCCGCCGGGTCGTAGCGTCCGTGCCAGGCGCGCGAGCACGCGCGGCCGTTCGGGCATGTGGTGAATGGCCAGCCAACTGACGACGGCATCGAAGGCCGTCTCGGGGAGCGGATAGGTCAGGGCGTCTCCGCGCAGGTGCGTGACGCGGTCGCCGAGCCCGCAGCGGGCCGTGAGCCGGGCAGAAATCGCGTGCAGACGGTCTTGCAGCTCGAGCGCTGTCACCCGACACCCCACCGTGTGGGCGAGGTAGCGCGCCGGGCCGCCGACGCCCGAGCCGATCTCGAGCACGCGGCTCACCGTGTCGAGCCCCAGCAGCCGGATCGCGCGTTCTACGGCGTCGGTGCCCTGGTAGTGGATCTGGTCGAAGGGAAACAGCTCCGCGGGCTCGAGCGGGCCGTCCTCGTCGCGACCGAGCTCACGAATCTCGTTGTCGATCCGCTCGATGTCGACATAGAGCGGCATTGCTTCGATGGACATACAGAAATCCCCCGCTTGCGCGTCAAAATTCCGCCACAAGAGTGTCGTCGCCATCGGGGCTATCGTCAATCCAACGAAATGGTGCTCCCACCAAATACATGGATCAGCTTGTGCCAGTCGCAGGCAGCAGTCAGCAGTCGGCCGCCGGAATCCCGACACTACAGTCGCAAACAGATGTGAAAAATCGCGCTGGATCGCAGAAAAGCCTGGACGCGCGGCGCTCGAACACTATATCTTGTCGCAATCTTGTCGCAACTTGAAACAGCCGGGATAAGTAAGAACCAGCGACCATTCGTGGAGGGTCAGATGAACCGCATCGCCAGGAGTCTCGTGGTTGGCGTCGTCCTGTTACTTGCGTCGAGCGGCCCGCTGTGGGCACAAGCGGGTTCGACCGCCCAAATCAGCGGCATCGTCAGGGACTCAAGTGGTGGCGTCCTGCCCGGTGCTGACGTCACTGCCACCCAAACTGCAACGGGCATAGTGCGCAGCGCCGTGACCAATGAGGCCGGCGTCTACACGCTGCCGAACCTGCCGACCGGTCCGTACCGCCTCGAAGTGTCGCTCTCGGGCTTCCAGGCGTACGCTCGGACGGGTTTAGAGCTGCAGGTCAATGACAATCCGGTCATCAACGTGACGCTTCCCTTGGGCGAGATCACCGAGACGATCACCGTCGAGGCGCGCACGCCGATTGTCGAGACCCGCACGCCGGGCGTCAGCGAGGTGATCGAGAGCCAGCGGATTGTCGATCTGCCGCTCAACGGTCGCAACCCGACCGATCTCATCGCGATCATCCCCACGGCGGTCCAGCAGGGCTCCTCGTCGAGCCGGAGCTTTCAGGGCACGATGGGCGGCCAAGCTTTCTCGGTGGGCGGCGGGCAGGGCTCCTCGGTGGCCTACGTGCTCGACGGCGCGATGCACAACAATCCGTACGACAACCTGAACCTGCCGTTCCCGTTCCCCGACGCCCTGCAGGAATTCCGCGCGTCGACGAGCACGCTGACCGCCCAGAACGGCATGCACTCGGGAGCCGCGGTGAACGCCAACACGAAGGCGGGCACCAACCGGTGGCACGGGAACCTTTTCGAGTTCTTCCGCAACCACGCCTTCAACGCCACCAATCCGTTTGCGGCCAGAAACCCGGACGGCACGCGCAAGGACGATGGCCTGAACCGGAACCAGTACGGCGGCACCTTCGGCGGACCCATCCAGACCGACAGGATGTTTTTCTTCGTCGGCTACCAGGGCACCAACACCCGCCAGACCTCGTCCGACAATCTCGCCTTCGTCCCCACGGCGCAAATGCTGGCCGGCGACTTCACCGCGTTTGCCTCGGCGGCCTGCAACTCCGGCACCGCGATCGCGCTGAGGCCGCCCTTCGTCGGCAACGTGACGAATCCTGCCAATTTCAACCCGATCGCGCTTGCGATCGCGAGCCGCCTGCCGACGTCCACCGATCCGTGCGGCGCGATCCGCTACGAACGGCCTGTGAAGCAGGACGAGACGCAGTGGGTCGGCCGGGTGGATTATCAGTGGAGCGACCGGCAATTGCTCTTCGCCCGCTACATCGCCACCACTCAGAAGGCCGAGCCGCCCTTCACCACGTCGGGCAACCTCCTGACGACGACCCAAGGCGGCCGCGACAATCTTGGGCAATCGCTGACCTTCGGCAGCAACTTGATCGTGAGCAGCCAGACGGTCAACTCGTTCCGGGTTGCGGCCAACCGGACCGCCATCCACCGGACGCATAAAGGATTTTTTTCGGCGCCGAGCCTCGGGGTCAACACCTTCAGCTACCTCCCCGACTACATGCTGATGAGCGTGCAGGGCGGCTTCAACATCGGCGGCGGAACGGAAAACCAGTCCGTCTTCGACACCAATGCCTTCCAGGTGACCGACGATCTCACGGTCGTTCGCGGCACGCATGAGATCGCGTTCGGCGGGAGCATCGGGTTCTGGACGTCGTACTCGTCGGCGCACGTGCGCTCGCCGGGCGTCTTCAGCTTCGCCCGCGCTGCGACCTTGGGCACCAACTCGGGCATGGGGGACTTTCTGACCGGACAGCTGAACAGCTTCACCCAGACGGCGCCGAACTTTTTGGATATGAGCCAGCGCTACGTCGGGCTCTACGCGCAGGACACGTGGAGAGCGTCGCCCAAGGTCACCCTCACGTACGGCGTGCGGTGGGAACCGTTCCTGCCGCAGACGCTACGCAACGACGCCATCTACAACTTCGACGTCAACAAATTTCTCACCAACCAAATCAGCACCGTATTCGTGAACGCGCCGGCCGGGTTCACGTATCCGGGCGACCCCGGGTTCCAGGGCAAGACGGGCATGAGCCGCAAGTGGACGACCTTCGCGCCGCGCGTCGGCCTCGCCTGGGATCCGAGGGGCGACGGCCGCACCTCGATTCGCTCCTCCTACGGGATGGCCTACGACTTTGTGAACGGCCAGTTCCACATCAACACCGCGATCGCGCCGCCGTGGGGCTCGCAGACCGTGATCAATAGGCCACCCGGCGGGCTCAACGACCCGTACGCCGGCCAGCCGGGGGGGAATCCCTTTCCCAAGACGTTCGATCAGAACGCGCAATTCGTGCGGGCCGGCTCGTTTCTCGTCATAGACCCGGATCTGACGCCTCCGCGCATGCACTCGTGGAACGTCGTCTTTCAGCAGCAGATCGGCGCGGACTGGGGCGCCTCGGGCACCTACCTTGGCAGCTACAGTGAACATCTGTGGAACCCGAACGCGATCAATCCGGCCGTCTTTGGTGGACAGTGCTCGACCAATGGCGCGGCGCCCGTCAACTGTGAGTCGACCACCGGGAATACGAACAATCGCCGTACGCTTACGGTGCAGAACCCGGCGCAAGGCCAGTTCATCGGCGGCATGGACATATTCACCGACGTCGCCACGCAGACCTATCACGCGATGGTGTTGTCGCTCCAGCGGCGCGCCGGCCGAGGCATCAGCGCCAGCACCAACTACACGTTGTCGAGTTGCGAGGGGCTGCCGACCCAGGTGGGCGGCACGCCCAATGTGGCCAGCGGCTACACCAACCCGGCCGATCCGGACCTCGATTACGGCAATTGCAACTCTCTTCGCCGGCACAGTTTCAACCTGTCGGCGAGCGCGCAGACGGCACAGTTCTCGAGGCCGGCGCTTCGGATGGCGCTGTCCGACTGGCGCCTGTCGGGCATCCTTCGCTCCGCGAGCGGCAGCCGTTTCAGCGTCACCTCGGGCCTCGATCGGGCGTTCAACGGCCAAAACGGCCAGCGGGCCTCCTCGGTCGCCGGACAGGATCCATACGGGGACCGCTCGTCGACCTCCAATTACCTCAATCCGGCGGCGTTCGCGCAGCCGGCCTCCGGGACGTTCGGCGATACGAAGCGCAACGCCTACGAGGGGCCCGGCAGGACCACTGTCGACCTGTCGCTCGTCCGGCTCTTCTCGGTTTTCGGCACGCGGCGCATGGAGGTCCGCGCCGAGGCGTTCAACGTGATGAACACGTTCGTCAGGAATAATCCCGGGAGTAACCTCAACCAAACCGCCACGTTCGGCCGAATCACGGGGGCGGGCGATCCCCGGATCATGCAGTTTGCGGTGAAGTTCGAATTCTGAGGATCGAACGATTCGTGCGAGCGGTATACTGGGGCGCCACCAAACGGAGAGGTCACATGCGCAACATCGATCGGCTCGCACGAATCGCCCTGTTGTCACTGCTGGCAACCGCGCTCGCCAGCACGCCGGCGTTCGCCCAGATCGACTTTTCCGGCGAGTGGGCCCCCCGCTTTCACGAAGATCAACTCGAACGCGTCCCGGGTCCGGAACTCGGCGACTACCTCGGCATCCCGATCAACGCCGCGACCAGGCTGCGCGCCGACTCGTGGCAGGCTTCGCTGCAGACGCTCCCCGAGTGGCAGTGCCGCCCGCACCAGGCGGACTACATCTGGCGCGGCCCGTCACAGCTCTCGATTAGGAAAGAAGAGAACCCGCTCACGCGCGAGACGACCGCCTTTCACGCCGAGTGGTTGCGCTCGATCGACAACCCCATCTACATGGACGGACGTCCGCACCCCGATCCGGACGCGCTGCACTCGTGGGGCGGCTTCGCCACCGGCAAGTGGGAAGGCGACATGCTGACGATTACGGTGACGCACCTCAAGGAGGGCTACCTCCGGCGCAACGGCCTGCCGCGCAGCTCGCTCGCCACCGTCACCGAGCACTGGATTCGCCACGGCGATGTCCTGACGGTCGCCGTCATCATGAACGATCCGGTGTACTTGACCGAGCCGTTCATTCGCACGACCGACTACGAACTGAACCTGCGCCAGAACGTGCCGCCCTATCCGTGCGAGATGGTGACGGAAGTCGATCGGCCGAGGGGTCTGATTCCACACTACCTGCCCGGCACCAACGCCGATCTCAAGGAGTTCGCCGACCGTTGGGGCGTTCCGTTCGAGGCCACGCGCGGCGGTGCGGAAACGATGTATCCCGACTATCGGAAGAAGCTGAAGCAGTTGCTGGGTCCGTTGCCGGCGGCCAAGCCGCCGGCGGCCCAGACCGGAGCCGGCCAATGAGAGCCATCTGGCCAGTCGCGTTGGGCGCCACCGTGCTTGCCGCGGCGTCGTTGCCGCGTGCGGCGCAGGCGCCCGTACAGACGGCGGCTCAGACGCTTCCGTCCGCGCAGGCCCGGATGGTGGGAGCGATCAAGATTCTCAACATACGGAACAGTGTGTACCTGCTGCAGGGCGCGGGCGGCAACATCACCGTCCTGGCGTTTCCCGAAGGCGTGACGATCATCGATAGCGGGGCCTCGGCGATGGCCGACCAGGTGCTCGCCGCGATCAGGACGATTTCGACCCAGCCGATCAGGTACATCATCAACACCAGCGTCGATCCGGATCACGCCGGCGGCAACGAGAAACTGGCGGGCGTCGGCCGGCAGATTACGGGGGGCAACTTCACCGCGCCCGATCAGGCCGAGGTCATCGCCCACGAGCAGGTGCTCAACCGGATGCTCGCGCCCTCGGTGCAGCCCCCGACACCGTCGCTCGCCGTGCCGGCGACCACCTACTACACGCCGACGCTGAAGCTGAGCACGCTCTATCACGGCGACGCCGTGCAACTGGTTCACGTGCGCGCGGCCCATACCGATGGCGACACGATGGTGTGGCTCCGGCATAACGACATCATCGCGACGGGCGACATCTTCCAGACGACGAACTATCCGGTCATCGACCTCGAGCGGGGCGGAGGCATCAACGGCGTCATCGAAGGACTCAATCAGGTGATCGACATCGCGTTTCCCGAGTTCCGCCTGGAAAACGGCACGCTCATCGTCCCCGGCCACGGGCGGCTGTGCGACATCGCCGACGTGGTCTACTATCGCGACATGGTGACCATCATTCGCGATCGCGTGGACGACATGGTCAAGAAGGGCGCCTCGCTCGATCAGGTCAAGGCCGCCAAGCTCACGAGGGATTACGATCCGTACTACACGCAGAACGCCGCGACGTACTCCCCCGAGATGTTCATCGAGTCGGTTTACAAGAGCCTGGCGCCCAAGCCGGCGCCGGCCAGACCGGCCGCACCCGCCCGAGGGGCGGCGCCGGCACCAAGGCGGTAGGGTAGAGATGTCACGTCACATCAATTTACTGGCGCCGGGGCCCCCCAGCTTCCTTCTCTTTGCGGCCGCGGCCATCGTGGCCGTCAGCATCACGGTGCCGGCCGCCGCGCAGCGCGGCGGCGGCCAGGCTGGCCCGCCTCCCACGGCGCGCGCGGCCGCGCCGGTCGACCTCACCGGCCGGTGGGTCTCGGTGGTGACGGAAGACTGGCGGTACCGCATGATGACGCCGGCGAGGGGCGATCATCCGGGCATCCCGCTCACCGCCGACGGCAACCGCATCGCCAACGCCTGGGACCCCGCCAAAGACGAAGCCGCCGGAGAGCAGTGCCGGGCGTACGGCGCGGCCGGTGTCATGCGTGCGCCGGGGCGTCTGCGCATCACATGGGAAAACGACAGCACGCTCAAAGTCGAGACTGAAGCCGGCACCCAGACGCGCCTCTTCCGTTTTGCCAGCCCTGCCGCGCAGATGCTGCTGGCGGGCGGAGCGGCCGACATCCCCTGCATCCCCGCCGAGGCGATGACGCCGTCGTGGCAGGGCGCGTCGGTTGCGGTTTGGGAGGGCGGGGGCCGCGGCGGGCGCGGCGCCGCAGGCGCCTCTCCCGCAAACCTCAACGCCGGAAACCTGAAGACGGTCACGACCCGCATGCGTCCCGGCTATCTGCTGAAGAACGGCGTGCCGTACAGCGCCAGCGCCGTGCTGACCGAGTACTTCCACCGCACGTTTGAGCCCAATGGCGACTCGTGGCTCATTCACATCGCCGTCGTTGAAGATCCCGTCTATCTCGCCGGCCGCTTCTTCAGGAGCACGCACTTCAAGCGATTGCCCGACGCCAACACGGCTTGGGAGCCCGAGCCATGTTCCGCACGGTAGACGTCGGGCGGCGATCAGATGGCGGATTGGGTAGAGACGTCCGCTCGCCGGTCGGAAGAACCGGGAAGGAGAAGGGCATGACAACTGCAGATCGCGGGTTCCTCAGAACGGCCGGTGGGACGATTGTCGTGTTGGCCAGCGTGATGACGCTGGCGGCGCAGGCACCGGTGCCGCTCAGAGGGCAGCGCGGGCAGGAACCCGGGCGAGGGCAACAAGGCCAGGCCCCGGCGCCGGTGCTCCCTTCCAGTCCCGTGACGGCTCCCGTCGCGACCATCTCGCCGGAAGTCCGCGGCCCGGGTGCGATGTTTCCGGCCCTGATGTCGCTTCCGGAGAGAGACGACCTCGCCCACTACAAGTACGAGGCCCGTGAGTATTTCGTCAGCGGCACCGCGAACGGACAACCGTACAAGACGCGAATCGTCGTGCGTAAACCGTCGAACGCCGGCCGATTCAGCGGCATCGTGCTGGCCGAATCGATGCACCCGAGCGGCAACGCCTGGATGTTTCACTTCACCCATACCTACACGATGGCCTCCGGTCACATCGGCCTGGAGATCCTCACGAGCACCCCCGCGCAGTTTGTCGAGTTCAACGAAGAACGCTACAAGGATCTGAGCACCCAACAGGGACAGGCCGGCGAGATCATCGCGCAGGTCGGCCAGTTGATTCGCTCGAATCAGCCGGGTAATCCGCTCTCGGGTCTCCCGCTCAGGAAGATGATCCTGGCGGGTACGTCGGCGTCCGCGGCGGTCGTCGTCAACTACCTGCCGGCCCACATGGTGTACCGGCGGCCGGACCTGGGGCCCATCTACGACGGCTTCCTCCCCACGAGCAACGGCAACGCGAGCATTCGCCAGGTCGACGTGCCGCTCATTCAGGTGCCGACGACGACCGAGGCGATGCGGGGCAACCTGCCGACGCGCCCCGACGGCGATGCTCCGGGCGACCAGTTCCGGGCGTACGAGTTTGCCGGCATGGCGCACCTCGACACGCGCAACGTCGAGGCGTTCCGGCCCAATCCCTGCAAGAACCCGATCAGCCTCTTCCCGCTCGACGCCTATATGGCCGTTGCGCTCCATCACCTGGTGCAGTGGGTGGACAAAGGCACGGTGCCGCCGCGAGCCGACCGCATGGTGCTCGATCGCGACACCGCCAACGACGGATCGTTGATTGCCCTCGACGAGTTCGGGAATCCCACGGGCGGGATCCGCAACCCGTACGTCGACGTTCCCGTGGCGAAGTACGGCGTCCCGAATGAAGGGGCCGTGCCGCCGACGCCCAATACCGTGCCCTGGGTGGCGCTGCGCGGCGAAGCCGGCATCAATCAACTGTGCGGGCTGACGGGGTATCAGATGAGGTTTGCCGGCGAGCAGTTGAAGAAACTCTACAAGAACAAGAAGGACTACGTGGCCAAGGTGCGGCAGCGCCTCGACGAGCTGACGCGTCAGGGCTGGTCTTTGCCCGTCTACAAGGATCGGATCCTCGCCGATGCCGCGCAGATCGATTTCTAAGTTCGAAGTTCTCTTGTCTCCTCGCTTTCCTGTCGCAAATCCACGCTCGTGAGTTCTTTGCACACCGAGACGGCCGCGCCAGCCCTGACGCCCATCCAATGGGTGATCTGCATCATCGCAGCGATTGGCTTCCTGTTCGACTCCTACGAACTGCTGATGCTGCCGCTGCTCGTCCGGCCGGCGCTGGCCGACCTGCTGGGCGTGGCGCCCAACAGCCTCGAGGTCAACCGATGGGTAGGCTATCTACAGTTCGTCCCTGCGATCCCGGCTGGCATCTTCGGGTTGCTCGGCGGCTATCTGACGGATCTTCTCGGCCGCCGGCGCGTGTTGGTGTGGAGCATCCTGTTGTACGCCGGTTCAGCGGTGGCGGCGGGCTTCTCGACGTCGGTCGGGTGGCTGCTCTTCTGGCGGTGCTGCACGTTTGTCGGCATCTGCGTGGAGTTTGTCGCGGCGGTCGCGTGGCTGTCGGAGATCTTCACCCAGCCCAAGCAGCGCGAGCGCATCCTGGGCTACACGCAGGCGTTCGGCTCGATTGGCGGCATCTCGGCCGCCGCGGGCTATTACCTGGTCGTGACGTATGGCGACGCGCTGCCGGCGATTCGAGGCGGGCACGAGGCGTGGCGCTACATGCTGATCTCGGGAGTCATTCCCGCTTTGCCGCTCATCGTCATCCGGCCGTTCCTGCCCGAATCGACGATGTGGCAGGAGAAGAAGCTGGCCGGCACGCTCAAGCGGCCGAGCTTTGCCGCCCTGTTCGCGCCAGCGTACCGCCGCACCACCCTGGTGACGACGGTGATGATGGCGCTTGCCTTCGCGATCGGCTTCGGGACGATTCAGCAGATGCCGCGCATCGTCCCGGGCCTGGCGGAGGTCCAGGTGCTGTCGCGCACCGCGCAAGAGCAGACGGTGAGCGGTGTGGGGACGTTCCAGGAGCTGGGCGGCCTCACCGGCCGATTGCTGCTCGCCTATCTGGCGGCGATCGTCGTCGGTCGGCGCCACCTGCTGTGGCTGTTCCAGATTCCCGGCCTGGTCGTGGTGCCCGTCGTGTTCCTGCTGACGCCGACCTTCGGGCTCGCGATGGCGCAGTGGGGCGTCTTCCTCGCCGGGCTGACGACGATTGGCCAGTTCAGCTTCTGGGGGAACTACCTGCCGCGGGTCTACCCGACGTACTTGCGCGGCACCGGCGAGAGCTTTGCGACCAATGTGGGCGGCCGGATGATCGGCACGACGGCGGCGCTGGTGACGACGTCGCTCGTGGCGTATATGCCGCCGGGCCCGGTCCCGGTGCGGCTTGCCTACGCCGCGGCTTTGGTGGGGACCACGGCGTGCGTGCTCGGCTTTCTCGTCAGCTTCTGGCTGCCGGAGCCCAAGCATGCGGAGCTCCCGGATTAGGCCCATATATCTACGTATAATTGGCGCCGCCGTTCGGCATTGAGAGAGCGAAATCTCGAATGAAGCGCAGTACCGACCGCATTCTGACCACCCACACGGGCAGCCTGATTCGTCCGCCCCGGCTGCTGGATTTCGCGCGCGCCCGGCAGGCTGGCCAGCCAATCGACCAGGAAGCGTTCGAACGCACGCTCAAGGACGAGGTCGCCGACGTCGTCACGCGGCAGGTCCGGGCCGGCATCGACGTCCCCAACGACGGCGAGTTCGGCAAGTCGACGAGCTGGTCGCTCTATGCGCTGAAGCGGCTCAGCGGCTTCGAGCTGCGCGAGGTCACCGGCGTCAACCCATTCGCGCGCGGCGCGGATCGGGTGCGCTTTCGAGAGTTCTACGACGACCTCGAAGGGCGTGGCGAGGGCACGGACTGGTCCAACGTCACCACGAAGAATGCCGTCTGCGTGGCGGCGATTCGGTACAACGGTTTGTTCGAGCTCAAGCGCGACATCGACAATCTCAAGGCGGCCACAACCGCGGCCGGCGTCAACGAGGCGTTCCTCCCCGTCGCTGCCCCGTCGAGCGCGATCCCGGACCGCACGAACGAGTACTACAAGAGTGACGACGATCTGGTGGTCGCACTCGCCGAGGCGCTGAGGACCGAGTATCGAGCGATCGTCGAGGCGGGATTCCTGCTGCAGGTGGACGATGCCCGTGCCGCGGTGACGTACGACCGGATGGTGCCGCCGGCGACCTTCGAGGACTACTATCGATGGCTGGCGCGCCACGTCGAGATCCTCAATCATGCGCTCGAAGGCCTTCCACAGGACCGCATTCGCTACCACGTCTGCTGGGGCAGCTGGCCCGGACCGCACACGACCGACGTGCCGCTCCGAAAGATTGTCGACCTGATCCTGAAGGTCAACGCCGGCGCGTACCTCATCGAGGCCGCCAATCCCCGGCACGAGCACGAATGGAAGGTGTGGCAGGAGGTCAGGCTGCCGCCGGGCAAGATCCTCGTGCCCGGGGTCGTGAGCCACGGGACGAACGTCGTCGAGCACCCTGACCTGGTCGCCGAGCGGCTCCTGCGGTTCGCCTCGGCGGTCGGGCGGGAGAATCTCATTGCCGGCACCGATTGCGGGTTCGCCCAGGAGGAGCTGAATCGGCGGGTCCATCCGTCGGTCATGTGGGCCAAACTGGAGGCGATGGCGGAAGGCGCGCGGATGGCGAGCCGGCAGCTCTGGGGACGCGCGGCCGCCGCCGTGTAGGCCGCCTTAGCTGCCCGGCTGCCCAAGGAGAGTCACAGGTGGCGTACATCTTCCACGACGATGAATTGCCGAAACTGGTCTCGGTCGTACCGGGCCGCGAGCGCACCTTCTTCGTCAACAAGGAACTGGCCAACATCGACGACATGTTGGCCGGCATCATGCGCTACGAGAAGGGAGCGTCCTCGCCGTTCCACCTGCACGAGAACTGCGAGCACTTCTACTTCATCATCGAAGGGCGGGGCACGGTGGAAACGCCGGAAGGCGTCCGCGACGTGTACCCGGGCATGATGGTCTTCATCCCGGCCGAAGCGAAGCACCGCCTGCGCGCGACCGAGTCGCCGCTGTTCTACTTCGAGTTCCAGGCGCCGAACCGCTTCAAGACGACGATCCTTGACGGCACGCCGGACGACCTCAAGTGGAACCGCGTCGACGGCCGCGTATGGATCCAGACGTGATGCCCCAGACGCTCTTCATCGACACGAACACGCTGCCCAGGGAGAAGTCGGCGCAGGGCGAGTTCACCCACGTGCTGAACGAGCAGCTGGCGGGCGCCAAGAACGTGGTCGGCACGCTTCGCTGGCTGAAGTCTGGTGAGTTGTTCAGAGCGGAGGCCGCCAACAAGCACCAGCTGCTCTACTTGATGGAAGGCAAGGGCAGCATCGACCTGGAGAACAAGAAGCACGAAGTGGAGAAGGGCATGGGCATCTACCTGGGCCCCTCCGAGAGTGCGCTCGTTCAGGCCGGCCCAGGCGCGAGCCTGAAGCTGTTCCACCTGGTGGTGCCGCAAGTCCCGAAGTAGCGTGGCTTTCATTGGCACGCAGCGTCCACTCCCCGGGGCAGCAGCCGCTGCCAGCCGGCACGGCCGCTGCGTGCCCGTGGAAGGGTACGCGCCCCGGGACCATCGAGGGGAATCGCGGCCACGGGCCGTTGGACCTCGCGTGCGCGCGCGTCAGACGGGAAACGCCGCCGCAGGCCCTCGCTCGCGCGCCGCCGCGGATTCGCCGAAGGCGAGGGACCTGGGCCCGATGCCGAACCGATTGGGGCTGTCGTGCAGATTACCCCAGGCGGCGTGCGCGTCGTGAGCGCACCGGCCGAAGGCGGCGTTTCCCACGCGAGCCGTCCCCGGCCCGTGGCTGCGATCCCCTCGATGGCCAGGAGGCCGCAGCCGTCGGCGCGCGTCACTCAAGTGAAAAATGCTGTAGCTAGCGAGCGTAGCAGGGCGTCGGATCCCAGCCCGAGGCGTCGGTCTGTTTCTTGAAGGTGTAGGTTCGCACGAACGGCTGCGCGAGGTACTCCGAGTCGTCGACCATGGCCGTCAGCGACAGGTACGGCTCGCCCTCGCCGCCGACGAGCACGTTGAAGTACTCCGTCAGCACCGCGTTTGCGCCGTAGGGCACGCCGTTCTTCCTGAGGTATCCCGGCAGCATGTTCGTGGTGACGGCGCGCAGCGTTCCGGCGCCGGCTCGAGCCGGTGCGGGCGCACCGCGGCGGCCTGCGCCGAGCACCTGCCAGTCGGCCGTCGCATAGCCCTGCCATGACGCTTCGCCGCGCGCGGCGGGCGTTGGCGGCGGGCCAAAGTGCAGCACGCGTGTTTGAGTGCCCGCGTCGGCCTCAATCTTCAGCGTGTTGTCATCCTGCCACGTGACGTGCAGGCGTCCGGGGCGTTGCATCACGCCGATGGCCCCGTAGGCGCGGCACGCCTGGCCCTGGGCTTCGTCTCGTGCCGGGTCCCACTGGTTGGCGGCGTCGCGGGCGCGCTGGTTGATCGGCAGATACGCGATATCGCCTCTCTGGGGGCTGACGCGAAAGCGCCACTCGTCGACGATGAGCGAGACCCAGTAGCCGGTCATGTCGAACGGCGCGCGGGCGCGCGCGGTAGCCGGCGCCTGCGGGGCGCCGCGCTGTCCCTGCTGGGCCGAGGTCGGCGCCAGCAGTGTGACGAGGACGGCCGCCACGATCGTGAGGAATCGGACCATTCGCACTACTCAACCTTCGAGGAGGCGATCTTCGGGTTCGTGAGGCCCTTGTAGATCGCCTCCACGAACATATCCGGCGTCCACGACGCGTCGGTGCCGAAGCGCGGATCCCAATCCTCGCTGGGTCTCGACGCCTTGATCTCGCCAATCGTCTTGCCTTTCTTGATCGACGCGTCGATTCGGTCGCGGACGATCGTCGTCATGTCGCGATAGTAGGTGAGATCGGCGACGTCGGCGAGGCGGCCGTGGCCCGGAATGATGAGGGTGCCGCCTTCGGAACGAAACTCCGCGACGGCCATGTCGAGCATGCGATTGAGCGCGGCCAGCACGCCGTTGATGCTGCCGCCTCGCGCGAGATCCATCGCCGGATAGCGCGTCATGTCGAAGATGTCGCCGGTGGCGATGACGTCGGCGCCGCGGAAATGCACCAGACTATCGCCGTCGGTGACCGCCGAGGGCACGTGAATGAGCTCGACGCCCTCGCCGTTGAAAAACGCGCTGAGCTTCATGAGCCTGCCGAAGTAGGTGTCGGTCGGGAGCGCCCGGACCGGCGCGCCGGCCCGCCCCATGCGGCTGAGGACGTTCTCGTGCGCGAGCACGGCGGCACCCTGAGCGACGTCGCCGAGCTGGCCGGTGACGTTGCCACCGGTGAACGTCCGGCCCGCCTCGGCCAGTCGAACGTTGCCGCCGACGTGATCCGGGAGCGCGCTGGTGTTCGCGATGTAGCGGATCGGCTTGGGAGGCGCGAACCGGTTGTACGGCTCGAGGTTGGTCGGCAGTCGCGTTTCGGCGCCCGATCGCGGCGGGGAAGGCGAGGCGATCTGCAGTTGTCTCTGCAGTTGCTGGATCGCCGCGACCACGCGATCGGCATGCTCGGCGAGGCCCGTGTCGACCAGAAACACGCCGTCCGGTCCGGCCGACACGGTGATGTTGCTGCCGGCGCCCGCGACGAGATAAATGTGGCCGCGGACCGGAATCACCTCCAGGCTTTCGGCACGATCCTGCTGCGCCACGAGCGTCGCGCGCACCGAGCCGGCCACCACCAGCAGAGCCGCACCAAGCACCAGCGTCCACGTTCGCATCGCGTTCTCCCTATCTTGTCGCGGAGGCATTCTTCTCTCTGATGATCTTTCTCGCCAGCTCCGGATACATCGTCGCCGCGCCGCCCTGGACCGCCTCCAACGGCAACTCGAAGCGCTTCGCGAAGTCTTCGAGGAACGGGTTCGCTCCGGGCAGATAGTGCGGCACGACACCGGAGGGCCGGTCCACTTCCTCGACGACGGTGCACGGATAGGCCGGGATCTGTTGATTGAGCGCGAGGCGGTACTCGGAGCTCCGGATCATCGGCTCGCTGAGATACACCGGATCGTAGGCGATGGTGACCCAGGTGAGATAGTCGCCGCGCCGGATCCAGTACTGCGTCAGCGTCGCACGGTCGCTCGACGGGACGCCGTTGCGCCGATAGTAGTCCTCTTTGAGGTGCGTGGTCGTGATCTTCAGGATGTCGCCGATGTACTCGGCGGTCGAAAAGCCGCCCCACGTGCGGGGCGCGAGGGCCGGCGGCCGCGGGCGGCCGTCCATGTAGTAAGGATTGTCGACGGAGCGCAGCCACTCGGCGTGCCACGCGACGATCTGGCGCGAGCTCGGATCGACCTCCTTCGAGATGCGCACCTGCGAGGGGCCGCGCGAGATGTACATCGCCCCGTGCGGCCGGCACTGCCACTGCGGCAGCGTGTACAACGAGGCGTTCCAGCTCTGCGCCCGCAGCGCGCCCGCGCGGCTCACCGGAATGCCGATGAACTCGCCGGTCAGCGGGTTGCCGGTGTTGTCTTCGTCCTGGACGGGCGTCCATTCGCCCGAGAAGTCCATCTGGGCCAGCGCCGGGGTGGCGGCGAGCACCGCGCCCAGCACCAGCACGGCAACGACACGTGGTCGCTTTGGGACCGACATCGCGTTTTCCTCTCTCCCCGGTGAAATGGCCGCGAGAACGCCCTACAATAGCGCAAAACTCGGCTCGCGAAAAGGCCTGCGCGGGATTGCCGCGCCGGGTGATTTCAGGGGATTATGATGCGCGAGGGCGCCCCCTTCTGACCGAGGGGCGTCGCGCGGCTGCACGCCGGCTCGGAACGCTATAGAGGAGAAACCGATGGGTACACGGGCGTTTGTGATCGTGGCAGCTGCACTGCTGGCGGTGCTACACGCGCAGGTGGGCGGGCCGGCAGGCGATGCCGGCAACTGGCCGACGTACAACAGCGATCTCGCCGGCACACGTTACTCCCCTCTGACACAGATCAACACGGGCAACGTCGCAAGGCTGGCGCCCGCCTGGTCCTATCCGCTCGGCCGTACGGCGACGACGCTCAGCCTGACGGGTGGCTCGGAGTTTACGCCGCTCGTGCTCGACGGCGTCCTCTACCTCACTGCGACCGGCAAGGTCGTCGCGCTTGACGCCGACTCGGGTCGTGAGATGTGGAGCTATGCGACGGCGGAAGTCACCCCGTCGCGGCGCGGGCTGGCGTACTGGCCCGGCGACGGCGGGCGGCCGCCGCGGATCTTTCTGACTGCCGGCCGAATCCTGATCGGACTGACGGCTGCGACCGGCGAGCCGGTCGCCGAGTTTGGCGCCGCCGGCCGCATCGACATGTCCGTTCCGTACGAGTCGGCGCCCACCGTCTACAACGATCTGCTGATTGTCGGCACCAACGGCGCGCCGGGCGGCATTCGCGCGTTCGATGCGCGCACCGGCGCCCGCGTCTGGCAGTTCCAGTCCGTGCCCCAGCCCGGCCAGCCGGGCAGCGAGACCTGGGGCGGGGAGAGCTGGAGGAATCGCGGAGGCGTGTACAGTTGGGCGTTCTCGCAGACGATCGATCGCGCGCGCGGGATCCTCTACGTCGTGTTCGAGGCCCCGGGGCCGAGCGACTACTGGGGCGCCGATCGGCCCGGCGACAATCTGTTTGCCAGCTCGGTCGTGGCGCTCGACGCCGCCACGGGCACGCGCAAGTGGCACTTTCAGGCCGTGCACCACGACCTGTGGGACTACGATCTGCCCTCGCCGCCGACGCTCGTTGACGTGACGATCGACGGGGCCACGGTGCCGATCCTCGCCTTTGCGGCCAAGACCGGCTACATGTACATCCTCAATCGCGTCACCGGAAGACCGGTGTTCGGGATCGACGAACGGCCCGTGCCCACAAGCAACGTGCCGGGCGAGCAGAGCGCCCCGACGCAGCCAATCCCGGTGAAGCCGCCGCCGATCGCGCGCGTGTCCTTCAAGCCCGAAGATATCGTGACGGCCGCCGACACGACCGAAGAGCACGCGAGGTTCTGCCGCGCTCTGTACGACCGGAGCGGAGGCCTCGCCAACGAGGGACCGTTCACGCCCTATCCGTATCGGGAGGCCAGCGGCCCGCCGCGCTCGATTGTCCTCTTCCCAGGCTCGATCGGCGGCGCCAACTGGGGCGGCGTCGCCGCCGACCCGACCCTGGGCTATGTGTTCGTCAACACGAACGACGAGGGCAGCATCGGGTGGGTCGAACGGAGTCCGGAAGGCAGCCGTGTGCCGTACCGGCGCAACAGTGTTGTCGGCCCGACGTCGCGTTTTCAGTGGGCGGAGGGCGATCTGCGCACGGGCAACATCATGGGAGGCGAGCGCGGCTGGCCGTGCCAGCGACCGCCGTGGGGCAATCTTGTGGCCGTCGACGCGCGGACCGGTGACGTTGCCTGGAAGGTCCCGCTCGGCGTGACCGACGAGCTCGCGGACGGCAAGAAGAACACCGGCCGCCTGAACATGGGCGGTCCCATCGTGACGGCTGGGGGACTGGTGTTCATCGGCGCCGCGAACGATCGGCGATTCCGCGCGTTCGATTCGAGGACCGGCCGGGAGCTGTGGGCGGCGCGGCTGGCGATGAGCGCGCACGCGGTGCCGATTGCGTATCAGGGCAGAAGCGGCCGGCAGTACGTCGCGATTGTCGCCGCGGGCGCCAGCGCGCTCGACGAGCCGGCACCGCTCGGCGCCGACGCGCTTGTCGTCTTCGCACTGCCCTGAGCGGGCCCGCGAGCCCGTCAGAATATGTGGCCAAAGTCCAGCGGCGACTCGACGAGTTGACGAGGCAGGGTAGTCGCTACGGGTCTACAATGATCAATCGTCGCCGATGCAGCGAAGGTCAGATTCTGAGCGCTGAGCGCGTCTTCTGAGGACTGGAGGAATCATATGGTGTCCGACCACTATCCCTACGATTCGGATCACGAACAGGCCGACGCCGGCAACACGTCGTTTTCGCGCCGCGATCTGCTGAGGCACGGCACCGCGGCCCTCATAGGCGGCGGCGCGGCCGTGCTCGGCGGCGCTCCCGCGTTCGCTCAGGCGGGCGCCCAGGCCGCCGCCCCGGCGAAGGGCGTCTTCGCCGACTGGCGTCCGGAAACGGCGGGCAGGAAGTTCCGCGCGCTCGTGCGCTATCGCACCAGCCTCGACGTGCAGACGCTGACGCTCAACGCGATCCACCCGCGACAGGTGGTGACCCGCGTGGAAGCGGCGCAGGCCTGCTACACGATGCTCAACGCCCTCAACCCCTCGATACCCGTGATGAACGCCGCCATCTTCGGGCATGGCGCGATCGGGATCGTCGAAGAGGTGGGCCCGCTCGTGAAGCGCGTCCAGAAGGGCGACCGCGTGCTCATCGTCGTCACCGGACAGTGCGGCGAGTGCTTCCAGTGCCTGCGCGGCAAGGCCGCGAACTGCCAGGCGGGCTTCAACCGGCCGGCCCTGCCCGCTGCGACGATGGCCGACGGCACGCCCGTGATCGGGAACCTCGGCGGATTCGCAGAACTGATCGTCTCCTGGGAAGAGATGACCATCCCGATCTTCTCGAAGCATCCGGCCGTGGAGCTGGCGAATCTGAGCTGCGTCTCCATGACCGGCCTCGGGATGACGATGGTGCGCGCGCCTATCGACGCTGGATCGAACGTCGTCATCTTCGGCGCGGGGCCGATTGGATTGTCTGCCGTTCAGGGTGCGCGCATCCAGGGCGCGTCGCAGATCATCGCGGTCGAGCCGATCAGGTATCGCCGCGATCTGGCGTTGAAGGTTGGTGCCCACGCCGCGCTGGATCCGAACGCGTTCCCCGACAGCGCGGCGCTCATCACCAGGCTGAGGGAGATGACGGCACCGCAGACCGATCGACCGTTTGCCGGCGGCAGGAACCCTGCCGCAGGGGGCCCCGATTTCGTCATCGAGGCGGTCGGAGGCGAGCGTTTTGTGCCGAGAGCCGAGCGCTACGCGCGCGAGCCGAACGGCATCGAGGTGCTGCAGTCGGTGTACACCTTGTGTCCGGGTGGCGGAACGATGAGAACGTGCGGCGTGGGGCACCCGATGGGTACGACGGTGACCTTCGGAGCGGGCGGCTGGTCCAACAGCAGCAAGAACCACGTGCCGGGGAATCTGGCGGGCGTCCAGATGAAGCGCGACCTCCCGCGGTGGACCCGCTTCTTCGAGACCGGGCAGTTCGACGGCAAATCGCTCGTCGGCGTGGCCGTGCCGCTCGACCGGTGGCGCGAGGCGCTCGAAGCTTCGGCCTACCGCTCGGCAATTACCGGCATCGTCACGTTCTCGTAAGGCACCAGACCGGCAGGGGCGACGCGTCGGTCGCCCCTGTTCCAGTCAACCAGCTTCCTCCAGCAATCAACGCGGAAGATGGCGTCTACAGCGTTTTTCACAACGTCGTAGTACGTAGTGTCCGGCTTTAGCCGGACCGGCGCGCGGTCCGCCTGAAGGTGGACACTACAGCGTTGTGAGAAGCGCATTAGATCCTCTTCCGGAAGTCAGGCGCAAGCATTGAGCTGTTTGCGGCCATCGCCCAGCTCGCGGAGGGAACGCGTCAGTACAGGCCGCGATAGCTTTTTGGCATGATGCTGCGATGTCACGGCGTATGATGCAGCTTCTAAGGGAGGGTTCGAATGCGCCGATCATTGACGATGATTGCTGTGCTGGTACTGTGCGCGCCGGCGATCGTATCGCTCCAGACCCAGCCCCCCGCAACGGGTCGGCCCAACGTCGTGCTGATCATGAGCGACGACATGGGCTACGGCGACCTGAGCAGCTTCGGGGCCACCGACATCAGGACGCCGAACATCGACAGCATCGGAAGAGACGGCATCAGGCTGACCGACTTTTACGCCACCGGCGTGCTGTGCAGCCCGACGCGCGCGGCGCTCATCAGCGGCCGCTACCCGCACCGCTACGCGATCGAGAACGCGCTGGGCGCCGAGGGGACCTTCGGGCTGAAGGTGACGGGCGCCTCCATGCCGCAGATCCTGAAGAACAACGGCTACGCGACGGCCCTCGTCGGAAAGTGGCACCTGGGCGGAACCGTGAGCGGAGAGGCGCCGGTGGGCGGCCCGCGGCGGCGCTCTGCTCGATGAACT
>Ga0156278_1032_pt2 | contig 51706 bp, 38 predicted proteins | sample RifCSPlowO2_12_FD_107927 | JGI IMG/M metagenome (GOLD analysis project Ga0156278, IMG submission 107927) | Acidobacteria bacterium RIFCSPLOWO2_12_FULL_65_11
GGGGCAGAGGCTCGAAGCCGAGCGAGGCGTAGAAACGCTCGCCGATCCTCACCATGTCGGTCGCGCTCGTCTTGCGCCGCTTGAGGATGTCGGTGAGCGAATACCCGGCGTCGGCGCGGGCCGGGGCGACGAGCGGGTAGATGTTGGACCAGTCCTGCGCCCAGATGTTGCCCAGCAGATAGGCCGGCATCGGTCCGCCGGCGGGCACCGCGTCGCCGTACTTCTCGCGCAGCTTCATGCGAACGTAGGCGTGAAGCTTCTGATGGAGCGGCCGAAGCTGATCCCACAGCCGATCGAGCTCCTTGGTGAATGCCTCGGGCGGCATGTCGTACTTCATCCGCCACATGGCCCCGGTGTCGGCGAACCCGAGCTCTTTCGCACCCTTATTCGACAGCTCGACGAACCGCGCGTAGTCTTTGCGCATCGGCGGCGAGATCGTGTGCCACCCTTCCCAGACCTGGCGCAGCCGCTTGTCGTCGCGCGAGGTCGCCATGATCTCGGTAATCTGATCGATGTTGAGGCAGACGTCCGGCTTCGCCGGGTCGGCGCACCACTTGCCCTTGCCGTACGTCCCGTTCATCCTGGCGGCGATCGTCGTCAACTCCTCGGCTTCCTTGGGGTCGGAGGGCGTCGCCATCACGAGCGACGTCTTCAGCACGTTGAGCTGCCGGCGATCTTCGGCGGGGAGGTCCAGCCGGTCGAATTGCGTCGCCTCTTTGGCGAAGCGGGCGATCGCATCGATGAGCTGCTGGTTGATGCGGGCGTTGAGGGCCTCGGTGTCCGCCGTGATGAAGTTCTGTTGAACCCAGCCGGCCTGGTTCCCCTGGATGCCGAGCCTCAGAATCGTCTGATTCGCGTTGTCGAGAAACACCTTGGCGTCGGCGGCGGTCGGCGGCGGCGGCGCGGCGGGGGCGCAGCCGGCCGTGGCGAGGGTGAGGAGGATGGCGGCGAGGGTCGGTGAGTATCGAGCCATAACGGACCTCATCTTAATTCCACCTACCGTGATCCGATCACCTCGGCCACCAGATCGGTCGCGCCGTAGACCTTTGTCAGTGCTTCGACGATCGCGGCGCTGTGGACCGCAATCGCGCGGCTGCCCTCGGCTTCATCTATATAGAGGTAGCGGTTGGGCAGCTTCTGCTGGTTGCTGTCGAAGTTGAGGCCCACCAGTTCTCCGTTGCGGTTGACGATCGGGCTGCCCGAGTTGCCGCCGATGGTGTCCACGGTATAAACGAAATTGAGCGCCGTGGACAGGTTCAGCGTGTTTCGGGCGTCCCGCCACCGCGCGGGCAGCCGATACGGCGGCTTTTCACCAAAGCTTTCCGCGCGATCGTAGAGCCCATAGAACGTCGTCTTCCACGGCACGAGCGTGGTGTCTTCCTCGTAGCCCAGCACGCGGCCCAACCCGAGCCGCAGCGTGAAGGTGGCATCGGGATACACCGTGTTGCCGTAGACGGCGAATCGCGCGGCGGCGATCTGCTGTCCGGCGCTCGCCTCGACGCTCCGGAGGCGTTCGTCCTGCCAGGCGCGCAGTTCGCGAAGGACAGGATCGACGCGACGGGCGAGCGCGACGAGCGGATCGGTGGACTGGCGAATGGCGTTCGGGCCGCCCTCGAGGAGCATCCGGCGCGCCGCCGGGTCGGCCAGCTTCGTGCCGACGATTGCGGCCCGCGCGACGTCGGCAGCCGAGCGGTTCTCGAGTGCGACCTTCACGAACGGATCGCCGGCCCCGAGCGTGCGGCGTGCCTCTTCCAGCCAGCCAGCGAGCACGGCTTGCTCGAGGTCGGGATACACCGGCGTGCCGTAGACGGCGAATCGCGCGGCGGCGATCTGCTGTCCGGCGCTCGCCTCGACGCTCCGGAGGCGTTCGTCCTGCCAGGCGCGCAGTTCGCGAAGGACAGGATCGACGCGACGGGCGAGCGCGACGAGCGGATCGGTGGACTGGCGAATGGCGTTCGGGCCGCCCTCGAGGAGCATCCGGCGCGCCGCCGGGTCGGCCAGCTTCGTGCCGACGATTGCGGCCCGCGCGACGTCGGCAGCCGAGCGGTTCTCGAGTGCGACCTTCACGAACGGATCGCCGGCCCCGAGCGTGCGGCGTGCCTCTTCCAGCCAGCCAGCGAGCACGGCTTGCTCGAGGTCGGGATACACCGGCGCGCTCGACAGCAGCGTCGAGCGCATCGTCTCGAGTCGCGAGTCGCGGAACTCTTCGAGCCGCACGCCGTTCGGCTTGTCAATCTCGTCCGCGTACCGCACGAGCGTGGTCGCATAGCCGCCGAGCCGCGACACTCCCAGCGTCGAGAACGCCAGGCGCGGCGCCCGCTGCGCCAGCTCACCGTACACCGCGTCGAGGCGCCCCCAGGCCTCGCCGTACGTCCGCTGCCACGCGGCGTTCCGGGCGACGGCCGATCGAAACATCCGCTCCTCCTCTTCCTTCTGGCCAAGGACGCGCGGATTCTCGAGGCCCTGCTGCTGGCCTACGAGCCGCTTCAACGAGTTCTCGAGCGAACGGATCGTTGCGCCCGCTCGACGTGCCGCTTCCGGGCCAGCCTTCGAATACGAGGCGAGGGTGTCCCGGCGCGATTCCCAGACTGTCCGCTGCAACGGATTCCCGATGTCACGCTGATACCGGATCTGAGTCAGCGTCTGTAGGCGATCGGTCGATCCGGGATTGCCGGACAGGATGACCAACTCGCCGTCAGACGGACCAGCGGTAGACCAGCGGAGGTAGTGTTCGGTTCGCGCCGGCTGCCCGTTCTCATAGAGACGCAGAAACGCGAAGTCGACGTCGTGCCGCGGGTAGGTGAAGTTGTCGTAGTCGCCGCCGAAGTACGCGATTTGTTCTTCGGGCGCAAAGACGAGGCGCACATCCGTGTACCGTTTGTACCTGTACAACCAGTACTCGCCGCCGTTGTACAACGCGACCACGTCGGAGCGGAGGCCGGTGGCGTCGAGCGACTCTTTCTCGACGGCCGCCATCACGCTGCGCCGCGCCGCGGCGACATCCGCATCGCTCGCGCCGGCCCGTGCAGCGGCCTGCACGCGAGCCGTGACGTTGTCGTACGACACGAGGACGAGGGCCTCGATGTCGGCCAGCCGCGGTTCGGCGCTGCGTGCCCGCGCGTAGAAGCCGTCGCGCACCAGGTCGCGCTCGGCGGTCGACAACTTCTGAAGCTGGCCAGCCGCGATGTGCTGATTGGTCAGCACGAGGCCGTCCCGGGAGACGATTGACGCGCTGCCGCCACCGGCCCCTTCAACCAGTTTGACGGATGACAGCCGCAGGTGATCGAGCCAGGCATTGGTGGGCTCGAATCCGTAGCGTGCCTTCCAGAAGGCGCGCGGGGGATTGTCGAACGTCCACATGCCCTCGTCTGCGCGCGAGCTGTGGACCGACAACACCGCCAGCGCGACTATTAGCACCCCCGTCCAACGACGCGCACGACCTGACATGGCTATCCGCCCTCCGCGGTCATCATACGCCGGTATCCCGTCCGAATCATGAACGTTGAAGGAGCCTTACGCCTAGATTAGACAACCGGAATCGATGCATCATGTCTGTGACGTTCTGTTCTAGATACGCCGAGCGCTACGGCGCGAAGGCGTGGGCGAGCGGGGGTGGGGCCCCGCGAGGAATAAGAAAAGGAGCGCGCGATGTTACGTGTTCATATCGGTTGTGCGGCCGCGGGCCTGCTGCTGACGGTGGCGGTCGCGTCGGCTCAGACGCGAGACGTGATCCCGGCGACGGGCGGCAATATCACCATCATCCCTGTCTACCACGGCAGCCTGCAGGTCGTGCACGCCAATCACGTGATCGACGTCGACCCGGCCGCGCCGGCGAATTTCACCGGCCTCCAGGCGCCCGCCATCATCCTCGTCACCGATATTCATGACGATCACCTCGACGCGGGGCTCGTCGGACGGCTGCGCACGCCGATGACCGCGATCGTCGCGCCGTCGGCCGCCGCCGGCCAGTTGCAGGGCTCGACCGTCATGGCCAACGGCGAGACCAGGTCGGTCATGGGGCTCACCATCGAGGCTGTACCCATGTACAACCTCGTGCGCGGGCCATCGGCCGGCCAGTTGTTTCACACCAAAGGCCGCGGCAACGGCTACATCGTCACAGTCGGCGGCAAGCGCCTGTATTTTGCCGGCGACACGGAGTGCGTCCCCGAGATGAAGGCGCTCACGAACATCGACGTCGCGTTCATCCCGATGATCCTGCCGTACACGATGCCGCCCTCCGAGGCCGCCGAGTGTGTCAAGGCGTTCAAGCCGAAGATCGTGTACCCGTATCACTACATGGGCGCGGACATGAGCGAATTCACGACCGCGCTTCAGGGCACGGGCATCGAGGTGCGGTTGCGCGAGTGGTACACGACGACGGCGAAGTGATCGTGCGAACGTCAGCCTGAAGGCGGACGCTATATCTTCCGTCGTAGCGTCGGGCTTTAGCCGGACGTTACGGTTTGATGAGGGGCTGCGGCTGGTTCACGAGGAACTCGTCCAAGTCGCGGGCGGCCGCGGCCGCTCGCGGGCTGCTCGTCGCCTGATAGCAGTCGAGGCGGAGCCGCAGAAAGCTTTCCGTCCACGGCACATCCGGCCCGAGCGCGCTGACGGCCGCTCCACACAGCCCTCGAAAATCCACTTGTCGCGTCAGCTCTGCCAGGGCGACCAGGCGCCTGTCCTCGATTGCGTGCACGGCGAAGGGCTGGCCGAGCGCGTCGAACATCCGGCGCGCGAGCGTCCGATCGCGGCTCACCAGAATCTGTGCGATCTGGACGGCTCGCTCCATGTATCGCTGCATCGACCATGGGTCGGTACGGAATCTCACGAGCGCCGCTTCGACGGCGGCAGCGGCCTCGGGCAGCCTGAGCTGCTGGAGGCGGAGCGTCGCCAGTAGCGCGTCGGTCTCGCCGGGCCGGTAGGCGCGCAACCGATTGATGAAGGGCAGCGCGAGGTCCGAGGCGGTGGCGGCCGCGATGTCGGCCAGCATCGCCATCTCGGTGGGATCGCGCGCCGGGTCTTGCTGCTGCTCCCAGTAGGCGCGCGCTCGTTCCAGATCGTTGTTGCGGTAGTACTCCACCACTGCAGCCTGGCGCGCCTGCTCGTTGTCCGGTCCCTGGTACCGAACATCGGCGAACGAGCCCTGAGACGCGTTGTAGCTCGTCCAGGCGGTGTCGACTTCGGGCCACCGTATGCCGTTGTCCTCGGTCAGGGTGGGACGTCCGGCGCCCGTGGCGCGGGCCGCATTCCTGACCTCGGCGACCATGGCCGAGGTGATGCCGACCGTGCGGGCCAGTCCAAACTCAACGATGTTCCGATCGTCGGTGTTGATCTGGACCCCAGGCATGGCGGCGACCGCACGCGCCAGCGATTCATTCGCCAGGTAGTGTGCGAGCAGCCCGTGGATGTCCGTCGTGCGCCACGCCTGGTTGAGCGCCGACTTGAACGGCTCTTCGGCGATGCGCTTCGCCAGGTCGGCCGCGCGGTACGTGCGTGGTCGCTTGGAGGCCACGAGGATGAGATCGCCGGGGCTGGTGTACCACGTCTCGATGTGGGGAAACACCGTGCCGAGCGTCGCGTACACCGTGCGAAGCGTTTCCGCGTCGATTTCGTACCCCTGGACCCACTGGACAAACACGCCGGTGTCGGTCAGTCGATCGTTGGCCGCGCGGTAGTACTCAAGGGTGAACAGGCTCGCCACGCCGGCGCGGTACGGGTTGGACGGCTCCGACGCGATGATGTCGTAGCGGTCGCGTGAGGTCAGCAGCGTCTCGCGGGCGTCGCCGATGGTGATCTGCACCTTCTCGTTGCCGAGGACGTTTTGATTGACCGGCGCACACGCGCGCGCCACTTCGAGAATCAGCGGTTCCAGCTCGACGACATCGACGCGGTCGATGGTCGGCACGACGCCCAGCCACCCAGCGGTGCTGCCCGTGCCCAGGCCGATGACGAGCGCCCGTCGCGCCTCCGGACTCGCGAGGGCACCGATGAGACCGCTCATCACCTGCGTGCCAGCGTCGCTGCGCGCGCTGCCGTCGGTCTTGCCGTTGACGACAAACGCGTAGCCGGCGTCGTTCTGGGCCAGCGCCACGCCGCTCTCGGTGCCGTCGCCTTCCCACACGATGGAATGCCGCTCGGCCATGCCCCACTCGCGGAAGCGATTCGGCGTCGCGAGTACCCGGGCCGGGCCTGCTCGCCGTGCCCCGATGCCGCTGTGCCGCCAGGTCGCCGTCGGGCCGGTCGCCAGGAGGAATGCGATTGTTGCGCCGGCCACCGCCAGTTCGCCGACAAGCCGGAACATTGGACGCCGTCCCCCGACGTCCTTGTCGATCACGACGGCTGCGGATCCGAGGAGGACCAGCAGCGCGGGCACCAGCTGCCAGGCGCCGGTCGCAGACAGCCAGGGCAGCAACCCGAAACCGCCGGCAAGTGAGCCGACAATGGCGCCACACGTGTTGGCCGCGTAGGCCAGCCCGATCTGCCTGCCCACGTCGTCTCTCGCGCGACCGAAGAGCGCGATGAGGAGCGGGAATTGATAGCCGGCCACGATCGCCGGTGGCAGCACGACGACGAGGGTGACGACCGACCAGCCCGCGATCTGCGAAGCAAATCCCGCGCTCGCCAGCGGAAGGAGCGTGACCGCGAGAACGGCGACGCGGTCGCCGAGCGCAAAGGTCGCGGCGATGGCGGTCGCTTCGATGAGACAAGTCCACACGAATCCCGACAGCGACGCCGGCCTGTCGGCGGTGCGGAGGGCGTACAACAATCCGCCGAGCCCGATGCCGGCGAGCGCGACGGCGAGGACCAGCCCGAAAGTGAACACCGAGCCGCCGAGCAGCGGCGCCAGCAGGCGATACCAGACGAGTTCCATCAGGAAGAAGGCGAAGCCGACGGCGCCGGATGCGATCAACAGGAACCAGAGAGGTGCAGAGGTGCCAGGTGTTGAGGTGCTGGGTGCTGGAGTGCTGGGTGTCGGCGTGGCCTTTTTCTTCTTCCCACCGTTGTGCCTGACTGCCGGCGCGATGGGCTCGGTGCCGGCGCCAGGCAGCGGACTGAAGAGGGATCGGTCGACCGCCCATGCCGTGACGGCGATAACGAGGTTGACGCCGGCGGCGAGCCAGAGCGTCGATCGCGTTCCGAAGGTGACAAGCAGCCAGAAGGTAGCGGCGAGGCAGCCAACGACCGCGCCGAGCGTGTTGAGCGCGTAGAGCGCGGCGACGTCCCGGCGGCCAACGTCGGTGTCGCGGGTCGCGGCCCGCGCGGCGGCGGGCAGCGTTCCACCCATCGCGAGCGTTGGCACGCCGAGGACGATAGCACTCAGCACCACGCGCCCGGTCGTGGCCACCAGTGTGCCGAGCTGCGATGATCCGCCGCTCGCGATGTAGAGAAAGCGGACAAGGTCGAGCAGAAACGGCGTCGCGGCGGCCGACAGCGCCACGATCAGCTCGATCTGCGCGTAGAACAGCAGTGGCCGCGGATGCCGGTCGGCCCGCGGACCGAGCAGCAGGCCGCCGGCTCCGAGGCCGCCGATGAAGATGGCGAGCACGGCGGCGCTGGCGGAGGTCGACGAGCCGAAGATGAGCCGGAAGTCGCGTAGCCAGCCGATCTGGTAGACGAGCGCGCAGAAGCCGGAACCGAAGAGGAGCGCCGCGACGAGCCAGGTACGCGGACGCACTACACCAGCCGCTGCTGCTCGATTGGGTGGGTGTGCAGGGCCCGGTACGCGGGCCGTTCGACTCTGAGCGTGTCGATCAGGAGCTGCACGAACTCGGGATCGCGGCCGATGTCGGGGAAGATGGTGGCGAGGCGCATCTGGAGGTATCCAAGGGTCGGGCGGTCGGTCTCGGGTCCCTGCACGCGCTCGACCAGCTCGTCGAGCAGATCGAAGAGCGCTTTTTCCTTCGTTTCCGTCGCGCCGTACTGCTCGATCAGGCGCGCGAGCGGCCTCGTCGTGGACATCAGACGCAGCAGCAGATCTTGGACGGCGCTGAGCTCCTGAACTTCGGTTTCGAGCTTGGCCAACCGGGCGGTCACATCGACTTGGGCCATCGACGCTCCTTCATGGCGTGACATTCCACGGCCGCTCCCACGGCCGAAGAGGTCGCTGACGTTCGATCAGGGGATGCATGGCTCGCTGCAATTGGACGACTGCTGCGACCTTCGCCGGCAGCGGGAGCGCGGTTCGCATGGCGCGCAAGGCTTGCTTGGAGAGATACAAGCGATCGAGCAGCTCGCGATCCGGTCGAGCGGGCGTCGGGTCGGTGCGAATCTCCATGGCGTTTACCAGCTCAGTTTGTATCGATCGAGCAATTCGCGCAAGACCGCCTGATCCGTCACGCTCGACTCCATGAGCGCCGCGGCCCGCTCACGGCGTTTCGCCGTTCGCGCCTCAGGTTCGAGCCAGAGAGCGACAAGGTATTCGGGGCGAATCACGCGCACTTCGATGCCTTCGTACTCCAGCGTCTGTGCCGTCCGAATCGCCTCGTCGCACAGTTCGTTGTGGGACGGAAAAAACTGCACGGGCACGCCGTCAACGATCACGTGCTCGGCGAGGGTCTGATAGCCAGACCGCGCCGCCCATTGGTACAGGGGTGTGAGGTTGACGATTGGACCTTCCTGAGAGGGGAGAACGATGAACACGTCGAGGTCGTAGGTCAGAACTGGTTCCGTCCAGAAGACGACGCCGATGGCGCCGCCAATCGCGTACTCGCGAATGACGTCGGCCTGCTTGAGATCGTTCAACGCGCGAAGGGCGGTGGCGAACGACGCCATTACTTCTGCACGGCCGCGAGCCAGTTGGTCATCGGCCCCCGATTATAAGGCGGATGTCATTGCAGCCGGCCCCGTTCATCGTCCGCAAGCAACGTGACTGACGCGGAGCCCATCATCGACTGGTCGGAACCTTCGGCGAGCAGCCTTCGTTGATTCTCGCTGAATCGCGGAATTCTCCCTGTCTTGGCGCGTCGACATCACGCTTTGTGCCAGCGTCGGCGGCGCCTATAATTCCCCACATGTCTCTAGGGATTGGGACACGCATTGGCCCGTACGAGATCCTCGGGCTCATTGGCGCGGGCGGCATGGGCGAAGTGTATCGAGCACGCGATCCGCGGCTCGGACGCGATGTCGCGATCAAAGTCCTACCCGCCGGCTTCGCGACCGACCCCGAGCGTCTGCAGCGGTTCGAGCAAGAGGCGCGCGCGGCCGCGGCGCTGAACCATCCGAACATCCTTGCGGTCTACGACATCGGCCAACACGCTTCGACAGGCTCAGGGCAGGCTTTCCCATACATCGTCTCGGAGCTGTTGGATGGCGAGACGCTGCGCGAACGCCTGAGGGATGGAGCCTTGCCGCCGCGCAAAGCTGTGGACTACGCGGTGCAGGTCGCGCGTGGGCTGGCTGCAGCGCACGAGAAGGCCATCGTCCATCGCGACCTCAAGCCGGAGAACATCTTCGTCACGCGTGATGAGCGGGTAAAGATTCTCGACTTTGGTCTCGCCAAACTGACGCAGGCGGAGCCTGCGGTCGGCGGTCCAAGTGCGCTGTCGACAAGACTGCCGAACACCTTGCCGGGCACCGTACTCGGCACGCTCGGCTACATGGCGCCCGAGCAAGTGCGCGGGCTGACGACCGACTACCGTGCTGATCTCTTCGCGTTCGGGGCGATTCTCTACGAGATGCTCGCTGGGATGCGGGCCTTCCAGCGCGAGACTGCCGCCGACGTGATGATCGCGATCGTGAAAGAGGAGCCGCCGGACATGTCGGCCGGCGATCGCACCGTCCCGCCGGTACTCGATCGCATCGTGCGGCGGTGTCTGGAGAAGAACGCGGCCGCGCGATTCAAGTCGGCCGACGATCTCGCCTTCGCGCTCGAAGGACTGTCGGCGCACTCGGCACCGAGCGTGTCGCTGCCGGTAGTCGAACGACGAAAGACCGTCGTCGGAGATGCCCGCGTCGCGTGGTCGGCTGCTGCGGTGTGCCTCATCACGGCACTCGCGCTCGGGGCCTTCGCCTTTGTGCGCCGCGCGCCCGCCGCATCACCGCCGCCCGTCACGCGGTTCCAGATGAGCCTGCAGCCAGCCGAGTCATTGCTTGGAGGACAGGGAACCAATGCACTGGGGCGCCCGACGCGCGTGGCGATGGCCTTGTCGCCGGACGGCCGGAGCCTGGTCTTCGGTGCCGTACGCGCCGGCGTCCAGCAATTGTACCTTCGGCAGCTCGATCAGCTGCAGGCAATGCCGCTTGCCGGCAGCGAGGGCGCGAGTAGTCCGTTTTTCTCGCCCGACGGGCAATGGATTGGTTTTTGGGTCGGCGGCGAATTGAAGAGGATGCCGTCCCGTGGTGGCCCGCCCGTGACGATCTGCAAGGTGCGTGCGATCTCCGGCGCGACGTGGGCCGATGGTGACGTCATTTTCTTCGGCAGCATACAAGGACTTGGCGAAGGCGAGATTTTACGAGTCGCTGCTACCGGCGGTCAGCCAGAGCGCATCGCGGCGCCCGACGTTTCAAAGGGCGAGTTCAGCTATCGCCTCCCTCACGCGCTACCGGGTGGAAAAGCGCTGCTGTTTACGGTGACGCGCGGCCCGCTGCAGTGGGACGACGCGCAGATCGTCGTGCGGTCGCTTGAAACCGGTGAGCAGAAGGTCGTGACGGAGGGCGCCGACGCCCGTTATCTGCCGACTGGTCATCTCGTCTTCGTCCGTCTCGGGGCGCTTCTGGCCGCGCCGTTTGATGTGAACCAGCTCGCGCTCACGGGTGGCGCCGTTGGCTTGCTCGAAGGCGTCATGCAGAGCGCGAATGGGCCGAGTACTGGGTTCGATAATGGTGCGGCTCAGATCACTGTGTCGTCATCGGGAACGCTGGCGTACGCGCAGGGCGGCCCTTTTTCGGAGGATCTCCGGTCGCTGGTGTGGGTGGATCGTGAGGGCGCCGCCACGCCCATTGCCGTACCGCTGAAAGGATATTGGGCGCCAAGAATCTCGCCCGACGGGGGCCGGCTCGCTTTTTACACGCGCAGTCCTGATCGACGTGTCTGGATCCACGATTTTCGAAACGGCACGACGACTGCGTTAACCGATCCCGGTAACGTCGCCTTCGCGGTCTGGACGCCGGACGGAGCCCGCGTGGCGTTCTCAGATGCTGCGAGTCGAAGTTTGTTCTCAAGAGCTGCGGATGGCAGCATGGCATCCGTGCGCCTTACGACCGGGCAGTACTCTCAGTACCCGGCTTCGTGGTCGCCCGATGGAAAGACACTCGTATTCGTGGAAACCAACCCCGCCTCTGGCAACGACATCTGGCTACTCGAATTGGGCAGTGGCAAGGGGACACCACGCACCTGGCTCAACTCACGTTTCAGCGAGACGCGTCCCGATTGGTCGCCTGATGGTCGCTGGATCGCGTACGACTCGGACGAATCTGGCCGCAGCGAAGTCTATGTCCAGCCTTTCCCCGGCCCGGGCCCGCGCTATTCGGTGTCGCGTGATGGCGGCCACAGTCCGGCGTGGTCACGTGACGGGCGTGAACTCTTTTACGTCCAAAACGCCGACGACGGACTGGCTGAGATCATGGCTGTGCCCGTGACGACGACTTCCAGTGTCACCACAGGAACTCCGCGAAGGCTCTTTGAGGGACGGTTTCAGTTTACGAGCTTTTCAAGGGGTTACGACGTGGCGGCGGACGGCGGCCGTTTCGTGTTGGTCCAGCCAGAGGAGAGGGCACCTCTCCCAGCCACGGAGATCGTCGTGGTCGAAAACTGGTTCGAAGAGCTGAAGCAGAAGGTACCAGCCACCCGCTGACCCGACCCGACAATATTGAAGGCGGGATCCGCGCGCGGCGATCGGCTATGATTCTGCGCCGTGCACCTGACGCCGCGCGAAGTCGACAAGCTGCTCATCTTTTCGGCCGGCGAGCTCGCCAGGAAGCGCCGGGCTCGCGGGCTGAAGCTCAATCATCCGGAAGCGGTTGCGCTCATCACGTCGGACATCCTCGAACTGATTCGCGACGGCAAGTCGGTGGCCGAGATCATGAGCATCGGTCCAACCATCCTGCCGGCGAGCGCCGTGATGGAAGGCGTGGCCGAGATGATCGGCGAGATTCAGGTCGAAGGCACATTTCCCGACGGGACAAAGCTGGTGACCATCCACCATCCCGTCCGGTAGTCGGTGACCTGGCTGCGAGCGGCAGCCCGGGGTGGGCCCCGCGGTGACGTTCTGTTCCAGATACGCCGAGCGCCACGGCGCGAAGGCGTCATCGAGTGGGGGTGGGGCCCCACGAGCATAGGAATAGTAATGATGATCCCAGGCGAGTATTTCCTTGAAACCGAGCCGATTGAGATTAACGTGGGTCGGCCCACGCGCCGTATCGAGGTGGCCAATCGCGGCGATCGGCCCGTCCAGGTTGGATCGCATTGTCATTTCTTTGAGGTCAATCGCTATCTGGCCTTCGATCGTGCGGCGGCGTACGGGATGCGGCTCAACATCGCGGCAGGGACGGCCGTGCGTTTCGAGCCCGGCGACACGCGCGAGGTCGAGCTCGTCGCGATCGGCGGCACGCGCGAGGTGTTCGGCCTCAACCGGCTGGTCGACGGCCGCCTCGACGACCCGACCGTCCGAGAAGCCGCACAGCGGAAGATCAACGCGTTTACAAGTCGGTGACGTTCTGTTCTAGATACACGCGAGCGCCACGGCGCGAGCGTGTCAGCGCCGGGGGTGGGGCCCCGGCGCAGTAAGAAAAGGTGGGGCCCCACGCGCCATTGAACAATGCAAATCTCCAGACGCATCTACGCTGACCACTACGGCCCAACGACCGGCGATCGGATTCGCTTGGCCGACACCGATCTCGTCATTCGCATCGAGCACGACGCGACGGTCTACGGAGACGAAGCGAAGTTCGGCGGCGGCAAGGTGATTCGCGACGGCATGGGCCAGTCAACCTCCGCCAGCCGCGCCACCGGGTCTCCCGACCTCGTCATCACGAACGTCGTCATCGTGGATGCGACCGGCATCCGCAAAGCCGACGTCGGGATTCGCGACGGCCGCATCAGCGGGATCGGCAAGGCAGGCAATCCAGGCGTCATGGACGGCGTGACGCCAGACCTCGTCATCAGCGCGTCGACCGAAATCATCGCCGGAGAAGGTCACATCCTCACGGCCGGTGCCATCGACTCGCACGTGCATTTCATCTCGCCGAATCAGATCCCTGACGCGTTCCATTCCGGCATCACAACGCTTATTGGCGGCGGCACTGGTCCGGCGACCGGCACCAAGGCCACGACGTGCACGCCGGGCGCCTGGCACATTCGGCGGATGTACGAAGCGGCAGCGGCGTTCCCGCTCAACTTCGGTTTTCTCGGGAAGGGCAATGCGTCCGGCCCCGACGCTTTGCGCGAGCAGATTCGCGGCGGCGCCATCGGCTTGAAGCTCCACGAGGATTGGGGATCGACGCCTGCGGCAATCGATCAGTGTCTGAACGTGGCGGACGAGTTCGACGTACAGGTGGCGATTCACACCGACACCCTCAACGAGACCGGGTGTGTCGAGGACTCGATCCGCGCGATCGGCGGCCGTACGATCCACACGTACCACACGGAAGGCGCGGGCGGCGGCCATGCGCCCGATATCATCCGGCTCTGCGGCGAGCCCAACGTCCTGCCCTCGTCCACCAACCCGACGATGCCGTTTACGAGGAATACGCTGGACGAGCACCTGGACATGTTGATGGTGTGTCACCACCTGTCGCCGAACGTGCCGGAGGACGTGGCGTTTGCCGACTCGCGCATCCGTCCCGAGACGATTGCCGCCGAGGACGTGCTGCACGACATGGGCGCCTTCAGCATGATGTCGTCGGACTCTCAGGCGATGGGGCGCATCGGCGAGGTGATTTGTCGGACGTGGCAGACGGCAGACAAGATGAAAAAGCAGCGAGGGCCGCTCGCCGGCGAGGCGCCGGGAGCAGACAACCTGCGCGTCCGCCGTTACATCGCCAAGTACACGATCAACCCGGCGATCGCGCACGGCATCGCGAGCCATGTGGGATCGGTCGAGGTGGGGAAGCTCGCAGATCTCGTGTTGTGGAAGCCGGCGTTTTTTGGCTGCAAGCCCGAGATCGTCATCAAAGGCGGATTCATTGCCGGCGCGATGATGGGAGACGGCAACGCCTCGATTCCGACGCCGCAGCCCGTGGTGGCGAGGCCGATGTTCGGCGCCTTTGGCGCGGCGCTCACGACGTGCAGCGTCCATTTCGTCAGTCAGGCGGGCATCGACGCCGGCGCGCTGTCGGGCCTCGATCGGCCGTTAGTTGCGGTTCGGGGCTGTCGGTCGCTCGGCAAACGCGACCTGGTGCTCAACGACGCGTTGCCCAGAATCGACGTCGATCCCGAGACCTACGACGTACGGGCCGACGGCGATCGACTGGTCAGCGAACCAGCGGATGTGTTGCCGTTGGCGCAACGATATTTCCTGTTTTGAGTGCCGAGTCCGAAAGGACCCGGCCTACGTACGACGCGAGTAGGGCGGGTCCTTTTGGACCCGCCGGGTGATCTGATGATTCTCATCGAGCGCACGTATCGGGAGACGGAGCTCCCCGAGTCGGCTCGCGCGTACGCGCGGGACACGATCACCCTCGGCTGGGAGGAGCGCCTCCACGCGCACGGGCGGCGCACGTCTGACGCCGGTGTCGAATTCGGCGTGTCGCTGCCTCGAGGAACGGCATTGCACGGTGGAGATTGTCTCGTGCTCGAAGAGGCGAGAGTGATTGTGGGAGTGGTGGAACGGACGGAGGCCGTCTTCGTGATCGAGCCGCGATCGGCACAGCAATGGGCCCTCTATGCCTATCACATCGGCAACCGGCATCAGCCGGTGATGATCACCGACAAGACGATCGTCTGTCCCGAGGCGCCGGGCGTCGAGCAGCTTCTGCATCAGCAGCGCATCCCCTACACGCGATCGATGCTGGCGTTTACGCCGGCGACCGCCGTGGCGGCTCATCATCACTAGCCATCCCATGCGCGCGAGCCGTATGTCGCTTCTGCACCTGTGCGACAGCCTGTTTCCGCTCGGCGGCTTTGCGCACTCGGACGGTCTCGAGTCGGCGACCTCATCAGGCGCGGTGAGCAGCGCGAGTGATCTCGGTCACTGGCTCGACGTCTGCCTCGACGAAGCGATCGGGCGGCTGGATGGTCCGGCCGTGCTCCACGCGTGGACGGCCTTTCACGATCGGGATTGGGAGGCACTGGCGAGGCTGGATCAGGAGGTCGTCGCGCTCCGGCCCTCGTCCTCCGCGCGCCGCGCCAGCCGGGCGATGGGCTCTCGACTGCTCGTCACATGGCAGGCGCTCTATCCGGACCCACGGTTGGCCCACGCGCTGAGGCTGACGCACGAAGGGCGGCTCGGTCCAGCGCTGCCCGTGGCTTTCGCGGGCGCATGCGTCGCGGCCGGCATCGATCGTCGCGACGCCGTCGACGCGTTCGCGTACACCAGGCTGGCGGCGACCATCTCGTCGGCGATGCGGCTGATGCCCATCGGGCAGAGCGAGGCGCACCGCTTGTTAACCGAGACGCTCGCGCGCGTCCCTGCGACCGTGGACGCGATGATTGAGAAGGGGTGGGCGCCCGAGTCGTTCGCGCCGGCGATGGACATCGCGACGATGACGCAGCAGTATCTGCACTCGAGACTGTTTCGATCGTAGACCACCAAGGGCACAAAGGATACGAAGGAACACAGAGGTCATGAAACCACAGGGTCACAGAGGCACGGAGCTAAGACACAAGTCTGTTGCGCTCGATGCGGTGCCGCGAAGCGGCGAATCAGGGATACAAATCGACGGATGAACGAGCGACATCGTGTCTAGATTGTCGTTCATCCGTCGATTTGTATCCCTGAAAGCCGACCTGCGTAGCAGGCCGGCCGCATCGAGCGCCTCCGTGGCCCGGCGACTCTGTGGTTGTTTCATTTTCGTGGTCAGCGTCAGCTTGCTGAAGGGGCGGGGCATCGTGATGAGTTGTGAGAGGAGTGCATGACGCGGAAGCCTTTACGCATTGGCATCGGTGGACCGGTCGGGTCGGGGAAGACCGCGCTCGTCGATTCGCTCTGCAAGAGCATGCGTGAACGGTATCGGCTGGGGGTCGTCACCAACGACATCTTCACGCGCGAGGACATGGAATTCCTGGTGCGGAGCCAGGCGCTCTCCTCCGATCGCATCATTGGTGTTCAAACCGGCGGCTGCCCGCATACGGCCATTCGCGAAGACGCGTCGATGAATTTCGATGCGATCGACGAGCTCACGGGCCGCCATCCCGATCTCGATATCGTCTTTCTCGAGAGCGGGGGCGACAATCTCGCGGCCAGCTTCAGCCCCGAGCTGGTCGATGCTTCCATTTATGTCATCGATGTCTCGGGCGGCGACAAGATCCCGCGCAAGGGTGGACCAGGCGTGACGAGATCCGATTTGCTGGTCATCAACAAGATCGACCTCGCGCCGCACGTCGGCGCCGACCTCGAGGTCATGGCGCGCGATTCAAAGCTGATGCGGGGCAACCGGCCGTTCGTCTTCACGAATCTGAAGAGCCGCGCAGGGCTCGAGGACGTCGTCGCGTGGATCCGGCGAGAGCTCCTGTACGAGAATGCGTGATCGTCGCGTCGCTGCCGTCGTTGGTCGCCACGCGCGTCTCGACCTCGTCGTCGGCTGCCGAGGCGGCCGGACGGTGCTGACCCACGCCTACGCCGAACCGCCATTTCACATCGGCCGCGTGTTTGAGATCGGGGGCGCGGCGTACGTGATCGTGGTGTGCGCAGGCCCCGGCGTGTTCGCCGGCGATTGCCTGCACCAGCGCGTGACGGTCGAAGGCGGCGCCCGTGTGCTGCTCGCGTCGCAGTCCGCGCTGCAGGTCCACCGGACGGACAGTCTTGACGCGGCGCAGGTGCATCACGAGTACCACGTAGAGGAAGGCGGCGAGCTGCACTGCCACTGGGACCCGGTCATCCCGTTCGCCGGCGCGCGTCTGGTCGAGCGGTTCGACCTCCAAGTGGCGCGTGGCGGCCGGCTGTACTGGAGCGACACGCTGATGTCAGGGCGCGCGAGCCGCGGAGAAGCGTGGCAGTGTGCGGCGATCGATCACGAGCTGCGACTGACCATCGACGGTGCCCTGAAATATCTTGAACGGTACCGACTCGCACCCACAGAACGGAAGCTGCGGGAGCCGTGGATGGCAGGCGAGGCTCACTACGTGGGTACGACGCTCGTGCATCACCCGAGGGCGACCTCGGAGACCGCGGCCGAGCTTCAGGGGCGGCTCGAGGAGATCGAGGGTGTCAGGGTGGGGATCGATCTTGTCGATCGGGCCCTGCTCGTGGGGCGCCTGCTGGCCACGACCGGCGTCAGCTGCGCGCGCGCCAGAACCGTCTGTCGCGAGGTCATCCTCGATGCCGTGTTCGGACGCCCGGAGCTTGTCGCGCGTCGATGAGGCCAGCCCCCCTTCGTTTGCACACTGACGCAACGGTTCCCTCGCTGCGTGAGACGAACATAACGGTATATAAATCTCTTCAGACCGACAAGAATGTCCATAGATCGTCGTGGGTGTCGCGCAACTCCACGCCCAGTGGCTGTCCAGCGAAACCGGATTGTGCACGACGCTTGCAGAGCGTATCGACCAGGTGCTCTACGAGTCCCGGCGAGCAGTCGGCACGACGTGGGCGTTTCCTCAGGTTTCCTGAGGCGCGGGCTGGATTTTCGGGCGCAGGGGGCCGGCACGGCGGCGTCTAGGCTCTCTCTGATGCTCGACATAAATGTCTGATATTGATTTACTGATAACATTGTTGTAGGTTGTTATGGTCACCCGATGACTAGTGCCCTTCCCAAACTCCGCCGCGTCGCCCCGGCCGACACGCAAGCCCCGGAAATCCGCCGGCTGTCGTCGCTGCTGGAGGTCAGCCAGGCCCTGTCCGGCACGCTCAATCTGAAGTCGGCGCTGCACCGCGTGCTCGAGATTCTGGCACGCCACCACGGCGCCGTCCGGGGCATCGTCACGCTGCTGCAGGAGGGCGGCGAGCTGCGGGTCGAGGCCTCTGACGGCCTCGAGAAGCCAGGCGCCCCGGTGCGGTATCGACTGGGCGAGGGTGTCACCGGCAAGGTCGTCGAGACTGGCCGTCCGGTCGTCGTGCCGCGTGTCAGCAGCGAGCCGATGCTGCTCAACCGCGCGTCGAAGCGGCCCGAGCTGCCCGAACAGGAGCTGAGCTTCGTCTGCGTCCCGATTGTGCTCAATCGCAAGGCCATCGGCGCGCTGGCGGTCGACTACCGGTTCAAGCCCGACCGCGACTACGACCGGACGGTGAAGTTCCTCGGGGTCGTGACCTCGATGCTGGCGCAGGCCCTCAAGATTCAGCGGCTGATCGAAGAGGACCGCCGCCGGCTCGAGGACGAGAACACGCACCTGCGGCAGGAGCTCCGCGAACGGTACGACTTCTCGAACATCATCGGCACGAGCGGTCCGGTGCGGCAGATGTACGAACAGGTCGCGCAGGTCGCGGGCACCAATACGACCGTGCTAATTCGCGGGGAGTCGGGCACGGGCAAGGAGCTCATTGCGCACGCCATCCACTACAACTCGCTGCGCGCCAAGAAGCCGTTCATCAAAGTGAGCTGCGCGGCGCTCCCCGACAGCCTCATCGAATCGGAGCTGTTTGGGTACGAGAAAGGGGCCTTCACCGGCGCCGATGCCAGAAAGAAAGGACGGTTCGAGCTCGCCGAGGGAGGGACGCTGTTTCTCGACGAGATCGGCGAGGTCAACATGGGCACGCAGGTCAAGCTGCTGCGCGTGCTCCAGGAACGAGAGCTCGAACGGCTCGGAGGGACCGAGACGATCAAGGTCAACGTTCGTCTGCTCGCGGCGACCAACAAGGACCTGGAGAAGGCGCTTGCTGCCGGGACGTTTCGCGAAGACCTGTACTACCGGCTGAACGTCTTCACGATCTTCGTGCCGCCGCTTCGCGACCGCAAGTCCGACCTGTTGCTGCTGGCCGATCATTTCCTCGAGAAGCTGTCGTCGGAGCATCACAAGGTGATCAAGCGAATCTCGACGCCCGCCATCGACATGCTGATGAGCTACCACTGGCCGGGCAACGTTCGCGAACTGGAGAACGTGCTCGAGCGTGCGGTCCTCGTATGCGACGGCCAGGTCATCCACGCACACCATCTGCCGCCGTCGCTCCAGACGGCCGAATCGTCAGGTACGGTGTCGCGCGTGGCACTTGCCGATGCCGTGGCGGCGTACGAGAAGGATCTGATTCAGGACGCGCTCAAGACGACGCGGGGGAACCGCGCGAAGGCGTCGCGGCTGCTCGATACCACCGAGCGCGTGCTCAACTACAAAGTGCGGAAGCTCGGCGTCGACTATCAACGCTTCAGAGTCTAGCCGGCCTCGACTTCGCCCGTGCGGATCTTATAGCTCTGGGTGACGGGGAAGACGAACACGCGGCCGTCGCCGATCTCGCCCGTTCGGGCCGCCTGCATGATCGCCTTCACGACCTCATCGACGACCGCGTCAGCCACGACGATCTCGATTTCCATTTTCGGCAGCAGGCTCACGTTGTACTCCTTGCCGCGGTAGATGGCCGTGTGCCCCTTCTGTTTGCCGTGGCCTCGCACTTCGGTGACCGTCATGCCCGACACGTCGAGCTTGGCGAGCGCCTCCTTCACGTCGTCCACCTTGTTGGGTCGGACGATGGACTTAACGAGCTTCATCGGTGCCCTCCAGCATGCGTTGCAGGTCGGCCGCCAGCGCCTGCTGTGCCGCGTCCGACAGCTTGGCGCCCGCCTGGGTGATGTGGAACACGTCGATCGCTTTTTCGCCCTCGGTCGAGATCAGCACGAGATCGACGTCGCAGCCGTGCCGCGAGATCACCCGGCTGATGCGGTGGAGCAGCCCGATGGCGTTGTCGGCAATGATATCCAGGATGGTGAACCGGCGCGACGACTGATTGTCGCAGTGAATGACCGGCGCGAACCGCGAGACGCGGCGACCGAGGATGCCGCGCTCGAGCGCACGGAGGCGGGTGGCGACGTCTGACCGCCCGGAGACGACGTCGGCGAGGGTCTCGAGCACACGATCCCGACCGTCTGGATTGAGCGCCAGGAACCGCTCCTGGTCGGTGAACTGGAAGATGTCGAGCACGAGCCCGTTGGGATTGGTGAGCGCGTGACCCCGCAGGATGTCCATGCCGAACGACGAGAGCACGCCGCAGATATTGGAGAACAGGAACGGCTTGTCGAGCGTCACCACGGTCAGCTCCCACGCGTCCCCTTTCGGCTCGAGCGTGGCGTGCACCTGGGCGGGCTGGATGGCGCGCGCGAGCTTCACATGGCGATAGATCGCGTCGTGTGAAAACAACTGCAAGTACCGGCGCGGCAGTCCCTCGAGAAACCGGGTAATGTCAGCCGCCGACAGGTCGCGGGGGCGTCCGGCCAGCAGTTCCGAGAGGCCGGACTGGTTGCCTTCGATGAGCTCGTCTCCGTACTGCAGGGTGAGATGGTTGTACGTGTCGACGTACAAGCGCCACAGCAGTTCCTCGCGCCAGGGCGTGAGTGTCTCGGGACTGACGGCCCCGACATCGACGAGCGTCATCAGGCAGAGCATCTTGAGCCGCTCTTCGACGCCCACCAGATCCGCGAACTGCTTGACGACTTCCGGGTCCTCGGTATCCCGCCGAAACGCCACCAGTGACATCTGCAGATGGTGCTGGATGAGAAACTGCACGGTGTCGCGGGCCTCGGCCGGCAGGTGAAGGCGCGCGAACATCTGCTGCGCCATCCGCACGCTTTCGACGCGGTGATCCTCGTCTCTCCACTTGCCGACGTCGTGAAACAACAGCGACAGCACGAGCAGTTCCGGCGCGGCCAGGTCCGCGAGCAGCGAACCGAACCGTTCGCGGTCCGACGTCGAGGGTCCGGTGAGCCGCTCCAGGTTCCGGATCGTCAACAGCGTGTGCTCGTCGACGGTGTACTTGTGGTAGAAGTCGCGGACGACGCGGCACGAGATGGCCTGGAATTCTGGAAACATGCGGCCGAGCAGCCCGCAGTCGTGCATCTCGGTCAGACGCGCGTAGAGACCGGGCCGTGGTTTGAGGAAGTTCAGCACGGCGGCTCGGCTTGCCGGAGAGGGGCAGAACTCCTCAGGCTGGTAGAGGTGCGCGTGCTGCTGGATGAGCGCCGCCGCTTCATCGGCGACCGATGCGCCGGTCTCGATCGCCGCCTGGAACAGGTCGATCCAGGCGTGCGGCTCGTTGGCCGCGCGCCGGATGTCGACGAAACGGACGCCGTCGCGGGACCGCACGAGGTTGACGCCGACGGGCACCGGCGCGGTGCGGCGCATCCATTCGAGCGATCGGCTCACGGCGCGTGCGTGCCGGAAATAGTCGCTCATCAGCCGCTCGACGCGCTGCTGGGGCTGCGCGCCGCCGTACCCCAGCATCTGGGCTGCCTTTTCCTGCAGCTCGTGGCTCAACACGTTCTGATTGCGCTTCGATTCCAGGTGGATGATCGATCGAATCCGAAAGAGAAAGTCCTCGGCTTCGTTGAGCCGCGCAGGCTCGGCGGGACCGATATCGAGCAGGGCCGGATCGGTCAGCCGCGCGATCACCCGAAGGGCCATCAAATCGCGCAGGGCGCCCGGCGCGTCCTTGATGTCGGGCTCGAGTTGGTAGAGCGTGTCGTTGAACTGCGCATGACGCTGGGTGATGAGTTGTTGGAGCGCCCCCAGGGTAAACGCGTGCGTCTCTGGCCGATGGAACAGGGCCGTGAAGCGATCGAAAACCGACGCGTCTCCGACGACGAGCCTGGCGTCGACGAGCGCCAGGAGAAACTCCGGATTGTCGGTCTCGAGGTGCGCGAAGTCGTTCAGTTCGCGGATCTGCTGCCCCAGGACCAACCCAAGATCCCATAGTGGCGTGAGCAACCCGCGGACGAGTCGCTCTTCATCGGCACCGATCGGCCCGTCAAACAGCACCAGCAGGTCGACGTCGGAGTGCAAACACAGGTGGCGTCGTCCGTAGCCTCCCAGGGCGACGATCGCCACGGGGATCGAGCTTGGCGGCGCGGCCGCGAACACCTGCAACAGCAGCGCGTCCAGCCGATCGGAAAAGCGCTCGGCCGCGGCCCTGCCCGCACGGCCGGCCCGCGTCTGGTCGACGAGCTCGCGGCGGGCCGCTTGGAGCAGCGCCAGTGGAGGAGCGGCCGGTCGGCTCTCGGTCGTCTTCATCGGACCGCACCATGATAATCGTTCGAGAATCTCGCAAAGCTCCACTTGAGGGCCGGTGGCGTAATCACGGTCGTGACGATGACCATCACGACAATGGCGGAGAAGACGCTTTGGCTGACGACTCTCTCGCCGGCGACCACGAGGGTCAAGCCGATGTTGGCAAAAATCAACCCCACTTCGCCGCGAGGAATCATCCCGATCCCGACCGACAGCCGATCGAATCCCCCGCCCACCACGCCCAGCGAGCACAGCTGCTTGCCGGCGATCGCCGCAAGCGTCAAAGCCGCTGCCAAGCCCAGCACGCCTGGTTCGGCAAAGACGCGCAGGTCGGTTCGAATGCCCATCAGGACAAAGAAGACCGGCGCCAGGAACGAGACGATGGGTTCCATCAGATGGTCGAGCGTGTGCTCGCCGCGGCCTACGAAATCCCGGTAGTGCAGATCTTCGAGCACCAGGCCGGCCGCAAACGCCCCGACGATGGGCGCCAATCCGACCGCATCCGAAGCCCAAGCCATCGTGAAGCAGAGTGCCAGCCCCAACGCCAGCAGCACGCCGCCGGCCCGGAGCCTCGATGCCAGCGAGAACAGGCGGGGCGAGAGATAGACGCCCAAGACGAGCGAGCCGACAAGAAACAGACTCGCTTTGAGGACGACCCCACCAATTGCAGCAAAGGACAACGCGGCTCCCTGATCGGCTGCCGCGATGACGCCCGTGACCACGGCCAGGATGAGGAGGCCCAGGACATCGTCGATGACGGCGGCGCCCAGGATCACGTGCGCTTCGCCGCTGTGCGACTGCCCGAGGTCTTTGAGGACGCGCGCCGTGATGCCGACGCTTGTCGCCGTCAGCGTGGCGCCGAGAAAGATGTGAGCGTACACGCTCTCGCCGGGCAGAAGCCACGCCCCAACGCCCCAACCAAGCACGAAGGGACCCGCTACGCCGAGCGTCCCGACGAGGAACGATGAGAGGCCCACCTTGAGCATCTGACCGACTGTGGATTCCACGCCGACCTGGAAGAGCAGGAGAATGACGCCCAACTCCGCGAGGAGTTCGATGCCCTCGTCACTCCTAAGGTGTTCCAGGCCGGTGAATCCGACGAGGGTGAGGTTTCCGATGATGACGCCGGCGAGGAGTTCGCCGAGCACCGACGGTTGTCCGAATCGAACGGCGACATGTCCGGCGAGCTTGGCCACGATCAGGATGATCGCGAGCGAGAGGACGAGGGGCGCAATCGGATGCATCCGGTGGCCCGATCATACTCAAAACCACTCGAGCAGGGCGCCTTCAGCGTAGATTAGAACCGCCATCAACACCAGAATCTGAATGATGACGGGGGTCATCTCTTTGATCCACTGCATCGGGGTGTAGCCGGCGTCGAGGTCGCGTTGGATGAAGGCGTACGCGACGACCGACTGGGCGCACCCGATGTGCGTCCAGCAGCCGCCAAGCGCATAGCCCGCGATCTGCGCCATGGCGAAAAACTGCAGGATCTTGATGTCGAGACCCTCCAGTCCGCGCGATGCGAAATCGGCCACGACATTATTGTCGAGAATCGCCGACAGAAACGTGGAGCCGAGGAACTGGATGAAGCCGACGTGGGCGTGGCCCATCGTCTCGATCCCATGGCGGATGAGGCCCTGCATGGCGTCGAAGAAGCCGGCGTTGGTCAGGAGCGTAATCGACAGGAAGAGAGGAAACAGAAAGTAGTACTCGGCGTACTCGATCGCCGCCTCACGCAACGCGAGGCGGCGCATCCTCGGGATACGCCCGATGGCGGGTAGGGCCGCGAAAAAGCCGGCAAACGAGGCCAGAAACAACGGCACGTTGTGGTCGATCCCGTGAACGATGAGCATCGTGATGAACGGCACGAGTGCAAAGGCGCCAACCTTTTGGGCCCGCCGACGCGTACGTGCCATCGAGGCCAGCACGTCGTCGACAGCCAGTTCGGCCTGCAAGGCCGCCTCGTACTGCCCGGCCACGTCGAGCACGTAGTGCCGATCGAGGCCGTCTGCCAGATCCTCGCTGACGAAGTGTCCGAGGAGCTGCCGGCGCGTGGACTCCGGCACGTCTTCCAGGATGAGCGCACTGCCAAGGGCCCCGCCGTTGCGCAGCCGCCCGATCACCCCTTCAGCCCGGCCCATGAGCACAGGCGCGTGGTCCTCGACCAGCTCGACCGCGGTGACCACGTCGCCGTGCCGCGCCGCCTGAAGAAACCTCACGTCGGCCACGTTGGCGTCGAGCACGTCCATGGTGTCGAGATTGACGCGCTGGCCGCCCAGCTTCCCGCGAAGCTGCCAGGCGATGACGAGATAACTGGCGATGGCGGCGGGCGCGCAATACCGGAGAAAGAAGGCGTTGCCGAGGTGCGGGTAGAGGTTGGCCTTCATGATCAGGTTCGGCGGCTCGCCGTACGCCAGCCAGATGCCGCAGATGGTCGTCACCGCCGTGCAGACCATGACCGCGTAACGGACGGCGGCCGGCGGCGCGGCGGCCAGCATCAGGATGATGACGAGCGTGCGGATGGTCAGGCCGATCATCGACACGCCGTCGAGGATGCCGGAGGCGAACGCCACGACCGCCGTCACCGCAATCACGGTCGGAAGGATCGAGCCCTGATTACGCCGCAGCAGGAAGAACGTGATGCCCTCGAGCAGCCGAGTCTGCGCAATGACCGAGACGAAGAAGGTCAGGCCGAGGATGAACAGCATCGTGTCGGCATGAATCAAATCGTCGAGTCCGCGAAACGACAGCAGGTGCTGTCCGATCCAGAACGACCAGCCTCGATCGGCAATCTCGGTGTGCCACTGCGATCCGGGCAACCCGCAGAACGTGGCGACGATGACGAGGAGCATCCCGTAGGTCAGCGCGTTCTTGTGGATTTGGTACCGGAACGACCCGAATGCGAAGAGTCCGAGGATGGTCGCCAAAACCTCCACGGCGAGCAGCCAGACGGAGGTCGGTGCAAAGCGGCCCCACAAGAGGATTGCGCCGGCAACCACGGCGCACGCGGTCAGGAACCGGCCGCCAGGCAACATCACGACTGCCGTGTGAGTGGGGGGTGAGGTGCTGGCGGTGAGGCCGTCCGAATGGTCTTTCACGCTGGAACCGATGTCATAACCCGTGCGTGGGGTCCGCCTTCAGGAGGACCAAATCCCGCAAAGCCGGATCCCGCAGCTCACGACCGGGCCCGACGTCAGGCACTCGATGCGCCTGCGTCGGGCTCGTGAAGTCTCGTTCGCTTGAGTTAGACGACTTTCGCCGCCATGGCGGCGTGGAAGTCCGGATAGGCGACGTTGCCGTGTTCGCCCATGTCGAGCCCCTCGATTTCCTCCTGGGCCGACACTCGCAGGCCCGCGACCGCCTTGATGATCAGCCAGACGACCGCCGTAAGCGCGAGGACGAACGCGCCAACGGCCACGACTCCGATGACCTGCGGCATGAGCTGCGCAGTGCCCCCACCCATGAACAGGCCCGGTTTGACGACGGCGGCAGCCGGACTCACGGTCGGGTCCGCGAAGAGCCCGACCGCCAGCGTTCCAAACACTCCGTTCACTAAATGCACCGACGTGGCGCCCACCGGATCGTCAAGGCGAATCTTGTCAAAGAACATCACCGCGGCGACGACCAGGACGCCCGCGATGAGGCCGATGAGGAACGCGCTCTCAATGCTGACGAAGGCGCACGGTGCGGTAATGGCCACCAGGCCAGCCAACCCGCCGTTGAGAGTCATGCCCAGGTCGGGCTTCCCGGCGATCGCCCACATCGCCAGCAGGGCGCTAATCGAGGCCGTCGCTGCCGCGATATTCGTCGTCACGGCAATGTGGCCGATCGACGCCCAGTCGGCGGCCATCGTGGATCCCGGATTGAACCCGAACCAGCCGAACCACAACACAAAGACGCCCAGCGTCGCGGACGTCATACTGTGACCCGGAATGGCGTTGACTCTGCCGCCCTCATACCGGCCAAGTCGGGGTCCGAGCAGCCACGCACCTGTCAGGGCGGCCCAGCCCCCGACGGAGTGGACGACCGTGGAGCCGGCAAAGTCGAGCATGCCCATCTTGGCCAGCCAGCCACCGCCCCAGATCCAGTGGCCGACGATGGGATAGACCAGACCGACCATCACGAACGAGAACAGAAAGAAGGCGCTGAACTTGATCCGTTCCGCCACGGCGCCCGACACAATGGTGGCCGCCGTGCCGGCGAACACGAGCTGGAAGAAGAACTTCGTCCACAGTGGCGTGCCCGTCCAGTTGAGGGCGCTGTACACGCCGGTGTAGTCGGCTCCAGTCAGCGGACTGCTATCGGCGCCGCCCACGAACCAGATGCCCGAGGTCCCGATGAACCCGTTACCGTCCCCGAACATCAGCCCGAAGCCAGTGAGCAGGAAGGCGACCGACGAGACGGCAAAGACGATGTAGTTCTTTGCCAAGATGTTGACGACATTCTTGGCCCGGCACATTCCCGACTCCACCATGGCGAAGCCCAGGTTCATGAAAAAGACCAGGAACGCCGTGAGCAGCGTCCACATGGTGTCCATGGCCACCTTGGTGCCGTCGATCGCGGGAGCCGCGGCCGCCGGCGTCTGAGCCGAGAGCGGAGCCGCAAGGCTCGGCACGAACAGCAGCCCGACGAGCAGTAAGCTTGCGTTGACGAGATTCCTTTGCCGACTCATGTCGTCCTCTCTTCAAGATCAGAAGTGGTTGAGCGTCGTGAAGCCGGCGTTCGCGCCAGCGGACGGCTCACACGAGTGCAAGGCGAGCGCCAACGGCCTCTGGCGCAACAGGGTCGTGAAAACGGCCGGTTTGTTGGGAATCACACCGTGGAGCGATGAGAGCGCCGAGCATATGAGGATTCACAAATGTCTATGAATGACGACATATATACATTTATGTCTTAATCATCCTGCGCGGGGGTTAAGAGCGTGGCCGCGGAAGTCGGGGAGTGACGCTTCATTATGGACAGTATTGTCAGACTGGTATTTCTAGCAGACAAATATGTGCGAGACATCGTCTTGGTCAGGCGCACGCGCGCCTCGTGTGGTACAAGACCAAGCATCTGAGCAACTTATGCGGGATCGCACGACTGGAGGATGCGATGCAGTTGATTAAGGCCATCGTCCGCCCTGACAAGGTGGACGTCGTGAAGGACGCGCTCGTCAAGTTGAGTGTGTCGGGGATGACCGTGACCGAGGTCCGCGGACACGGGAAACAGAAAGGCCACACAGCCGTCTACCGCGGCCAGGAGTACAACGTGAGCCTGCTGCCGAAGATGGAGATCGAAATGGTCGTCTCCGACGAGATCGTCGACGAAGCAGTCAGGGCAATCATTCAGGCCGCGCGCACGGGCGAAATTGGCGACGGTCGCGTGTTCGTGCTCCCTGTGGGCCAGAGCTACCGGATCCGCACTGGCGAGTACGAGCAATAGCCCCAGTTCGGCACGCCAGGTAGGAACGGCATGGACAAATCTGTCTGACATTTCATATAAGTCGACATTATCGTAATATCTAGCGACCTTGACTAGCAGCCGGCCGCGTGATTTCAGCCAGTAAAGCGGCCTGGTCACGCGGCGACGCATGGGTCGGGCCTGGAGCCGGTCTTGCAAGGCCGCGGGCCGAGCGCGTGTCCCATTCATCATCAACGGAGGTTCGTGTGATTAAGATCGGCTTCAATCGACGTGGTGACCGAGTCAGTCTGGTCGTTGCAGGCGTTCTGCTCGCCGTGTTCTTTGCGGCACCGGCGGTCGCTCAGGAGAGCCGGCCGCTCAACAACATTGGAGCGCTCAAGCTGACCGCGCCGGTTCTTTGGGCGGCAGCGGGCACGCCGGCACCTGCGCCGGGTGGCGCGGCGCAGGCGCCGGTCGCCGAAGTCGCGTCGTTCTTCAGAGGCGTCGAGTTCACCGGCTTCGTGGACTTCTACTATCTCTACAACTTCAACACGCCGACCGCGAACAACACGCTGTTCCGCGCGTTCGACACGGCACACAACGCGTTTACGTTGCAGTTGGCAGAGTTGGCGCTCGAGAAGAAGCCGGTGTCGGACAGTCGCGCGGGGTATCGCCTCGACTTCCAGTACGGCCCGACGGCGACAGCCGTCAATCAGACGGCCGATCCGCTCAGTGGGGGCAATTTCCGCAATATTGAACAGGCGTACCTGAGCTATCTCGCGCCGATTGGCTCTGGCCTGCAGTTAGACTTCGGCAAGTGGGTGACACAGCACGGTGCTGAAGTGATTGAAACGAGAGACAACTGGAACTACTCGCGGTCGTTGCTCTTCACGTGGCCCATCCCATTCCACCACACGGGCGTGCGCGCTCTGTACACCATCAACGATAAGGTCTCGGTGGCAGGGTCGCTCAGTAACGGGTGGAATAACACGACCGACAACAACACGGGAAAGACGGTTGGCGCCGGCATCACGATCAAGCCGGTCTCGGACGTCACCGTGGTCGGGAATTACATGGGCGGCCCGGAGCAGGCGGGTAACAACAGCAACTGGCGGAACCTGATCGATGCAACGCTCACCTTCCCCCTGACGTCGCAGGTCACGATCATGGGTAATTACGATTACGCCCGTGAATCGTGTGCCACGGCGGGCTCGGCTCCTTGCACCGGCACAGCAACCAGGGTGACGGCACAGGGCGTGGCGGCATATCTCAAGTATCAAGCGAACGATATGTTCGCGCTGGTGCCACGGTTTGAGTACTTCAGTGACAGCGACGGGGCCACGACAGGAACGGCGCAGAAACTGAAGGAAGGGACTCTTACGATTGAGATGAAGCACATGAGCGGCGTGAGGTTCCTGATCGAGTATCGCCGCGACTGGTCCAACATCAACACCTGGGTTCAGGATGCGACCAATACCCCAGTCGACCACCAGGACACACTAACCTTCGGTCTGGTCTATGCGTTCGGGATGAACTAAGGGGGGAATAACGATTAAACGTAGGGCGCGCGGACCGCAGAGAGTGCTGCACTCTCTGCGGTCTCAGCGTGTTTTGCGTAAGCCGAAAACAGAACTTAGAAATAGACAGCCATCGTGAAGACGCCCGACGAGGCGATGCCGAGCAACTGTATGCTTCCGGTTTTTGTCGTCGTCGTCGTCGTACCGATCGTCACTTCCTGATCTTTCTGCGAAGTATTGGTGAATCCGAGCCTGTACTCAGCCGAGAAGCTCACATCCTTGGTCACGAAGAACTCGAACCCCATCAGGCCGAAGACTCCTATATTGCTGCCACCCTGATAGCCCACGCCGCCGATGTTCTCGCCAGCGCCATTGTTCTTGATGGTGGTCTGAGCGCCAGGAGGGTTGCCAACGAGCGCGTTCTTGGATTCCGTGCTGGTCGTCGAGAACGCGACGCCCCCTCCGTAGTAGGGGCTCAACCTGGCAGTGCGCAGGTGACGCTCCAAGGCGACCGAGGCTCCAATCGTTGTGGCGTCCTGGCTGCCGTTCACGCCGGTGTTCGGAGCCACCGGATTGGTCAGAATATCCCTGTTCGCCTTTGCAAGCTGTAAGGAACCGCGAATCGCCGTCATTTCCGACAGGAAGTACTTGAGCCCCGCGCCTCCCTGAAAGTTGTTTGCGCGAATAAAGTTCAACCCGTCGAATTCGAACAACAGGGCCTTCGTTCCAGCAGCCACGGTCGGCGTGACTTCCTGTCCATAGCAGACGGAGCTCGTCAGAACAAATACTGCTGCAGCGGCCACGATCTTACGCATCGTTGATCTCCATGTTGTAGGGGGGGAAGGTTTTCCATCGCTTGCCTGCTGGCGACGATGGTTACTTTGACGTCGTCCAACACGTATCGTCCAACAAATTTGTATCGACAAGGGCAGCATTGTCAAGTATCCGGCAACTTGTCAGCACGCGAGCATCGACGTGAGGCCTCGGGGCCGGTCTCGCTCAGTGCGTCAGCGCGTACAGCACGACGTTGACGCCGACAGCGTAGCCGTCAGGCGAGAAGCGCTCGAAGTACTCCCGGTTCTCCCCTTCACGCTCCCACGTGTCGGAGATGTCCGTGTTGTGCGTCATCACGACCATCAGGCGTCCCTTGTGGTCCTGGATGCCGCGGAAGTCCACGCGCTGGCTGTCGTAGCCGCGCTCGGACACGTCGCCGCTGCTGCGGTACCAGAATTGGATTGAGGACACTTGTGGGACCGACTTCACGTTGTACAACGTGTGCAGGATTGGATGGTCCGGCGGAATGTCGAAGACAGGGTATTCACCCGGAGGCAGCACGCGGGCGATGGTGTCCTGCCAGCGCTCCCACGCGAGCGAGCCCCAGAAATCGTCGACCCACAGCAATCCGCCTTTGAGGAGATAGGTTCGCAGGCTCTCGATCTCGTCCTGGTCGAGCGCTGCCGTGCCGACGTCCTCCATGAAGAGCATCGGGCAATGGAAGAGCAGCGGATCGGTGAGGCGCACGACGACGTTGTCCGGTTGCCGGTTTGAGGCCAGCTTGACGCTCACGAATGTCAGTTCGGCGAGGCGCACCGAGAAATTATTGTCGGCGGCTGGGAAGTCGGTGTTCCAGCCAGACCCGCCGGGCTCGCGATAATCGCTCGTGAAAAACCCCCGGCAGTAATTCCAGGAGCCATCGAAGCTTTGCGGCGTCGCCCACTTGGGAGCCCCGCGGAAGCCGCCGCCTCCACCCAGAATGATCTGCTGAGCGTACGCAGCGGTGGCCGTCACGGTCAGCGCGACGATGCAGGCAGTCGCCAGTCGGCGAGAGGTTCCGGTGGCACGTGGCACTGGAGCGGCGATCATACCACTTGATTCCCGCATCAATAAACGCCAGGAAATATCCGCCGCACGCCTCGCATGTAATCGCGGTAGCGATTCCCATATGCCTGAAGAAACACTTCTTCCTCCGCCCGCGCGCGGAGATCACCACCAAGCGCCAATAGTACTGCCGCCGCGGCGGAGCCACACCACAGGACTTGCGAACTGCTGCGCAAATAGGGTCAGGGGGGAGCGTGGGCGCTCGCGGCGAATCTCGTTGGGTCCAGACGTGCCGAGGCGTCGCGCCGCCTCTGGACTCGACAATCCCAATAGAGGCACACAAGATGCGGCGGCGCTTTCCTGGCTCGCGGGCGCAACCGATGGTGGCGCGCTCACCGCCAGCAGGATCATGCGAGACCTCGTGATGACGCGGTGGTGTCCAACGAACTTGGAACGGCGACGAGTGCGGCCCGGACCTGGTGCCTTCGCCACATGGCATAGGCCGCCGGGAGCACGAGCAGTGTCAGGATCAGGCAGGACCAGAGCCCGCCCACGACGGGAGCGGCCGTTCGGGCCGACACATCCGCGCCGACGCCGGATTCCCACAAGAGCGGCATCAGCCCGAGCACCGTGGTGGCGACGGTCATCACGAGGGGGCGCACGCGCGCGGCGGCCCCTTCGACGACCGCCGCGTCCACATCGTCCGGCGTCCGGATCCGACCTTCACTCATGTAGCGCGCAAACGCCTCGTCCAGGTACACGACCATGACGATTCCTGTTTCGGCCGCGACGCCAGCCACGGCGATAATGCCGACCCATACCGCGGTCGACAGGTTGTAGTCCATGAAGGCGAGGAGCCAGACGCTGCCGGCAACAGCGAATGGGAGGCTGCACAGCACGAGGAACGTTTGAGACCAACCGCGCATGGACAGGTACAAGAGCCCGATGACCAAGAGCAGTGTGAGAGGCAGCACGTACCGCAGCCGCTCCTCCATTTCAGCCAGAAACTCGTACTGGCCGGTCCACTGCAGGCGATAGCCGGGGGGAAGCGTCAACTGGGAGCCCACCAGCGCCTTTGCGTCGTTGACCCATCCGCCGAGGTCACGCACCGAGGTATCGATGTCGACGAACACGTAGCCGACGAGGACGCCGTTCTCGTCCTTGATCATGGGCGGCCCCGTGGTCACGCGAACGTCCGCCAGCTCGCCGAGCGGCACCGCCGCAGCCGGCTGGCGCCACCGCTCGAGAAAATCGGGCGCGATCGGGCCACCGTCCATCGGCACACTCGCAGCCCCGGCGGCCACGGGGGCCGCGCCACTCATGCCCTGACGCGCGGCCCCGCCACCGGACATGCCGCCCATGCCAGGCGAAGCGCCCGCACTGGCGCCCGCACTGGCTGAGCTCATGGCCGCCGTCGTGGGACTCGCACCCGCACCGGTGTTGCCGCCGCCAAATTCGGCCACCGATGTGGCGGATTGCACGGGGACGAGAATCGAGCGAATCGCCTCTGGATCGGACCGTAGATCGGACGCAAATCTGACGTTGATCGTGAACCGCGCACGGCCAGCCACGGTCGTCGATACCGTCATGCCGCCGATGGCTGCTTCGACGACGTTCTGCACGTCTCGTACGGTGAGGCCGTAGCGTGCGATTGCCTCGCGGTTTGGCACGATGTCGACGTATTCGCGTCCGGTTTGTCGCTCGGCAAAGGTGCTCCGTGTGCCGGCGACCTGCCGGAGCAATCCCTCGAGCGCCACGCTCACGCGCTCGATTTCGTTCAGATCGTCCCCGAACACCTTCACGCCGACCGGCGTGCGCACCCCGGTCGTGAGCATGTCAATGCGGGTCCGAATCGGTGGCGCGACGGCCATCTGGTATCCCGGCATGCGCAGCGCCTGCGCCAGGTCACCTGAGAGCTCGCTGAGCGTCCGGGCTCGCTCCTCCGGCCAGACCCGCCGCAAGCCCGCCTTCGTCCACTCAGGCGCCCACGCGCTGTACCACCGGTCGGTCGGTCGCGTCGGCCACTCGTCGTTCGGCTTCAGCGTCACGACCGACTCGATCATGTCGAGCTGCGCCGGGTCGGTGGCCGTTTCGGCGCGTCCTGCCTTGCCGTGCACCGAGACGACTTCGGGGAAGCTCATGATGATGCGGTCCTGCGCACCGAGCGCCCGGCGCGCCTCTTCGATCGAGATCCCGGGTAAGGTCGTCGGCATCACCAGCAGGGAGCCTTCGTCGAGCGGTGGCATGAACTCGGAGCCGAGGCGCTCGAAGACGGGGATCGTGGCCAACATGAGCACAGTCGCCGCCACGACCACGGGCGCGCGGAATCGGACCACCACCCGGGCAATCGGCCGGTACGCGGAGGTGAGCGCGCGACTCACGGGGTTGGTGAGCTCTGTGCGGAAGCGGCCCCTCAAGAGCAGCACCATCAGGGGCGGCGCGAGGGTGATTGACAGGATCGACGCCGCGAACATCGCGAACGTTTTTGTGTAGGCCAGGGGTTTGAACAGGCGACCGGCCTGACCCGTCAGCGTGAAGATCGGCAGGAAGCTGATGGTAATCAGCAACAGCGAGAAGAAAATAGGCCGTCCGACTTCTTTGCACGCGTCGACGACGATCCGTTTTCGGTCGGATCCCGGAGGCGCAGCAGCGAGCCGGACGTGCGCGTTCTCGGTCAGCACGATCGCGGCGTCGGCCAGCTCGCCGATCGCGATGGCGATGCCGCCGAGCGACATGATGTTGGAGGTCAGACCGAGATACCGAATCCCGATGAACGAGAGCAGCACCGAGAGCGGCAGCACAATGATGACCACGAGTGCGGACCGCACGTGGAACAGAAAGATAATGCAGATGAGGCCAACGATGACGCCTTCCTGGATGAGCGTGTTGGTCAGCGTCGCGATCGAGCCACGGATGAGGCCGGACCGGTCGTACGTCGGTACGAGGCGTACGCCCTCCGGAAGCCGGAGCGTCGCGATTTGCGCCTCGACCGCTTCGATGACGCGGAGCGCGTTCGAGCCGATGCGCATGACCACAATCCCGCCGACGGCCTCGCCCGTGCCGTTCCAATCCGCCGCGCCCCTGCGGATTTCCGGGCCGTAGCGCACCACCGCGACGTCCCGGACGCGAACAGGAGTTCCACCCGGACCCACCGTGACGACGCTCTGTTCGAGGTCGGCGAGCCCCTTGACGTATCCACGCCCGCGCAGGATGTACTCACGGCCGGCCAGCTCGAGGACGCGCGCCCCTACTTCCGCGTTCGCGTCACTAACCGCCCGGGTCAGGTCGCCGAGCGTGAGACCGTAGGCCACCAGCCGATTCGGGTCGATGACAATCTGGTACTGCCGCTCGAACCCACCGAGTGACGCCACTTCGGCCACGCCGGCCACGGCCTGCAAGGCCGGACGGACCGTGAAGTCCTGAAGCGCACGCAGTTCCGCCAGATCCATCCGCCCGGTGCTGTCGTGCAGGACGTACTGGTAGACCCATCCGACACCGCTCGCGTCGGGGCCGAGCGTGGGCGAGACGTCCGGAGGCAGCAGCGACTGCACCCGCCCGAGCTGCTCGAGCACACGGGTCCGCGCCCAGTAGATGTCGGTGCCGTCGCTGAAGATGGCGTAGATGAAGCTCATGCCGAACATCGAGTAGCCGCGGACCGTCACCACGCCAGGCGTGCTTTGCAGAGCTCGGACGAGCGGGTAAGTGATTTGGTCTTCGACCAGATCCGGGCTGCGCCCCATCCACTCGGTGTAGAGAATGACCTGCGGGTCGGAGAGGTCGGGCACGGCGTCGAGCGGCGTCTTGCGCGCCGAATCGACAGCCCAGAGTGCCAGCACGAGCACCGCGCCAAAGACGACAACGCGATGTCGAACCGACAGCTCGATGATGCGTTCGACCATGGCTACTTCCCGTGTCCGGCGTGCGGCGTTTCGGGTGTGGCGGCGGGAGGTTGGTCGCCTTGAGCCGGCGCGCTGTGGCTGTGACTATCCGCCCCACCGGTCGCGCGCAGGCGGCTCTCCGAATCGAGGAGGAAGACGCCTGAAGCGACGACCTGCTCGCCTTCCGTCAGTCCAGAGCGAATCTCCACGCGCTCGGCCAGCCGGGCGCCGAGTGTGACCGGCCGCGGCTCGAGCCGACCGCCCGTCGCCACGAACACGTGCTGCCCAAGCCCTGTGTCCACGACGGCGTCGCGGGGGACCGTGAGCGTCCGGCTGGTGGCGATTTCGAATGCGGCCGTGCCATAGAGGCCCGGTCTGAGCGCGCCGTCCGGGTTCGCGACGGACAACCGCGCACGAAGCGTCCGCGTCCGCTCGGTGATGGTGGGGTACAGGAAGTCCACGCGTGCCCTGAACGGGGCTGCACCAGCGGCGGGGAAGTCGAGCATCGCGACGCTGCCGACACGCACGGCGGGGATATCCGCCTCGGACACCTCCGCGAATACCCACACACGCGAGAGGTCCGCTATGGTGAGGAGCTCGGTCGACGGGTCGACGGCTGTGCCGACCGACACGCCTCGGTGGACGACCACGCCGCTGCGCGACGCCACGATCGTGACCAGTCGCATCGGTTCACCCGTACGCTCGATGGTGGCAATGTCTTCTTCGGTCATCCCGAGCACGCCCAGTCTGGTGCGGCCGCCCGCAACCACCACGCTGGCGAGGCCGGACGCCGCCTGCCGCCGTGCGGCGAGATATTCCGTCTGCGACGACAGCAGCTCTTGCGAGAAGATTCGGGCGAGCGGTTGCCCGGCCTGCACGACCTCGCCGGTCGTGTTCACGTCGAGCTCGTCGACCCAGCCGGCGACGCGCGTATGCGCGTGGGAAATTGCCGACTCGTCAGGCACCACGGTGGCAACGGCCCGGATAGTACGCTTGAGCGACTCACGACGGACGGCCTCCAGTCTGACGCCAAGCTGCTCGAGTGTCTGGGCGTCCACGTCGATCGGGACGCGGTCGTACGCTCCGGTGGAAACCGGCGCCGTACTGGCTTCGAGGCCATCGGTCGTGACGACGCCCGCCTCGGTCTGGCCAGGCACCGAGAACGGCCAGCCGTTCCTCGAGTGCTGCAATAGCAGCGCGCCAGTCATGACACCCGCGGTCACCGTCGCGGCGATAAGTGGCGCGCGCAGGCGTTCAAATGTGGATGCGATGGTCATGGCGCAACTCCTTCGTACGAACCCATGGCGCGGCCCAGGCGTACCGACGCGAGGCCGACCTGGATTTCCGCGACAACGAGATCCACCTGGATGGCCCAGAGCGCTTGCAGGGCCTCAATCACGCTGACAAGCGGCAGCTGCCCCGCCGCGTAGCCCGCAACTGCGGGGTCGATGGCGGCCCGTGCGCGCGGCACAACATCGTCTCGGATGGCGAGCTGCCGGTCGCGGGCCCCCTGGAGCTCGTTGAGGGCGGATGCGGCATCGCCCTCGATCATGCGCGTCATCGCCTGGAGGTCTGCGTCGGCCATCGCGCGCATCGCCTCGGCTTCCGCGACGCCCGCGCGCAGGCGGCCGCGCCAGAGTGGGAGGCTGACACCGACCATGAACATCAGACCGCGGCCGTCCGCCATGGTGTAGGACGGCCCGGTGCGAACGGTCGCCATCGGCCGGTACATATCGCGCATCACCTGTACGTCGGCAGCGGCCCGCGCGATATCGGCACGTCCGGCGGTGAGCTCGGGTCGCGAGGTGAGCGTTGCGCTGACTGCAGGCCACGACGGGAGCGGTCGATCGAGGTTGACCGCTGCAAGAGGGGGGACGGGCGTATCGGTCTCGAGCCCCAGGCTCGCGTTGAGCATCGCCTCGGCGGCACGCCCTTGTCCGCCGAGGGCTGCCAGGGTCGCTGACAGACGCGCGACCTCCACTTCGGCGCGCAGCACATCGGACTGGGGAGCGTTCCCGCCCGCATACCGGGCGTTGGCGGCCGTCACGACATCGCGGGCGAACGTGAGCTGCTCGTTGAGGAGATCAATGGTGCGGCGGCGCTCGTGCAGCATGAGAAAGGCGCTGGCGGCTTCGAGACTGACATCAAGCGCGGTACGTGTGGTCTCGGCACGCAAGCGATCGACGTCGGCGAGTGCCGATGCGCGACGATGGCCGCGGAGTCCTGAGAGCGGAATGCGCTGTTCGATCGTGACGCTCACGTCGGCGCCGTTCAGCATGAACGGGAGATGATCAATGGCGGGCGAAATCATCGGATCCTCGAGTGCACCGACGATGGTCGGACGCGCCTCTCCGGCGCGCGTCCGCGCACGCGCCGCCTCGACCTCCGCCCGGCGCTCGCTCGCCAAGCGGATCGCGTCCGCGAGTCGAAGCGGCGACGGGAGAGCGGGCGTCGTTTGAGCCGCGGCATCGGCCGGCCGAGCCATTGCCGCAACGACCAGTAGAAGAGCCATCCGAAGACCTCTGCAACGTCTCATGGGGATCACCGCACCTGCCTCCAGTCATGTTCCGGGCCAGCGTCGTGGCCGGCTCGAGCGCACGCTTGTTTACCGCGCGCTGCCGGCCAAGTCCTTGCGCTCGGTGGCAGCCGCGGTCGCCTCCACGGACCTATCTCTTTCTGGTGACCTGAATCACAACGAACAATGCTTCTTGTGTCCCGCTACTTCGCCGCCAGGCGAAGCTCGGCAGCCAGCATCTTGCCTTCGGCGTCATGATTCACCACCACGACGATTCGCTCGCCGTTGGCAATCTTGGCATCCGTGTATGGGACGGCCTTGTCCCCGCGCTTCACCTTTGTGTCTTTGCCGACGCTGAACCATACGGGTTCTTCTTTCTTAGTCTTCTCGTCGATCGTCTTGACCTGCAGCCTGGTTGGCTGCACGGCAAGGACCGTTCCCCGATAGAGCACTTCATGTGCATGAACCACGGCCACCATCGTGGACGCGAGAATGACGGTCGCTCCCAACAAAGCATTCAACGCCTGACGTGTCACCATTGGAGTCCTCCCTTTATCTGCCGCTTTCGACCTACCGGCCGCCCTTGAGAAAGTCCTCAATCTGGCGCTCTCGCTCGACCTGGGCCGGGCTCTTCGGATTGAGTGTCTCCATCTCCGCGATCTCCTCAGACGTCAGCCGCGGCAGATGCCGAATGACGAGCACCAACTCCCACGATTCTCGTTCGCCATCAGGCGTGCCCGTGGACCACGCCGGCATGCCGGTGAACGGTACGCCCTGCTCGATGGCGTAGAACAGCGCGCCGTCGCTTTGGCGCTGTGTCGTCTCTGCGCGCATGTCCGGCGCCGGCGGAAAGAGGCTCCGTCCCTCCGCCACCAGTCCGCGGCCGTCGTTACCATGGCACGTCGCGCAATGCTCGGCCCAGTGCGCCAGGCCGGCGCGCAGCGTGTCCGGCGACGCACCGAGTGGATTGGTCAACGTTCTGTACCGGCTCGGCAGCGTCCACCACCGCATCGCGCGCGCCAGCGACGCCTCACCTGGCCACGGCGAACGCCTCGCGCTCAATCCGATGCCACGAGTCGCCACGCCAATCGCGACGACCCCCAGCACGACGAGCCCCAGCACGACGAGCCCAATGATCCAGCGAGTTCGCATCGCGATTTAATCGGCCGGCTTCTCAGCGCGCCCTTATTCCTCCATATTTCCGGCATCGTCATCGATGGCATAGCGGGCATGTGCCACTGCAAGAACTCCGACGCGGTCGGCTTGCCCGCACGGTCCTTCACCGTGACCTCAGACTGGTTCTTGGCGGCGCCCCCGCGGATGCGGAAGCGACACCACACGCGTCGGGTCAATCAAACGGAATCGTGGTTCAGATTCGCAGCGGGACGAGCAGGGCGGAGTGAAGAGGTGGAGGCGCCGGAGGCGGGATCAGTACTTCAAGCGCGATCGCGTGAACATCGACGCGGCCGGCGCTCACGGCATCGGCAGCGGCCAGAACCAAAGATGAAGAGCTACGGTCGCGCAGAATGGACGGCAGCACTCCCTCCGAGTGCGAGCACGCGGAGTCACCAACGACAGTCAGACGATCGGCCGGTACTGCCGACGCATGCTGATGGCTCGTCGAGATGCCGGTGGTGTGCTGGAGCGCCGCTGAAGACCGGTGAGCCGCGTGCTGTGCCCCTGCGGACGCGCCAGCCATATCGTGGAGCAACGCCCTTGCGTCCACGCAGCTGAGCTCGCACAGCGTTGACCCTACCGGGCCAAGGGCGAGAACGAGCGCGAGAGCCACTAATCGCATCGCGAACCAGCATACACCCTGGCTGTTGCCCATGTCACGAGGGCGTGGATCAGGGCCATCTCAGGGCCTCGTGGATTCTTGCCGTCAGCGCGTCGATCGAAAACGGCTTCTGGATGAAATCCGCGCTGGCGGTCTGAACACCGCGCCGGAGGATCGCATCGTCGGAGTATCCCGACATGAAAATGACTCGGGTGTCGCGGTGGACGGCCCGCAACTGGTCGGCCAGTTCGCGTCCATTCATGCCTGGCATGACAACGTCGGTGAGCAGCAGATGGATGGGTGAGGTGCGCGCTCGCGCGATCTCCATGGCGCGCGCGCTGTCGGCGGCCTCGAGCACCTCGTAGCCGGCCTTCCGCAATCCATTGGCGACGAGCGTGCGCACCACGTGGTCGTCCTCGACGAGGAGCACCGTCTCCGACCCGCGCGCGGCGGGCGTTGGCGCCGGCTTGGGCCCGGCCTCGGTCACGCCCTCACCCGTGGTCTGAGGGAAGTAGACATGGAAGGTCGTGCCGCGACCGACCTCAGTGTCGATGTCGATCGCGCCACCGGCCTGCTCGACGATGCCGTAGACCATCGCGAGGCCGAGGCCGGTTCCCTGACCCTCCTTCTTGGTGGTGAAGAACGGCTCGAAGATGTGGGCGACGGTCTCCGGACTCATGCCGCACCCGGTGTCGACGACTGACAAGCGCACGTAAGCGCCTGACCGGAGCGGCAGGTGCTGGCCCTCGGCGGGGTCATCGAGGCTGACGTTACTGATCTCGATGCGGATCGTGCCGCCTTGTGGCATCGCGTCGCGCGCGTTGACGGCGAGGTTGAGCAGCACCTGTTCGATCTGACCCGCGTCGGCGCGAACCGGTCCGATGTCCCCGGCGATCGTGGTCGTGAGCTCGATGTCCTCGCCGATGAGGCGCCGGAGCATCTGCTCGGTGTCCCTGACGATTCGGTCGAGGGCCAGGACGCGCGGCGTCACAATCTGGCGGCGGCTGAAGGCGAGCAGCTGTCGCGTCAGATTGGCGGCTCGGTCGGCCGCCTTGAGGATCTCCTCGGCATCGGCTCGGCGCCGGTCGTTCGGCTCGATCTCCTCGAGGAGCAGTTCGCCATAGCCCCGAATGACCGTCAGGATGTTGTTGAAGTCGTGCGCGACGCCACCGGCAAGGCGGCCGATCGCCTCCATCTTCTGCGCCTGGCGCAACGCCTCGTCTCGCTGCTCGACCTGCTCGCGCGAGTGGCGCAAGCTCACGATCATGTCGTTGAAGGCCTGCGCCATCGTCGCCGCTTCGACGCCGCCGCGCACGGGCACCTGCCGCGCGAGGTTTCCACCGGCGATGTCTCCCGCGGCGTCGGCGAGGTCCTGGAGAGGCCGGCTCATGCGCCTGCTGAAGATCAGCCCGGCGCCGATCGACAGCATGAAGACGATCGCTCCAGCGGCAACGATCCGGCGCTGGATCTGATCCAGGAACTGCTCGGTCGGCTGCCAGTCCTGCAGGAGGATGAGGCGCCCGACTGCCAGATCCGGAGCGCCGAGCGAAAGCGGAAACGATCCGATCACGTAGTCGGTCGTGCTCACGTGCCGCACGTCGCTCAAGACGCCGTCGCGGGCCAGCCCGCTGTCAGTCGCGACGAGTCCAGCAAGCGCGGCGCGGTCGGCCTGTGGAAGGCTGCTCGCCGAGAGCTGACGGCCTGCGACGAGGCTCACGTCCGAGCGCGTCACCTCGGCGAGTCGCGTGGCGATGCCGTCGTCAAGCGCGTAGCCGACGGTTAACGCTCCCAGGATCTCGTTGGCAAATCGAGCCGGCGCCGACACGACGAGGAACAATCTGCCGTCGAGATCGACGATACCGCGGGCCGGGCGACCAGCGGTCGCGTCTGCGATCGTTGTGAGGCCGGCGGCTACACCTCCAGCGGGCCAGCCCGCTTGTGCAGTCCAGCTCCCGTCGCGATTCGTGACAATGCAGAAATCGGCCTTGAGCTGTCCTCGATATTCGTCCGTCAGCGCCTCGAGCGTCGCCACGTCGCTGGCAAGGCGGCTGTCGGTCATGACGGCGCGAAACACCGGCAGGGCTGTCACGAGCGACGCCTGCGCTTCGGCAAACTGCGCGCGATCGTCGGTCAGACGATAGAACGCCGAGCGAGCCGCGTCGAGGTCGTCTCTGGCGCGCTCGAGCGAACGTGCGGTGACAGCGCGCGTCGTGGCGATGAGCACGAGCGCGAGCGAGGTGGCGACGAGCACGGCGACGCCGGCGAGCACCCGGGCTTCGAGCCTGCGGTACCAGGAGAGCTTCTGATTGACGGCAGTTGGCGGCACGGGAGTAACGATCAGTGGCGGCGAAGGTCCCGCCGGATGGAGTAGGTCACGCCCACATCGAGGGCCGTGTCGCCGTAGTTCGGGAGCCCTGATTGATGCAGCACGTTCACTTGAGCCGACAATCCTTCAATGATTCGAATGCGGGCGCCGAGCGTCTGCCGTGTGGCGTGAAGGTCACGGGAGGGTCTGGCCGGCACGTCGTAGTCCGTGCGTTCGACGCGCGCGACCGCCGTGACGGGGCCCATGCGAACGCGGTGAACGATGACGTCCACGTACCAGCCGGTGGTGGTCGTGCCGTCAAAAGGTTTTCCCGTCAGCCATTCACCGCGGAGCGCGATACCCTCGTACATCCACCGGAGATCGATACCGGTAAAGACGGCTCTGCCGCTCGAAAACCGCGGATCCTGATACGGCATCGTCCAGATACGGCTCACGCCGACGATGAACGGTCCGTGGAAGCCCTGAAGGCGGACCACGCTGTCCACGTCGGATCGGCGCACCGCGGTGCCGACCTCGTCTGGCGCTCCGACGCTCGCTTCGAGGGTCAGCTTCGGCACGCCGACGACCACGTCGGCGCCGTGCTCGAGGAAGTTGTTCGACAGCGCGTAGTAGCCGTCGTACCGAATGAGAGGCGCTCGAAGGAATCCGACGTAGCCTTGCTCGCTGCCGCTCGAGATGCCAAATGGCGTTCGGTATCGCCCGGCTCGAATGCTCAGGAGGCCGTTGCGCGGACGGAACATGCGCTCGGCGTAGGCTTCGATGACCTGCACGCGGCCGGCGTAAGGATACGCCGCGCCGAATGCATCCGAATCCCCGTCCTCGTCCGAGCTCTTGGCCAGCGCGGCTTCGGCGAAAAAGCGGACGCCCGAGACGGCGTCCCCAAACGCGCGAAGCTGAGCCCCCGCCACCGAGACCTCTTCGGTCGAGGTCGAGTGGCCGGCGTGGGCGGTCGCTTCGGCGGTGACGGACTGCGCGTACGCGACACTCGCGTGAATGACGCACGCGAGGGACGCCGCCGCCACGATGGTTTTCACGGCCAGGAGACCGTCAGCGGTTGACCGGGGGTTGACGTCCACGTACCCGTCAGTTCGGTCGCCCCGGCGCGCCAGGCGTGATAGGTGTAGCTGCCCGGCGGAACGGACGCAATCGTAAACGCGCCGTCGGCATCGGATAGGGCGAAGTATGGCGAATCGACGGCCAGAACGTACGCCGCCATGTTCGGGTGGATGTTGCAGAAGATCCGGCTCAGGCCCGGCTGGTCGAAGATGACCTGCTTGAGCGCGCCCACCGGATACATCCCGAGATCGAAACGCTTGCCGTCGCGAAATGAAAACACGTTGTGGAACACGCGGTCGTTGTTCGGAAAGTCGACCGTCGTGCCGACGCGAACCGCGAGCACGTGCGGACTGAAGTTCAGGTTCCGTTGATCGAGGACTATTCTGCGGGCCGCCGCGGCCGGAGCGTTCGGCGCGTCGAGCCACACAACCGCATCTGGGGCAAGCCCGGCGCCGGCGCGTGCCGTTCCGTGCAGGTCCGCGCTCTGAGGCCCCGCCGCACCCACCGACAGCGCCGTTGCCAGAAGATACCGCACCGTCGCGCGCACACCGGCGGACCAATGCACATTGGAGTTATCGGCAGCTTAGCAACTCTTGACAGGGGTTGAGCTGATACGCTTTTTGCAACGTTGTACGAATATTAAGTACGAACACTGAGCAGGACCTGGTCCATTACGCCTTGTGCGTACGCAATCTCGTCGTCGTTGACCAGGTGTCCCATGACGGGATAAATGCGCTCGGTCACCACGGCGCCCATCCGCGTGAAGACGGCCGCGCTCTCATCCACGCGGTCCTTTGGGACGTGAGCGTCCACGTCGCTCGATCCCATGAAGATAGGCGTCCCGCCAAACGACCCAGCGTGGTTCCATGTGGTGCCTGGAGGTCCGATGAGCCCGCCGGTGAAGATGATCACGCCGCCGTAGCGGTCGGCGTGCCGCACCGCAAACTCAGACGTGAGGCACGCGCCCTGCGAGAAGCCGAGGAGCACGATGCGATCGGTGCGGACTCCGCGCGCGACCACATCCTTGACCAGCCGATCGAGAACATCAAGTCCGGACGAGAGGCCGGGCTCGTTCTTCGCCGTCTCCGCCATGAAGCTGTACGGGTACCACGTGTTGTTTGCCGCGGCTGGAGCGAGGTACGTGAAGGCCGGACGATTGAGACGGGGGACCAGGTCGAGGATGTTGCGGGGTGCGGCGCCCCGGCCGTGAACCATGATCATCACGGCTTGGCTCTCGCCCAGAGCCACGCCCGCCGTAACGATCGGTTGTCCGCCGTGAGGCTCCATAGGCAATTCCGGTCCGGCTGAAGCCGGACACTACGGGCGTCTCGTGGGATCGTTCTGCGGATCGAAGTAGGTCGTGCCGGACGGTCCTACGCCCGTGATCTGCACGACGACTTCTTCTCTGGTCATGGCGAAGTGGTCGATGCCGGGCGGCTCGGTGTAAAAGCTGCCGGGCGGCAGCGCTTTCATGCCCGCTTCGTTGAACTCGCGGCCGTAGCCGAAGTACCAGGTGCCCGACACGACGAGCGCCACGCGATCGTCAGGGTGCGAGTGCGCCTGGATTCTCGTGTTGGGCGCGATGCGAAGCCGGATGGTGTAGAGGCCGGGCTTGCTCGGATCGCCTTTGACGACGAGCGTCTGGACGGCGGCCGCTCCCGACGTGCCCACGCCCCCTGTCCCTGCTATCGGCCACCTGAATTCATTTGGGGCGAGGCGCTGCTCGCCGCTTTGGGCCCAGACCGCGGCACCGATACCGACGGCGAGGATCGCGACCAGGACAGCCTTTTGATTCTCTGCAGTCATGGCAAATCTCCTGGTCCGCCTAAAGGCGGACACTACGTACGTCCCGCCTCAAGTACGTCCCGTCGCCCGACCGCGTGCACCCGACCGCATACGTAGTGTCCGGCTCAGCCGGACCCCTGGCTCACGGCTGAAACATGCGAAACAGCTTGCGCACCGGATCGTAGAACTGGTCGACGACGCGCTCCTTGAGCGGAATGATGGCGTTATCGGTGATGGTGATGCTCTCCGGGCAGACCTTCGTGCAGCACTTGGTGATGTTGCAGTATCCGATCCCATGGGCCTTCTTCAGATCGGAGACCCGGTCTTCCGTGTCGATCGGGTTCATCTCGAGCGCCGCCGCATAGACCATGTGACGCGGACCGGCAAACTCGTCGAAGAGCTGATGATCCCTGAGAACGTGACAGACGTCCTGACAGAGGAAGCATTCGATGCACTTCCGGAATTCCTGCACGCGCTCGATGTCCACCTGCTGCATGCGCCAGGTGCCGTCGGGCGCGTCCGGCGTGCGCGGCTTGAAGCGCGTGATGGTCTTCTTCGCGCGGAAGTTCCACGAGACGTCCGTCACCAGGTCCTTGATGGACGGGAAGGTGCGCATCGGCTCGATCGTCACGGGCTTGGTGATGTCGATCTGGTTCAGGCGCGTCATGCACATCAGACGCGGGTGGCCGTTGACCTCTGCCGAGCACGATCCGCATTTGCCCGCCTTGCAATTCCACCGCACGGCGAGGTCGTTGGCCTGTTCGGCCTGAATCTGGTGGACCGCGTCGAGCACGACCATCCCGTCCGACACCTTCGTCGTGTAGTCCTTGAGGGCGCCGCCCTTCGCGTCTCCACGCCAGATCTGAAACGTTGCCATCGTCATTTGTTGGCCTCGATGATGTCTTTCAGCTCCTGCGGCATCTCAGATATGGGCGCCTGCACAAGCTCCATCTCGCCATCGCGCCCCTTGCGCACGACGAGGTTGAACGTGCCAGCCTTCGCGTCCTTGTTGGGATAGTCCTCACGGAAATGGCCGCCGCGGCTCTCGCGCCGCTCGAGCGCCGAACGGGCGACGGCCTCGGAAATCGCCAGCAGGTTGAAGAGGTCGAGTGACGAGTGCCAGCCCGGGTTGTATTCCCGGTGACCGCCGACGCCGACTTTGACGGCGCGCGCTTTCAGTTCGCGCAAGCCGTCGAGTGCCTTCTGCATCTCCGCCTCGGTGCGGACGATGCCGACCAATTCCTGCATCATGTCCTGCAGGGCGTACTGGACCTGGTACGGGCCTTCGGCGGCTGCGCCACGCTCGAACGGCTCGAGTGCCCACTTCGCGATGTCATCCACCTGCCTGCCATCCACGGTGCCCTGGCGGTTCGCCTTCGCGTACGTGGCGGCAAACTCGCCGGCGCGTTTGCCGAAGACGATCAAATCGGACAACGAATTCCCGCCAAGTCGGTTGGCGCCGTGCAGACCCGCCGCGACTTCTCCTGCCGCGAAAAGACCCGATACGGTGGACATCTGCGAATCGCCGTCCACGCGAACGCCGCCCATGACGTAGTGCGTCGTCGGGCCGATTTCCATCGGCTCCTTGGTGATGTCGAGGTCGGCCAGCTGCTTGAACTGGTGGTACATGCTCGGCAGCTTTTTCTTGATGTGTTCGGCCGCGTTCGGCAGCTTCTCTTTGATCCAGGCTATGTCGAGGTACACGCCGCCGTGCGGACTGCCACGGCCGGCCTTGACCTCGCGCATGATGCAGCGCGCGACGTGGTCACGCGTCAGCAGTTCGGGCGGACGCCGCGCCGCCTTGTCGCCCGTGACGTACCGCCATCCCTCCTCGGCGTTGTCGGCCGTCTGCGACTTGTAGTTGTCCGGGATGTCGTCGAACATGAAGCGGCGGCCTTCGCTGTTCTTGAGGATGCCGCCCTCGCCGCGCACGCCTTCGGTGACGAGAATGCCGCGGACGCTCGGCGGCCAGACCATGCCGGTTGGATGGAACTGGATAAACTCCATGTCCTGCAGATCCGCGCCGGCCTCGTAGGCCAGCGCGTGGCCGTCGGCCGTGTACTCCCAGCTGTTGCTCGTGATCTTGTAGGCGCGTCCGATGCCGCCCGTCGCGAGCACAATGGCCTTGGCCTTGAACAGCTTGAAGCGCCCGCGCTCGCGCTCGTACCCAAAGGCGCCGACCACGCGGTCGCCGTCTTTGAGCAGCCTGACGACCGTACACTCCATGTGGACGTCGATGCCCTGGTGGATACCGTGATCCTGCAGCGTCCGGATCATTTCCAGGCCCGTGCGGTAGCCGACGTGCGCGAGGCGCGGGTAGCGGTGGCCGCCGAAGTTGCGCTGGAGAATGCGCCCGTCGGGTGTGCGATCGAACATCGCGCCCCACCCCTCGAGCTCGTGCGCGCGCGCCGGCGCTTCCTGAGCGTGGAGCTGCGCCATGCGCCAGTTGTTCAGGTACTGGCCGCCGCGCATCGTGTCGGCGAAGTGGACTTTCCAGTTGTCGCGGTCGTCCACGTTGGCCAGCGCCGCCGCCAGGCCGCCTTCGGCCATCACGGTGTGCGCCTTGCCGAGGAGCGACTTGCAGACCAGGCCGACCGAAACGCCGCCCGCCGAGGCTTCGATCGCCGCGCGGAGTCCGGCGCCGCCCGCGCCGATGACGAGGACGTCGTGTTCGTGTGTTTGATAGTCGGCCATCAGAGGAACCTGAAGTCCGACCAGATGCCCATCGCGCACATCCGGACGTACAGATCGCTGAATCCGACCGACACGAGACTGCACCACGCCCAGAGCATGTGCCGACGATTGAGACAGCTCACGCAATCGTAGGTCTTGGTACCGAGCGGCGCGCGCGACAGAAGATCCCGGCAACCCCCGACGAAGTGGCGCATCGAGTGGCAACCGAACGTATAAGAGCTAATCAGCACAACGTTCACGACAAGAATGAGCGAGCCGACACCGATGCCGAACGACACGGTGCCCGTCGCCGGGTCCGTGAACCACAGGCCTTTCCACGCGTCGTAGGCGAGGATGCCAAGCACGAGCATGACGAGCATGAGCACGTAGCGATGCAGGTTCTGGAGGATGAGCGGGAAGGAGTGCTCGCCCCAGTAGCTCTTGCGCGGCTCACCGACTGCGCACGACACCGGGTCCATCCAGAACGCTTTGTAGTACGCCCCGCGGTAGTAGTAGCACGTGAAGCGGAACAGTCCCGGGATCGGGAGGATGAGCAGGGCGGGGGAGAAGGGAAGCCAGTCCGGCCAGGCTGCCGGCTTGGGCCCGAACCAGGCGTGCGGGGAGTCCCCGAAGATTTCAGGCGAATAAAAGGGCGAGAGATACGGGCCAAACGTGTAATTGGCATTCTGAAACGCCGCCCAGGTTGAATAGATGATAAATGCGGAAAAACCACAGAAGACGGCGAGTGGCGTCAACCACCAGGCGTCGGACCGCCGCGTCTCCCCGAATCGCCGTAGGACCAAAGGCTGTGCTGCGTCTGCCACCGAGACCCTTCCTTTCTCTTCCACTGAGGCCGCAGGATTGTATACCGAACAGACGAGCGGCCGAAATCCTGAGGGTGAATTAAGGTTGGCGCCCAATCTCGTCGATAATACAGGCAGCATGGCACCAGCGCTCCGTCTGCGGATCGTGCTCTTCGAAGAGCTGCCGGGTACCTGGGTGGCTCGCGCGCTCGAGCACGACATCGCGACCGAGGGCCGGCGCATGGACATGGCACTCCGCAACACGCTCGGGATCATCGCCGCGCACGTGGACTTCGATCGACGACACGGCCGACTGCCTTTGTCGGCCTTTCCCCCGGCCCCGCAGCGGTACTGGAACGCCTTCGCGCGCGGAACGCCTCTTCACTTCGTGCCCTCGGAATCTCCTTTGGATAGCCGGATTGACCACGCGCAGATCCTGGTCGCCGTCGCCCACGAGCGGCCGAGCATCGCTCTATTGCGAGAGCAACAACTGAGGCGTTTCCCGGACCGGTCGGGCGTCAGCGAAGTCGCCACGGTTTTACCCGCGGGCCGGCCACATCACCGATAGGCTGACCATCAGCTGTAATGTCCGCCTTCAGGTAATCTCATCGCCTGTAGTAGTGTCCGCGTTCAGGCGGACCCACAAGAAGTTCCTCACCAGTCAGACAATTGTCTAGCGGATGCAAGTTCACGCCTACGCGGCCCCAGGGGATCTAGAATTGCAGGTGCACTGGCGCGCGCAGTCGCGTGCGACAAGGGGCCGTACCCCTTTTTTCACATGAAGACAACGCGAGAAGAAGGGGTACGGCCCCTTGTCGAGTTCTCGAATGCCAAACGGCCGCACGTCATCGAGCAACGACACCGCCGTGCCGGCTCGCGATCTAGCTGGCATGGTCCACAGCCGTGCGTGGAACCCCCTGCTCGAGATTCTCCAGCGCCTTGACATCGTCATCGAACTCGTCGATGAGAACCTGACGCCGTTTCTCCCCACGCTCGGTGGCCGGACCGCCTCGGAGATGCGCCGGATCCTGGTGCGTCTCGGCAACGAATCACTCCGGGCCGCCATCGGGCGGTCCATGCAGTATCACAAGCCGGAGCTCGTGACGCTCGGCGGCGTGAACATCATGTGCGTGCCGATTGCCGGGGCGCGCAAGGGTGCGGTCGCGACGACGCTGCTCGTGGCCGCCGAGCGGCCGGAGCACCTGGTCGGATTCGGGCATGAGAGCGAGCTCGAGCGCATCGGCCTGTGGCTGTCGAGCGCCATCGAGGCGCATCTGAGCCATTCATCCTCCGACAGCGCCTCCGATCTCCAGGAGCTCTCGTCGTTGCTCAGACTCCTCAACGAGGTGGGCGCGCGCGGATCGGAGCAGGAGATCATCCAGGCCTTCGTCGAGGCCCTCGCCGTGTGGCAGGACGTCGAATCCTGGGCCTACCGTGGCGATCTCGCGGGCCGGTTTTCTCTCGCGGTCTCGCTCTCGGGATCGGATGTCACGCGTGTGCCGGCCACGTTTGACGGCGACGAGATTCCCGACCATTCGAGTGTCGTGCGGCTGTCACCGGTCGAACAGCGCCGGTTGGGATTTCACGCCGGCGGCGACCTCGTCGTCTCCTCGATTCGCCGGCAGGCGACGACGCATTGGCTGATCGTGTCGGCGGGAGAGATCGACGCCCGGCGCGAAGCCCGGTTCGCGCTCTACTGCGACGTCCTGGGGCAGTCGCTGAGCGAAGTCACCGCCGTCGGGTCGTCGCGGCTCACCTGGGCGATGCTGCAGCACTTGCTCAACGCAGAGCACTCGGTGCACGCGGCGGCCCAGGGCGCCATCGCCGAATTGTCCGCGCTCGTAGAGGCCGCCGCAGCCTTCGTCGTGTCGCGGTCCGATAACGTCCGCGTGCTCACGGCCGGCGACGTGGCAGACGTGCTGACCGTGCCGGCGCCCGTACTGCGGCCCGACCTGCTGATCCAGTCGATCGACCTGCCGCCACCGTATACGGCGGCCGTCGGGATTCGCCGCCCCTCCGACCGCCCCTTCACGCAGCGGGAGGAAAAGCTGCTCGAAGCGGTCGGTGCGACGCTCGGCGCGTGGCTGGTGGCCGTCCTGCCGCAGCTCGCCACCGTCGGCGAACGCCGCAGCGGCTTTCGTTCCTTCGATCAGATTGTCGAGCAGCAGACGGGCGAACCGGTCGCGCGCGAGGACATCTCGCTCATCGTTGTTCGACTCGGCGAAGGGGTGCCGCCGCCCGATGTCGCTCGAACGTGTGTCGGTGCGATTCGCAGCTGCCTGCGACCCACGGACATGGCGGGTCGGCTGACGTCTGGCGAGGTTGGCGTCTTGCTCCCCGACACACCACTCGATGGCGCCCAGGTGGTCGTTGGACGGATACGAGAGGTGCTGACGTCGGGCGCGATTCCCGGTGCGGCGTCGAACATGACCATGGGGATCGCCTGCCGCACCGCGGGATCCTCCTCCACCCAGTCGTTGCTCGCGCAAGCCCGCGCGCAGGCAGGTACGGTTGTTGCCACGGTCGTGACGAAGAGCGCCTAATCCTGCACGTGCGATCGAAGCGTGTGCCCATGTCTGTCGCGTGGCAGACTTTAGGCTGCTTCGTGCGCCCGAGATCTGGGAGAGGAACCCCGAATAAGAAAGGTCAAGAAAGGTCCAGAGGGTGTTGACCGTCGGACGCATTGCTGAGGATGACGCGCGGCGCCTCCTGGAAGTACATCTGGGTACCGGCGGCGGGCCGATCGGCGCGACGCTGAATACCCTCGCAGGACGCATCGCGATCGTTCTCTCGGCGAAGGTCGCGTTTCTGGTCAAGCGCGATCGCGCATGGTCGCCGCTCGCCGCCTCCCCGACGGCTCCCCCGCTCCCGCCGGCCGGACAGCCCGATCCCACGTTTGGCACGCTCGTCGAGGCGCCGCCCGCCATGAGCGCGGTGCGCTGGAGTCGTGGCGACGAGGAGTGGACGCTCGTCAGGTGCGGGGCATCCCGGTACCTGATGGCCATTGAGGGCGACTGGACGCACGCCGCCCCAGTGTTGCTGACGCTCGCCGGCAACATCGGTTTGACGCTGCGCGCCCGCGCCGGTGGCGAGCGCGGCCGGATGCTGGTCGCGACTCAGCGCCTGGCCCGGCTGCTGTCGCGGGTCAGCGGTCGAGAAGACGTGTCGAACGTCGTTGTCGGTCAGATGGCGCAGGCCGTGTCGGCACGGATGGCGGCGCTGGCGATGCTCGACCCCTCGGATCGGCGGCTGACGATTGTGGCGACCTACGGGTACCCGCTCACGCTCGTCGAGCACCTGCGCATCGAGCCTGGAACGGGCGTGCTCGGCTCGGTGTTCCAGTCCGGCCAGGCCCTCTACGTGCGAGACGTGCTCACGTCGCCGCAGCCGCGCTCGAGGCGCCCGCGGTACCGGACCGGTTCGTTCGTGGCAGTGCCGCTCTGCGCGGGCCGGGAAGTGCTCGCCGTGGTGTGCGTGACCGATCGCCGGGACGACGAGCCGTTCACGCACGAAGACGTCGCCACGCTGCGCGCCCTGGCGGCGCCCGCCGCGCTGGCGCTCGGCCGCGAGCTGGCCCTCCTTCAGGCCGAGGCCTATGCGCAGGCGGCGGCCATCGATCCGTTGAGCGGCGCGTTCAACCGCCGGTATTTCCAGGTGCGTCTCGAAGAAGAGCTGCAGCGTTCGCTGCGTCACGAGATGCCCCTGGCGCTCCTGATTGTCGACATCGACGACTTCAAGGGGATCAACGATTCGTTCGGTCATCTGTCCGGGGACGTCGTGATCAAGGACACCGCCGAGATCTTGCGGCGATCGGTACGGGTATTCGATATCTGCGCCAGGTACGGCGGTGACGAGTTTGCCATCGTCATGCCCGGGAGCGCCTCGGAGGGCGCGACCAAGATCGCCGAACGGATTCGCGAGCGCATCGAGGCC
>Ga0156278_1120_pt1 | contig 50334 bp, 42 predicted proteins | sample RifCSPlowO2_12_FD_107927 | JGI IMG/M metagenome (GOLD analysis project Ga0156278, IMG submission 107927) | Acidobacteria bacterium RIFCSPLOWO2_12_FULL_65_11
CTGACAGAGGTCGGCCTTGAGGGCGGCGGCGAGCGCGATGGCCGTCAGGTCCGAGCCGCCGCGGCCGAGCGTCGTAATGTGTCCTCCCGGCGTCTGACCCTGGAAGCCGGCGACGATGACGACGTTGCCCGCATCGAGGAGCCGGTGGGTTTCTTTCGGCGTGATGTTCTTGATCTTGGCCTTCGTGTGGACGCCATCGGTGACGATGCCCGCCTGGGCGCCGGTGAGCGACACGGCCGGCATGCCGATCGCGTGCAGGGCCATGGCCGTGAGCGCGATCGCCATCTGCTCGCCCGTCGCCAGCAGCACGTCCATTTCGCGCTCGGGCGGGTCAGAGGTGATCTTCTTGGCGAGGCTGATCAGCTCGTCGGTCACACCGCTCATGGCCGACACGACGACCACAATCTGGTGGCCCTGCTTTCGGCTTTCGCTCACTCGCCGAGCGACGTTCTTGATCCGTTCCGCGTCGCCGACCGAGGTGCCGCCGTACTTCTGAACGATGAGTGCCATGTGGGCCGAATGATCCTATTACAGGTGCTCAGTGCCAGGTGCCAGGTGCTGAATGCAGGTGCCGAATGCTACAGCGCTTTTCCCAGCGCCGTGGTACGTAGTGTCTGGCTTTAGCCAGACCGGCACGCGGTCCGCCTGAAGGCGGACACTACAGCGTTGTGAAAAACGCTGTAGGTGCGGGGTGCCGGGTGCGCGGTCAGACCAAGAGAAGGCTGACCACGCCCACGACCGCGAGGAGGAGCACGCCGCCGATCGCGAAGCGAATCCAGCGCGTGAACGGCACGCCTGCTGCGAGCAGGATCGCCATCAGCGCGCCATTGGTGGGCGTGGCCAGTTCCGTCAGGCCCGCGCCCGTCTGGTAGGCCAGCACCGGCACCTGACGCGACAGCCCGAGCACGTCGGCCAGCGGCACGAAGAGCGGCATCGTCAGCACGGCGTGCCCGCTCACGCTCGGCACGACGACGTGAATGAGCGCGTGAAACGGGACCATCAGCACGGAGGCGGCCATGGGCGGCACGCCGGCGAGCGGCGTCACCAGGCCGTTGAGGATGGTGTCCACGATCCGGCCGTCCTCGAGCACCACCGTGATGCTGCGCGCGATGCCGACCATGAGCGCCGCCGAGAGGAGGCTCTGCATCCCCTCGAGATAAGCCGTCACCGTTCCCGTCAGGCCGAGCCCACCGATCAGACCCGCGGCGAGGCCGCCAATCACAAATGCGGCCGACAGCTCATTGAATCCCCAGCCAAGTCGAAGCGCGCCGTAGACGTACGCCGCCATCGGCGCGAGCACGAGGGCGAGGATCAGAACGTGGCGGCCACTTGTCGTGTCCGCCTTCAGGCGGACATCGAGGTTCGACTGAAGCCGTACGTCGATGTCCGGCTGAAGCCGGACACTACGTACGTCTCGTACGTCTCGTACGTCTCGCGACGCCTCACGCGTGCGCGCCGCATACCTCATCGTCCAGCCAATCCACAGACCCAGACCGACGATGAACATGCCCAGCCGAAGACCGCCGGCGGAGAGCGGCGGCAACTGCGCCAGCTTGAGGGCGATCCCGGCTTGAAATGGATTGGTCGGACCGAAGGCGCTTCCGACCATCGCCGCTCCCGCGCTCATCGCCACCACCACGACGGCGTCAACGCCCAGGCCGCGCCCGAGCACGAGGAGGGCCGGCACGAGTGGAATGATTTCCTCCTGCATGTTCTCGAGCGCGCCCATCGTCCCGAAAAAGAGCGACATGATCGGCACGATCCACAGGCCTCGCCCGGCAAACGCAGAAACGAGCGCCGCGACCACCGCGGGCAGCGTGCCGAGGCGATCGACGACGACCCACGCGCCCCCGACGAGGATCACGACGGCGATCACGTCGGCCGCCGCGACGAACCCTCGCGGAATAGCCACGATGGCCGCAAACGGTCCGACCGGCGCGGCATCGGTTCGATGGTAGGTGCCCGCCACGACGATGCGCCGCCCGGTTGCCGGGTCGTCACGCCTGTCGTACTGGCCGGCCGGCAGGATCCAGGTCATCGCGGCGGAGACGAGGACCGCCCCGCCAAGCAGCACAATCGGATGCGGAACACGCACGCACTGATTATATGGGTGCAGCGCCTGCGGCCCGAGCGAGCGCGAAGGCGCGAGTGAGAGCGAGCGGGGGTGGGGCCCCGCGAGCAGTGATTAAAGGTGCGAGGGCTTCAGTGCGCCGACAAGGCTGGCGGCGTCACGACCAAGGTTTGCACGATCGCGAGCAGATCTTCGAGCCAGAGGGGCTTGAATCGCAGTTCGGCCCCCAGCGAGCGAAGCTGGTCCGACACCGCGTCGTCGATGAAATAGTCACCAGTGACAATGGCCACCGGCGGCTTTCGCTCCGTATCCCGGGCCCGCAGGCGCCGGAGGAACTCGACGCCATCGACGAGCGGCATGCGCAGGTCGAGGATGATGGCGTCGGGAGGGCTCAGGCTCGCCTCCTTCAGGCCGGCTTCGGCGTTGTTGGCCGTCCGCACCTGATAGCCTTCGAGCTTGAGCAGTCGGGCAAACGTCTCGGTCACTCCCAAGTCGTCATCGACAATGAGGACCGTTCGCGACGCAATCGCAGGCATCAGATCCATGCCGTTAGTTGTGATTCGCAGCCGCCGTCACACTCGAGGCGCGACCGATCCGCAGTCCGAGCGAAGACGAGGCGACCGGATGGGGCTGAGTGAGAACCGCCTCGATGTCGGCCTCTCGGAGCAAGGCAGCTGTGGGGTCATCAAAGTACTCGACAACCGTTCCAGCGGGGCCGAGGTTGATGGAGAGTCTGTACGGGCCGCTGGGAGCCACGGCTGCGATCTCCCATCGAACACGTTCTGGACCAAGCATGAAGAAGTTGGACATGGCGCTAGTGGCCCCGCAAGCCACGGGCCATCGAGAGTAATTTCAACGAAGGCGCTTAGAACCAGTGACTTATGGGTGAATCTGCTTCTTCACGTCGAACGAGTCTTTTATCGTTGTGTTCATGAGAGAAGTACGAACTGCACATAACGGCACCGTTCATTGGTCGTAATCTCAAACAAACAAATGGTTTACTGGTAAGTGTCTAGTTATGTAACAAATAGTCGCAAATGGAACCTCGCTGGCCCCGTGAAGCGTCTCGCCGAGTTCGGTCCCGATCGTTCACAGATGAACCCAGGTAAGTTTGCTAGAGTTGGCGCTATGAAACACAAACGCTCTCGCCTTGCCGCTCTGGTCGCCCTCGTCCTTGCCGCCGGCACCGCCATGCTCGCCCAGCAGCCGCGGGCGCAGCAGGCGCCAGCGCAGCAAACGCTCAACCTGCAGGACACCATCCCGTTTGATGCCGCCGTGCGCACGGCGACGCTTCCCAACGGCATCAAGGTCTACGTCCGGGGGAACGAGCGGCCGGCCAAGCGCGTCTCGATGCGCCTGGCCGTCAAAGCGGGATCGATCAACGAGGCCGACGATCAGCAGGGGCTCGCGCACCTGGTCGAGCACATGGCGTTCAACGGCAGCGCGCACTTCAGGCCCGGCGAGCTCGTCTCGTACTTCGAGCGGGTCGGCTCGCGGTTGGGTCCGCACGTCAACGCCTACACGAGCTTCGACGAAACGGTCTACATGCTCGAGCTGCCGAGCGACCGGCCCGACGTCGTGTCGCAGGGTCTGACGGCGCTCGCCGATTTCGGCGGCGGGTTGACGCTCGATCCAGCCGAGATCGAGAAGGAACGCGGCGTCGTCATCGAGGAGTGGCGCGGCGGGCTCGGCGCCAACTCACGCATTCGCGACAAACAGTTGCCCGTCCTTTTCTTCAACTCGCACTACGCGGAGCGGCTTCCCATCGGCAAGCCCGAGATCCTCCGCAGCGCGCCGCCAGCGCGGCTGCGCGCGTTTTACGACACCTGGTATCGCCCCGACAATCTAGCGGTCGTCGTCGTCGGCGACATCGACGCCCAGCAGATCGAACAGTCCGTCCGATCGAGCTTCGGGCCGCTCGCCGCCCGCGCGCCGGCCGCTCCCGAGCCCAACAAGACGGTTCCGCTACAGCGACAGATGCTGACCAGCGCAGCCGCCGATCCTGAGCTCACGCGATCGACAGTGGAGATCGTCTGGAAGCGGGCACACGAGGGCGGGCCGCGCGTCGTCGATTACCGGCAGGACCTGCTGGATCGGTTCGTCGCTCGAATGATCGACGAGCGGTTCGCGGAGCTTGCGCAGAGGCCCGATGCGAAATTCCTCGGGGCCGGCGCGGGGAGCGACGCGCTCAGCCGAACCGTCGACACCTTCAGCTTGGGTGCGGCCGTGCCGGATGGAAGGATTCAGGAGGGGCTGTCCGCGCTCGCCATCGAGGCCAAGCGGCTCCGCCAGTTCGGATTTGCCGCCTCGGAGCTGGATCGGGCAAAGCGCTCGATGACCGCGTTCTACGACCGTGCGCTGGCCGAGCGCGACAGGACCGAAAGCGGGTCGTTCGCGCGGGAGTACGTCAGCCACTTCCTGGAGGGTGAGCCCTCGCCAGGTATCCAGTACGAGCACCAGCTCGTCCAGCAGGTGCTGCCCGGCATCACGGCGGCCGAGGCGTCAGCGCGCATCCGGGCGCTGCTCGCCGACGAGGGCCGCGTCGTGCTGGCCGTGTCGCCCCAGAAGGCAGGTGTGAGCGCGCCGTCTGAGGCGAGCCTGCAAGCGACGCTTGCGGCTGCCGAGGCGGTCGCGGTCACGGCGTGGGCCGACACGACGACGACACGAGCGCTGATGGAAGCGCCGCCGCCAGTGGCCGCGGTCAGCTCGCGCCGCGAGCTGCAGAACATCGGCGTCACCGTCGTGCGATTCGCCAACGGCGTCGAGGCCTGGCTCAAGCCGACCGACTTCAAGAACGACCAGATCGTGTTTGCGATGGAAGCGCAGGGCGGCGCCTCGCTCGCTCCACCGGCCGACTATTTCGAGGCGACGCTCGCAACGGCCTACGTCAACCTCGCAGGCGTTGGCGGCATCAAGCCGCTCGACCTGCAGAAGCTGCTAGCCGGAAAGCTCGCCGGGGCTTCGCCGTTCATCGGGCTCTCGACGCATGGGTTCAACGGCAACGCGGCGCCCGCCGATCTCGAGACCGCGCTGCAGCTCCTCTACCAGGAGTTCAACTCGCCCAACGACGACGCGGAATCGTTCGCGCTGCTGCAGCGGCAGTTGGCGGCGGCAGTCGCCAACCGCGGCCAGTCGCCGCAGCAGGTCTTCGGCGAGCGTCTGAACCAGGTGAACACCTCCAATCACTACACCGCGCAGCCGCTGACGCCCGAGCGCGTGGCCGCGCTCGATCGCGTAAAGATGGCGGCGTTTTATCGGCAGCGTTTCTCGAACGCCACCGACTTCACCTTCTTTATGGTCGGCGCGTTCAAGGTGGAGGAAGCGATTCCGCTCCTCGCGCGATATGTCGGATCGCTGCCTTCGACCGGCCGGGCCACTTCGCGCTTCACCGACGTGGCGCTTCGCTTCCCGTCCACGACCCAGCGCGAGCAGGTCGTCAAGGGGCGTGAGCCCAGGGGGCAGACCGCCATCAGCTTCTTCGCCGACCCCTCGGCGGCGCCGCTCGACCAGGAGTACGTCATCGCGGCGAACACCGTGCTGAACACCGCGCTCAGAGACATCCTGCGCGAAGAGCTCGGCCAGACGTACACGGTTGGTGTGGGGTTGAACCAGCAGCTGCCGCAGCGGGGCGCCGGCCGCATTCAGATCGCTTTCGGCGCGGCGCCGGCGAACCTTGCATCGATGACAGACCGCGTGCTGCGAGAGGTCAAGCGCCTGCAGGACGAAGGGCCGTCGCTCGACCTCACGAACCGCGCGAAGGAATCGGCGCGCCGCACCTACGAGGAGTCGCTGAAGGACAACGCCTACTGGCTGGGTCGGCTCCGCAACGTGCACCTGCACGGTACCGATCCGGGAGTGATTGTGACGCGCACCGAACGCATCGACTCGGTGACGCCGCAGATTCTTCAGGACACGTTTCGGCGCTACTTTCCGGCCGATCGCTATACGGTGGTCACGCTCACTCCCGAACAGTGACGTGAGATTGCAGGATGGCAGAATGGCAGGATTCGTGTCAGGTCAGCCCGTCGAGCTGTGCCTTCAGCCCTTCATAGCAGCTCGGGCAGATCCCGTGGCTGAACTGCACGGCCGAGTGTTCGGCAAGGTAGCCTTCGACCTGCTGCCAGTACTGATCGTCGCCGCGAATGCGCTTGCAGTAGCTGCAGATGGGCAGGAGCCCTTGGAGCTGTTTGACGCTTGTGAGCGCCGTCTGCAGCTCGGCGACGCGATCGGCCAGCTTCTCCTGCAGCGACAGTACTCTGATGCCAACCGCGATCCTGGCGCGCAGCTCCTCTGCATCGAACGGCTTGATCACGTAATCGTCTGCGCCCGCGTCGAGGCCCGCGACGACATCACTACGGCCTTCGCGCGCCGTGACGAGCAGCAGGTACATATTCGCGAGCGGCAGCTCCGCGCGCACGCGTCGGCAGATTTCCGGGCCGGCCATGCCCGGCATCATCCAGTCGAGAATCGCCAGGGTGGCGGCCTGTGCGGCCCGGAGCCGTTCGAACGCGTCGGCGCCGTCGCCGACGACGGTCGTGTCGTGACCCCAGCGCTCAAGCGTACGCGCCAGAATCTCCGCCGTCACGCGGTCATCGTCCGCTATCAGCACTTGCATGGGGCGGCCTCGCCGCTCATCTTAGCAAAGCTCCCTGGCCGCGCGAGACGTTCTCGCGCTAAACTTGGGGTCGTCTTTGACGCCAATCCGCTCCGAGTAGGTATGGTGGGCGTAGTTCAGGGGTAGAACGCCGGTCTGTGGCACCGGAGGTCGCGGGTTCGAAACCCGTCGCCCACCCCATTTCTCAGAAGAAACATCGGACCGCTGCGGGTTCGATTCCCGTCACGCACCCCATCCAGATGCTTGCATTGCTGATTGTCGATGGCTGATTGTTGAATGGCGTGTAGCCAGGTCGGCGAACCCACGGCGTCGAGTGTGCGCTGTGAGCGATCGCCGCACAGTGAGCGCCCACCGGCAGACCTTGTTTGCCGGCCAAAGCACGCAATTTTGCTGGGAGATTCCGGACGGCCTCTGGAACGGAAGGTGCACCGGTACAGTTCCAGACATGAGAAGACACCTGTTCCGTCTCGGCGTCGCCCTGCTCGCAGGGGCGGCCGGGCTGGCCGTCAACCTTCTGCCCTTTGACGGGCTCGCCCGGCTGTGGCCGGGACGCATCCTCACGCTTCCGATTGCGGCGCTCTTCGGCACGTGGTACGGCGTACTGTCGGCCGCTCTTGGCGCGGCGGCGTTCGCTCCTCAGACTCCGGTGTGGCTCGCCATCTTCGGCTTCGAAGGCCTGCTCCTCGGAGCCCTCGCACGCCGGGGCACGTCGCTGCTTCTGACCGGCGTCGTGATGTCTGTCTCCTACGGACTGACGTTCGCGCTCGTTCCGGGCGCGTCCGGCATCCCGGGGCAATCACTTGTCGGGGCGCTCGCGTTGCAGCAGGTGCTCAACGCGATGGTCGCGCTCGTCGTCTCGGATTTCATCGCCCTCATCATTTCGGCCCGCCGGCTGTTCCGCGAGGGAGCGCCCGGCAGCCAACAGCACCTTCGCGCGTATGCGTTTCATGCGTTCGTGCTCGCCGCCGTTCTCCCGGTCCTGCTGCTCAGCACGGCTGCCGGGCAGACGTTCGCGGCGAAGCAAGAGGCCGAGGGAGGCGCGCGCCTGCACGATGTGGCCACTGCGCTGCGCGATCACATCGACGACTACCTGAAGACCCACCTCCAGGCCACCGAAGCTCTGGCCTTGACGATCGGCCAGACCGGAGGCGATCCAGCCCGACGCGTGGGGTTGCTGGCGCACTACGCCCGGATCTACGACGGGTTCACGGCGCTCCGGATTGTGGATCCGTCAGGAAGGGTGCACGAGTCAGTGCCGCCGATCGAGAACGACGCCACACCGTTCTACGTGGGCGACCGCCAGTTTTTCATCGATGCCGTGCGAACCCGCCAGTCGATCGTCTCCCCAGTGCTCACCGGGCGAATGTCACGGGTGCCGCTGGTGGTTATCGCTGTCCCGTTCTACGCCGAGGACGCCAGCATCACCGGCGTGCTGCACACGGTCCTCAACCTGTCGAGCTTCGAAGGCGTCGTCGAGGCCTACCAGACTGTGCCCGAGGCGAGCGCAGTCATCCTCGATCAACAGTACAGCGTCATTTACGCCAGCCCCGGCTCAGGCTACTCGGTTCAGCAGGATCTGGCGGCAGACGCCATGGTCCGTGCAAGCGGTCAAACGCTGGACGGGATTTTCCAGTACTCGCCGGACGTCTCCGACAGGCCCGGCAGCAGGCAACTCGCGGCTTGGACTCCCGCCGGCGTCGCCGGCTGGCAGGTATTCGTCAGGCAGCCGCTCGTCAGCCTGCAGCTGCAGACACCCGAGTATTACGCATTGACGCTTGGACTCATTCTGCTGGCGCTCGGCACCGCGATTCTTGGCGCTCACACGTTCGCCGAGAGGGTCACACGGCCGCTCGAGGAACTGGTGGCGATTGTGCGCAACGTCTCGGCCCACGAGACCTCGCAGCCGGCCGCGATCGCCTCCAATCCCCCAGCGGAGATCGCGACGCTCCTCGAACACGTCAACGGCATGCAAGCGCGCCTGGCCGAGTCGTACGGCCAGCTCAAGGCGTTTTCACACGAGTTGGATCAGAAGGTCCGCGAGCGAACGGCCGAGCTGGCGGAAGCCAAGCGCGTGGCCGAGGACGCGAGTCAGGCCAAGGGCGAATTCCTCGCCAACATGAGCCACGAGATCCGGACGCCGATGAACGGCATCATCGGCATGACCGAGCTCGCGCTCGACACCGATCCGACGCCGGAGCAGCGCGAGTACCTGTCGATGGTCAAGAGCTCGGCCGACTCGCTGCTCACCATCCTGAACGACGTCCTCGACTTCTCAAAGATCGAGAGCCGGCAGCTCGAGCTCGAAGCCATTCCATTCTCGCTTCGCGATCACCTGGCGGAGACTCTGAAGCCGCTCGCCCTGCGCGCCGAGCAGAAGCGCCTCGACCTGATCTGCCACGTGGCGCCGGACGTGCCGCGCGTGGTGCTCGGCGATCCGGGACGCCTGCGCCAGGTGCTGTTGAATCTGCTCGGCAATGCCATCAAGTTCACCGCGCGTGGTCAGATTCTGGTGCAGGTCGAGCGCGCCGCGCCGCCGGCCGGTCCTGCCGATCCTCACTCCGCTCAGGGCCACGTCGAATTACATTTTTCCGTGAGCGACAGCGGGATCGGGATCCCTCGCGACAAACAGCGGGAGATCTTCCAGCCGTTTCGGCAGGCAGACGGATCGACCACGCGACGCTTCGGCGGCACGGGACTTGGGCTGGCGATCTCGTCGACCTTGGTCGGGCTGATGGGCGGGCGAATCTGGGTCGAGAGCACCTCTCAGGAAGGCAGTACCTTCCATTTCACGGCGCGTCTGGGGTTCACCAACGCCCGCCCCGCCGTCGATGGCACGCTGGCGCGCGGTCCCTTCACACGTCCTGCCTTACCCAAGGCCATGCTGCCAACCGACCCGCCGGCGCGGCGGTTGGAGATCCTGCTGGCTGAAGACAACGCGGTCAATCAGCGGCTGGCTGTTGGTGTCCTGCAACGCCGAGGGCACCGCGTCACCACTGTCGGGAACGGCCGCCAGGCCGTTGCCGCCGTCGAGCGTCGCGTCTTCGATGTCGTCCTGATGGACGTGCAAATGCCGGAGATGAGCGGGCTTGAAGCCACCTCAGCCATCCGCGAGCGAGAGCGCCGGACGTCGGGGCATCTGCCAATCGTGGCGATGACGGCGCACGCACTCAAAGGCGATCGCGAGCGGTGCCTTCAGGCGGGAATGGACGACTACCTGACCAAACCGCTCGACCCCAGGCGGCTCTGCGCCACGGTAGAACGCGTGAGCGAGGGCTCCTCGGCTGCCTCAACGACCACCGACGCGGCGCCGCCGGCTCACCTCGATGCCGCCGTCCTGGCACGCCTCGGTGACGATGCGCAGCTGGTGGCGGACATCAGCCGGCTGTTCATCGAAGACGCGCCCGCGCATCTGCGACAGATTCGGGCCGCGCTCGACCTGCGCGATGGCGAAAAGCTGACACGTGCCGCACATGCGTTCAAAGGCGCCATCGCCAACTTCGGTGCCCGCGCCGCGGTCGAGGCGGCACGGACGCTGGAGGACATCGGCCGGCGCGGTGAGTTTGTCGATCACGAAGAGGTCTGGAGCACGCTGACGGCCGAGACCGAACGCCTCACGCACACGCTTCACAGCTACGCTGAAGCAGTGCCGCAAGCTTCTTAGAGCTATCGCGGGCCTGGTGGGGCCGCCGGCTGCGCCTCCCATTCGATGAGCGCCCGCTCGATGTCGTCGCGGAAGACCCACACGGCCGCGGCCGCCCCGACAAGCAAGAACACCACGAGCGCGAGCAGCATCGACACCGCCCGAACCGCCGATCGGACGCCAGATCGGGGCATGGGCAGACCCAGATGGTCGGCGGCCGTCTCGACAAGTGTCTTGTCGATCCGGCCGACCGGGATCTGGTGGCCCTCCGCCAGCGCTCTGTCGGCCACCAGATTGATGACTCGCGGAATGCCCCGGGAACACGCGTACATCGCAGTGGCGGCGCCCTGGTCGAACGCGATCCGGGCGTTGGGCCCGGCGACCGCAATGCGATGCGCCAGGTAGTCGGCCACTTCATCTGCCATGAGCGCATCAAGCCGGCAGCGAGTCCTCACGCGCCGATTCAGCCCTCGAAGCCCACGGTGCCGGAGCAGCCTGAGGAGCTCCGGCTCCCCCGCCAACACGATCTGCAGCCGTTCTCCTCCGCGGCCGCCCTCCGACAAGCGATACAGCTGCTCAAGCACTTCGATCGACAGTCGCTGCGCCTCGTCGATAACGACCACGGCCGATCCCTGAACCGCCTCGAACAATTCCCGCACCGACGCCGGTGGATCGGTCAGCAAGGATGGTCGCGTCGCGCCGCCGATCTGGCCGACGAGAGAGAGGCAGAGCGTGGTCTTGCCCGTCCCGTTCTCGCCGGTCACCACCATGACGCCTTCGCGACGGTCGATCGCGTCCATGAGATCCTGCGTGGCGCGGTCGAACGAGACGCTACGGTAGATGAACTTCAGGTCCGATGAAGGGCCGAACGGTTGCTCCTCAAAGCCGTAGAACAGATCGTAGGTCAGGCTCGCGTCGGCGAGAGATCGCTTCTGGCGGCTCGGTGCAAGCGAGGGAGCGGGCGCATCGCCAATCGAGGGCCCTCGCGCGCGTTCGCCCACCTCCGGTGCCTGGGGCACGAGATCGCGCGCCAGCGAACCGGCGGCAATCGGTGTGCGCCACGGCCGGCGCCTTGGTGCCAGCGAGCCGAAGGACGCGATCGGCAGCTCGGAGGGACTGGGTGCTTCCGCAGGTTCGGGCCGCGCCGGCGCCTTGGCGAGAGGACGCGTCGGATGCTCGTCGGCTGGATCCCGAACGCCCAACCCCCGATCGAGTTCCAGCAAACGATCGCGGAACTTCTCGTCGTCGGCGAGCGACGGCTTCTGCTGGTCGCTGTCCACTTTCAGGCCCATTTATACTCGCAATCGCAACGAAGTACAACCCGATCTGCGTTGCAATTGCCCCGAAGCAGCACATGTGTTCCAAATAGCGTCACGATTTCTGTAACTACCGATAATCAAAGCAGTCCTGAGGAGATAAATAGTCTCTTATTGACTGTATTGTCATGTATACGAACATATATTAGGCTTCTCAATTGGTTTCATGTATATCAAATAGACTCTTTATTATCAGTATCTTACGCTGATTAAGCAGAGGTTGGCGACAGTGTTGCTGTACCGCAGCGGAACAGCTGCCCTGTAACTGCGTGGTGGCCCAAAATGAATCTCTATGGCACTTGACCCCTCTATCACCGGCTCGTCTGATTGGCGAACGGAACTGCCCACGTTGACCGCGCGCACGGTCACGCTTCGCGAGCCGATGGCGCAGGATCTCGGCTCGCTTGTCGATTTGCTGTCGATTGGCGACGCGGCCCGCTTCGGGCTCGACGAGCCGGTCACCGACGTGGCCGTGCAGCAGTTCATCGAGCGCGCGGCGCACGAGCGCGCGGCCGGGCTGGCGTTCACCTACGCGGTGACGAGCGGGGCGGCTCGGACCGTTGTCGGCCTCCTTCAAGTGCGTCAACTCGATCCCGGCTTCGAAGTGGCCGAGTGGGAATGCACGCTCGTGCCGTCGGTGCGCGGCAGCGGCATCTTCATCGAAGCGGCGCGGCTCGTCGGATCGTTCACGTTCAGCACGGTCGGCGCCAGACGACTCGAAGCGCGCGTGCTCCTGCAGAACGGCCGCGGTAACGGAGCGCTCAAGAAACTAGGGGCGGTCCAGGAAGGCATCCTGCGGCGGTCGGTACGCCGCAGCGGAGCGTATCTCGATCAGGTGCTCTGGTCGATCCTCAAGGAAGACTGGGGCGACCACTGGATGTCGACCGCTCCCCGCGTCCACTGAGGTCTGATGAGCCAGCTTCCCCTTCACGCTCGTCTCTACGTCGGCGCGGTCATCCTCGCGGGCGCGGGCCTCTTCGCCGGATACCTGTCGCATTTCCGCTTCGAGCAACCGGTGCTCTTCGCGGCGCTACTGGTGCTCTCGTCGGTCAGCGCTGCGCTCAAAGTGACCTTGCCGCTGACAAAGAGCGGCTCGACCATGTCGGTCTCGTATGCGGGGGATTTCGCGTCCCTGCTGCTGCTCGGTCCCAATGAGACGATGCTGGTGGCCGCCGGAAGCGCGCTCAGCCAGTGCCACGTGAACAGCAAGGATCGCAATCCCCTCTATCGGACGCTGTTCAGCATGGCCTCGCTGATGATTACGGTGCAGGGCGCCGGCCTGGCCTTTCACGCGCTCGGAGGCGGATCGCCTGCGATGGGACTTGTGGCGCTGGCACGTCCGCTCGTGGGCGCCGCGACGGTGTACTTTCTGCTCAACACGGGCCTGGTGGCGACGGCCATCGCGTTGTCCACCGGGGATCGCGTCTCCACCACGTGGCACATGAATTTTCTCTGGAGTGCCCCGAGCTATTTCGTCGGCGCCGGAGCGGCGGCGGCCGGCGCGGCGCTCGTCACGAGCGCCGGCTATTGGATCGCTCCGCTCACCTTTGCGCCCCTGTATCTGACGTACCGCACCTATAAGGTGTACATGGGCCGCATCGAGGACGAACAGCGCCATGTGCGGCAGACCTCCGATCTGCACCTCGCCACGATTGAAGCGCTGGCGCGCGCGATCGATGCCAAGGATCAGTCGACGCACACGCACATCCGGCGCGTGCAGATGTACGCGGCCGGTCTGGCCAAGGCGGCGGGACTGCCGGCGGGAGACATTCAAGGCGTGAAGACCGCCGCGCTGCTGCACGATATCGGCAAGCTGGCGGTCCCCGAGCACATCCTCTCGAAGCCAGGGCCGCTCACGCAGGAGGAATTTCAGAAGATTCGCATCCATCCTGAGGTCGGTGCCGAGATTATCGCCGCGGTGCCGTTTCCTTATCCGGTCGCGCCGATCATCTTGAGCCATCACGAGCGATGGGACGGCAAGGGATATCCGCACGGGCTGGCGGGCGACCACATTCCGATTGGCGCGCGCATCTTGACCGTCGTCGACTATTACGATGCGGTGACCGCCGAACGGCCGTACCACGAGGCGCTCAGCCAGGAGAGCGCGGCCGCGATGCTGAAGCACGAGGCCGGCCGCGCGCTCGATCCGCGGCTGGTCACGGCGTTTCTCGGCATCCTGCCGTCCCTCATCGCAGCCTCCAACCTCGAGGAGCGTCGCACCGAAGAAGCGCCGGCCAAACCCGCGCCGATCTCTGCCGGCACAACGGCGGTCGGGCTGGTGCCGAAGAGCGGCGGCAACGCCTTCGAGAACATCGCACTCGCCCATCGCGAGATCTACGCGTTGTACGAGGTCGCCCAGGCAATGGGCACGAGCCTCGCGGTCGCGGACACCATGGCACTCATCTCGTCGAAGCTGACGAAGATCGTGCCCTGGTCGGGCTGCGCGCTGTTCCTGTATCAACCGGAATCCGAATCGCTCAAGTGCAACTTTGCCGCGGGCGTGGACGCGCCGGCGCTTCTCCACACGACGCTCAACGTCGGTGAAGGGCTCTCGGGTTGGGTGGCGCGCACTCGGCGGACGATCGTCAACGCGAACCCGCGGGTCACCTTCGAGGCGGCGGGACTGAACGATCCGATTTCCGTTGCGTCGGCGCTCGTCTGCCCGCTGTACTTCAACGACGCGCTCATCGGCTGCCTCGGCCTGTACCACACGGAGCCAAACTACTACACCGAAGATCACGTCCGACTCCTCGAGCGTGTTGCCGAGCAGGCGGGCGCTGTGGTCCACAACGCCATCGTCTTCGAACAGACGCAGGAAGATTCGCTGACCGACCCGCTGACGGGCCTGCCCAACCGCCGGTCGCTGTTCGTCCATCTCTCGCGCGAGCTGGCCCGCGCCGAGCGCCTCAAGAGCGAGATCGCCCTCATCGTTATGGACGTAGACGGCTTCAAGGCGATCAACGACGCCTACGGGCATCAGGTTGGCGACCACGCGCTCCGCGAAGTCGCCGCCGCGCTTCAGGGCGGGCTGCGGTCCTACGATCTCTGCGTGCGGTATGCGGGTGATGAATTCATCATCGTGATTACCGATTGCTCCCGCGAGGCCGCCGATGCCAAGCGACGCGAGCTACAGGACCGCGTCGGGGAGATCGAGATCGAAGTGCGGCCGGGCCGGCTGATCCGGCTGGCCGTCAGCGCCGGTGCGGCGGTGTTCCCCGAGGACGGCACCACCTACGAGGCGCTGCTCGCCGACGCCGACCATCAGATGTATCGCGACAAGGCCGCGCGCCGCGGCCAGCGCACCGCCCCGCAGGCGGCCCATCCCGACGATTTCCTCGCGCCCGCGCTCCTCGAGTCGATTCCTGCCGGCCGTCCGACCGCGCGCGTCTCCTAACTCCATCGGTGACGTGCTGTTCTGGATACGCGCGAGCGCCACGGCGCGAGCGCGTCAGGCGCGGCGGTGGGGCCCCGCGCAAGATAAGATGATGCCGTGACCGAGAAGCGAGACTTGGTCCGGTGGCAGCCCATGCTCGCGTCGCTTTCCCCAGGGGCCGATGCCCCACTCGACGATCCGCAACTCCTGTACGAGCCGAAGTATGACGGTATCCGCGCCATCGCGGAGGTGACACCTCCCGCGGATCGGCCCGTGCGCCTGTGGTCGCGTCTCGGAAACGAGAAGACCCGTCAGTTCCCCGACGTCGCGGCGGCCCTCACAGACTGGTCGCGGCGTCTGAGGGCGCCGGTGGTGCTCGACGGCGAGATCGTCGCGCTCGAACGCATCTTCCCTCCGAGGACGCGGGATCGAGGCGCCGGGCCTCGGGTGCTTCGTCTCAGCGAGATCGCGCGCGCCGACGGACGCGCGCTCTACCAGCACGCACTGACGAGCGGATGGGAAGGGCTCGTCGCCAAGCGTGTCCAGTCGCGGTACGCGTCAGGCAGGCGCACGCCCGACTGGCGCAAGATCAAGATCGTTCACCAACAGAAATTCGTCGTCGGCGGGTGGACCAAACCGCAAGGCACCCGCTCGCACTTCGGCGCTCTGTTGTTGGGCGTCTATGCCGCCAGCCACCAGCCACTCGTCATGCCTTGCTGTATGCCGGTCATGTGGGCACGGGCTTCGACGCGCGCGAGCTCGCGCGCGTGATGAAGCGCCTCGATCCGTTCGAAACAGACGTCTGCCCGTTCATGACGCGTCCTGCAACCAACGAACGGCCGCATTGGGTGCGGCCGACACTCGTCGCCGAGATCAAGTTCACGGAGTGGACGGCCGACGGCATGCTGCGGCATCCTGTTTATCTTGGCCTCCGCCACGACAAGAAGCCCCGCGACGTGGTGCGGGAGCCACAACGACATCTGCGCGCGACGACGGTCCGGCTGAAGCCGGACACTACGCCAAATCGGACGACGGTCCGGCTGAAGCGGGACGCCACGCCAGATCAGCAAACGCACGATGCAACCGACACCGACGGAGATAAGACCGACGGACAGTACGTGGTGTCCGGCTTCAGCCGGACCCTGATCGATCAACTCAACGCCATCGAAGAGTCCCGCCGCGACGGCGTTCTGCTGCTCCCCAACGCGGACCGTCCCCTCGTGATGAAGCGCTATCCGAACGGCATCGCCGGCCAGGCCTTCTACCAACACCAGGTGCGGCACGCGCCCGATGGGGTGCGAGTCGAAACCCCAAGGGTCGCCTCCGGTGTCCCCCAGTTTGTCGGCGGCACTCTGAAGACGCTGCTGCACATGACGCAGCTTGCCGCCATTTCGCAGGATCCGTGGTTCTCTCGCGTCCAGTCGATCGAAGACGCCGATCACGTGGCGCTCGACCTCGATCCGGCGCCGGGCGTGACATTCGACCGCGTGCTCGACGTCGCACGGTGGATTCGCGACGAGCTTGACGCGCGAGGCGCGATCGGGCTGCCCAAGACATCGGGCGCCGACGGCCTGCACATCTACGTCCCGCTGCCGCCCCGCATGCCGTACAAGGTGGGACTGCTGTTCTGTCAAATCATCGCCACCATCGTGACCCAGAAACATCCGAAGGTCGCGACGATCGAACGGAGCGTGCAGGTGCGCGGAGCCCGTGTGTACATCGACTACCTGCAGAACATTCTTGGCAAGACGCTGGCGGCCGCGTACAGCGCACGTGCCAGCGACTACGCGGGGGCCTCAGCGCCGCTCTCGTGGCGGGAAGTCGAGCGGGGGGTCAGGCGCGAAGACTTCACCATCCGGACGGTGCCGGCGCGGATCGAGAAGGTAGGCGATCTGTGGGCCGCGCTACGCACAGCCAAGGGCGTCGATTGGTCTCGCGTGACGGGTAAGAAGGCGCGCTAGATTGCTCCTCCCGTTGTTGCGCCGCGCGACCACGACCAGCTACACTCAGGTTTCTTGTGCCGTGTGCGCCCGTAGCTCAGTTGGATAGAGCGACAGGCTTCGAACCTGTAGGCCGGGGGTTCGATTCCCTCCGGGCGCAATTCACGATCGCCGTTTGGCGCCCGTAGCTCAGCTGGATAGAGCGACGGCCTCCGGAGCCGTAGGCCACAGGTTCGAATCCTGTCGGGCGCACCATTTCCGTTGCGAGACGCGCGGCACATGCGTCCACACGTGGGCCAGTAGCTCAATTGGTAGAGCAGCAGACTCTTAATCTGCGGGTTGACGGTTCGATTCCGTCCTGGCTCACCATTCCTCCCCAACGACTTACGCGTCGTTCCTCGCCGACCGCAAGTGCGTCTGGTTGCGCGGGGGTTGCAGATGGTTGCAGCGTGTCCAGACGATCAACGCCCCGTTCTCGCATCGGCTCCGGCAGCCAGTGCGCGTAGACGCGCAAGGTGATCGACGGATCCTTGTGGCCGAGCTGCCGGCTCACATACGTGATGGGGACGCCGGCCTGCAGCAACAACGAGGCGAACGTGTGCCGCATCTGATGCGGCCCTCGCCGATGCAACTCCGCCTTGTCGAGGAGCTGATTGAACACCTTCCTAGCATTCGACCCGTCAAGGGCCGAACCGACGATCGAGGAGAACACCCACGGCGGCAAGGGCTGACCGAGCGCGAGCCATCGGGCCCGTTGCTGACGCCGCCACAGCCGCAGCACGCTGCGCAGTTGGCCGGAGAGGTCGACACGCCGCGTCTGGTGGTTCTTGGGCGTCGTCAGGGCGCCGTCCACCAGGTTCCGCTGTATCTGAACGAACCGACCTTGCCAATCAACGTCGCCCCATTGCAGGGCGAGCAGCTCGCCTAATCGCAGCCCCGTCCGGAGGCCGCACAGCAGCCAGGGATACCACTCGGGCCACCGGATGCGCGCCGTCTCGAGCAGATGCGCGGCCTCCCCTGCCGTCAGGGCGTCGATGGTCGGCTCAGCCTCATCACCCGCGCGGAGGTAGCGGCCCAAGCGCAGCGCTGGATTCGCCGGCAGGAGCTCGTCCTCGACCGCTTGCGTGGCCGCGAGGCAGGTCGAGGTCGTGCATGAGCCCATCGCGCGGATCGTGGTCGTCCCGGTCGCGTTCGTCGTACACACGCGCCCGGCCGTCATCGAGCTCCCGTCCATCACGGTCGCGCACGTCACCCCATCGCGGATCGGACATAGCCGTCCTCCTTGCATGGCGTTGTCGCTTGGTTGTCCGTGAAGGCGGCCCAGGCAGTTTCTGCGTGGGGCAATTCAGGGGCGCGCTGGAGCGCTGGGGCTTGTGCCGCAGCGTTCAGTGCGTGATTGTGCGGGAACCTCGGCTCGGGGCCGCTGGGGCGACCGAGCGGTAGGTTCGGCGCGCCCACTTCCGGGCGCCTGCCAGCAGGAAAACACTCTGCTGTGACTTCATATACCCCAGACCAACGTCGCTGGCAAGGGTGTGACTCGGAAGAAACGGGGCATTCCTGTGAGTAGGTGTTTTCCCCCAAGTCGAGCGACTGAGGCTGAGCTAGAATTGGCGCGCACAGGCGAGCCCAATGCTGCTTCTCCTCGGGGTTGTGATCGGATACTTGGTCGCTGTCACTGCGGCGAGCAATATTCTGCTTCCCCTGTTCTGGGCGTGGCCGAAGGCTCGTCGCCTCAGTCAAGAGGGAAAACTTGTCCGAGAAATCCCAGCCGCACGCTTCCTCACCGCGCCTGTCATATGGACGGGGATCCTCGTCCTACTAACGGGAATTGCCTTCTCGCTGTCGAAGGCAGGACAACTCGGCACCGGCGCCCCGATGGTGCCCGCCTTCGGTCTTGCGGACTCTGGCTTCCGTTACGGCGTGCTTTGTCTAACCATGGTCCATGTCGTATGCGCGCACAAAATGCGCAACGCAAACGACACACTCACCGAGTGCCTCAAGCACCTCGCGGAGATAGGCGCCAAGCAGAACGCCACGGATGGCTTCACATTCTTCAATTCACCCGTGACAATCGGACAGGCGTACAAGAGTGGCAACGAGGTCGCGCGACAATTTATGAACGGGTGGTCCGAGTGGATTGATCTCACACGGGCCGATTCCGGCAACGCGAGAGCGGGCACGCCTGTGGTCTGTGCGATGCTGAAGAGGACCGAATCGGAATCCTCCTTGACCGAACCAGACCAGCGGCGTCTGTGGCCTCTTGCATGCTGGTTTGAGGGCTGGATTCCTACAATCGATTCATCCTTTGACCAACTGACGAGCGTGAAGAAGCGGTAGCTCCAGACTGCCCCAGGAGACAGTTCGCGTTTCAGGCTGTCTCAATCGGTCAGGCTTTTCTGGGATAGGCAAATGACGACAGCAAGCTTCGTTCTTGAGATCGACCGAACGGATCCGGACTACGGGCGACTCGTCGGCTTCGCTGCTCGCCTGAAGAACCTGCTGGACAAGCCAAAGATTCAAGCCGACGCCAACCTTCCAGACGCCCTCGACGATTTTCTCGGCGCCATCTATGCCCTGGCGCTTGCGAAATCGCTTGGATTTAGCGAAAGACCAGCAGGCACGCGCACTGAGCGCGATAAGGTTCAGATCCGAGCCGAACAGGTGTCGAATGGCCGGCTTCGCTTGGACGGAAAATGGATGGCCGGCTTCCACTTCAACAGCGGGATACTGCGGCTCTCTGCCGTATACCATCGTGTCCTCAGAGTGATCACCGCCGATCATCAAAAGGGTCACATGGTTGCCGACCTCCTGCCGAAGTTGAGTTACACATGGTCCCGTGTGAACATCGCGAAGGTGCATGTTGAAGTGAACAAGCTGAAGCACGACAGCGGCGGTCTGGGAAAGGGCCTAGACGCAAAGTTTGGACAGGCGCTCGGCGCCGTCGATGAACTCTTGAAGCTTGTCGAGGCGTGTCCAACTTTCCGCTGATCAGGTCAGTTGCAGGAGCGACGGGCATTCCCTTTGGGCGGCGACGGATGAGCAGCGTCGAATCGACGCACAATGTGTCGGTTGCCGCTCGCAAGCGAGCCTGTCAGACGCGCCATGACGATCCCAAACGCTGATCGTGCGATCATCGCTGCGGAGAAACTGACCGCGTACCTGCTGAACGTGTCACACAAGCGGGGTGCCGCCAAAGCGAGGCTCCTCCTGGGCCTCGGATACCAGACCGCCACGCCGCAGGTGGTCGAGTCCGATCTTCGCACGCAGCATCTGTCGCTCGACATCACGCGGACCTCGGAGAATCTTTACGGCGTGGTTTACGAGATTGAGGGGCCGATCAAGACGCCCAGCGGCAAGACCGTGCGGTTCTGCTCGATCTGGCAAGTCGACACTGGCACTGACGTGCCGCGATTCATTACCATGTACCCGAGGTAGGACATGCCCTTCGACATGTACGGCGACGTGATCCTGACCCGCGACGTCACCGAGCGCGGGCTCCGTGCCGGCGACGTCGGAACGATCGTGGAGCGCCACGTCGTGCCCGGTGTCCGCGATGAAGGCTACTCGGTCGAGTTCTTCGACATGACCGGCAACACGGTGGCCGTAGTCACGCTGTCGGCGAGTGCCCTGCGCCTGCCCACACCAGCCGATCGGCCGGCCGTGCGAGCTCTCAGCGCCTGAGCGATCGGACTACCCAGGCTTGCAGACCAAGATGTTTCTGAACCTGCCCGCCAGTGAGCGGCATGCGTACGTCTATCGAGTCGTTTCGCTTGAACGGCTCCTGGAGTTGTTCTCGACGGCGCGGAACGTACTGGTCAGCCCTGAGCTGTGGGACGATCCGTTCGAGAACTTCATTCTGAAGAGTCAGCGTGTTTCCCGGCATGGTTGGTATGGCCAGTGTTGGACGCGACAACGTGCGTCAGATGCGATGTGGCGCATCTACTCGCCAGATTCGACGGGTGTGCGAATGCGATCGACACCGACGCGCCTGCTCGAAGGCCTCAGAGCCACCACCAAAGGGGATGCGTTCATAGGCAAGGTCCGCTACCTCCCCAATGGCCCGCTGATGCACTTCGCAAGGAAGGCTTTGAAGCGCGGATATCTGACCGTTGCGGCGAACGCGGCGCACACCTTGCTGGTTAAGCGTCCAGCGTTCCGCCACGAATCTGAGGTCCGGCTCCTCTTGAACAGGCAGAGCGGATTCGGCGGCAAGCTGCTCAATTACGAGGTTGATCCACACACCTTGGTCGACCAACTTATGCTCGATCCCCGCCTGTCACCAGAAGAAGCCGCGAAGACGAAGACCGAGATTAGGAGCAAGACCGAGTATCGCGGCTCGATCAAACGGTCGCTCTTGTACGGCCCGCCACCGCCGCTAACGTGATCCTGGTGCGCAGCGTGCGCTACTGCTGAATGGTCGCGATCGGCGTTGATCCCCTCGCGGAGGAACGATGAATCCAGACTGGTTCAATCCCAGAAAGGAGAATGCCTACTTTCCGCTGCCCCTCATTGCCTTGTTCATTTTCAACATCGTCATGTTCTTGAAGATCTTTGGCAGTGTCGGACGGCTGACTCGGTTTGTCCTGTTCTACAGCGTGTGGTGCTGCGCAGTGGGAATCATCTGGTATTCGGGAAGCGCCATGCTTCGCTACGCCAAGCAACGAATCGACCCAGACCGCAGCGAGCGGCGGTCGCAGCTATACGGTGGGTTGTCTCTAGCGGTGCCCGCGGCGGGTATCTACTTGGCGTATCAAGCAGCACTATTCCTTGAAAGTCTTTGGTGCTCTGATTGCTCAGAGCATCGCATTGGCTCGGCTGATGGCGCCCGCGCTTTGACCGGCTGGTGTAGCTAGGCCGCCCGCCGCAGTCCCTCAACCTGCCGCAGCCACCCGTCCAGCTGGTTCCAACTCGTGAAAATGCGGCTCACCAGCTTTCGCGCGCCTCCGGCGCGCTTCGGCTAGACAAGCCGAGCGCGTCACCTTCAGGCGAAGGCGGACCAGACCAAAGTTTTTCGTGGCACATGCCGATAGGGGGAATTGGCGGCAATCTGCGGGGTTGTGACTGCCATACCTCAGGAGGTGACTGTGCGGATCCGAGTTTGTCTCGTGACACTGTTGGCGCTCGTGGCCTGCGCCGGGCGAGGCTATGCTCAGGGCTGGAATACTGATGCTCGGAAGATCGCCCTGGGCGGCGTGGGGAGCACCACGAACATCGCGACCCAGATGATCGAGGAGGACCCCAAGTACCGCTCGATCGTGGTGCCGCTCGGCTTGCTGCAGATTCTGCGAAATATCGACAAGTTCGACCCGACCTCGAGCGAATTCGATCCCATTCGCGCGATGGAGTACGTGGCCAACCCGTACCACATCACGTTCGGACGGAACGAGGAGAGTCCTGGCCGAAAGATCATCACGGACATCTTCAACCAGGGGTTGAGTACCGACCTCAACGCGTACCGGGGATTCATCCCGTCGAGCAACCCCAAGGCCGAGGGCATCGCCTCGTTCGATCTGATCCACAAGACGTTCAAGTTCTCCACCGGCGGCAGCACGTTCCAGGGCTTTTACCTGGGGATCGGTCCGTACTTCACGCACCGCACGGCGCTCACCATCGATCAGAAGCTCATCGACATTCTGAGCGCCACTGGCGCACCAGTGACGTTTCCAAACTCCGAGTTCAACATCGCCGTCGATCGATCCACGACCCAAATGGCCGGGGCTCTCACGTTCGGTTACCGGGCGCACGTTGGACTGCCAGCGGGGCTCCCCGCCGAGGGAACGGACCGCGAAGGCATCTACCTGGCGGTCAACTACCGCTATCTGAGAGGGTTTCACCTGGAAGACGTTGGTCTGAAGGTGCGCGCCGATACGGATGGGGCCGGCGGCATCACGCTGGATCCCCTCAAGACGCTGGCCCCATGCCCGCTCACCTCACTCAACCCGCTGCTTCCTCCAACCTTTGGAACGCCGTTCTGCACCGATCGCCAGACCTCGTCGAGCGGCACGGGGCGTTCGGTTGATTTCGGCGTCGCCACAGTCTTCGGTCCCTGGGATCTGGGCTTCGGCATCAACGGTGTCATCAACGAGATGGAGTGGAGCGATGTGAAGCACAAGTCGTACGCACTCGGGGCGACTGTCGGGCTGACCTCAGGAACGTCGGGAGCGAGCATCGAACTGGTGGAGACGAACCTGGGCAACACAGGTGACCTCACCATCAAGCAACCAAAGGACGTCCGCGCCAACGCCACGTACCGCGCCAGCATCGCGACGTTCATGGGAGAAATCGCCAACGGCTACCTGGGCACCTCATTCCACGGCGGCGTCGAAAAGACGTTTGGGCCGCTGGCCGCGCGCGGGGGGATGCGCTACACCAACGAAACCTGGAACCCGACGACGGGTCTGGGACTCAATATCTTCCCGCGTGTCGGCATCGACGTCGCATTCCTCACGTCGACTGCGAATGCCGAAAAGGATCGCCAGCCGGTCATGGCGGTTTCGATTCGCATCAACGCCGGCTCGTGAGCGGGGTGCGTGCCGCGCTTCAAGCTGACCATCGAGTACGCCGGCACGCGGTACAGCGGCTGGCAGATTCAGAAGAACGCGCGGACGATTCAAGGTGAGATCGACCGTGCGGTGCGCTCGGTAACGGCCCGAAAAGACTTCGAGCTCTACGGATCGGGCCGCACCGACGCGGGCGTGCACGCCCTCGCCCAGGTGGCGCATCTCGACGCCGCCACCTCACTTCCCCCCGACACGCTGCGGCAGCGGCTCAACGACGAGTTGCCGAGCGACATCAACATCCTCTCGGCCGTCACCGTCCCCCACCGCTTCCATGCGCGCCACGATGCCGTGGCGCGGCGCTATCTCTACCAGGTGTCGAGGCGCCGGACGGCGCTCGCCAAGACGTACGTCTGGTGGGTGAAGGATCCGATCGACGTCGAACGGATGCGTCAGGCCGCGACGGCGTTTCTCGGCATGCGGGACTTTCAGTCCTTCGCCGCCTCAGATGCGGCTCGGGAAGAGCGATCCACGCGCGTCCTGGTCGACCGACTTGAGATCGTCGAAGACGGCGACCTCGTGCTCATCGCGATCGAGGGATCGCACTTCCTGTGGAAGATGGTCCGGCGGATCGTGGGCGTGCTCGTGGAGATCGGGCGCGGCGGACTCGATGCGACCACTGCCGGCCGGTTTCTCATTGAGGCTTCTGAGGTACCGGCCCGGCTGACCGCGCCGGCGTCTGGACTGTTTCTCGAGCGCGTGTACTACCCGAACGACGCGCGTGAGACCACGGTGCGCCCCGCGACGCCCATCCGGCCGGCCCAAGGTCCGCCTGAAGGCGGACACTACATCAGGACGTAGTGTCCGGCTTGAGCCGGACCTGTAGGCGTCGGCCTGAAGGCGGACACTACGTTATTCCGATCGTCGCGGCGTCCAGTCCGCGCCGAACCGGACACCCAGGACGAGCCGAACAACTTCCCCGTAGCTCTCCGCGCCGGCTTCGATCCGGTTCGCCTTGAGATACGCGTCGTACGCGCGCCGGCTGACCGCCGCCAGACGCGGGCTGGCGGCGCGCGCGATTCGATTCGCGATCGCCTGCAGATCGTCGGTCGGCCCGCTGCCAAGCCGCCGGGCGAGCTCGTCGCGATCGCGTCGGGACACGGCTCGCGCGACCTGCTCGTAGAGGAACAGCCAGCCGCTGTATTGATGGGCCGCCGATCCGTGCACGCACGTCAGCCACCCCAGAAAGTTCGCCTCCCCTTCGTCTGCAATTCCCGCCAGGTGGCTCCATTCGTGCGCGACCACGAACGGCCGCTCGAATGGCAGCAGATCGTCGATGACCAGCGTCTCGAGCAGATACGGATCGGTCATGCCGTCGACGGCCGTACGACGGAAATACCAGTTGAGCCACGTCGTCTTGGGCCGGCCGACCAGGACCGTGCCGCCGCCGATTTGCCGATTCACCCTGACAAACGCGGCAGCGAGCGCCGGATCGATGACGCGCGCGGCGAGAGACGCTTCCGCGTGCGCCGCGTCGTGAAGCGCATTGAGCCGCGACGTGGCCTCGATCCCAAGCGTTCGCGCCGCGTCGGCCGTGACGGCTCGCCGGTCGTACTCGAGTCGATTCTCCAGGCCGACGCGCCGATAGTTGAGGCCCCAGGTCAGCAGGAATATCACATACAGCCCGGCCGACCACACCACGGTCCGCAGGCCGATGCGCCCCATCGCCTGCAGCCAGCGTCGCTTACTACGCCGGGCGTCACGAACGGCCAACGCCACCCAAGTGACGACGACGCCCGCCACGAGAAGGTCGAACAGGGCGAACGGCACGAGGTTCGAGATCGTGGTGAGCGCCGGCTGCAGCACGCGATAGATGCCCGCCGAGTAAAACCGTTCGATGGCGCTCGACGGCACTGGTAAGAGCGCCGCGCACAGGGCGACGGCGACGAGCGCCACGCGCCCCCTCACGTCAAGCCTTCAGCTCGCGGCGGAGGAAGGCGATGGATTTCGCCCACGCGTCGGCGGCGGCCGCCGGGTCGTACACCTCGGGCCGTTCCTCATTGAAGAACGCGTGCGTCGCGCCCGCATAGGTGTGGAACGTGTGCCGCTTGCCGAGCTGGGTCAGCTGGCTGTCGAGCCCGGCGACCATCTGCGGCGTCACGAACGTGTCCTTGCCTGCAAAGATGCCGAGGACGGGCGCTTCGAGCGACTTCAGATCGGGCTGCACGTTGGGGTGCCCGCCGTAGAAGACGACCGCAGCGCCGACTTCAGGATTGCGGCACGCGGCAAAGAGCGACAGCGCGCCGCCCATGCAGAACCCCATCGTGCCGACCTTGGGCGCGATCACTTCGGGCAGCGCCGCGAGGTAGTCGATGGCGGCCGCAAGGTCGCGGGCGGCTTCGTCGATCCGCAGGCTCATCATCAGCTTGCCTGCCTGGTCGGGCGACGTCGTGCTCTGCCCGTGGTAAAGGTCGGGAGCAAGCGCCACGAAGCCTTCCTCCGCCAACCGGTCGGCGACGTGCTCGATCTGGGGCACGAGCCCCCACCATTCCTGGATCACGATGACGCCCGGGCCGGGCCGTGCGGGCCGCGCAAGATAGCCCGGCGTCGCCGTGCCGTTGGTCCTGAACATGATGCGGTCTGCCATACGTCTGACCTCATGATATAAGCTGCTATTTATCAATAACTTGAGTGGTCTGAAGCGACGACAGCGCGTGACGGCTCCAACCGCGCATGTCGCCGGATTCGTGCTTGTTGGGCAAGTTCTGCCGTGTTACCATTTTCGGGTCGTTTGTGTCATATAGAGTCCTACGAACCGCTGTCGCCTCGACCGGGCCAGGCCGATAAATACATCGAATTATATGCGCCGTCGCCTCGTCTGGCTGGCCGCGACTGTCTGGCTGTGCTCCCTCGTCACGTGCAACGTGGTGAGGGCCCGGCGCGGCGCTGCTGATGCTCCCGTCACGGTCGGCACCGTGGCGCTACTCTCTCCGAGCTCGCAGCCATCGCCCGGCATTCCGGGCGCGCGACTTGCCCAGCAGCCCGCCGCGCTCGGGACTACGGCGTCGAGTGGAGCCCCGGCGCCCGACTCGCCGTCGCTGAATCCACCGACTGCTGGTGGATCCGCAGTGGCGCCGCTGTCCGCCGCGCAAACCGCCGCGACGCCGCCTTCGCCGACCGCGCAATCGCTCGCGGAAGGCACCTCCGCGACATCGTCAGGCGCAACGCCAGTCCAGGGATCGGCGGCGGCCCAGCTCGGCGGCGCCCGGCCGAGCGCCTTCAGCACGATTCAAGGTAACGCGCTGCGTGCCACCGGCGCCGCGCTCGCAAGAGCGACAGTTCGGCTGCGCGACGCGCGCTTCGGCCGGATTGCCGGCACGCAGACAAGCGACCAGTCGGGCCTGTTCGCCTTCAGCGCCGTCGATCCCGGAGTCTACGTCGTGGAGATCGTCGGCGAGGATGGAAGCGTGCTCGCCGCGAGTCAGATGCTCAACGTCACGGCGGGCGACACCGCTTCGACGGCCGTCAGGCTTCCGTTCCGCGCGCTGCCGCTCGGAGGCGTGTTCGGCGATTCGACGCCGGCGGCGGCGATCGTGGCGGCCGAGGCCGCAGCGGCGGGCGTTTTGACGACCACGACCACCCAGCCGGTCAGCCCGACCCAGTAGCTGCCAATGTCCGAGTCAGCCTCCGGCGGCGCCCATCGGCCTTCGACGACCTCGGCGTCCGCATCCCATCCGACGGGCACGGCCGGCCATTCGCCGGCTTCGTCGTACGCGCCTCAGAGCGAAGTCCATCTCCTCGACCGGCTGGTGGTGCTCTATCGATACCGCTGGCTGTGCCTGACGGTGTTCGTTCTGGTGTCGGGCGCGATGATCATCCAGGGCTATACCACCGTTCGGATGTATCGAGCGCAGGCGCGGCTGCAGATTGATGACGAGCGCTCCACGGCGATTCCCGGACTGCAGAGCGACCAGAACACGTTCTACGAGGATCCGGAGCCGTACTACCAGACGCAGTACCGGATTCTCAGGGGCCGGGATCTCACGCGGCGCGTCGTGCAGAGGCTCCGTCTGGACACGGTGCCAGAGTTCAACGGCACGGCCGAGCGGGCACCGACGCCGATCTCGATGTTGCGGGACTTCGAGCGGCGACTGGTGTCCCTGGTGCGACGCGCGCCGGCGCAGCCGCAAGAGGAACCCCCAAAGCTCGACGAAACGACGGACGAATCGGCGCTGGTCGGCGCGTTTATCGGCCGCGTGGGCGTCGAGCCGGTGCGCGGCAGCCGTCTGGTCGATGTGACCTTCCTGTCGGTCGAGCCGAAGTTCGCCGCCGAGGCGGCGAATGCCTTGGCTGAGGAGTACGTCGAGCAGAACCTGCAGGTCAAGCTGCAGACGGCTCAGAACATGCTGGACTGGCTGGGCAAGGAGCTTGCGACTCAGCAGCAGAAGGTGGAAGAGAGCGAGCGTTCACTCGCCGAGTATCGCGAGAAAGAGAACGCGTTGTCGCTCGACGACAAGCAAAACATCGTGCTCGCGCGGCTGAACCAGCTGAACGATCTCGTCACAAAGGCCAAGACCCAGCGAATTCAGCGGGAAGCCCTGTACAACCAGGTGAAGTCGATCGCGGGAGGGGCGGCGCCCGACTCGATTCCGATCATCGCGCAAAACCCCAACGTCCAGGCCCTCAAGAACAAGCTGAGCAGCCTCCAGCAGGACAAGGTCCGGCTGCTCGAGCGCTACGGCGACAAACACCCGCAGGTCATCGCGGTCAACGCGAGCCTGCAGGACACGCAGAGGCAGCTGGATCAGGAGACCGCCCGCGCGGTGCAGTCGGTTCGCAACGAATTCGAGACCTCCGTGCTCGAAGAACGCACGCTCTCGCAAAACCTCGAGGCCGCCAAGGTCGAAGCGAGCGATCTCAACCGCAAGGGCATCGGGTACGGCGTCATGGAGCGCGAGGCGCAGAGCAACCGTCAAGTCTACGAAGCACTGCTCCAGCGGGAAAAAGAGCTGCGCGTCGCGAGCAACAGTCGAGCGAACAACGTCCGCCTCGTCGATCGCGCCGAAGTGCCGGGGTCGCCCGTCACGCCCGGCGGACGGCGCACGTGGCTGCTGTCAATTGTCGTCGGGCTGGTGCTGGCCGTCGGGGTGGCGATGGGCCTCGACTACATGAACGACACGATCAAGACGCCCGAGGACGTGACTAAACGCCTCAGACTCCCGTTTCTGGGACTGGTGCCGTCGGTTCGCGGCGCCAAACAACAGCCCTTGCTCACCTCGAGCCACGCGCCGGTCGACTTCAGCGAGTCGTTCAGATCGTTGCGGACGACGCTGCTGACTCGGTACAGCGGCGAAGGCACCAAGCTGATGGCGGTCACAAGCGCGCAGCCGCTCGAAGGCAAGACCACGGCGGCGTGCAATATCGCGATGGCGCTCGCGTACGGCGGCGCGCGGGTGTTGCTCATCGACGCCGACATGCGCCGGCCCGGGCTCCATCGAACCTTGCGGCTGGCCAACGAACGAGGTCTGTCGCAGGTCCTGGTCGGCCAGGCCCGCGTGCGCGACGTGATTCAACGCACCGTCGATCCCAACCTGCTGGCGATCACCGCCGGGCGGCCGCCCTCGAACCCCTCGGAGCTGCTCTCCTCGGAACGGATGAAGACGCTCATCACGAATCTTCGCAGCGGCCCCTTCGACTGGATCGTGATCGACACCCCGCCGGTGCTCGCCGTGACCGACGCGGTCATTCTGGCGCCGCTCGTCAACGGCGTGACGTTCGTGATCGGTGCCGAGATGACCCGGCGGCGGCTGGCCGAGCGGGCGATCGAGACCATCATGGAGGCGCGCCCGCGCCAGGTCGGCGTCGTGCTGAACAAGGTCGACTTCGCGAGAAACAAGTACTACTACACGCGGTATTACGGCCATCAGTACAAGAACTACTACGCAGAAAAGGCGTCCTGATGGCTCGGCCGCGGCCTACCCGCTCGTCCTCCTGATCGGCTGGGTCCTTGTCGCGTTTGCCGGCTCGTACGGCTGGACCACGGTTCCTTTTTGCCTTGGCGTCGCCCTGCTCTGCGCCATCGAGCAGCCGAGCGTGGCCGAAGGACGAACGCGCCTCCTCGATGGGGCGCTGATGATCTGTCTGGGGATTGTCGCCGCTCAGCTCATCCCCCTCTCTCTCGCAGCGCGGCAGACGCTGTCGCCCGCAAGCATCGACGTTGACCGCGCGCTGCGCTTCACCGCCGCCGACGGTCCACTGGCGCAGCCCCTCCAAGCCCTCTCGCTCGATGCCGACTCCACGGCGTGGGCGCTCGCGCTGGCCGCGGGCTGCATCGGGCTGTTCTGGTGCGCGCGCCATGCGTTCGCCCGTGGCGGCGTACGCGTGGTTGCACGCGCGGTCGCCTGGATGGGTCTCGCCTTGACCACGCTCGTTATCGTGCAGCGGGCCACCGAGCCTACGCTCTTGTACTGGTACTGGCGGCCCCTGACCGCGGGCGCGGCACCGTACGGTCCCTTTGTGAACCGGAACAGTTTCGCCACCTGGCTCGTGATGGCCATTCCGTTGGTGGTCGGCTACACCATCGCACGGAGTCGGTCTCGTTCGATCGTCGCGACGAGCTTCGCCCAACGCGTCTCGACCCTTGACGCCACCGACCTGTGGCTTGCGGCGTCGGCATGCCTGATGACGGGGGGCTTGCTCGGTTCGTTGTCGCGCGCGGGGATCGTTGCAGGTGCGGCTGGTCTGGCGGCGTTCGTCTGTCTCTCCTCAAGCCGTGTCTCCGGGAGACGGCGTGTCGCAGGCTTCGTCTTCGTTCTGGGGCTCATGGTTGCGACCGCGACGATGTTCGCCAATCTGGGCGCGCTCGCCACGCGCATGAACCGGGCGCTCGAGCTTGGCGCTGCAGGACGCCGCGCGATTTGGAGCGACACGTGGCGGATGGCCGGAGACTTCTGGCTGACCGGTGTCGGCTCGGGAGCCTACGAACGCGGCATGCTGGTGTACCAGCAAGGATCGCGGCAGTATTTCTATAATCACGCCCATAACGAGTACCTGCAGATCCTCGCCGAAGGAGGCGCGCTGCTGGCCGTGCCTGCAGCGGTTGCGCTCGTGGCGGGCGTCGTCCTCGCCGCCCGCCGGCTTGGCGCCGATCGGTCGCCGCTGTTCTGGCTGCGGGCCGGGGCGGCCTCTGGCATGCTCGCCGTGGCGGTACAGAGCATCTGGGATACGGGATTGAGAATTCCCGCTAACGGCGCGCTGTTTGCGGTGATGGCGGCCATCGCCACGTACGAACCAGACACCGGAATCGAAAGGAACGCGACGTGAGCCCTGTGACCCTCAACGATCGAGTCGTCGTACCCGACGGTGTGCTCTCTAAGGAAATCGATGGAGAAACTGTTGTGCTGAACCTCGAGAGCGGCGTCTACTTCGGTCTTGACCCGGTTGCGACTGATATGTGGCGGGGCCTCCAGATCGGCGCGCCGTTGAACGAAGTGGCCAGCGCGTTGGAGACATCGTATGAGGTCGAACCGGCCGTCCTGCGCGCCGACCTGCTGCAATTGGTGAACGAGCTCGTTGCCAAGGGCCTGGTCAAGGTCGCCGTGCCTGGCGAAACCACTTTGGCAGGCCACGGACCGTCCGGTGCAAATAGAGAAACGGAAGGGCGAGCTTGAGCCTCGTGCCATAGCGTGCGTACATGAACGCAGAGCTTGGGAACAGATGCTCTCGCAGGAGCTGAAGACGCGCCGGCCACGTCGGCGTTGCCGCCAGGTCTGATCTCAGGATGTCGACCTGGCGCAGCTCGCCTCCAAGAAACGCGGCGCTGGGCTCGACGGCATCGCTCACTTCAGCCAGCGATGCGATCCAGTCGACGTCAATGCCGCCGAAGGCCGCCTGGGCCAGGCGAAGCGTCTTTCCGCAGACGGCGCGGACTCGCCGCGCCGAGGCCAGCTCGCTGAATGCGGCGCGCTGGCGTGGATCGAAGGCCTTGGCGAGGAGGTGCGCGTCGAACAGCCACAGCAGATGTGGGGTATCGCCGTGGTGCGCGACTCGATGGACGCAGGCGATAAGCAGCGCATGAACGGACGACGGGCACCAGGCGTTGGCACCAAGCGTCGGCACCGGCATCGCGTCGCGCGCCAGCTCCTCGAACGTCAACACGTCGGCAAACGCCCGCACGTTCGACACCCGCCAGTGGAGGTCGAGCGCGTGCAGCAGTCCGTTTCGATCGTGCTTCTGAAAATGACACTGACCGGTCGCCAAGTCGCCATCGACTTCCGCCAGGCGGCGGTAGCCGAGCGCGACGAGCCCGCGCGCCACCTCCTCGCGGCTCGACCACGGGATCATCATGTCCACATCAGCGCGTGGACGCAGCTCCGGCCGCCGATAGCAGGTGTGCGCCAGCGAGGCGCCTTTGAGCAGAATCGGCCGCACGGGGACATCCGCCATCTGTGCGAGCACCGCTCGAAGCTCGTGTTCGCGGACGGCTTCTACGGCGGCCGCGGCCCGTAGCTCGTCGGTCATCACAGGCAGTCGAAGCCGATCGGCCAGGAGCAGATGCACGCCGTCTAGGCGAGCGGCGGCCATGACCTCCGCCGGCACGCAACCGGCCGGCGGGGCGTCATCTCGCAGATAGGCACACACACGTCGACGGACGTCAGTCATAACGGGCGTTGTGGCGGCGCGCTACTCACTATAGCGATCTGAAAGGTCTCCAACTCTGGTGAGGGCGGCATCCCAGTTCTTGAACGAGGAAGGGAACGCCGCCAAGATCTGTGTCGCAATCTCCCCCGACGGCATCCGCTGATGCATGAGGTCGAGAATGCACCTGTCGATGCGCGCGGCTTCGTTGAGGCGTGGCACGAACGTATCCGCCCGCTTGCGCAACAGCTCCCGATTGGGTTGCGCCGCCAGCCAAGACGATTGCCGGTATGCGGCTTTCGCGCGCCCAGAGGCACCGTCCACTACCTGCGTGTCCCATCCCCACAGGTAGTCATCCTCGATGAGGTCGGCACGCAGATGGATCCGAACTTCATCGCCTGGCAAGAGCGCAATCGGATCGGGCCAGGCGAAGAACCCTTGCCCGTACACCAGCCGCTCGTGGGAGGCCGGCGAATTGGAAAAGCCGATCCCCGGCGCGGTCTCGGCGTCGAACCACACGCCGAATCCGTGGCCGACAGCGGCATGTTCGATCGTCCAGTTCATCGGACCGCTGACATTTGGCCCCTGGAGGCTGTCGTAATCCAACACGGCCCAACACTGCGGCTCGACGAGCAGATCGTCGGCATCCAGTCGCTGCCTGGACCACTGATTGGCTGCCCTGACGCGGACAGCCGAGAGATCGAACCCGTATTCGGTGGTCCAGGCCTGAATGATGCGCTTATGGGCCGCGGTCGAGGAAGCCAGCGCGGCCCAGATCGTATCGCGCGCCGGCACGATCCAGCCGCCCGGTTTGAGCAGTCGCGATCGGGCGTCGACGACAGACACGAGGCTCCTGCCAAAAAGCGGCAGCGTGCCACGGATGTCCGCCACGATCCCATCGACGCGCTCGGGAAGAACGACGTCGGTCGTGACGGCCTGTACGAACTGGATGCGATCGGTGAATCCGTTGGCTGCCGCTACCTCCCTGGCCACCTGAATCACGTCGTCAGGCTCGACGGCATAGACGCGCGCGGCACCGGCACGACACGCCAGAAGCGCCAGGAAGCCTGGCCCGGTGCCGATGTCGAGCACGACCGACGAAGGGGTGATTCTCGCTTCGAGTGCGCGGGCGTAGGCTGAAACCCGCGTCGTGTCGGCGATCATGTCGCCGTAGTCGAGCAAGCCGTACACCGAGCTTCCACTCACGAGGAGGATGCTCCGAAAAATCGCCTGAGCCACAGCTCCAGGCCTACCACGTCGCCAATCTGCCACGCCGGAAGCGCCGTATCTGCCCGAGCGATGCGCGTCTCGAAGGTCGTCAACTCTCTGGCCAGGCGGTCGCCGTCGACCAGGCCCGCCTGAACCGCTAAGGAATCTCGCGTCAGCAAGCGCAGGATAGCTGGATACTCCGACACAATCGCCCGGTTGCCGGCGCCGGTAAAATCCGCCTTCCACCGGCGCTGGCGTATCGCGTCGGGCAGAATCCCCTGCATGGCGTGGCGCAACAACGCTTTAGGAACCCCGTCTCGATTGATCATGTCGCCGGGGATCGCCATCAAGAAGGCCACCAGGTCCCTGTCTCGGAACGGATAGGCGACCTCGAGGCCATGCATGAGGCCAGTCGCATTGGACCGGTGGGTCTGCACCTGGCAAAATCCCGACGTCGCATTCCGGTAGAGCTGCTCCGCGTGGCTGCTCGCGAACTTCCGATCAAGATTGGGCCGACTGAGCGAGCGCTCGATCGCACGCTCCAGGAACTTCGCGGTGTACCACGCCGGAAGTCTGCGCCTGAATCGCCGGCGCGAGGTTCGCTTCTTGACGAATCGAAACAGCCACCGAGGCGGTAGTGCCCGCACCAGCCTGCTCCGAAGCTGACGCCCGAAGAGGCCGGGCTCGACATCCGTCATCCAGGCGTCACACTCACGTAAGTGGCGCCGGACCATCAACCATCGTCCCCGACGAAACAGATCGACCAGATATGCCTGATCGGACAGGATCTGGTCTCCGAAGAATCCGTCCAGAACGACGGTACATCCTGACTGCCGCGCGGTCGCCAACAGCACCGACTGAACATCCCACGTCAGGCCGGGCATTTCCATGTGCCAGATAGTCCGCTCCGCGTCGGTTAACAACCGGAGCGCCGAAACAGCCTGGCGAACGATCGGCAGGCCCGACGCCGTCTCGACCTGGTCCAGATACGCGACCTCGTCAGCCGCGGCGTTGCCGGGAAATGTCAGGGCGAAGCCGCGTAGCTCAGCCGGTGCGGCACCGCTCGTGATGAGCGCTCTGGCTTGACAGAAGATCGATGAGGAGTCGAGGCCGCCGCTGACCGACACGGCGACCGGACGATCGCTGCGCAGCCGGCGCCGGACCGACTCTGCAAACAGCGTGCGGAAGCATTGAGCGTAGTCCTCAAAGGATCGATAGCGAATCTCCCGCGCCGAATCGAAGTCCCAGTGTTGCCGGAGGACTCGCCCATCGGTTGTGACGATGAGGACGTGTCCGGGCGGCACGCTGTACACGCCCTGAAAGCACGTCCGCGTGCCGTCGCTGTAGCCGTCGAGGACCAGGTCTGCGAGCGCGTCTTCGTCGGGGCGGGACCTGACCGCGCGGTGCGCAAGAAGGCTCTTGATTTCTGACGCGAACAACAACGTGCCCGGAAGCGGGCAATAGTACAGCGCGCGGGCGCCCATTCGGTCGCGAGCAAGCAGGAGGCGTCGGCGTGTCGAATCACACAACGCGAGAGCAAAGTCACCGTTCAGGCGAGCGACAAACGCTTCGCCAAATTGCGAGTAAGCGGCAAGCGCGAGCGCCGCATCGGAGCACACGGCCTCCGGCCAGCCAACGTTGGAAGGGCATGCATCGAGGACTTCCTGGCGGTTATCGAGGCGGCCGTCGAACGCGACGGCCGTGCCGGAGGGCGAGGTGAGGGGCTGACGCTCTGTCAGCGACTCGGGTGTGACCCGAGAATGCTGATGACCGATGCCGGCCGTCGAGCCGATCCAATAATCCTCACCATCGAGTGCGTGATGAGCGGAGGCCGCAGCGAGCCCTTTCAGCTCGGACGGCTCAACCGTGCGACCGTCCAGATTGAAGACACCGACAATACCGCTCATCTACCCCATTCAAGCACGCAACTGGCGGCGCTGGGGCGGCGCTCCATCAGATCCTTGACATGTTTGTTGCGCCGTCACCCATGACACCGCCGGTTCCCTGAACGATGTCTTTCACGTGGCCGTAGGAGACCAAGCGGGGCTTGGCATAGGGTTTTCTGGCGCCGGGTGCCCTTCGATCGACCGACTTGTCTGTTGCACTCATCGAATCCTCCGTGCCCTCACGCAGTTCTCCTGCAAGGCTCCTTCTCGACAACGGTCTGCCGGACATGCTCGACGATGGCGTTGCGCAACGCCGGAAGGTGCTGCAGCCCTCCTGGATACCGCAACTCGAAACCGATCGCCTCGGAGGCCACTTGCGTCGCAAACGCGAACTGCCTTGCGAGACGTTCTCTGTGAAGAATGGTTGTGGTGAAGCTGCTCTTGAGTAGTTCTCTGACCATCGCCACGCGCGATATCGAGCGTATTTCGAACGAGCGAGTACGGTTCCGTTCGTCGGGTTCCGGCAGGACGAACAGGCGCCGCAGCGGCAGGCTGTCCGGCTGCCGAGCGGCCGCCGTGAGCGGAAACGACCGTTTGGTCGCCGTTGGCGTCAGTGGGGTGCCGCGCGCGGGACTGTCCCAGAACGTGCCGGCGCTATCCGGCATGAGCTTGACGCGCCCCGACCCAGGATGCGCAACGAGATTCCCACTGCGTCGCTCAAGTATCAACATGTCGTCGGTGACGACCTGGTGGCCTTCCTGAAGAAAGGCCGCCAGCAGAGTCGATTTTCCGAATCCACAGTCGCCGAGAAACGCCACCGCCCAGTCATCCACGCGCACGGCGGCGGCGTGCAGCGGCTCGATCCCCTGCTGGACGAGTGCCACGGCAAGCGCCTGTCCGAACAGGAAGTTCTGCAGCACCGCGCGGGGGCAGTCGTTGAGCGGCCGATACACGACGCACGAGCCATCCGCGGCGACACGAAATTCGTACAAATGTTCCCAACGCAGGTAGGTGGTGCCGTCTGCCGGACGTGGACGGACCACCCATTCATCGGCGGACGGCTGCTCGCACGCAGAAGGCTCGAAGTCTTCGGCGGTACCCTCCACGAACTCCACGTCGGCTAGTAGCTGCTGTCCGTCGTGCGCCCTTGGGAACGCAAACCGATGGTCGCTGGTTACTCGAACGCCGTAGATCGAGTAGTGATACCGCTCGGGACACTGGCGTGGCTTCATGCGAAAAGGCTGTCCCATACCGTCAGTGGCGCGTACTGGTCGGCCGTCGAGCCGCCTATCACAATGCGGTCCCGATCGGCGAGCCAGGCGTGTGACTGAAGACGACCGCCCGGCTCGTATCTGACGCCGACAGTCAGCCGCAACGGTCGTTCGGGCGATCCCAACGCCAGGTCCGCCACGATCGCCCTCACGAGACAAGTACTCACGCCCGCGAGCCGGCGGCCGCTGGCTTCGATGGCCCAAATCACCCGCGCCTCAGGCCCACGCAGGATGAAATGCGCGAGCAACCGCAGCCGCGCTGCCCCTCTACGCAAGGTCGGCAGCGACATGGTCCGGAGGCCGAACGCTGTCAGGACTTGGACAAGGGACGCGGCAATCAAGAGTCTCCAGTCCGAGGCGGTCAGCGACAGCCAGCGTGTGAATCGGTTCATCGTAGAGCTCGGGAGCCCATGGTACGCGCCGGGCGCGCGCGTGTAAAGGCGCCGGCGTCGCGCCCAGTCGCCGCCCCAGATGCTGCTATGACGCGTGTGGGCGACCTGCTGACCGTCGGATTATCGTCCACAAGTCGCCGAGCAGGCGCCGTAGAACATAGTCCGTGGACCAGCTGCAGCCAAGTCCTCACACTTGGTCTCATGAATCGCCCCAACACGCCAGCCAACTCCGGGCTGCCGACCCAGCGAAAGCCGTATTCAAAACCGCGCCTGATCTGTTACGGCCACGTGAAGGACATCATTCAAGGTGGCGGAGGCATGATGAATGACGGTGGAGGTGTCATGTCGCGGGGGTGCTGGATCGCCGAAGCGATCTACGGCGAATCCGACCCACGGACCACGCTGCTTCGCGCCTGGTTGACTCGGGTGTACGACGAGCGGTGCCGGTGGTGGTTTCTCGTCAGCGTCTACCGGGTCTGTGGGCGCAGGGTGGCCGGCTTGATCCGCAGCGGGTGCGTCCCTCGGGGGCTGTTCGTTCCGCTGTTCGACTATCTCCTGATCCAGGCGAACGACGACACCGCTCGCCTGCTCAGACGAGGCTCCTACCTGCCTGGCCGTGTTTCCTGAGAAAAGCCCAGCGTGTTCAGGTCGCGAAATACCGGCGTGAGCGGCGGCAGAAGCGCCGGATTGAGAAAGTCGACGTCGAACGAATACGCGCGGGTCGGCGCTCCGTACACCGTCGTGCAGCACTTGTAGATACCGATGGCCTGCCGGGCGTAGTAGAAGCTGGCCAGCGACCCCCTGTAGTTCAGGGTTCCGCCCTCCTCGAGGAACCGCAGGAAGTTGTGCACGCCGCCGTCGGTGCCGAAATCGCTCGCGACAGGCGCCCAGGCCGGGAGCTGAAACGACGGATTCTTCCCGGCGATGACCGCTACGCGATAGTAGCTCTGGGCAGGGCGATCGCGCTGCGTGCGGTCGTACGGATTCGCAAACGAGTACGTCGTGTCGTTCCAGTTGCTGCTGAGCAGCGTCACCGCGTCGGCCGCAACGGAGGTCGCGACGTGTGGCTGGTTCCACGTGGCGTTCATGCCCAGCGCACGGGCGTTCCAGTTCCCGTGGATGTAGACGGGGGTTTCCGCGACGATCGCCAGACCGGGCGCGACGATGTCGGGGATGGCGTCACCATCGTCACCGTTGATGAGCTTGAGCGCCCGCCTGAACAGGATGGCGCGGTTCACCTGCGCCTGGCCGCGGTTAACCGCCGTCGTCGGCCGGGCGTTGAGATCGAGCGGCGCCGCGGCCCCCGGCGGCACGCTATTGGCCGTGCCGTTGTAGCTTGGCAGCCGCCCGTACAGGTCGAGGAGCCCATTCGCGTTGACATCCTCGGGAGAGACTGTTGATGGAGGGACGGGCGGTTCGAGCGCGTTGTCTTCTGCGCCGTTCTGGTTCGCCCGGTTCATGATGTCTTCCCAGCCGAACTCGCCCGTTTCCAGGCTGTTCGCGTCGCGATTGTTCCGCCGGTCCGAGAAGTAGACGGCGTAGCCCGTCCCGAGATTGTTGAGCGCCTGCGTGCCGGTTCCGGCGTTGTAAGGCGCCACGCCGGTGAGCCATCGCGACAGGTTTCTCACGTCGAGCGCGACGTAGTGCATCACGCCGCCGAGCCTGAGGCCGAGCACGCCCGTACCCGGGCCTGGATTCGTGTCGCGCTGCAGCGCCTCACGTGGATCGAATAGGACGTTGGGCCAGTAGTCTCTGGAGTCCAGGCTGGTCGTACCCGTGGGTACGCCTGCGACGGTTACCGTGCTGTACGCGCAGCCATTTGCGGGGAAACCCGCGCCGACACCTCCGTTGTCCTTGAGGCGCTGGATTCGCAGGATCGCATTCAATGTCGGATCGTCACAAATCTGGCCCGCCAGATTCGGTCCACCGATCCCGTAGTTCAGGATCTCCATCGTCACGTCGGTCCACACGTTGGCGTTGTCCTGCATCTCGATCTTGATGAAGCCGCCAATCGTGCTCGTGCCAGCCGCGGATAGAGAGTTGTTGGTAATTGTCGAGTTCGCGGCAATTGCCTGCGTGTTGCCCTGACAGTTCAGAAGCTGGTCGTTCAAGGCGGGGGCAGTGGTATAACCGGAGCACGAGATCAATTGCACGCGGTTGTTCGCCGCATCGGTCACCCAGAAAGTTGTGGGAGCGAACGCAGCCGTGCTGACCACGCGGAGATCGGCGCTGGCACTCAACACCGTGGCGTTGGTCGTCGCTGTCGTGGGGGAGTAAGCGGCGTAGAGGGGAGCTGCTGCGGGCAGAGACACGATACTTCCTGCGGCCGATACCGGCGTAATGCAGCCGGTGAATCTGTCAGCCAGTCTGCCGGTGCATACCACGTCGACCCCGTTGAGTTTGAGGATGGGCGGGATCTGAAACTCGAGCGGAAGGATGCCGTTGACGGTAATCGTGGTCCCGGCTGCCGCCACGAGGGCGTTGACCGTCGTCGTCGCAGGACCCTGCGTCGTCGCAATCGGCGGATGCGTCGCATCAACCGGACCGTACGGCGTGCCATTGTTCGGTGGCGCGTTGTTCCAGTTGCCGTCGAGTGACACCGGCGGCGTCGCCGTCACCGTCGGCAGATTGGTGATGTCAGCCGCCGCGTCCGACAAAAGGATCCGCAGACTCGCCTTGCTGAAGTAGCGCTCGCCGAAGAGCAGCGGATTGACGACGTTCTCGTTGGCGGCCGGCCGGCGCACGATGTCCGGGTTGGCTCCACCGGAGGTCAGCACGGCCAGGTTCAGGGGTCTGGCGCCAGTCGCACCATTCCGGATGTATCCGTTGTACGACGTAAGCGAAATGTTCGTCCACGCCGGGTTCGCCGGGCTGCCGAGGAATCCCTGGAGGCTGCCCTCGGTGGCCAGGAGATCCCGGCAGGCGCCGGCAGCGGCAGGGCATCCCGGCGCTCTGGGGAGACGCACGATCCCATCGTGCGTAGCCGGCAGCGTAATCGCTGCGCTGTTCGACATGTTCTGACGGATGACCTCCCCAACAGCTGTCATCCTGTCGTTAAACGCCAGGTTAGACGCTGCGGGCCCCGCAAGGAACAGATTGCCGTTGGTGTGCACCCGGCCGCCAAAGTTGAAGTTGGGACCCGGAAAGAAGCTCAAGTCGGTGTCCGAGAAGACTCCGAACTGGAAGACCGGGATCGCCACGGTCTCGAGACTGCGCCTCAGGTGGACTTCGCCTCCCGAGGCCGTGAGGGCCGTCGACTCCAGCGTGTACTGCGTGAGGAGCGCAATCAGTCCCTGGTACGGACCGGACGAGATCGTCCGCGCCGTTCCCCGCGGATTGCCGTTGGCATCCGACAGCGCCCACGCGACGGCATAGCCGGTGTTCCCAGGGGGAAACGTGACGCTGGGAAGTACCGGCGGGGCGGCCGTCAAGGCGTTGATTTGCGCCGCCGTCGGGGCGTAGTTGGTCCGAAAGAAGTTGCCCAGATCGGCCGTCAGCTTCTCGAGTCCGGCGTGCGCGGCGTAGAAGGCCTCTTGACGATCGCGGTCGACACTGCGGAACCGCTGATCGCTCATGACCGACGCCGTGAAACCGACAAGGAGCGCCGACACGAGTGCCGTCACCAGCAAGACGGTAATCAGCGCGATGCCGCGTTCATTGGCTGGACGCATGGGATTTGCCATTCCTTTCATTGGTAGCGATCCACAAACGCGAGACTTCTGATGCTGACGCTGGTCTGCATGTGATTGCGCAGGAAGTCGTTCGACTGCGTCGACACCACGTCGGAGCGCACGCCGATGTGGAGATTGACTTTACGAACCTGATTGGCCGAGTACGTGACGCCGTTCAACACAAAGGGAAACGTCACGACTCCCGTCGGGTTCGTCACGCCGTCGACCAGGTCGTAGGCAATGTCGAGGTCCTCGACGACCCCGGCCAGCGCCTGTGGCGTGCCGAAGTTCCACACGCGCGTCAGCCGCGGCGTCCCAGGCGCGGTCACCGCGTCAACGTAGTAGGTCAGCATGATCACACGCGTCACCAGGCCCTGCGGCATGGGATTGTCGACGATCTGGGTCACCGAGCCCTGGGCGGCGACCGGCTGATTCAGGTTGAACCTGTCAATCGGGTCCGCCACATCGAAGAAGATGGTGTTGGGATTGGTGCGCGTCACCGTCTGCAGCGTGCTGCCGTTGGCGTTGCTGATCCACAAGAGATTACCTGGCGCGACCGGGAAGACGCCGTTCAGCGGGTCGCCGGCAAACCACGCGGCGTTCCCACCGATGTTGATGCTCGACCCGTCGGCCGCCAGGGTCGCCTGGCCGGCGAGCCCGGTGTTGATCGACAGCGGCGCGAGCAGGGGGTCGGTCATCAGGATCGTGATCATGTCGGTCGTCGCGCCAGCGATCACCGGACCCAGCCCCGCCCCCGCGATGAGCGCCGGCAATACGTCCGAGTTGACGTTGTCGAACGAATAGTTCAGTCCGGGCGGACTGGGACGACTGATCGCCTGCGAGCCGGCGCCGGACGGAATCGGAATGCCGCCGGTCGGGATCCCGCGCGCGGCCTGCAGCAGGTCGCGAATCAGGAGGTTGGTGCCCGCGCGCAGGTTCTGGTTCGCGTCGACCAGCTGCGTGGTCGCCTGGTTGAGGTTGACCGCGCTTATGAAGGCGGACATGGCTCCGCCGAGCGCCATCAGCACGATTGCCGTGCTGATGAGCAACTCCGGGAGCGTAAAGCCCTCCTCGCGCGACATGGGTGCCATGACCTGCCTCATGCGAAATTCGAGACGTAGGTGACCAGCGTGTAGCGGCGCGTGGCTCCGCCCCACTGGAACGTAATTTCGACCGTTATCGACCGTAGGTTCGGCTGGATGTCGCGAATCTGGATCTCACGCGTATAGCCGTCGAGCGTGACGGTCTGGTTGTCGAACGGCGTCAGGAGGTTCTGGTCTGGACCGGGAAGCTCGACGCTCTCGATCGGCTGCGCGGCGTCGTCGGTGGTGTTGACGAGGGCGTCGGTGCCAGCCAATCTGAGCGGCTGCGGGCCGTCGAGGAAGATACCGCCGTCCTGGCCGGACGCGCCTGCGACATTGCGGATCTGCGCCCACGTCAGAACGTGTGAATCGCGGGCGGCGAACACGCTCTCGATCGCTTCGGCGGCCTTTTGTGTCGCGGTGAGATCGCCCGGCGAACTCGAGACGAGCTGCAGACCAACGCCAAGAACGCCGGCGGCACCGAGCACGCAGACCGTCAACAGAGAGACAGCGATTAGCGTCTCGACAATCGAAAATCCGCGCTCGGAGCGAAGCAGTACGCGATGTGGTTTCATGGCTACACGACGGTCCATTGACCACCATCCCACCGGTATGCCCGTACGCGGCCGGTTCCGCCGAGGACGGTGATCGCCCGGAACGACCGAGGCTCGTTCGGAAGCGCAACAAAGATAGTCCCGTTGAGCGGATTGCCCGACTGATCGATGAGCGTCCCATCGCTGTTGAAGAGGATTCTGAGGGACGCGCCAAAATCGGTCGGCGTGCTGTTGCCAAAATTTAAGGGCGTGTCGATAACGCCGTTGATGAGCGCGTACTGCACGCCGCCTTCGAAGACGACCATCGACACGACCGTCGCGCCGGCCGGCACCTCCTGCCGGACGACTTGCAGCTGATCGGTGCCGATGAACTGCAGCTCCATCTGACGGCGCTGTGTGATCGCCATCTCGCGCGCCAGATTGAGCTGGCCCATGATGACGCGCATGGCGCCGTCGCCTGTCATGTAGGGCCGGGCCTGCCCGATCTGGATGACGGCGATGCTGCTCACGACACCGATGATGCCCGCCGTCACGAGCATTTCGAGGGCGCTGTACCCGGCCTCACCAGATCGCATGGCGTAACCTCTCGATGAGGACGATGGTCATCATCCATTCCGTTGCCGTGAATCCGTTGTGGTCTTGAAGGTGCGCGCGCTGTGCCGTAAGGCTACGGCCGGGATGAACGGGCATCGAAAGCGTCGCGACTCAGACTGCAAAGCCGGAGCCAGCGATCAGGCGCATCGCCAACCAAGGCGCGAAACCGACTTCAGGTGAATTACGTCGAACGCAGCTCCGCCCACGTGCTCCAATTCGGGTCGCGCGATTACAGAAGCGTCGGAACGGCGGGCGTCCATTTCTTGTTCTGCAACGCCCAAGAGTGTGAGGACTGGGGCGTGATTCGTCCACGGACTATGCTCCACGGAAATCTGATGATTGTGGACGATAATCCATTGACGATCTGTCCCCGAGGGCCGCTATGATTGCGCCATGCGCAGGTCTACTCACCCCATGTTAAGGACGATAGGCGTGACAATCCGATCTTGTCGGCGTCAGAAAGGGCTGTCGCAGGAGGCGCTTGCGGATCTGGCTCGTATCGATCGCTCGTACATGTCGAGCATCGAGCGCGGGCTTCGGAACGTCTCGGTGCTCAACGTCGCCCGGATTGCGGTCGCGCTGCAGGTACCGCTCTGCGATCTGCTGCAGGCCAAGAGCACATGGCCACCTCGGGAATCCGATCGGATGAGCGTCGCCTTTAGGGGACCGGCCGAACGGCCTCGCCTGCGCGGGCATGGGCCGCACCGCGCCGAGGGATTCGACTGGGAGCTAGGCCGGTCCTTGTCGCTCGGCTAGTGGACTTCGTCTTCAGCGCCCCTCCGCCGGTGAGGGCCGGCCCCAGCGGGTATCGAGGATCGCCCAGAGGTACTGGTCCACGTAGTGGCCGTCTCGCCAAAAAGCTTCGGTCAGCGTCCCTTCGCGAATGGCGCCGAGCTTGCGTAATGCCGCGTTCCCCCGATCGTTGTCGACGGCGGCGCGCGCTTCAACCCGGTGAACTTTCACCACGCGGAAAGCGAAATCGAGCACGAGCCGCACGCTGTCGTCAAACACGCCGGTACCCCAGAGCCGAGGCGCGATGACGAAGCCGAGTTCGCCTCGAAGAAATCCCGGTTGAAGCTGGCGCAGCTCGAACACTCCGCACGCGTGTTGCTCGCCGCGCGGGACCACGCCGTAGCAGATGTACTTGCCAGTGGCGCGTTCGCCCCGGGCCCATCCGATGAAATGTTCAAACGCCAGCGCGCTCGCGGGTGGCGCCCACATGAAGCGCGTCACCTCGGGCGTGGTCAGTTCCACGAACAGCGTGTCCGCGTCGGACTCTCGAAGCTCGCGCAGCGTCAGGCGTTCGCCAATCAGGTCCGGGAGTCCGGTGCGCCAATCAATCGACGGGCTCGCCATTACCCCAGACGATGGTGTCATCCCACTCGAAGTTGCCCCAGACGATGGTGTCGTCGCCCAAGTCGAAGTTGCCCCACACGATCGTGTCGCTCCAGTCGATGTTGCCCCATACGATCGTGTCAAGATACTCGTCGGCGCCCCAGACGAAGGTCTGCGACCATTTCCAGCTCTCGCCACCAATCGTCGTCGCTGGCGCGAGCAGGTCGGCAGGCGACCAGTTCCCCAGCGGCACAGGAAGAGCGACAACCTGCGCCAGCGCAACAGCTCCTGACGCGTTCAAAGCGCCGCGACCCTGCGTGAGCGGGTCGACGCCGTCCAGCAGCAACGCGGTGTACTGCAGGATCGCCTTGATGGCAGCGGGCGGAAGACCCGTGCCATGAGTCGCGCGGCTCGCTTCAATCATCAGCGCCACCACACCGCTCGTCACCGCCGCCGACATGCTCGTGCCGCTCAATCGGAAGAACTGCGCCACATTCCCCTTCGCGGTAACCTGCCGGTCGGGGAACTGCGTAAACAGCGCTCCCGCCGGCGCCGCATCCGACACCAGGTTCTGGCCGGGTGCCACGATGTCCGGCTTGACGAGCCCGTCGTACCAGCTCGGCCCGCGCGAACTGTACGAGGGAATCGCATCGTCGCCCCGCTTCGTCGTGTTCTTCGTGTCGACGGCGCCGACAGTGATCGCGGAGGGGGCGTTACCCGGGCTGAGAATGCCAGCATAGCCAGGCTGTCCTGTGACAACACTGCGTCCGACGTTCCCCGCAGAGACGACGACCACGATGCCCGCACCGACGGCGGCCTCGACCGCTTGCACCAGCGGATCGCTGCGACCGGGCTCCAGAATTGGGTGGCCGAGCGATAAGTTGATGACGTCGACTCCGAGCGTCTGCCGGTTGGCCACCGCAAACTCGATGGCCTCGATGACCGTGCTCGTCAGCCCCCATCCCTGCGCATCGAGCACCTTCAGACTGATGATGCGGGCCCCGGGCGCGATGCCCTGGTAGGGCGCGCCCGCCGAGTTCTGCGACAGCGCACCCCTGCCCGCAATCAGTCCGCTCACATGGGTCCCGTGCCCATGGTCGTCGTTGGCGTACGGACCGAATCCGCCGGTGAAATCGTAGATGCTGACGCCGGTGAAGTCTCCGTTCCGGTCGATACCCGAATCGATCACCGCGACGCCAACGCCCCTGCCGGTCAGTCCGTTCATCGGCAAGCCGAGCGTCGAAAGCAGCGTGTTCTGGACGCTCTCTGCATCGGACGCCTTGTCGGCATTGTGCAGGACGGGGGCGTCGAGCGAGATGCTTTCAACATCGGCGTCGTTCTCAAGGACTGAGATCTCGTCGCTTGACACCGAGGCCGTGACGGCCTCGACAATCGCGTGCTTCTTCAAGATGGATCCGCCGCGCTGCTGGAGCCGGACGGCCAACGAGCCCGAAGCGCCAGGTCGAGTCCGCACGATCACTCTGATCGGTCCGCTCGCGCCGCGACGAAGGGCGGCGTCCAGCTTGGAATGGTCGGGGGGTTGCGCCGCCCGGCCAGCCGCCTGGGCACCGAGGAAGACAGCAACCGCCGCGATGGCACACGAGACGAACTTCTTATTCAACGACATAACGTTTCGCACTCCATACGTAGGCGTGTGGAGCGGTAATCGTACGGCACGGCCGCCCTTTAACCACGGACTATAGTCAACAGACCCGTTGTCGCCCTGAGGACAGACTTCTGCTCATGGCTTCTGGATTCCCCGACGGCACACGCCGGCCCTCCTCGCTTCCGTGGCTCTATCTGCAGGGAATGCTAACTGGGGCGCCGAAGTGGTTTCGGCTGCGAGGGTGGGCTATCCGAGAGCGTGGCAGGCCGGAGCACCGGCGGGCAGCCCGATGAGCGGGCGGTGTTGGGCGCAGGTCCGGCGCATCAAGCGCAGCAGAGAATTCATACGCCGACGAGGGAGCGAAGGAGGAGACGCCGGGAGGGCGGATGTTTGAACAGAGCCCGGATGAGCGGCCGGTGCTCGTTGAACCGTGCCGTCGCGCGGACGATCGGCATGATGCCGTCGGTGCGGGCAAGCTCGAAGAAGCTGTCGATGCCGCGATCGCTCAATCGCGTCACGGCGTCGCGCAGCGCGTGCTGAGCCTGGAACTCACCGCCAAGCTCGGTGCGCCACCGGCGCTCGTATACCGACAGGGCTTCCCGATCCAGCCGATCTCGGCGCAGGGCGTCGACGGCGACGTCGGCGGCGAGCGACGCGCTCAGAATGCTGTAGTGAATCCCGCCGCCGGTCGTGGGCTTGACGAGCCCCGCGGCATCGCCAACAGCCAGCAGCCGGTCGCCGTAGGTGCGCTCGATGGCGCCGAGCGGCAGAATCTTCTGGCGCGGCGGAAGGTCTCCGCCCCTGACGCCCCAGCGATCGGCCACCCGATCGACCATGCGACGGTAGAAGCCGACGGCATCGCTGCTCGTCATCACGCCCACGCGTACATGTGGACCGTCGGGACGGGAGACAGGCACCGACCAGGCAAAGCCCGACGGTGCCGCGTCCTGACCGAAGTGCATTTCGAGGCTGGCCGTCCGAGTCACCGGCAGTTCACGCTGCGCCGAATGCAGATATGTCCGCGGCAGCCCGAGCCCGAACCGGCGCTGGAACGCGTAACTGGCGCCGCAGGCCAGCACGGCGAGGCGCGCCTCGATCATGTCGCGGCCGGCAATCGCGCGGACGCCCGACGGACCTATGTCGATCGTCGCGACGCGCGTGCCAGACCTCACCTCGGCCCCGGCCGCAACGGCGCGAAACGCGAGCGCCCGGTCGAACACGGGCCGATCGATGACAATCGCCAGCGGCGTGGGTGTCGAGTATTCGACTGCAATCCCGCCCGGAGAGACAAACCGCGCCGTCGTCAACGTGTTGAGCGTCGCGTCGGTGGGGAGATTGAACTGCGGGAAGCTGTCAGCCGAGAGAACGCCGGTGCAATGCACCGGGTCGCCGACCGTCTGGTGCTCTTCGCACACCAGGGTGCGCACGCCCTGAGCGGCCAGTCGCGCGGCGAGAAACAATCCCGCAGGACCGCCGCCCACGATGAGCACGTCGACCGAATGAGGTTTCAAACGCGAACATTATAAAGCCGGTTACAGATGGCGATTCCGACTTTCCCACTCGCCGCGCCCGGTAATCCAGAACGACAGCAGGATGAGCTTCACGTCCAGCCAGAAGCCGGCCCGCCGCAGATACAGCCGATCGAGCCGGAACTTGCTCGTCCGCGAGATGTCGCGGGGTGCGTAGACCTGCGTGAGTCCGGTCAGCCCGGGCCTGACGAGGTGGCGCTCCTCATAGCCGGGCATCTGGTCGAGGTGCACGAGCCGGCCGTCACCTCGGACCTCGACCTCGCCCGGCCGCAGCGGCCGCGGACCGACGAAGCTCATGTCACCCCTCAGGATGTTCCAGAGCTGCGGCAGCTCGTCCATCGCGGTCGCGCGCAGCAGCCGCCCGACACGGGTGACCCGCCGATCGTCCTCGGCGGCCTGCACGGGTCCAGTCTTCGCTTCGGCGTTCTGAATCATGGACCGAAACTTGAGCGCGCCAAACACCCGCCCACCCCGGCCGACGCGCGCCTGACGGAAGAGCACCGGCCCCCTATCCTCGATCTTGATGGCGGTGGCGATCGCCACCCACAAGGGGGCCGACGCGAGGAGCCCAACGGAGGCCACGCAGATGTCGAAGAGCCGCTTCATCATGCCGCCCGCGCCGCGCCGGCAAGCTTTTCGAACAAGTCGTGATACGCCTGCACCGCGACGCGCCGATCGAACTGCGCCGCCGCCCGCCGAGCCTTGATCCCCATCTCTCGCGTGAGGTCCGGGTTGTTGTAGAGGGCGACGATCGCGCCCGCCAGCGCATCGGGATCGCCTGGCGTGGTCACAATGCCGCAACCCGCGTCCCGCGCAATGACCGCCGCCTCACAACTGGGATCGGTCGCGGCAATGTAGGGACGGCCGGCGGCCAAGATCCCGTACACCTTGCTCGGCACGATGTAGCCTTCGAGTCCCTGCTTGAGCGACACCAGAAAGGCGTCGGCCGTGCCGAAGGAGTCCGACAGCGACGCTTTCGGCTGATACGGGAAGAATCGCACGTTGCCGATCTCGCGGGCCGCGACCATCCGCTCGAGCGCGTCGCGTCTGGCACCGTGACCCACAATCGCAATCGTCAGGCGGTTCTTGCTCCGCAGACGATCCGCGGCCTCGATGAGCACGTCGAGGTCTTGCGCCAGCCCGACGTTGCCCGAGTGCATCAACACGAACCGATCGGTCAGGCCGTGGGCGCGGGCAAACGGGTTGTCCTTTGAGCCCGGGGCGATCGCCTCGCAATCGGCCCAGTTGCTGATGACGTGCATGCGAGCGGGATCGGCGCCCTTCTCGTCGACGAGCCGGCGCCGCATCCGGTCCCCAACGGCGACCACGGCGTCGGCCTGTCGGAGCAGATACCGGTTCGTGCGCTCGAGCGCGGCGTCAACGGATCGGCTGTGGAAGTCTTCGACGAGCGCGGCCACTTCTGGAAAGACGTCCTCGCAGAGAAAGACGAACCGCGCGCCCACGCGGCGCGCCGCCCAGAGCGCGGCGAGGCCGATAATCGGCGGGTCGGTCAGCGACACGACCACATCGGGCCTGCCGATGCGAAAGCTGGCCGCGGTGGCCGACGCGAAGTACGTGAGGTAGTTGGCGGCGCGGCCCGCAAATCGGCCGGGCGAGAGCCGCGATCCGTTCGCCCGCACGATGGTCACGCCATGGCGGGACTCTTCGCCAACAAGGCGCCCACCAGCCGCCTCGCCTGAGGAGCCGCGCAGCGCGCGCCCGGCCACAACCGAGACACTGCACTCATGCCGGCTCACGAGATCCTGGGCGAGCTCGGTCAGCAGCTCCCCGGTCGCGGCCTGGTCGGGCCAGTAAGACCGGTTAAAAAAACAGATCTTCACGTGCCGATCGGCGCCCTCGTCCGCGCGTCGCGATACCACAGAATGGTGCGCCGCAGCCCCTCTCGGAAATCCGTGCTCGCGCTGAAGCCGAACCGATCCCGCGCACGCGTCACGTCGAGCGTACGGCGGGGCTGCCCGTCAGGCTTGCTGCGATCGAACACGAGCCGACCGGTAAATCCGGTGAAGTCGGCGACGAGCTCGGCCAGCTCACGAATGCTGATTTCGAAACCGGCCCCTATGTTGACGGGCTCGGGATCGTCGTAGCGCTCGGTGGCGAGCACGATGGCTTCGGCGCAGTCCTCCACGTAGAGGAACTCGCGTGTGGCGTTGCCGCTGCCCCAGCAGACGACCTCAGACGCCCCGGCATCCACCGCTTCGACACATTTCCGGATGAGAGCCGGTATGACGTGAGACGAGGCAGGCTCGAAGTTGTCATTGGGCCCGTACAGATTGACCGGGAGCAGGTGGATGGCGTTGAAGCCGTACTGGTCGCGATACGCCTGTCCCTGCACGAGCAGCAGCTTCTTCGCGATGCCGTAGGGCGCATTGGTCTCTTCTGGATAGCCATTCCACAAGTCGCGCTCGAGAAAGGGAATCGGCGCCAGCTTGGGATACGCGCAGATGGTGCCAATGCCGACGAACTTCTCGACGCCCGTCAGTCGCGCATGTTCCATCACCAGGGCGCCGATCATCATGTTCTCGAAAAAGAAACGGCCCGGCGACTCGCGATTGGCGCCGATCCCGCCGACCACGGCGGCCAGATGGATGACGATGTGCGGCTGGAAGTCGGCATACATCCGCTCCACGTTGGGCTCGTGCCGCAAGTCGTACTGGGCCTTCCGCGGCACGAGCACGTCGCGGCACCCGTGACGTGCAAGCGCCGCCACAACGTGGCGACCCAGAAAGCCGCTGCCGCCCGTCACGACGACCCGCTTATCGGAAAGTGTCAACGTTGATGCTCCTCGCTGGCAGTCCGGCTAAAGCCGGACACTACGACGGATGGCGTCGCGGCCGGCTTTGGCCGGCCGGAAGTCCGCCTGAAGCCGGACACTACAGCGAACTGGCGTAGTGTCCGGCTTCAGCCGGACCGTGAACTGGCGTAGTGTCCGGCTTCAGCCGGACCGTCTTCGATTGCGATGGTCGGCCGTTCGATCACGTGGTTGCCCATCACCAAGACATCCATATGCGTTCGGAGGAAGCAATCGAGCGCCTGTGCCGGCGTCAGCACAATCGGCTCGTTCTCGTTGAACGACGTATTGAGCAGCATCGGTACGC
>Ga0156278_1101_pt1 | contig 49923 bp, 42 predicted proteins | sample RifCSPlowO2_12_FD_107927 | JGI IMG/M metagenome (GOLD analysis project Ga0156278, IMG submission 107927) | Acidobacteria bacterium RIFCSPLOWO2_12_FULL_65_11
ATGACCTCGCCTTCCTTACTCTCGCGAGAATCGACGACCTTGTCGCCAAGATGACTGCAATACGGACATTTCAACTGAGCTCTCCAACATTTCCCAATTGCGCGCGGAGACCCCACCCCGCGCGCGCTGCCTCGCGCCTGCGCGCTCGACCTTCGGCTCGCTCAGGTCGACCCTGAACTTGGTCGAAGGGTCGGCGGCAGCTGCAGGCGCTAGCCGACCTTCACCCGCTGCGGCCGTCCTTTATCGTCGGCGGCATCCGCCGCTCCGGGCGCCGCATCGGCCCGATTGGCGAGCTGGCGCATGCCGGCCAGATTCAACCCGACTTGCGCGGCAAAATACAGGCCCAGCAGCAAAGACGGCCCAATCGTCAGTGCGTGAAGCACGATCGCCGCGCCCACCGCCTTGGCATCGGAGGCGCCGTAAAACGCCGTCACCCCGATACGAAACGCCTCGTGAAAGCCGCCGACGTATGCGGGAGTCGGCACCGCCACGCCAATGACGAGCAGCGCCATCAGAAGAAACGACCCCGCGAAGGGGATCCGCAGGTCAAAGGCCACCGCGACACCCCAGATGCCGAGGGCGATCGAGAGCCAGAGCGGGAACGACCACGCCATCGCCACAAGCAACCGGCCTGGCCGGCGAAGGGCGCCCAGTCCGGTCGCGAATTTCTCGGCGGTGCGGGCCACAAGCGCGGCCAGCGCTGAGGGCACTGCCTGCTCGATCCGCCGCACGGCCCGAGCCAGCCGCGCGGGATCCCCGGCGAGGACGAAGAGGATGACGAGCGCACCAAGCGACAGGGCCGCGGCTGTCGCGCCCGCCCACTTGACCCCGGACGAGACGGCCGGGTTGGCGTCGCTCCAGTCCCGCCCGAACACGAACACAAACGACGCGAGCAGCACGAGCACCGTCACCAGGTCGAGCAGCCGCTCCAGGATGATGGTCGCGAACGCCCCGGTCGCGCTCATCCGTTCGTGACGCGCCAGAAAGTACGGGCGAATGAATTCGCCCGCCCGCGCCGGCAGCAGGCTGCTGGCCGCAAAGCCCACGGCCGTCGCGCGAAACGCGTTGCCGAATCGGGTGTGACCGAGCGGCTCGAGCAGATACTGCCACCGAAACGCCCGAATCACGAGGTTGGCGAACATCGTCAGCAACGAGAACGCGAGCCATTCGGGGCGGGCGCGGACGATCTCTCGCGTCACTCCGCGCAGGTCCACGTTGTACAGAAACACGCCGAGGAGGGCTGCCGCCACCAGGAGCACGACAACGGTCCGAACTTGCGATCGCATGGCAGGATGAGTTCCGTCTACTATACCGCCACCGTCCGCCTGACCGCCTTCGCCCAAGGCTCCGGCGCGTCCGCCGAAGCTGTCGCAGCGGAGGGCGGACGCGGCGGCATGTCCCCCCAACATGTTGTCCTTGTCAGCCGGATGGCGGTCCCTGTAAGATGCGAGGCTCTTACGGCACGAGGACTGCAGTTGCCGCTCGCCTCACCCGTCCTTTGCACCACGCTCGCCGGCCGCGCGCCCGATCGCCAGGGTAAGGTGCGAGATCTCTACGAGTTTGACGACTGCCTGCTCATTGTCGCGACCGACCGCATCTCGGCCTTCGACTACGTCCTCGGATCGGGCATCCCGGACAAGGGGAAAGTCCTCACGCAGATCTCGGCCTTCTGGTTCGAGCGCACGCGCTCGGTTGTGGCCAACCACATGCTGTCGATCGACCCGACCGCCTTTCCGCCGCCCGCAGCGGCGGACGCCGGCTGGTTGAGCGGCCGCTCGATGCTCGTCCGGCGGACCGAACCGCTGCCGATTGAGTGCGTCGCCCGCGGGTATGTATCGGGGGCGGCGTGGAAGGACTACGTGACGACCGGCGAGGTCTGCGGCATCCGCCTGCCGCCGCGGCTGCGCGAATCGGACAAGCTGCCGCAGCCGATCTTCACGCCCGCCACCAAGGCGCAGGCCGGACACGACCTCAACATCAGTGAGGCGCAGGCGGCCGATCTTGTGGGCCCGCGCGTGCTCACCCGCGTCCGCGAACTCACGCTTCGGCTCTACGCCGAAGGCGCCGCGCACGCCGAGTCGCACGGCATCCTGGTCGCCGATACCAAGTTTGAATTCGGCCTCCTCGCCGGCGACGGCCCGCCCGAAGACCGGCTGCTCTTGATCGACGAAGTGCTGACGCCCGACTCGTCGCGCTTCTGGCCGCTCCAGGGCTACCAACCCGGCGGCGCGCAACCGAGCTTCGACAAGCAGTTCGTGCGGGACTACCTCGAGCGCATACGCTGGAATAAGCAACCGCCCGTGCCGTCACTACCCGACGATGTGGTGGCGAAGACGCGGGAGAAGTACCTCGAGGCGTTCACGCGCCTGACAGGCCGCCAATTGCAGTGATCGGCGCGAGCACAGCCCTGAGCCGTTGCGAGGCGCGAAGCCGCCGGGCAACGGCGCCGGGGGGTGGGGCTCCGGCGCGAGTAAGACCAAATGATTAGCGACAGGCTGGAGAAGCTCGTGGAGGAAATGGTCGACCGGGGCGTCCGCTTCGAAGACGCGACTCGCGAATTCGAAAAGCGCTTCATCACGCGCGTCCTCGGATCGTGCGACGGCAGCCTCACCAAGGCCGCCGACACCCTGGGCATCCACCGCAACACGCTCAGCCGCAAGATGGCCGAACACAAGCTCCGTCGGCGCACGTGACGCGCGACATCCCGACCCTTTTTCGACCCGCTGGCACGGGAGTGGTCGAGTTTCAACTGGAGTCCTATCCGCTGGCACTCGCCCGTTGACACTGCTAATCGGTGACATATAATTAGCACTCGGCTCGGGCGACTGCTAACCGCCCGCACGGAGCGATCTTCAGGTCATCCGGAAAGATTTCCACACTTACGCCAGACGGAGCACAAAGCATGAACGTCAGACCACTGCACGACCGAATCATTGTTCAGCGCCTCGACGAAGGCGAACAGCGCATTGGGGGGATCATCATTCCCGACAGCGCCAAGGAAAAGCCGCAGCAGGGCAAGGTCATCGCCGCCGGCAACGGCAAGGTCAAAGACGATGGCAAGCGCATCCCGCTCGACGTGAAAGCTGGCGACCTCATCCTGTTCGGCAAGTACTCCGGCCAGGAAATCAAGCTGGACGGCGAAGAGTACCTCATCCTGCGCGAAGACGAAGTCTTGGCCATCATCGAAGGCGCCAGCGAGAAGAAAAAGAAGTAGGGGCCGGTCTTCAGACCGGCCCGCGCCGGCGACCAGCCACGTGTCGGCACGCCTTGAACAGCGTGCCCTACAGGTAACAGGAGATAAAGGCAATGGCAAAGCAGATTGTGTACGGCGAGCAGTCACGGCAGGCCGTGCTGCGCGGCGTCAACCAACTGGCCGATGCGGTCAAGGTCACGCTGGGCCCGAAGGGACGCAACGTCGTTCTCGACAAGAAGTTCGGATCGCCCACCATCACCAAGGACGGCGTGACGGTCGCCAAGGAAATCGACCTCAAGGATCCGCTGGAGAACATGGGCGCGCAGATGGTGCGTGAGGTCGCGAGCAAGACCTCGGACACGGCGGGCGACGGGACCACCACCGCCACCGTGCTGGCGCAGGCGATCTACCGGGAAGGTGCGAAGAACGTCGTCGCCGGCGCGAACCCGATGGATATCAAGCGCGGCATTGAAAAGGCCGTCGACGCGATTACCGCCGAACTCAAGAAGATGAAGAAGGACGTCAGCGGGAACATGGTCGCCCAGGTCGGCACCATCTCGGCCAACAACGACGAGACCATCGGCAAGATCATCGCCGAGGCGATGGACAAGGTCGGCAAAGACGGCGTCATCACCGTCGAAGAGGCCAAGACGCTCGAGACGTCGCTTGAAGTCGTCGAAGGCATGCAATTCGACCGCGGCTATTTGTCGCCGTATTTCGTCACCGATCCCGAGCGCATGGAGTGCGTGCTCGAGAACCCGGTCATCCTGATTCACGAGAAGAAGATCAGCTCGATGAAGGACCTGCTCCCGGTGCTCGAGCAGGTGGCGCGGCTGGGCCGGCCGCTGCTCATCATTGCGGAAGACATCGAGGGCGAAGCCCTGGCCACACTTGTGGTCAATAAGCTGCGCGGGACGCTGCAGGCCTCCGCGGTCAAGGCGCCCGGCTTCGGCGATCGCCGCAAGGCCATGCTTGAGGACATCGCCATCCTCACCAACGGGCGCGCCATCACCGAGGATCTCGGCATCAAACTCGAGTCCATCAAGCTCGAAGACCTGGGCAAGGCCAAGAAGGTCACCATCGACAAGGACAACACGACGATTGTCGAGGGCGCCGGCTCTTCGGCCGCCATCGAAGGCCGCGTCAGGCAGATCCGTGCGCAGGTCGAGGACACCACCTCCGACTACGACCGTGAGAAGCTCCAGGAGCGGCTCGCCAAGCTCGTCGGCGGCGTCGCGGTCATCAAGGTTGGCGCGGCGACCGAGACGGAAATGAAGGAAAAGAAAGCCCGTGTCGAGGACGCCATGCACGCGACCAAGGCCGCCGTCGAGGAAGGCATCGTGGCGGGGGGCGGCGTGGCACTCCTTCGCGCGTCGAAGGTCCTCGCGACCCTGAAACTTGGCGGCGATCAGCAGATCGGCGTCAACATCGTGACGCGCGCCATTGAGGAGCCGCTGCGCTGGATCGCGACCAACGCGGGCCACGAGGGCTCGATTGTCGTGCAGAAGGTCCGCGAGATGGGGCCTGATGAAGGGTTCAATGCGTTGACCGACACGTACGAGAACCTGGTCAAGGCCGGCGTCATCGACCCGGTGAAAGTCGTGCGCTCAGCGCTCCAGAACGCCTCGTCGATCGCGTCGCTGCTGCTCACGACCGAGGCGCTCATTTGCGAGATTCCGGAAGAGAAGAAGGAACCCGCGATGCCGCCCGGCGGTGGAGGCATGGGTGGGATGTACTGAAGTGAAAAGTCAAGCGAGAGTTGGAAGTTAGAACTGAATAATAGAACGAACAAAGGCCCGGGAGGAGAGATCCTCGCCGGGCCTTTCTCTTGTTCCTTCAGTTCTCAGTTCTCGCTTCTCAGCTCATCTGAGCGTGAACTCCATCTCGTAGGTGGCGAGCACGGCAACTGGTTCACCTCGCAGCCTTCCCGGCTCGAACCGGCATTTCTTGAGAGCTTTGATCGCTTCCTGATCGAGGCCGAAGGTCCGATCGAGAGATCGAATCACTTTGACATCGCCGACGCTGCCGTCTGGAAGGATGACGAATTCCAGCGTCACGATGCCCTGCACCTTCGCGCGCATCGCGTCGGAGGTGTACTGAGGCTTAGGCGGGAGAACCAAGCGAGGCATCGAGACACCATTGCCGGGGCGATAGACGCCGCCGCCCGTGCCACCGCCCGAGCCGGGACCCAGACCGGATCCAGTTCCTGGCCCAACGCCCGTGCCGGCGCCGGTACCCGCACCACCCCCGCTGCCCGACCCGAGCGACAGCGTCGAGAGACCGGGCAGCGCTTCGATTGCTCCAGGAAGCGACAGTTGCGCATCCGCGAGGCTCGTGGCCGGGATGTTCAGCTGTTCCAACGGATTCTCCAGCTTGGCCTGTTGCGGCACTTCCAGTTGCGGCGGTTTCTCGACCTGCACTGTGAGCTTGTCTTTGCCCGGCGCCTCGGCTTTGCGCGGAGGCTCCTTCATGCGATTGCCGCCTCCCCCGCCGCCCCCGCCAGGGCCAGGATCGCTCAGCCAGATAATGTTGGAGTTGTCGAGTTCCGGGAGGAACTCCCTGACGCCCGGATCATACGAACCGTACCGAATCGCAAACACAATGGCCGTAATGAAGAGGATGTGGTACGCGAGCGACGCCGCAGCCGCCGGCCCGATATGCTTCTGCGGCTGCTCGAAGAGAAACGACAACTCGGCTGGATGTGCGCCCTCGATGCGCACCTCGAGGTGCCCTGCGGAGGCATTGACGCGGAGCCGCTCGGCCTGGCTGGTTTCGTTCATTGGAGCCGGTCGCTCAAGTCGTCGAAGTATTCTCGCGCACGGTGCGCCGCGGCCGCAACCGCAAAAAGGGTGCCCGCAGAACTGCGTGTCTTTGCTACGACGACGAACGCGCCCGATCGACCGGGGTGTCTAGACGCGGCCGATCCATGCTCCGATGGCAGCGTTGCCACCGCCGTACGAATGGAGGATGGCCAGGGCGTCCGCGGCTCGTGGCTCACTCTGGATACCGACCAGCACACCCCCCCGCCCGGCGAGCACTTCGAAGATCCGCCCGTCGTGCGGCTGGTACCCCACGCGCCGCATCGCCCCCGCCAGCCCGAGCTTCAGAAGATCACGACGCGCGCCCTGCAGCGCCTCGATGAGCGAGCCGCGGGCGAGAACGGCGCCGACTGCAGCCAGCTCGAGCCGGTCGCCAGCCGCCCCCAGCGTACGCTCAATGAGTCCGGCCACCTCGGCGCTCTCCTTCGCGAGGATCGTCAGAGACTTCGGGGGAAAGCCCGCCTGTTTCAGTGCATCGACACCCTTCTGCGCCCACGCGACATCTTGAAAGACTCCCACGGTGAAATGGCCGGTATCGACCTCGATCATGCCCGTAATGTATCACTTGAAGGGGGCCCCACGCGCCGGCAGGAATAATGGTACAATCTGGGCCGACCGTTAGAAACAGTAAGGAGTTCCCCATGGCTCGACTTGGACTGCCAGAGCTGCTGATTATCCTGGCGATTGTCTTCATCATCTTCGGGGCGAGTCGCCTGCCCGGCCTCGGTCGCGGCATCGGGAGCGCCATCAAGAATTTCAAGGACGAGATGAAGGACAAGTCGGCTTCGGCCGAAGCGAAAGACAAGTCCCAGGGCTAGGCTTTTCGTTCGACCTTTTACCGTCTCCTTTTTCTCTTCTTCCTTTCCCTCCGGCCGGGCCTTTGATTCGGCCGGCCTTGCAGCCTGGGTCGAACGCGCGTGCGCCGCGGCCCGACGTGGCCGTCGCGCACGCGATCGAGAATCTCCACCAGCCCGAGATCGATCTGCCGTACGTCGAGATTGACGCGAACGACCTGGATCGTGACCTTGTCGCCCAATCGGTACACCTTCTTGGTGTTCTCGCCGCGCAGGAGATGCGCGCCCTCGACGAACCGATAGTAGTCGTCGGCCATCGTCGACACGTGCACGAGCCCTTCGACGAAGTGCTCGACGAGCTCGACGAACAGGCCGAAGGCCGCGACGCCGGTGATGTAACCCTCGAACTCGTCGCCGACCTTGTCGGCCATGAATTTCACTTTCTTCCACTGGAGAAGCTCGCGCTCCGCTTCGTCCGCGCGCCGCTCCATCTCGGAGGTGTGCCGGGCCACCTCGGGCAGCTCGTCGGTCCATTCTTCGCGCATCTCGTCGGTCAACGACCCGTGCCGCAGCGCTCTCAGGGCGCGATGCACGACGAGGTCTGGGTAGCGGCGAATGGGCGACGTGAAGTGCGTATAGCTCGACGCGGCCAGTCCGAAGTGTCCGAGGTTTTCGGCCGCATATCGCGCCTTCTGCATGGTGCGCAGCATGAGAAACGCAATCGGCTTCTCCTCGGGTTTTCCGTGAACGCGCTCGACGAGCTTCTGGAAATGGCGCGGGCGGAGGGCGGTCAGCGGCGCCGCGAGGCTGTAGCCGAAGCCCGAGATGAACTCTTCGAACTTCTCGACTTTAAGAATGTCCGGCTCTTCATGAATCCGATAGAGGGCCGGTGCGCCCTCGGCGTCGAGGTGCGACGCCACGGTTTCGTTAGCCAGGAGCATGAACTCTTCAATCAACCGGTGCGCGACGTTGCGCCGGAGCGCAATGATCGCTTCAACCACCCCGCCTTCATCGACCACGACCTCGGCCTCGTTCAGATCGAAGTCGATCGATCCCCGTCGGCGCCGTGCGTCGTGCAGGATCTGAAACAACTCGTGCATCAAGTCGAACATGGGCACGAGCGAGACGTACTGCGTCATCAGATCCGGGTCGCGGTCTGTGAGGATGCCGTTGACGGCCGTGTACGTCATTCGCTCGTTGCTGTTGATGACACCGTCGTGAACCTCGTGACGGATGACGCGCCCCTGCCGGTCGATCTCCATCAGACACGACTGGACCAGGCGATCGACGTGCGGGTTGAGGCTGCAGAGCCCGGTGGCCAGTTCCGAGGGGAACATGTGCACCGCGCGCTCGGGAAAGTACACCGACGTCGCGCGCTCGTAGGCTTCCCTGTCGAGGGCGCTCCCTTCCTGGACGTAATGCGACACATCGGCGATGTGCACCCCAAGCCAGAAGTGGCCGTCGGGCAGTTTCTCGATCGTGATTGCATCGTCGAAGTCGCGGGCGTGCTCGCCGTCGATCGTCACGGTCAGATGGCCGCGAAAATCCGTGCGCCCGTGGAGATCCCGATCCGATACGGCGGACCCGAGCCGGACCGCCTCGGCCACCGTGTCGGCCGAGTGCTCGTCGGGAATGCCGTGCTTGCGAATGATGATCTCAGTGTCCACGCCGGGCGCGTCGATATCGCCAAGCACGTCGGTGACGCGACCGATCGCGCCGCGGGTCGAGGTCGGCCACTGCGTCAGTTCTACGATCACCATGTCGCCGGGTGACGCACCGCCCTCCTGCCCGGCCGGAATCACGATGTCTATCAGCACGCGCCGGTCGAACGGTGCCACAAACCCCATACCGGTGGCGCGCGACCCTCGTCGGGCCGATTCCCTCGACTCCACTCGGGACAAGTCGCCCCGATCGTAGCGGCCGACGATCCGCTCGTTGGCGCGTTCGAGAATCCGGATGACGCGGCCCTCGGCACGACCGCCTTCCTTCACCCGCTCGATTCGGACGACCACCCGATCGCCGTGCATGGACTCGTTGAGATGCGGGCCAGCGACGTAGATATCGCCCCCCGCCTCGAGCGGCCGCTCTGGCGTGACGAACCCGTACCCGCCCGGATGGGTCTGCAGTCGGCCAACAAAGAGATCCATCTTCTCTGGAAGTCCGAAGCGATGTCCGCGAATCTCAATGAGCTCGCCGGAAGCGACCAGGGACTTGATCTGGCGCTTGAACGACGTGCGCTCGTCACGCGGGATCTTCAGGACTTGAAGGAGCTCGCGCATGCCGGCAGGGTGGTGCACACGCTCACGCATCAGAGACAGGACGTGGTCACGGGAGAATATTTTCATTGTAGGATTGCAGGATTGCAGAATTGCAGGAAGTAAAAGGAGCGGGTCACGCCAACAGCACGACTTGCAGATCGCCGACGTTGGTGTCGGTGGGCCCGGTGTGGATGAGGTCGCCCGTTGCGGCGAAGAACGCGTAAGCATTGTTGTCAGCGAGATACCGGGCGGGGCTTTCCAGTCCAGCCGAACGAGCTCGATCGAGCGTCGCCGGGTCGGCGAGCGCACCGGCCGCATCCGTCGGACCGTCGACACCGTCCGTGCCGATGCTCGCGAGCGCCGCTGAAGCGCCCAGCATCTCCATGAGCGGGAGCGCCGCGAGGACGAATTCCTGATTGCGTCCTCCGCTTCCGCGCCCGGCGACCCGCACGGTCGTCTCGCCAGCCGATACCACACACAGTGGTCGCGGTAGATTTATCGCGCGGGCGGCGATCGCGCTCACGTGACGGCGCGCGGCCACCCGCGACTCGCCCACCACAGGCGCCTCAATCGTCACGACATGGTACCCGCGGCACTGCGCGGCGGCGACCACGCCCTCGATGGCGTCGCGCCGGGTGCCAATGACGCAGGTCCTCGCCCGCGCGAGACGGGGATCGCCCGGCTTGGGCGTCTCGGCAGCCCGACCGGCCGCGCCACCTTCGAGATGACCAATCACGGCCGAAGGATACGCGTCCAGGCCGTCGTGTGTCCCCAAGACATCGAGTGCATCCTGGTACGTGCTCGAATCGTGAACCGTCGGCCCGGACGCGATCACGCTGGGATCGTCGCCGACCACATCCGAGATCGCATATGCGAGGCATCGGCCACCGGCTCGCACCGCCAGCCATCCGGCTTTGATCGCGGACAGGTGCTTCCGCACCGTGTTCAGAGCGTGAATATCGGCGCCGGCCATGAGCAGCCGTTCCGTTACGCGACGCTTGTCGTCGAGTGTCAGACCGTCGGCAGGGACCGTCAGAAGGGCCGACGTCCCACCCGACAACAGAACCAGCAGCGTCTCATCTGCTTCGAGCGCCTCGGCCAGGGCCAGCGCTTTCCGGCCAGCTCTCTCGCTTTCAGCATCTGGCAGGGGATGCCCAGCCGCGATGGATTCAAAGCCGCCGATGCTCATGCCGGACCCGACAGAGTCCGGCCTACAGACGAGCAAGCCCGCACGAATCTGCGAGCCAAGACGTTCGGCCGCCACGCGAGCCATCGCTCGCGACGCCTTGCCGGCCGCCACGACCACTACGGTGCCGTCGAGCGGGCGTTGGGCGTCGAACGCACGCCGCAAGAGCGCGCTGGCGTCGGCAGCGCGAAGCCCTGCCCGGACAATGGCGAGGACGTCTACGCGGAGACTGGTGTGGGCGGCTGTCAGTGGGTCTGCTTGGGATCGGACCAGGCGGAGAGTCCGGTCACGACGTCGAATTTCTTGAGGAGCGAACTCACGAGCTGTGGGGCGTTGTCTTTCGAGGAGAGATGCTCAAGGTCGGAGATGATTCGCGCCAGCGCGGCTTCGGCGTCCGTAATGGCGCTCTCTGAATAATACTGTCGCTGCGCCCGCAGACAGCGGCGGTGCTTCAAGAACTCTTCTCGGTAAAACTCGATAATCGGATGCTGGGTGCTGATCGGCCTGGAGTCGGTCGCGAAGCTGGGCATGCAGACCCTCGAGACTGAATTATCGGCGGCGAACATCTCAGTGTAGTGCCGCCGCAAAACTGGTGTCAAGATTCCGTAACAGCCCGGATCGAGCCAGCCGACTATCGACGCCAGGTCGCCACCAGTCCGCCGGCGCATCCCACGGCCATCCCACCGACAACAAGCGAGGCCGAGAGCGCCGCCGGCAAGAAACGAACCGCCGAGAGATTGATGGCCGTCGCGAGCGGCACCAGATACTCGGCGCGCAGCGCCACAAACGCGGCCCAGAGCGCCGCGAGAGCCACCAGGGCTCCCAGGCCTCCTTGCAGCACGCCCTCCACCACGAACGGACCGCGAAGATAGGCTTGCGGGGCCCCAACCAGCTGCATAATCTCGACTTCGTCGCGCCTGGCGTGCAACGCCAGACGCACAACGTTGGCCACGGTCAGCGCGGCGGCGATCGTCAACACTGACCCGAGCACCCACCCGACATCACGAATGACGACGATAGCCGACAGCAGTCGGTCGAGCCATTGGCGGTCGTAGCGGACGTCGGCCACACCTGGCAACAGCCGAAGCTTCGCGCCGAGACTGTCGGCGGCGACGGCCGACGCCGCAGGACCGGATCGCAGCCGAACCTCGTAGGACGCCGGCAGGGGGTTCTCGCCTAACGCATCGATCGAGGTGCCGAGGTCGCCGAATGTCTGCTTGAAGCGCACGAGCGCGTCAGCCTTCGAGACGTACTCGTGGGCGGCCACGAGGTCGCCAGGCGCGAGATCCGCCTCGATGGCCTGCCGCTCGGCCCCGGTGACGTCGTCCTGCAGGTACACGGAGAGTTCCGCTGCGTTGCTCCACTCAGCGCCCAAGCGTTCGAGGTTGGTTGTCACGAGCAGGAATCCGCCGAGGACGAAGAGCGCCAGCGCGATGGTGCCCGTCGAGAGGAGCCCCGAGTGCCGGCCGCGCCACAGGCTCGCCACCGCCTCCTCACACGAGTACCGCAGCGCGCGCATCAGGCGACCTCCACGACGCGCCCATGGTCCAGGGTGATGGCGCGCCGCCCGACGCGGCGGATGAGTTCTCGGTCGTGCGTCGCCACTACGACGGTCGTGCCACGCGCGTTGGCCTCGCGAAACAGGTTCATGATTTCCAGCGCCAGGTCGGGATCGAGGTTGCCGGTTGGTTCGTCGGCCAGCACGATCTGGGGATCGTTGACGAGCGCGCGGGCGATGGCGATGCGCTGCTGCTCGCCGCCCGAGAGCTCTTCGGGAAGCGCGTTCATCCGATGCTGCAACCCGACCCACTTGAGCGCCTGGAAGGTCTTGCGCTGCTGCACTGCGACGGGCACGCCGAGCACGCGCATGACGAACGCGACGTTCTGAAACACGGTAAAGCGGGGGACAAGCCGGAAGTCCTGAAACACGAAGCCGACGCTGCGTCGATACGACTGCACCTGTGAAGACCGGAGGGTCCTGAGATCGCGGCCGGCCACCATCAGATCGCCCTCACTCGGCAGCTCCTCGCGCAGGAGCAGCTTGAGAAACGTCGACTTGCCGGCGCCACTGGGTCCCGTGAGGAACAGGAACTCGCCCTTCTCGATGGTGAGCGAGAGATCGCGCAGCGCATAGACACCGCGGTTGTAGAGCTTGGAGAGATGGGCCGCCTCGATCACAGGGCCTCGAGCGCACGCTTCAGCAGTTGGCTGACGCGCGCGGGATTCACCTTGCCACTGGCCGCCTTCATGACCTGGCCGACGAGGAATCCAAAAGTCGCGGCCCTGCCCCGGCGATACTGCGCGACCGCGTCGCCGTTGTTCGCGAGCACTTCCCTAATCAACGCGTCGATGCGCGACTCGTCGTCGATCTGCGCGAGGCCTTCAGCCCGGACAATCTCGGCGGCATCCCGCACCGATTGGAACATCTTCTCGAACACATCCTTCGCCATCGAACTGTTGATGGTCCCCGCCTCGACGAGCCGAATCAGGCCCGCCAGCCGCTCGGGCCCGAGGCGTTCGCGCAGCTGTGCGACGTCGTAGCCCTCTTCGTTCATCTTGGCGCGCACGGCGCCGAGCAACCAGTTCTTCGTTGCCCGCGCGGTCGCGCCGCTCTTGACCGTTTCCTCGAAGTACACGTCGAGGCCCGGCGCCACGCGTGTCAGCGTCACAACCTCCTCGCGCGTCAAGCCGTGAGTGGTCATGAGGTGGCGGCGGCGCAAGGCCGGCAGGTCCGGCAGGTCGGCCTGGAGCGTCCGCACGCGCGCGGCATCAACAACGAGCGGCGGCAAGTCGGGCTCGGGAAAGTACCGGTAATCGTGAGCTTCCTCTTTACTGCGCATCGAGACGGTCCGCCTCGCCGATCCGTTCCAGAGCCGCGTTTCCTGTATCAATCGTTCACCAGACGTGAGGACGTCGATCTGCCGTCGACACTCGAAGTCGATCGCGTCCTCGAGGAACCGGAACGAGTTGAGGTTCTTGATCTCGACCTTCGTCCCCAAGCGTTGGCTTCCCACCGGACGGACCGAGACGTTGGCGTCGCAGCGCAGGCTGCCCTCCTCCATGTTGCCGTCGTTGGCAGAAATGGCAACAAGTAATTCCCGCAGATACGCGAACAATGCTGCGGCGTACCGGGCCGCACCCTCGCCGTGGAAGTCCGGCTCAGTGACGATCTCGACGAGCGGCACTCCGGCACGATTCAGATCGACGTAGCTTCTGCGGGCCGAATCCGCAAATCCTTCGTGCAGGAGCTTCCCCGCGTCTTCTTCCAGGTGAAGGCGTCTGATGCGAACGTCATACGGGGGTGCCCAGTAGTCACTGTCGGCTGGTACGAGACCATCGGTCGCCAGTGGCTGCTCGTATTGCGAGATCTGGTAGCCCTTCGGCAGATCCGGGTAAAAGTAGTTCTTTCGTGCGAAGACTGACGTCTCGTGAACGGTACAGCCAAGCGCAAGCGCTGCACGGACGGCGTGGCTGACGGCACCGCGGTTGATGACCGGCAGGGCGCCCGGCAGCCCGAGACACACGGGACAGACGTGCGCGTTGGGGGGAGCGCCGAATACGGCACTGCAGCCGCAGAACATTTTCGACGCGGTCAGAAGCTGCGCATGGATCTCCAGTCCGATGACGGGCTCGTAATCCATGGTGCTGGTGGCTGGCCAGTCACCAGCCACGCGTCACCGATTCATCAGGCGCGTGGTCCGGCGGCACGAATCTCTGGCGTCACGCCGGATTCAAACGCCTGGAAGTTCTCGACAAACATGCGGGCCAGCTTCGCCGCCTGCTCGTCGTACTGGGCCGCGTTCGACCAGGTGTTGCGAGGCTTCAGCACGTCAGGGGGCACATCGGGGCAACTGGTCGGCACATCGACGTTGAACGCCTTGTCCCGCTCGTACGCGACCGTGTCCAGCGCGCCGGACAGCGCCGCCCGGATCATCGCCCGCGTGTGGGCGATCTTCATCCGCCGGCCGGTGCCGTACGGCCCGCCGGTCCACCCGGTGTTGACGAGCCACACACGAGCCTTGTGTGTCGCAATGCGCTCGCCGAGCATCGTGGCATAGCGACCGGGCACGAGCGGCAGGAACGGCGATCCGAAGCACGTGCTGAACGTGGCTTTCGGCTCCGTCACGCCCTTCTCGGTACCGGCGACCTTGGCCGTGTAGCCGGACAGGAAGTGGTACATCGCGGCTTCAGGCGTCAGGCGGGAAATCGGCGGCAGGACACCGAAGGCGTCGGCCGTCAGCATCACCACGTTCTGGGGATGCCCGCCCTGTCCGGAGGGCTCCGCGTTGTCGATGAACGAGATGGGATAGGCCGCACGCGTGTTCTCGGTGAACCGATCGTCATCCAGATCGAGCACGCGTGTCTCGGGATCCACCACCACGTTCTCCAAGACCGTGCCGAAGCGACGCGTCGTTGCATAGATCTGCGGCTCGGCTTCGGCCGACAGGCGAATGGTCTTCGCGTAACACCCGCCCTCGAAGTTGAACACGCCGCGCTCGCTCCACCCGTGCTCATCGTCGCCGATGAGCTGCCGCTCGGGGTCGCTCGACAGCGTCGTCTTGCCGGTTCCCGACAGACCAAAGAACAGAGCGACATCGCCCTTGGGCCCGATATTGGCCGAGCAGTGCATCGAGAGCACGTTCTGCATCGGCAGGATGTAGTTCAAGATCGTGAAAATGGACTTCTTGATCTCGCCCGCGTAGCTCGTCCCGCCGATGAGGACGAGCCTCTTCCCAAAATTAACCGCAATCACCACTTCGGACCGTGTCCCGTGGCGCGCCGGGTCGGCATGGAATCTCGGCGAGTCGATGACGGTGAACTGGGGCACGTGCGGAACCGACGGCGTCGCATCGACGATAAAGAGGTTGCGGGCGAACAGGTTGTGCCAGGCGTACTCGGTGATGACGCGGATGGGGATCCGGTACTTCGGGTCGGCGCCCGCGTAGCAGTCTTGAACGAACAGTTCCTTGCCGGCGAGCGACTTGATCAGATCGCGGTGGAGGGCATCGAAGCGCGCCTGATCCATGGGCTGGTTCACCTTCCCCCACCACACGCTGGCTTCGCTCGAGCTCTCACGGACGACGAACTTGTCATTCGGGGACCGGCCCGTGTGCTGGCCGGTGCGGCACAGCAGCGGCCCGTCGGCCGCAATCACCCCCTCCTCGCGCCGAACGGCTTCCTCGTACAGCGCGGGCGTCGACAGGTTCCACTTGACGCGCTCGGTCTGAATCCCCTCCTGCTCCAGACCACGACCTCGCTCAACTTCAGTACTCATGCACGGCTCCTAAGATGCGTCTTAAGGTATGAAAGCGCAGCAACATACGCGGAAAGTGCAAATCGTACTGGCTGGATCGTCCAGAAGTCAACTATTAACCGAATCGCCCACCTGTAAACAGCCCCCTGGTGGTATCGTAATGGCTGTATGAGCGGTGAGTTGCGGACTATCAGAGAGGCGAACGCGCCCGTGGTCGTCGATGAAATCGGGGAGAAGCCCCTGTCATCGATGTCATCGCTATCGTCCCGATCGCCAGTGGCGTCTGGACGAAGGAGTCTTTCGACGTTCGAGGCTGTGGAGGGTGATGATTCGCGGCTCGCGGTCGAGATTCGCGGACTGGTCGAGCAGGGCGACATGGCCGAGGCGCGCGGCCGGTTCACCGAGTTGGTCGCGACGCACCAGCGCCGGGCCTCCCGCATCGCCTATCAGTATCTGCGCGATGTCGCCGAGGCCGACGAAGCGGTGCAGGACGCCTTCGTCAAGGTGTTCACCCACATCAGCTCGTATCGGGAGACGTGGCCTTTTGAGGTGTGGTTTACACGCATTCTCATCAACGGCTGTCTCGATCGCCGCAAAGCGCGAGCGCGCCGCGACCGCTGGTTCGTGTCCGGCGAGGCCTCGAATGCTGACGGGATGCAAGGCCTCGCGGACAGCCGGTCCCCTGGGAACCCCGAGCAGCGGCTGCTCGCGCGCGAACGGCGCGTGCGCCTCGCAGCCGCTGTCGATCGGCTCGACGGCCGCCAGCGGACTATCTTTATGCTCTGTCACTTCGGCGACTGCACGCCGCGCGAAGTCAGCGCGATGACCGGGCTCAACGAATCGACCGTGAGAGTTCATCTTTTTCGCGCCGCGCACAAGCTGCGGGCGCTGCTCGGAGGCAAACCGTGATGGGTCGCATCCAGCACCTCCACGAAGACCGCTTGTTTGATTGCTACCTGGCCGAGCGCAATCGCGAAGCGCCCGACCCTCGGATCGCTGAGCACCTGGCGGACTGCGAGCCGTGTGTCGCGCGTTATACCGAACTCGTCGCTCTGATGGACGAACTCCGCGCGGATGCCGATGAGGCCACCAGCGCAGTGTTCACGCCGGAGCGCCTCCGCGCGCAACAGCAACACATCGAGCGGCGGATCGAGCACCTGGGCCACGCCGCGCGCGTCATCAGCTTCCCGCGCCCGGCCGGCGGGGCAGGCGAACGACACGAGGCTCCGCCCCACAGCATAGGGCGGTTTGTGGCCGCAGCGGCCGCCGCCGGGTTGTTCATCGGTGTGGCCCTAGGCGCGTCATTCGGCTGGCAGTGGCGTCTATGGCCCTCGTCGGGCTCTAGCGCCAGCGCGCCCTCGCTCTCCTCACCGCGCCCCTCGCTCGGCACGCCGATGGTGGCGCGCGAGACGGCTCCGCCGCCCGATGTGGCCGACGATGCCTTCTGGTCGGAGTTCGAACTGATGCTCGATCGGCCCGCGACCCGCGAGTTGCAGCCGTTTGACGCCCTCACGCCCCGCGCGCGGGACTTCGTGCTCGCAAGCTATCGGTGAATTCTGCCCTCCCTCATCTTCCGTAAGGGTCTCGACCTGCAGCACGCGGTGGCCGGGCTGCTGGCCGCGAACTACCGCAGCGCCATCGTCGATCGCATCAAGGCCGACGATTTCACGTACCGGGCCGGGCGGCTCACCGTGCACCTGGCGCGTAGTTTCGGCTTCTGCTACGGCGTCGAACGCGCCGTCGACTATGCCTACCAGACCCGCAAGCGTTTCCCCGATCGGCCGGTGTTTCTGGCCGGCGAGATCATTCACAACCCGCACGTCAACGACAACCTGCGCGCCATGGGCGTCCACTTCCTGAGCGACGACGCCAATGCCGCCGATCGGCTCGGCCCGCGCGACGTCGTCATCCTGCCGGCGTTTGGCGTCACCGTCGCCATGCTGCAGCAGCTCGAGCGCCGCCACTGTACGCTCGTCGACACGACCTGCGGGTCGGTGCTCAATGTCTGGAAGAACGTCAGACGGTACGCCGAGGGTGGCTGGACGTCGATCATCCATGGCAAGGTCTGGCACGAGGAAACGCGGGCCACCGTATCGCAGGCCGTCGAGTACGGCGGCCGCTATCTCGTGGTGTTCGATCGTGACGAAGCTGCCGCCGTCTGCGAGTACGTCCGTCACGGTGAAGCCCGCGAGGCGTTCCTGCAGCGCTTCGCGCGCGCCACTTCCGCCGCGTTCGATCCCGATCGCGACCTTCAGCGCTTCGGTCTGGCCAATCAGACGACGATGCTGATGTCCGAGTCGATTGAGATCGGCGAGATGCTGAGAGCGGCAATGATCGATCGCTATGGCGAGCCGTCCCTTGGAGAGCGCTTCCAGGCCTTCGACACGATCTGCAGCGCCACACAGGATCGGCAGGATGCGGTCGTGGCCCTGCTCGAGGAGCAGCACGTCGATCTCATGGTCGTCATCGGCGGCTACAACAGCAGCAACACCGCCAACCTCGCACGCATATGCGCCGCGTCGCGGCCGACCTTTCATATCGCCGATCCCGACTGCTTGCTGTCACCGACCGAGATCCGCCACCGACCGGTCGGAGGGCACCACGAGGTGACATCTGCCGGGTGGCTGCCTGCCCTAGGAACCGTGACAGTCGGACTCACTTCTGGCGCCTCGACACCGGACAATCTGGTCGGCGTAGTGATAGAAACACTCGCCAAGTTCTGCGAAATCAGGACTTAGGGGAATAGGCCTAAGGATCGAGACGGTCCCCAAACTGGCGGCGCCGAAGCTAAATACAACTCCGGCAGCTGTCGTATTTCACATTAAGTAACAGCTTCTTCAGAGGTTTACGAATGAAGTCTTGTTGGTTTCGCCGGCTGCTCCCGGGGCTGATGCTCCTGGCGCTCACTGGCCCTGTTGTCGCACAAACACCGCCTCCAGCGCCTCCGTCGCCGTTCGTGCCCGGTCTCTGGTGGAGGGACTCCCGAAAGACCCTCCTGGGTCTGACCGACGAGCAATCCAAACGAATTGAGTCGATCATTCAGACCACGATGCCGAACGCCCGTCAGAAGAGAGACGAGCTTGAGGGACTGGAAGCGGAGCTCTCGCGGATGATCGTGTCCGACGCCGACGAGGGGGCAATCGCGAAGCAGGCCGACCGCGTCGAGGTGCTTCGCGCCATGCTCAATAAGAACCGCACGCTCATGCTGGTCCGCATACGAGCGGTTCTCTCCCCGGAGCAGCGGGCCAAGCTCAACACGCTGCGCGACCAGTGGGAGCAGGAGAATCGGCCGCGGCAAGGTCCGGGTCGCGATCGGCAGGGCTCGGATCGGGATCGGCGGTCGTCGTCTCCTCGACAGGAGCCGTCACCCCGGTAAGTTGAGTACTGATTAGAATCCCGGCGGTCTACTTCACAAAAACCAGTTTGCTTCGCTTCACCGAGGAACGGCAATGAGACGAGACCAATCGATTTCGATGATGACAGTTGCGCTCGCGATTCTGGGCCTTGTGGTACCGGTTTTCGCGCAGCAGCCCTCCGAAGCGCGCATTCAGGAACTGATTCGGCTGGCCGCCGAGCGCGTCGCCACAGGGCAAGGAACCCAGCCGGCGACGGGCGCGCAACCCGCCGGCCAGCAGACCGACACCCGGCCGGTGGTCCGCCTGGCGATCGAGGATGCGGTGAAGGCCGCGCTCGACAACAATCTGGATATCACCGTGCAGCGGTTGAACCCGCAGCTCCAGGACATCGCTATCGCCAGCGCCCGCTCGGTCTATTACCCGGTCCTGGGGACGAACCTCACCCGATCGTCAACGACGAACGCGTCGAGCAACACCCTGTCAGGTGCCAATGCGGCCGGGGCGGCGGTCGTGGCCGGACAAACCACGTACAACGGGAACATCACCCAGGGCGTCCCCTGGTTCGGTGGCAGCTTCGTCGTAAATCTCAACAATAACAGGCAGACCACGACGAACCAGACGGCGCTGCTCAACCCCACGTACAACACGAACTGGTCGGCCACATATACGCAGCCACTTCTGCGCAATTTCAAAATCGATGGGACGCGCCAGACGCTCACCGTGGCCAGCAACACCCGCGACATCTCGGAGGTGACGTTGCGGCAGACGCTGACCAACACCGTGTCGAACGTGCGGAACGCTTACTGGGACTACGTCTACGCCGTGCAGAACGTCGAGGTCGTGCGGCAGTCGCTCGCCCTCTCCGAAAAACTCGCGCAGGACAACCAGACGCGCGTGCAGGTCGGCACGATGGCACCGATCGACGTCGTCCAGGCGCAGTCACAAGCCGCGACCCAGCGACAGAACCTGGTCGTCGCGCAGGCGAGCATGCGGACGACCGAGATTGCGCTCAAGCGGCTCCTCGTGAGCGGAACACAAGATCCGCTGTGGAACTCGACGATCGATCCCGTGGATCGGCCAGAGTTCCAACCCGAAGCCGTTGATGTCGAAGCAGCGATCCGGCGTGCGCTCAGCCAGCGCACCGACGTGGCCATCGCGAAGAAGAACCTCGAGTCAAACGACATCACCCTGAGCTACCTCAGAAACCAAACGCTGCCTCAAGCCGATCTCGTGGCGTTGTACGGGGCGACAGGGCTGGGTGGCACGCAGCTCATTACTTCCGGCACCGGCGTCAACCGCACCGTGATTGGTCAGATTCCCGGGGGCTACAGCGACGCCTTGTCGACGCTCTTCGCCCGCGACTACCCGCGCTGGCAAGTGACGCTGAACTTCAGCTATCCGCTCGGCCAGAGCGTCCAGAAGGCCGCGATCGCGCGCGCACGCGTGCAGCAGAGTCAAATCGACGCGCAGCTCAAGCAGATGGAGCTGCAGGTAGCGACCGATGTGACCAACGCCGCCATCAACCTGCAGAGCAACGCCGAGCGCGTCCAGGCGGCGCAGGCGGCGCGAGAGCTCGCCGATCGGCAGCTCGAAGCCGAGAACAGCAAGTTCGAGGTGGGTATGTCAACCAACTACAACGTCGTGCAGTCGCAGCGGGACCTGGCGACCGCGCGGAACAACGAGCTGCTGGCGATCCTGAACTATCGCAAGTCGCTCGTGGAGTTCGACCGCCTCCAGCAGACGACGTTAGGAGCGGCGGGCATCACGGTCATCGGCCGGTAAGTGTGCGCAACCTTTGCGTAGGAGAGTCATGAAGCGCGCCATCATCGTCCTCTTCCTTCTCGCGGCCGGAGGAGCCGGGGGCTGGATGTACTACCAGCGGAGCAACACCCAGGAGATCTCCGTCAACACTTCGCCGGTGACGCGTGGCGACATCGTCGACGCCGTGGGCTCGACCGGGACGCTCGGAGCCGTTACGACGGTGCAAGTAGGAACGCAGGTGTCCGGGATCATTGAGTGGCTCGGCGCCGACTTTAATTCCATCGTCAAGAAGGATCAGGTCATCGCGAGGCTGGACCCCTCGCTCATCCAGGCCCAGCTCGAGTCGTCGAATGCGAACCTGACCCAATCCCGTGCAAGCCTGACGAGGGCTCAGATCGAGCTCGACCGCCAGAAGATCCTGCTTCAGGACGTGCAGCAGAAGTACGCGCGAGCCAAGGAACTCTTCGACAGACAACTCACGACGCAAAGCGATCTCGAGACGGCGAAGACGAACCTCGACTCCGCGCAGGCAAACGTGCTGTCGCAGGCGGCGGCCATCAAGCAGTCAGAGGCAGCCGTGACGCAGTCGGAGGCGAACTACAACCAGCAGAAGGTCAACCTCGAGCACACGATCATCAAGGCGCCGATTGACGGTATCGTGACGCAGCGGAGCGTGGATGTCGGCCAGACGGTTGCCGCCAGCATGAACGCGCCCACGTTGTTCATCCTCGCGGCCGACCTGACGCGGATGCAGATGCAGGCGAATATCGACGAGGCCGACATCGGCCGTATCCGCCCCGGCCAGCATGTGACGTTCCGCGTCGACGCGTACCCGACCGAGCAATTCGAAGGCGCGGTGTCCCAGGTCCGGCTGAATCCGCTCGTCGTGCAGAACGTGACCACGTACGCGACGATCATCAACGTGCAGAACAACGAGCTCAAGCTCAAGCCGGGCATGACCGCCACGCTCAGAGTTGAGGTGGCGAAGCGGACCGATGTGCTGCGCGTGCCGGCCGCGGCGCTCCGCTTTCGGCCGACAGCGGAGATGTTCGCGGCGCTCAACCAGCCGGTGCCGCCAGAAGCGCTGACGGGCGGTCGCGGCGGCCGTGCTGGTCAGGGCGGCGGCCGCAACGGGAGTGGCGGCGGACGCGACGCCGGTGCGTTCGGCGGTCGGACCGGAGGCGGAGGCGGAGCCAATCAAGCGGAGGGGACGGCCGGTGGGCAGGGCGCGGCGGCGGGCGGCAACGCCCAGGCCGGCGGCGCCCAGCCGGGTCGCAACCCAACGGCCGGCGCTGGCGATCGTGTCGTCGTTCCGGGCCAGGGAGGACAAGCCGGTCGTGGTGCTAACGCTGGGGGCGGCGGCGCTGGCCGTGGCGCCAACAGCGATGGCCGCGCTGGGGCCGCAGACGGCGCGGGCCGCGGGCGGGGCGGCAACGTTGCCGGCCCCCCCGGTGGCCAGGGTGGATTCGGCGGGGGCCGGAACGCGGGCGCGCCGGGCGACGGCACCCAGGGCGGCGGTCGCGGCCAGGGACAGCAGGGGCAGATGGGCAGGTTCAATGCCATGTCCGCCGAGGAGCAACAGCAGTTCATCGACCGCATGAAGGGACGGGGCGCCGACGTCTCCGCGTTCGAGCGGGTGGCCAAGACGCAGGCCCCGGCGGTGAACGCGCCGAAGTACGGAGAAGTGTCGGCGGCAACGATTGACGCGCTGTTCGCGCCGCTGCCCCCGGTGCCCGAGACATCAGGCCGGGCGTGGGTGTTTGTGGACAAGCAGCTCAAGCCGCTGAACCTGCGTCTTGGGCTGAGCGACGGGACGAACACCGAGCTCATAAATGGCGAGGACATCGAGCAGGGCACCGAACTCGTCACCGGTGTGCTCGGCGTCGGCCCGTCGCGACCGGTCCTGGGCGGCAACAACCCCAACGCCAACCCGCTGCTCGGTAATCAGCGCGGCCCCGGTGGACGTCCCGGTGGATTTGGCGGCGGGCCTCCTCAAGGGGGCGGTGGCGGAGGCCGGGGTCGATAGCCGATGTCCACGGTCATTTCCGTCAAGAGCCTCGTCAAGACCTACGTCGTCGGCGAGGTCGAGGTCCACGCGCTACGCGGCGTGAACCTGGAGGTCCAGCGCGGCGAGTTTCTCGCCGTGACTGGCCCATCGGGGTCGGGCAAGTCGACCTTCATGCATATCATCGGTTGCCTGGATCGGCCGACGTCGGGTCAGTACTTCCTCGACGATCAGGACGTGTCGCGCATGTCAAAGGACGAGCTGGCCGCGGTCCGCAACACCAAGATCGGGTTCGTCTTTCAGGGATTCAATCTGCTCTCGCGCACGACCGCGATCGACAACGTCGAGTTGCCGCTCCTCTACAGTGGCAAGCCCATGAAAGGTGCCGCACGCCACAAGCGTGCGATGGACGTGCTCCAGCTGGTCGGTCTCGGCGACCGGGCCGATCATCACCCGAATCAGCTCTCGGGCGGCCAACAGCAGCGCGTCGCGATCGCGCGAGCGCTCATCAAGGATCCGTCGATTCTGCTCGCGGACGAGCCAACGGGGAACCTCGATACCAAGACCAGCATCGAAGTCATGGGTATCTTTCAGCACCTGAACCGCGAGCAGGGCATCACGGTGGTGCTCATCACGCACGAGCACGACATCGCCGAGTACGGCACCCGCATCGTCTCGTTTCGTGACGGGAAGGTTGTGGCAGATAAACTGGTAACGCGCAGACGCTTGGCCCAGGACGAGCTGGCGGCTCTTCCGGTCGCGTCGGCAGTGTAAGGAACACGCTCATGTCCTTCGTGATGATCTTTCGCATCGCATTCAAGGCCCTCAGCCGCAACAAGCTGCGGACGGCGCTCACTATGCTCGGCATGATCATCGGCGTCGGCGCGGTGATCACGATGGTCGCGCTCGGCAACGGCGCACAGGATGCCATCGACTCGCAGATTCAGTCGGCCGGCACCAACATGATTCAGGTATCGGCCGGCAACTTCGCCGCGCAGGGCGTGCGGCAGGGTCAGGGCGCCGCCAGCACCCTCGTGCCCGAGGACGCCGCGGCGATCGCCGAAGTGGAGGGTGTTCAGTACGTGGCGCCCGCTTCCAACACGCGCGGCCAGATGATCGCCGGCAACCTGAATTGGAACGCGCAGGTGCAGGGCACCGACGTCGATTTCCCGCTGATTCGCGCGTGGCCGACGCAGATGGGCGCCTTTTTCACGCCACAGGACGTCGCCACGGCGGCCAAGGTTGTGGTGCTGGGCGCCACGGTCCGCGATCAGCTGTTTGGACCGGACGTCGATCCGATCGGGCAGGTCATGCGCATCGGCAGCCATCCGTTCACGGTCGTCGGCGTGATGGCCGTCAAGGGGCAGTCGAGCGTCGGCCAGGACCAGGACGACACCGTGTTTGTCCCCTACTCGACCGTGATGAAGAAGATGCGGAACATCACGTTCGTTCAGCAGATCACCGTATCGGCCGCTTCGGCGACCGACACGTCGGGGACGGCCGACCGAATCGCCGCGATGTTGCGCGTGCGCCACAAGATCCAGACGGGCGATCCGGACGACTTCATGGTTCGCACCATGGACGAGATCGCCGCCGTCAGAAAGGAAACGACGCAGACCATGACTGCGCTGCTCTCGGGGATCGCCGGCGTGTCGCTGCTCGTCGGAGGCATCGGCATCATGAACATCATGCTGGTGTCGGTGACCGAGCGCACGCGTGAGATCGGCCTCCGCATGGCGATCGGCGCGCGCGGGCGCGACGTCCTGCTGCAGTTCCTAGTCGAGGCCGTCGTGCTCAGCCTGGTGGGTGGCATCGTGGGAATTGCCCTCGGCTACGGGTTGTCGCAGGGTCTGACGGCGTGGAGGCAATGGCCGACATCGATATCGGCAGATGCCGTCGTCGTGGCGTTTGGCTTTGCCGCCGCAACCGGCGTCTTCTTTGGGTTTTACCCTGCGCGGAAGGCGGCCGCGCTCGACCCGATCGAGGCCCTGCGATTCGAATAATCGACTAAAATTAAGAACCCGTGCCAGCGCCAGGAGCGTTACAGAATCGTGGTCGCGCGTAATTGTCGATGAACTGTCATACAAGTAGTCATAGATATGCATCAGGATAGGAAACAGCGAAACGTGCCCAGGCATTCCCCGCTCATTACCGTAGTCGTCGTGCTTTCGGGGCTCGCCGTGGCGTGCAGCAACGCCACACCCTCAGGCCAGGCGTCTGGTGCCGGAGCGCCGGCCGATGGCCGCGCCGGTGCTGGCGGCGGCGCCCCGGCAGGAGGCGCAGGCCGCGCCGGCCGTGGCGGCCGCGGCGCCGGCGGTCCGGCCGTCAACGTCGAGACCACCACCCTGAAGCGCATCTCCATTCCGCGTCGTGTCGATCTATCTGGCACGCTGCTCTCGCCGGATCAGGCCCGGGTAAGCAGCGAGGCCGCCGGCATCGTCCGGGAAGTCGTCGTGCAGCTTGGCACCGAGGTGAAACCAGGCGACGTGCTGGTCCGACTCGCGCCGCGCGAGATTGAGCTCGCCCTGGAGCGCGCGGAAAGCGCGCTGCGTCAGACGGAAGCTCAACTCGGGGTCGATCGCACGCCGGACCGGCAGCCGCCACCCGACGAACAGGTCGCCTCCGTCCGCCAGGCGACGGCGAATCTGAACGATGCGCGCGCGACGTGGGACCGCGCCGAGGCGCTGCACGGCCGCGGCTTGATGTCCAATGTGGATCACCAGAGCGCCGAAACCCGCTTGAAGGTCGCCGAGGCCAACTACCAGGCTTCACTCGACAACGTGCGCAGCCTCAAGGCGGTCTTGCAGGATCGGCGCGCCTCGTACGAGCTGGCGCAAAAGAAATTGGCCGATGCGACGATCAAGGCCCCCGTGGCCGGGTCAGTGTCCGAGCGGCTCGTGCAGCCCGGCGAGTTCATCCGAGAGAACACCGTGGTCGTGACGGTCGTGCAGATGAATCCCCTGAAATTCAAAACCGCCGTTCAGGAAAAGAACGCCGCGCTTATCAAGCCCGGCCAGCCGGTCGATTTCGTGGTCGAAGCGTTTCCGGGCAAGGTGTTCAAGGGCAGGATCGCGTACATCAGTCCGGCCGTCGACCAGACGACGCGAACCTTCGTCGTCGAGGCGATTGTCGAGAACAACGACCGCTCGCTCAAACCCGGGTTCTTCGCGAAGGGCACGGTCTTGACGCACACGGACGACGATCTGGTCGCGGCCCCTGAGGCGACGGTCTCGACGCTGGCCGGTGTCTCGACGGTGTTCGTGATCGAAGACGGCAAGGCGCGCCAGCAGCAGGTGACGCTCGGAGAGCGCCAGGGTGATCTCGTGGAAATCCTCAGCGGACTGAAGGGTGATGAGACCATCGCGGCGAGCAATCTCAACCAGCTCGCGACGGGCACAAACGTCAGCGTTGGTGGCGAGGCCGGGGGCCGCGCAGCCCCCGGAACGAATAGTGGTGATGGTGGCCGGCGCGGCGATGGCCGCGGCCGTGGCCAGGCAAACAATCAAGGAGGGCGGCAGTGAAGCTCGCCGATATCAGCGTCAAGAATCCGGTTTTCGCGGTCATGCTGGGTGCGGCGCTCATCCTGTTGGGCGCGTTTTCGTACGAGGGGCTGGGGCTGGACCTCATGCCCAAGACCGACTCGGCGACCGTCAGCGTCGGCGTCAGCCTGCCCGGTGCCAGCGCCGAAGAGATCGAGACGCAAATCACCAAGCCGCTCGAAGACACGGTGAACACGATCAGCGGTATCGACGAGCTGCGGGCGACGTCGAGCCAAGGCAACTCGCGCGTGACGATCAACTTCACGGTGGAGCGCGAGATTGAAGCGGCCGTGCAGGACGTCCGCGACAAGGTCGCGCCGCTCTCCAACCGGTTCGGACGTGATGCCAGGCCGCCGGTCGTCACCAAGGCCGATCCGGACGCCGCGCCCATATTCATCTTTCAGGTGTACGGGCCGCGGGCGCCGAAGGAGCTGTCCGAGATCGCCGACAAGCAGATCAAGCAGGAGCTTGAGACCATCAAGGACGTCGCGTCGGTCAGCCTGTTCGGCAACCGCAATAGAGAGATCCAGCTGCTGCTGAACGCCGACCGGTTGAATGCCTACGGCCTGACGGTCGATCAGGTGCGCAACGCCGTCCAGCGGCAGAACGTTGAAGTGCCGGGCGGCACGTACATCACCGGGCCGACCGAAGTCACCTTGCGCACGATGGGCCGCATCAGGACGGTCGACGACTTCAATCGAATCATCATCGCGTATCGCGAAGGCTCAGTCATCACCTTCGCGGACGTGGGTCGCGTGGAGGACTCCATCGCGGAGATCCGCAACACGTCGCGGCTTGCGGTCGCTCCGGACATGACACCGGTGACGTCAATTTCGATGGCAATCCGCAAGCAGTCCGGCACCAATACGGTCGAGGTCGTGGATCGCGTGGTCGCCAGGATCGACGAGCTCAGGACGACCCTGCCGCCTGACATCACCATCCAGCTCGGCAGCGACCAGTCACGGTTCATTCGGAAATCGTTCGAAGCCATCCAGCACCACCTTGTCTTTGGTGGCATCCTCGCCAGCCTTGTCGTCTTTCTGTTTATCCGTAACCTTCGCGTGACGCTCATCGCCGCGCTGGCGATTCCGGTGTCAATCATCGGCACGTTCACGGTCATGAAGGCGCTCGGGTTCACGCTCAACAACATGACGATGCTGGCGCTGTCACTGTGCACCGGCATCGTCATCGACGACGCCATCGTCGTCCTGGAGAACATCTTCCGGTACATCGAAGAGAAGGGCGTCACGCCCAAGGAGGCGGCCGCCGACGCGACGTCTGAAATCGGCCTCGCCGTGATGGCGACGACGCTGTCGCTCGTCGTCATCTTCGTGCCGGTGGCGTTCATGACCGGTCAGATCGGCCGCTACTTCTACAGCTTCGGCATCACGGCGGCGGCGGCCATTCTGATCTCGATGTTCGTGTCGTTCACCCTGACGCCGGCGCTGTGCGCGACGTGGCTCAAGAAAGAAGACACCAAGTCCGACCGCTCGACGACGAAGGCCAAAGGGTGGTACGCGGCCATCGACAAGATCTACGGCCGGATGCTGAATTGGTCGCTCGCTCACCGCCCCGTCATGGTCGGCATTGCCTGCACCGTCGTGGCGTCGGCCGTCTATCTGTATCCCCAGGTGGGCAAGGAGCTCGTCCCGGACGACGATCAAGGCGAGTTCACCGTCAGCGTCAGGCTGCCAACGGGCACGAGCTACGCGCGGACCGAACAGTTCGTCCAGCCCATCGAACAGGAAATGCTGGCGCTCAACTCGACGCCTGGGTGCAACGGCTGTGTCGACCGCATGCTCATTTCGACCAATGCGGGGTCCGCGAGCTACCAGGTCGTCATGACGCCGCTCGAAGAGCGGACCGTGTCGCAGCAGGATCTCATGCGTCAAACGAGGCAGATGCTCAGCAAGTACAAGAACGCGCGCTTGAGCGTCTCGGGCGCGACGCAGCTGTCCGGCGCGACCGGCGGGCGCGGCGGTGGCGGCAACAGCCTCAACATTCTGATTCAGGGGCCGGATATCGAGCAGCTCCAGCTATACACGACGTCGTTGATGGAGAAAATCCGCACGATTCCCGGCGTCGTGGACGCGGACACCTCCTTCGACCAGACGGAGCCGGAGTTGCGCGTCAATGTCGATCGGGCGCGGGCCGCTGACCTGGGCGCTTCGATCGACACGCTCGCATCGAGCCTGCGGACGCTCATCGGCGGCGAGGAGGTGACGCAATTCAATGAGGGCGATCGGCAGTACGCCGTGTCACTGCGGCTCGACGAGCCGTTCCGCAATCCCGAGACGATGAACCAGCTGCTCGTTCCGGCTGGCGCCGGCCGGACCATCAAGGTCAGCGACGTCGCCCAGCTGCGAGACGGCTACGGTCCGGCGGCCATCAACCGGTACAACCGTCAGCGTCAGATTTCAGTCAACGCCAACCTCGACGGCACCCGGCCGATCGGTGGCATCATCACGGCGGCGAACGAGAAGGTCGAAGAACTGCGCATGAAGGCCGGCTACCAGGCGGTGTTCGGAGGCACGGCCAGGACACTGGCCGAGGCATCGAACAACTTCGCGATCGCGATGGTGCTGGCGGTGGCGTTCATCTACATGGTGCTCGCCTCCCAGTTCAACAGCTTCGTGCACCCGCTCACGATCATGACGGCGCTGCCGCTCAGCCTCCCCGCCGGCCTGCTCGCGTTGATGGCGTTCGGCATGACGCTCAACGTCTACAGCGCGATCGGTCTGATGATGCTGTTCGGCATCGTCAAGAAGAACTCGATCCTGCAGGTCGACTACACCAACACCCTGCGGGCACGAGGCATGGAGCGGCACGCGGCGCTCATCGAAGCGAACCACACGCGGCTGCGGCCCATTCTGATGACCACGATCGCCATCGTGGCCGGCATGCTGCCGATCGCCTTCGGCAGGGGATCGGGCGCCGGGTCGCGCGCGTCGATGGCCGTCACCATCATCGGCGGGCAGATACTGTGTCTGCTGCTGACGCTGCTCGTCACGCCGGTCGTCTATTCTTACTTCGACGACCTGCGGGAGTGGAGCCCGGCAGCGGCGGTGCGGAAGCTGCTCAAGGGGGGCCGCTCCCGCAAGCAGGAGCAGCACGTCGGCGCGGAGTTATAGGGCTTTTCATTAAGGGCGGGCGACCTTCTGTGGAGGTGGCCCGCCCCGACTCAGCCAGTCTACCCAGTCCCCAGATCACCGAATTACCAGAGTCAGCAGCTGTCCAACGGTCTTTCCAGTCACCGGATCGATCATGTCCGATGCGATCTCGGCGAGCGGTTCGAGGACGAAGCGGCGCTCGCGGAACCTCGGATGAGGGACGACAAGGTCGGGCTCGTCGATCACGGATGCTCCAAACAGCACCAGATCCAGGTCGAGCGTTCGCGGCGCGTTCTGAAAGGCGCGCTCGCGCCCGCATTCGCGCTCCACGGCCAGCAGTGTTGACAACAGGGCGCGCGCCGGCAACGCCGTTGCTCCGACGAGAGCGGCGTTGAGGAACAGGGCCTGCGGCCCCGGCGTGCCGACGGGTACAGTCTCGTAGAATCGGGAGACGCGGAGATTGTCGATCGGAACCCGCAGTCGGGACACGGCGTGGTGAAGGTGGGCTGCGCGATCGCCGACGTTACTGCCGAGCGCGATGGCGACGCTGACCAACTACGCGTTCTGCTTTTCCTTGCAGGTGATACACACCCGCGTCCAGGGGATCGCCTTGAGACGCGCTTCGGCGATCGGCTCGGCGCAGTCCCGACACACGCCGTAGGTTCCCTTGTCGATGCGCGACAGCGCCTCTTCGATCGCCTGGAGGATCTTGGCGTCGGTCTGCTTCAGCTTCAGCTGAATGTGCACTTCGTTGTTGCCGCTCGCCTGGTCCGCCATGTCGCCCTGGCGCGTGTTGTTCTCCATCGAGGCCTGCAGGGGCTTGATGCCCCCCGCCTCGACGATCTCGTCGCGCTTTCTGAGGAGCGCGTCTTTGTAGCTCTGCACGTCCATGTCGATCGAGGCTCCCTCTCCCTGCGTAGCCTTCTCTGCGTAACGTGACATCTTAGCATCCTCACCGCAGGAACATGTAACGGAGGAGAAACAGTAGCGCGAAGACGTACATCAACGGGTGGACCTCGCGGCCACGACCCGAGGCGAGCTTCATGACCGCGTAGGCGAGGACACCGAACGCGATGCCTTCGGTGATGCTGACGGTGAGCGGCATCATGATCAGAGTGAGAAACGCCGGCACCGACTCGGTCGGATCCTCCCACGCGACGTGCCGGAGGCTCCCCATCATCAGCGTACCCACCAACACGAGCGGCGCCGCAATGACGGGATAGAGCGTCGAGCCGCCCGTCTGGTAGCCGCCGCCGATCATGCGCACGATCGGATAGAACAACAGCGACAGCAGAAAAAGCGCCGCGGTCACGAGGCTCGCAAGTCCCGTGCGCCCGCCCACGGCCACCCCGGCGCTGCTTTCGACGTACGCCGTCACGGTCGAGGTGCCGAGGACCGCGCCGGCCACGGTGCCGATAGCGTCAGCGAGGAGGGCTTGCCGTGCGCGCGGCAGCGTGCCGTCGCGCATCAACCCGGCCTGCCCGCCGATGGCCACCAGCGTCCCCACCGAATCGAACAACGCGAGAAAAAAGAACACCAACACGATCGCCGCCATGCCCGGCGCCAACGCCCCGGCCACGTCGAGCTGCAGCAGCGTCGGCAGAAGCGAGGGCGGACGGCCGGCGATCCCCTGATACTGCACCAGGCCGAGCGCCCATCCGACGGCCGCGCTCGCCAGGATGCCCCACAACATCGCGCCGGGGACGCGCCGCGCCATGAGGATGGCGGTCAGCGTAAGGGCGCCCACGGCCAGTAACACCGGAGGACTGTGCAGGTTGCCCAGCGTGACGAGCGTGCCGGGCGCGGCCACGATCAGGCCGGCCCACTGCAGGCCGACCATCGCGATGAGCAGTCCGATGCCGGCGGCCATGGCGTGCTTGATGGCGGCCGGAATTGCGGTGATTAACCGCTCGCGCAGGCCGATACCAGCCGTGAGCACGAACACGATGCCGGCGATCGCCACCGCGCCGAGCGCCACGCGCCACGGCACCTGCATGCCAATGACGACCGAGTAGGCGAAGAAGAAATTGTGGCCCATCGCGGGTGCGACCGCGATGGGATAGTTCGCCAGCCAGGCCATCAGCGCGGTGGCGAATGCCGTCGAAAGGCACGTAGCCGTCAGGACGGCGCCAAAGTCCATCCCGGCCGCGCTGAGGACGGCCGGCTGGACAAAAATAATATAGGCCATCGTCAGGAAGGTAGTGGCGCCAGCGAGCGCCTCGGTCCTGACGGTCGTGCCGTGCGCGGTGAGCTCGAATCGGGCGTCAAGGACGTCAGTCAGAGCCATCGAAGCCACCGCGGTAGAAACAGACTCCCCGTCCCCTCTTTCAGGTCATTCCGCGCGGAGCGTCGCGAGCGGCTTGTGCTTGAGCACGTCGAGACTGGACAGCACGCCAATCGCCGCGACGAGCAGCGCCGTGAGCACGACACCGGCCGCGTGCTCGCCGACAAACACACGCCATGGGATGTCGAGGGCATATCGGCTCACGCCCCACGTCAGGGCGACGGCGCCGATCGACCCGATGAGCCCCGCGAGCGATCCCAGCACGCCGTACTCAAACAGCAGCATGCGGGCGATGGTCCGGGTGGTGGCCCCGAGCGTCTTGAACACGGCCGCCTCGTAGACGCGCTGGTACTTGGTCATCGCCACCGCGCCGATCAGAATCAGCGCGCCACTGAAGAGCACCAGCCCCCCGACCACCGTGATGGCCAGCGTCACTTGGTTCATCACGACACGCAGCGAATCGAGAATTTCGTGGAAATCGATGACGGACACATTGGGAAACTGCGTCACGAGATCGTGCTGGAAGCGCGCGCGCGCCGCCGGGTCGCTGGGTCCCTTGAGGGGCGCCACGTAGGTCTGCGGCATCTCAGCGAACGGGCCTGGCCGGAAGACGAACATGAAGCCGCCGTTGCGCGAATCGCGCCACTCCACGTTCCGGATGCTCGTCACCTTGGCGCTGACGGCGACACCGAGAATATCGAATCGCACCGTGTCGCCCACGTCGATCGCGAAGCGGTCGTGGAGACCCTGCTCCACGGAGACCTCGAGGTCGCTCGACGGACCGCTCCAGAACTCGCCATCGGTGACGCGCTCGTTCGCTTCGAGGTGATCGCGATAGGTGATCGTGTACTCCCGCCCCAAGCCGCCGCCCCGTTCGCGCACCGCCTGCACGCCGTCGAGGTTCGTCCGGCGTCCGGCCACAGCCACCACGCGGGCTCTGAGCACCGGGATCACCTGCGAGGCTTCGGCGCCGACCGCCGGATCCGCCAGAAACGCCCGCACGCCGTCGACCTGCGTCTGCTGGATGTCGAGCAGAAACATATCCGGCTGGTTCTCGGCCATCTGCACCGAAAACTCGTCGAGCAGGCTGGCCTGCAGCGACCGGATGCCCACGATGAAAAAGGCGCCCAGACCGACGGCCAGCAGGATGACCCGCGTCTGGTTGCCGGGCCGCGACAGATGCAGGACGGCGTGGCGCAGCGGAAACGATCGCGACTGCGCGAGCGGTCTGACGAGCGCCACGAGTCCTTGCCCCGCGAGATGGAGGGCGAGCGCAAGACCGGCAAAGCCCGCGCAGACGACCACGCCGATGCGGAGAGACGAAGCCTGCCAGACCGTGACGGCCAAGAGCGTCGCGGCTACGAGAACAATCGCCGCCATGCCGACCCAGTCGCGAGCGTGCCTCGTCGACTCGTCGCGTAGCAGCAGCGAGGGCTTGATGAACCGCACGTGCAAGAGCGGCACGACGGAGAACAGCAGCGACACCAGCACGCCGATGGCCACGCCCTGCGTCGCCGCGCTCCAGGTCACGCCGTAGTGGGCGTCCGCGAGGATCGACGACGAAGATCCCAGCGCGAGCGGAATCGCGCCCACCGCGGCCTGCGCGATCAAGACGCCGAGCAGGCTCCCGGCGAGTCCCAGCGCCATCACCTGGACGATGTAGATCGTCATGATCTCGCGGCTGCGCGCCCCGAGGCACTTCAGCACCGCGATGCTGCGAATCTTCTGCTGGATGAATACTCTCGTCACGCTCGACACCGCGATGCCGCCGAGGATCACGATGATGAGACCGACGAGGCTCAGGTAGTTCTCGGCCCGCTCGAAGTTTCGTCCGATCTGGTCCTCGGTCGATCGATACGAGCGGGCGTTCGCGAATTCCGGCCGGAGATCGGCGCGGAGCGTGTCGGTGAGGGATTGCACGCCCTCGTCGGGCACCTGCACCAGGATCTGGTGTGTCGCGCGGCTCCCGATCCCGAGCAGGCCAGTGGACGGCAGGTCGTCGAAATCCACGATCACGCGCGGGCCGAGGCTGAACTGTCCCATCCCACGTCCTGGCTCGCTAATCACCACGCCGCGAATCGTAAAGTCCGCCTGGCCAATGGTGATCGCGTCGCCCACCTTGACGCCGAGCGTCGTGAGCAGCTCGGGGCGAACGATCGCGCCGTGGTCTTTCAGGAGCGCGTGCGAATAGGTCTGCCCGCCTTCGAGACCGACGCTGCCGTACAGCGGGAAGGCGGCCTGCACCGCCCGCAGCTCGACCATGCGTGCGACTGGACGCGACGGGTCGGCCGGCCGTGTCATCGTCGGTGTCTGAATCGACTCGGTGCGGGCGATGGCCCCGGCCTCGGCCAGCCGCCGATCGAGGATCTCGCGGGCCGTCGGCGTCCAGTCGCGGTTAGTGGTGACGATGACATCAGCCGCAATCAGCGCCTTGGCCTGGGTACCGAAGACCGCGCGGACGTCCTGAATCACGGACCGGAGCGCGACGATCGCCGCCACACCAACCGCGATGCAGACAAAGAAGAACAGCAGCCGCCGCCAGGCCGCGCGCGTCTCTCGCACCGCCATCCGCAGGACGAACATCATGTACGCTCCACCACGCGGCCGTCTCTGAAGATCAGCCGCACATCCGCTGCCGCCGCCACGTCGGCGTCATGCGTCACGAGGACCATCGTCGTGCCACGCGCCCGGTGGATCTCGCGCAGCAGTTCCATTATGTGCCTACCCGTCGCGGTGTCGAGGTTACCCGTTGGCTCGTCGGCCAGCACGATCGGCGGATCGTTGGCCAGCGCGCGTGCCAGCGCGACCCGCTGCTGTTCCCCACCCGAGAGTTGCGACGGGTAGTGATGCGACCGGCCGGTCAAGCCGACTTCCTCGAGGAGCGCCTTCGCGCGCGTGCCGGCGTCGGCCATCCGGGCAATCTCCATCGGTACCGCGACATTCTCGAACGCGGTGAGCGACGGAATCAGGTGAAAGAACTGGAACACAAAGCCAATCTTCTCGCCGCGCAGCTTGGCCAGTGCGTCCTCGTCGAGCCGCGTCACATCGACGCCGTCGATAATCACGCTGCCCGACGTCGGCGCGTCGAGGCCGGCAATCAGGCCGAGCAGCGTCGACTTGCCGCTGCCTGAAGGCCCGACAACGGCCACGAACTGTCCGCGGGGAATCGCAAGAGTCAGCGAATGAAGAATGGTGAGCGGCTCGGTCCCACTCGTGACTGTTTTCGAGATCTCACGCAGCTCGATCATGATCCGGGGGCACCTCCCCCTCGGACCGTCTGCCGATCGAGAACCGGCTCGAGCACGGCCCACACATTGTCCGCGACAATACGGGCGCCGGCCACCGTGGGATGAATGCCGTCCTGTTGGTTTAAGGTTGGATCGCCAGCGACGCCTTGCAGCAGGAACGGGATGAGGCGCAGCCGATACTGCTTGGCCAGCACCGGATACACCGCGCGAAACTCCGCCGTGTACTGCTGACCGAAGTTGGGCGGCGCCTCCATGCCGGCCAGAATCACGGTAATAGCGCGCGCCTGTGCCCGCTCGATAATCGTCGAGAGATTTCGCTTCAGCTCCTCGGGCGGCAGGCCGCGCAGGGCGTCATTGCCGCCCAGCGCCACGATCAGAACGCGCACGTTGCCGTCGAGCGCCGACCTCAGCCGCGTCAACCCACCTGCTGACGTATCCCCCGACACGCCGGCGTTGACGACGTGGTACTTGAGGCCTTTGGTCTTGAGGCGCTCTTGAAGCACTGAGGGAAATGAATCGGCGACCGTGGGAAGGCCGAGGCCCGCCGTCAGAGAGTCACCCAGAACGACGATGCGCCCCTCCGAAGGGTCCGGGGCCGGCCCTTCGGTCGGGCTCGGCAACGCCTCGTCTACGGCGGGCGGCGGCGCGGTGGACGTGTCGAGGGGCGGTACGGACGCTGAACGCTCCGAGGGAGAGCCGCACGCGAGCGACGCAGCCATGACAACGCATGCGATAAGGCACACACGAAGACTACCGGGCCGCTCGCGCCACATCGTTGAGATTACGTCGGTCGGTCGCATTATGTTCCGCCCTTTGCTCTTCGAGCTTCGACCAGGCTCGCCGAAGCTAGTCTCTAACCACCAATCCCGAATCCCAAATCCCGAAGCCCAGTCCGAGCATTAGTTTATGCTAGCCCGATGAATCACGCGCACGACCTGCTGACGCGGTGGCCCTCGCTCGACGTGGCGGCCAAGCGCGCCCGGCTTCAAAACACGTTTCACATTTCACCCGGGCCTCTTCGTGACGTCATCTCCGGCAGCGCCGCCGCGGCCGAGCGCGCGGGCGCCAGACTCTGGCGGCGCGATCCCTCCGCGTGGAGCGGCGATCCGGCCGTGCAGCAGAAGATCGCGAACCGGTTGGGGTGGCTGAGCGCGCCGGCACTCATGGCCGATTCGCTGCCGCGCCTCCAGACATTTGCGGCTTCGATCAAAAGTCGGCAGTTCACCGATATCGTGCTGCTCGGCATGGGCGGATCGAGCCTCGCTCCTGAAGTACTGCGCTCGGTGGTTGGCGTGTCGGCGTCCTGGCCGAGGTTTCACATGCTGGACTCGACTGATCCGGCGGCCGTGCGCGCGGCGGCCACCCCACCCGAGCGCACGCTGTATCTGCTAGCCAGCAAGTCCGGCACCACGATCGAGCCGAACGTCCTCGCCGCGCACTTTCGTCAGAGGCTCGAGCACGCCCGCGTACCGAAATGGTCTGACCACTTCGTCGCCATTACCGACCAGGGCACCGAACTCGAGCGCCGCGCACGGGAAGAGGGCTTCCGGGACGTCTTCCTCAACCCCGGCGATATCGGCGGCCGTTATTCGGCGATCTCGTTCTTCGGCCTCGTGCCCGCCGCCCTGATGGGTCTGGACGTCGCCGGGCTGATCGGATGGGCGCTGGCCATGCTATCGACCTGCGAGCCGCAGTCGGGCGGCGCCGAAGGCAATCCTGCCGTGGAGCTGGGAGGCGGCCTTGGCGCAGCCGCACGCGCCGGACATGACAAACTGACGCTCGTCCTGCCCCCCTCACTCGAAACGTTCGGCTTGTGGGTCGAGCAGCTCGTCGCCGAAAGCACAGGAAAGAACGGGACGGGCATCGTGCCGATCGCCGGCGAAGAACTGGCCGATCCCGCGGCGTACGGCCCAGACCGGGTGTTTGTCCGACTACGGCCGAGCGGTGCCGACGCGGATCAGGCGCCCGAGACGAGCCTCCGGTCTCTGATCGCCGCCGACGCGCCGGTCATCGACATCGAGCTCCCGGCGCCGTCCGCGCTCGGCGCAGAATTCGTGCGCTGGGAAGTGGCGACCGCCGTCGCCGCCGCGCTGCTGCAGGTCAATCCATTCGACGAGCCAAACGTCCAGCAGGCGAAGGACTCCACGCGCGTGCTGCTCAATCAGTACCAGTCGGCCGGGCGCCTGCCGGTTGCTGCCGGCGAAGGCGCGGTGGATGCCGATATCACGCTGACGATGAGCGCCGCGGCCCGGCGGGAACTGGGCGATGGGCATCCCGAGGCCCTGCTCACTCTCCTTCACCGGGGCGCCTACTTCGCGTTGCTCACATACGTCGGGCCCGATCGGGCGCTTGCCGTTGAGATCGCTCGGCTCCGCCTCGCGGTCCGCAATCGGACCAGAGCCGCCACGATGTGGGGCTACGGACCGCGCTACCTGCACTCGACGGGGCAGCTGCATAAGGGCGGCCCCAACACCGGTGTGTTCCTGCTCGTCTCCGCGACACCCAAGGAGGATGTGTCGATTCCCGATCAGCCGTTCTCCTTTGGCACCCTCGAGCTGGCGCAGGCGCTCGGGGACTTCGCCTCGCTCGACGCCACCGACCGCCGCGCGGTTCACGCGCACCTGGCCGCGCCGGACGCTCGGCTTGTCAAGCGCCTCGCTGACGCCTTGCTGGGTGCCGTACAATGACGCGATGCGTTACCTCGTCACCGCGCGGGTGAAGCCCGGGCTGGATGGCGCGCTAGCCCAGGCCATCGACACGGGCACGCTTGGCGCCGGATCGGTCGCCGGCGACGAATACCTTCGCAACATGACCGCGGCCCGCCGGCACGACGATGGTCGCGTGCAGTGGGTCGAGACCTGCTTTTGTCCGACGCCGCTCGGCGAAGAGCGTGAGTACTGGGAGGAATACTTCGATCTCCAGAAGATCCAGGACGCTCACGCGCGCAGTCGCTGCCGCGATCTGACGGGCGCCGATCCGTGGGCCTGTATGAACTGCGACTGTACGGGTCGCCTGGAAGCACGACTTGCCACTCGAGGCCGCTCGTTTCTTGACGGCCTCCCGTCGAAGGCCTGACCGTGCCGTCTTCGTCGCTGCAGGCCCTGCTCGCGCGTGTCGCCGCCAACATCGAGCGCGGCCGCGGCGCGGAAGCCACGAAGATGCTGGGGCCCGTCCTCCGGTCCTCCACGCTGACGCGCGAAGAAGAGCTGGAGTTGCGCTCGGCGCTCGCCGAGGCGTGGCTCCTGCAGGACGATCTCGACCAGGCCGCCTCGGCCCTGGGCCGCCCGCCCGACACGTTCCGCGACAGCGTCCCCTCGGGCCGCCTGGCGACGCTCTGGCGGCTCCACGGACGGCTGGCCTCGGCGCGCGGCGATCAGTCCCGCGCCATTGCGCTGCACGGCCGCGCCCTCAAACAGGCCGAGATCGCCCACGATTCGCGCGCGATCGGCCTTGCCCACTACGAGCTCGGCCAGTGTTACCGCCAGGTCGGCGACATGGCTATCGTCCGCGAACACATCACCAAAGCGGCTTCGGCCCTGCACGCCGCCGGCGATCGCCGTCACCTGGCGCTGGTCCACTCGCTGTCGAGCATCTCGCTCGCCCAGCTCGGCCGGCACGACGAAGCCATGGGGGCCCTGCGCCAGGCCGAGCGCCTCGCCTCGCTCGTGCAGGCCGACGATGTTCTCGCCACGGTCTGCGGCAATCAGGCCAATGTGACCATGCTGCAGCACCGCTACGAGCAGGCCCTCGCGCTGGCCGAGCGAAGCGTCTCGTTGCACGAGGCGCACGGATCGGGCCACGGACTGGCCGTCGCGCTGGCGACGCTCGGACAGATCTGCGTCCGGATCGGCGACCTCGGCCGCGCCGAGGAGGCCCTGCATCGCGCGCTCAAGGTGCGCAGCCCGATTCAGTTCAGCGAGACGACCGGCGCCGTCTTCGACACGCTCGCCCAGATTCAGCTGATGCGCGGACGCTACGACGCGGCGAGCGATTTTCTCGGCCGCGCGAGCGACGCCTACGGCGCGTACGGCCGCGAAACGAGCCGCTGGTACGAATGGTCGGTGCGGGTGCTCGGCGCGCGGCTCGCGCTGAGGCGGGGCGCCCTCGACGAGGCCGTTGCCAAAGCCGACGAAATCCTGCAGGCCGGCGCCCCGCCCTTTGACGCCCTTCAGGCCACGCTCATTGCCGCCGAAGCCTTGACCCTCGCCAGGCGGCTCCCCGAGGCCGAGCAACGGCTGACGGCGGCCGCCGACGTGCTCGACCCGAAAGCCGCGCCAGCCGCGTGGGGTGAGTACCTGCGCCTGCGCGGGGCCCTCCACGCGCAAAGCGGCAGCAAGACCGACGCGTATCACGATTTCGCCCAGAGCACGACGTTGCTCGATCTGCTCGGCGAACGGTATCAAGCCGGGCTGAGTCATCTCGCGCTTGGGCGTCTGGTCGCCGAGACCGGGGCGCGCTCGATCGCCGAGCGGCATCTCGGCAAAGCGATGGGCATTTTCGAGCAGCTCGGTGCCGAACGTGACCTCGCCGACACGCGCGAGGCGCAATCGCTCCTGACCCACGTCGGCACGGGCGAGTATGTCATCTCCCCCTCCGACGCCGACGAAGCGATCGTGCGACGCATCGTCGATGCGGCGGCGCTCCCCGACCTCCTTGGACGGGAAACGGCGACGGCCCTGCTCGACGCGGCGGCCGCCGACAGTGCCGTCCTGTTCGTGCGACTGGCCGGCGGCGACGTGCGCGTGATTGCCTGCGCCGGCTGCGACGCCGACGCGGCGCCGGCCCTCGCGCGCTCCGCCGCGCACGGCAGCGCCTATGGCCGCGGCACGCTGGTCCTCGAATCCCTCGGGCGCGATCCGGAAGGACCGCGCTTTGCGCTCGTCGCCTCGCCGCGGCCGGTTGGCCACCCCGTGCTGCGGCGACTGCGCATGATTCTCGCCGTCGCCGAGCAGGGGTTCGCGTTGTGCGCGGCGCGCGACCGCTCGGCCGGGCCGCCCGGCCTCGCCGTCGACCGATCGCTCGAGCCGCTGCTGCCGGGATTCCTTTCCGCCAGCGCCGCCATGGCCCGCCTGGTCGAGCAAATTCAGCGACTGCAGGGCAACGACCTGACCGTCCTCATCACGGGTGAGAGCGGCACCGGCAAGGAGCTCGTCGCGCGCGCGATCCACGTGGGGTCGCCCCGCAGCGCCGCCATGTTCCTGCCCTACAACTGCACGACCACCGGACGCGACCTGGCCGACAGCCAGCTGTTCGGGCATCGGCGCGGCAGCTTCACGGGCGCCGTCTCCGACCAGCCGGGCCTCGTGCGGTCGGCCGCCGGCGGCACCCTGTTTCTCGACGAGATCGGCGACCTGCCCCTCGACGTCCAGCCCAAGCTGTTGCGGTTTCTCGAGCAGCACGAGATCATGCCGATCGGCGAGACACGGCCGCAGCGCATCGACGTGCGGGTGCTCGCCGCCACCAACGCCGACCTCGAGCAGCGCGTCGCCGAGGGTAAGTTCCGCGAAGATCTCTACTACCGCCTCAGCGTCATCCGCATCCACGTGCCCCCGCTGCGCGAGCGCCGCGAGGAGATTCCGCACTTGAGCACGTACTTCCTCCGTGAAGCGTCCGAGCGGCTCGGTAAACCCGACATCCACTTGAGCTCGGACACGCTCGACACGTTTGCGCACTTCTGGTGGCCGGGGAACGTCCGGCAGTTGAAGAACGAGATTCAGCGGGCTGTGGCGCTGAGCACGCCCGGAGGAACGATCGAGCCGGTGCACCTCTCGCCCGACATCAGCAGCGAGCGGCTGCCCGCGGGCACCTCACCCCGTCGGCCGGCCTCGGTCCGAAGCGCGCCGAATCTGGCTGTGGCCGTCGAACAGGTCGAGCGGGACATGATTCAGGCGGCGCTCGATCGGACGGGCGGCAACATCTCCGAATCCGCCCGCGCACTCGGACTGACCAGGCGAGGCCTGTACCTGAAGCTCCGACGCCTTGGGCTGGAAACCCATCCCGAGATGAATACCGGCTGAGATGGATACTGGCTAGCCGATTTCCATGTTGTGTGAATACTTTATATCCATTCCGCCGACGCGTCCTATGACTCAATATAATCTATAAGTTATTGAGTAATAAGGTATTATCAACATAATCTGTCCCAGGTCCTTCACATCCCTGCACGCGGCGCGGACTTTGGATATGCACTCTGCGGCCTTAACTGCAGGAGAACACCCGTGAAGCACATTTGGACTGACGACCCGACCCGCCCGTCGTCGAACAAGAGAGCCGCCGAGCGGCGCATCATGAGCCTGCCCGCGCGCCTCACGTGGAAAGACCTGCGGGGCACACCGCGGTTTGCCAGCGTCGTGACGCGCGACGTCAGCGAGTACGGCGTGTACGTCGAGTGCTCTTCAGCTGTGTCGATCCCCCCTTTTCGGCTCGTGCAGTTCCAGATCGAGCCCGGCGCGCGGGAAGGCGGCACGCTCCCCGACGCCCTCAAGCAGGGCCGCATCCTCTCGGCTGTCTACCGCGTGACGCCCCGTACGGCGTCTGGTACGCCGCAGGGGTTGGCGCTGCGCCTGATGGTCGAGCCCAGACGCCGGGTGCTGCATGCCGAGCCGGCACGGGCCACGGCCTGAGCTCTTTGGCCCGCCGGCCGGCAGACAGATGCCTTATGATCTGACGCCAGGTTGGCACCCACGTGATCTTCAAGCAGTTCTATCTCAATTGCCTCGCCCACGCGTCGTACCTAATCGGTGACGAGCAGACGCGCACCGCCGCCGTCGTCGATCCACAGCGGGACATCGACCAGTACCTGTCGTTTGCCGACCAGGCGGAGCTCCGCGTCGCGCACGTCTTCCTCACGCATCTGCACGCCGACTTTGTGGCGGGTCACCTCGAGCTGCGCGATCGGGTCGGCGCCACGATTCATCTTGGCGCCGCGGCGAAAGCCGAATACGCGTTCACGCCGCTCAAGGATGGCGACTTCGTCCAGTTCGGGCGCGTCCGCTTGAAGGCGCTTGAAACACCGGGACACACCCCCGAATCGATTTCGATCGTGGTGTACGACCTCGACCGGAGCGAGACGACGCCCTACGGGGTGTTGACCGGCGACACCCTCTTTGTGGGCGACGTCGGGCGCCCGGACTTGCAGGCCGCGCTCGGCTGGACCGCCGGCGACCTTGCCAATTTGTTGTACGAATCGCTTCAATCGAAGCTGATGACGCTGCCCGACGAGAGTCTGGTGTACCCCGCGCACGGCGCCGGGTCGCTCTGCGGCAAGGCCCTCAGCAAGGAGACGGTGTCCACGATCGGCGATCAGCGGCGCGTCAACTACGCGCTACAGCCGATGACCCGGCAGGCCTTCGTCGATCTGGTGACGGCGGATCAACCGGATGCGCCGCCCTATTTCATCTACGATGCCGTCCTCAATCGCCAGGAGCGACCCACGCTCCAGGAAGCCCTCGCGCGCGAACTGACGCCGAAGACGCTTGAGGAGGTGCTCGCGCTGCAAGCGTCGGGCGCGCAGCTCCTGGATACGCGGGATCCGATCGACTTCGCGGCGGCGCACCTCAAAGGCACCATCAACATCGGGCTCGGCGGCCAGTACGCCACCTGGGCCGGCACGGTTCTCAGTCGAGAGCGGCCGATCGTCATCGTGGCGGACCCCGGACAGGAGAGCGAGTCGGCCATCCGCCTCGGGCGCATCGGATTCGATCACATCGTGGGATACCTGCAGGGGGGCTTGGGTAGCCTGGCGTCGCGCCCAAACCTTGTGACGACGACCGGGCGCGTCAGCGCGTCACTTGCCGCCGAGCGTCTCCTCACGCGCGAGCCGTCGGCCCCCCTAGCCGTTGACGTGCGTTCGCCTCAGGAACGCGCCCAGAAGCACGTGGCTGCAAGCGTCAACATACCGCTCAATCATCTGATCGAGCGATTCTCCGAGTTACCGAAGGATCGGCCGTTGCTCGTGTACTGCGCGGGCGGTTATCGGTCGTCGATCGCGGCCAGCCTCCTGCAGCAGCACGGCTACACGAAGGTCGACGAAATCGCCGGCGGTCTTGCCGCGTGGGAGGCCGCACAGCTGCCGCTCGTCTCGGAAGGAACGGCGCATTAGAGCGTCGAGTTGAAGCGTCCTTGTGTCGGGCTTGATGCCAGATTCATGATCACAAGTTCATCTCTCCACACGTTCGGCCGTTCGGCCGCGATCCGCGGCGCACTCGTCGCCTCCCTGGCCCTGATGGGGACCGGCCGACCGGCCGCCGATGAGGGCATGTGGACCTTCGACCGGCCACCGAGTGAGGCCCTTCAGCGGCGATATGGCTTCACCATCACGAAAGAATGGCTCGACCACCTCCGTCTTGCGAGCGTGCGCTTCCAAAACGGCGGCTCCGGGTCGTTCGTGTCGGCCGACGGCCTGGTGCTCACGAACCATCACGTGGCACTCGGACAGCTCCAGAAGGTGTCCGCGCCGGAGAGAAACTACGTAGCGGACGGGTTTTACGCCCGCACGCGCGAGGAGGAAGTCAGGGCCACCGACCTCGAGCTGAACGTGCTCGTTTCGACCGAGGAGGTCACCGCGCGGATTACCGCCGCCGCCCTCCGCGCGGCGACAGCCCAAGCAGCGCTCGAGGCACGGAGGGCCGAGATCGCGAACATCGAGAAAGAGAGCCTGGACCTCACGGGATTCCGGTCCGATGTCGTGACGCTCTATCAGGGCGCGCAGTACTGGTTGTATCGCTACAAGAAGTACACGGACGTTCGTCTCGTCTTTGCGCCCGAGCAGCAGATGGCGTTTTTCGGGGGCGATCCGGACAACTTCACCTACCCCCGTCACGACCTCGACTTTGCGCTCTTCCGCGTCTACGACAACGGCGCCCCCGTCCGGCCGGAGCACTTCCTCAAGTGGAACGCCAAGGGCGCCACGGAGAACGAGCTGGTGTTCGTGTCTGGGCACCCCGCCTCGACCGACCGCAACGGCACGCTCGCCGAGCTCGAAACCGAAAGGGACGTGGTCTATCCGGTCAACATCAAGGTGGTCAAGCGGCGCATCGAGGTCCTTCGCCAGTACGCCGCTCAAGGCGGCGAGCAGGCGCGGCAGGCGGCAGGATTCGTCTTCGGCCTGGAGAATGCGCTAAAAGCCTACACGGGCCAGTACGAGGGCCTGCTCGATCCGAAGGTGATGGAGAAGAAGGCGACCGAGGAGCGTGGCCTGCGCGACGCGGTCGCACGAAACGCCGAGTGGCAGCGGACCTACGGTCCCGCATGGGACGAAGTGGCACGCGCCGAAACCGCCCGGCGGCGGCTATTCAAGTCGCAACGCTTCGGGCAGCTTCGCGGGTCGGCGTTCGCGAGCCGCGGGCTGCTCATCGTCCAGTATGTGACGGAGCTCCGAAAGCCCGACGGCCAGCGGCTCGACGGCTTCCACGACGCGCAGTTGCCATCGCTGCTGTTCGGCCTCCTCTCCCCGGCGCCCATCTACCCCGCGCTCGAAGAGGCGCTCCTTGGCGACGCGCTGCAGGAATCGCTCGAGGAGCTCGGCCCGAACGATCCGTTTGTCAGAACGGTTCTGGCCGGTCGCTCGCCGAAGGATGCGGCCGCGGCGCTCATCGGCGCGACGAGGCTCGCAGACCCGGCCGTCCGCAAACAGCTCATCGATGGTGGCGAGGCGGCCGTCAGGGCCTCCACCGATCCCCTCATCGTCGTCGGCCGGGCGCTCGATCCCTTGATGCGTGCGACCAACGCATTAATGGAGCGGGAGGTGACGAGCTTCGAGACATCCGCCCGCGAAAAGATCGGCCAAGCCAGGTTCACGGCCTACGGGACGACAGCCTATCCCGACGCGACGTTCACGCTGCGCCTGTCCTACGGCGCCGTCCGCGGCTATCCGATGAATGGCACTCGCGCCGCATACAAGACGACGTTCGCCGGACTCTTCGACCGGTCGGCGGGGTTTGACGACAAGCCGCCGTTTAATCTGGTCCCTCGCTTCACCGATCGGCGTGCGCGGATCGATATGACGACACCGCTCAATTTCGTGACGACGAACGACATCATCGGGGGCAACTCCGGGTCGCCGGTCGTCAACCGGGCCGGCGAACTGGTCGGGCTCATCTTCGACGGGAACATCGAGAGCTTGGTCGGGCGGTTTGTCTACGACGACGAGAGGAATCGGTCCATAGCCGTGCACAGCGGGGCCATCGTGCACGCCCTGCGGACCGTCTACGATGCCGGGGCGCTGGCCGACGAGCTGGATCAGGGGCGGTAGCTCTCGCCGCATTACGGCTGCCTGTGGTAGCCTATTTGGCCGACAGGAGGTCAGCCGGTCGGACGGTCGGAAACGCTTATTTGGTTCGGAAGCCTTTATTTGGTGGGGAGACGAGTTATGAACAAGGTCAGATCTGCAGCAATTGCGGCAGTAGCCATGGCGATACTGGGCACCTACCTTGGTGCGCAGCAGCCGCAGGCACCCGCGCCGGGTCAGGGGCAGGGCGGAGGGGGCAGGCAGGGGCCGCCGCCGATGCCGATGTCATTCTTCATCACGAGCGTCCCCAAGGGAGATGGCGCCAACTATGGCGGTCTGGCCGGGGCCGACGCCTACTGCCAGGCACTGGCGGCTGCCGCCGGCCGTGGCGCCTCCACGTGGCGCGCCTACCTGAGCACGCAGGGCGCCGGCGCCGTCAGCGCACGGGATCGCATCGGCACCGGTCCGTGGTACAACGCCAGAGGACAGCTGATTGCAATGAACGTGGCCGAGCTGCACGGCGACACGATCGAGCAGGCGCGCCTGGGCAACCGGCTCGGGAAGCAGCTCTCGCGGAACGAGAAGCAGGAGCTCGTCAACGGCGTCGGCGACATGCCGAACCAGCACGACATCCTGACCGGCTCGCAGCCCGATGGCCGCGCGTACACCGATGCGGCGGATCACACCTGCAGCAACTGGACAGCCAACACGCACGTCGAGGCGCCCGCGCGGGGCGCGGCTCCTGCGGCTGGTGCGCCACCGGCGGCGCCGCCTGCGCCTGGTCCGTCCGCCCAGCTCGGGCACTCCGACAAGCAGGGCGGCGGCAACGGCTCGTGGAATTCCACCCACGGCAGCCGCGGCTGCAGTCAGCCGAACCTAGTCTCCACCGGCGGCGCGGGTCTCCTCTACTGCTTCGCGACGAACTAGACGCAAGTCTCCGCGCGTTCAATCCGAGGGTGGCGAATCGTCGCATTCGCCATCCTCTTTTCCTGTACCGCCACCTCGCGTCAACGCCGTCTGGTCTGACAGCACGTGCAGCATCAGGGCTGTATCTTGCCGACGCACCCGAGAGCTTCTTGGCGCGTGAGGGGTTTAAGCATGCCAATCGTGACACTTTGCAGTGGGATAGTGCTGCCGTTCGCTGCAGTTATTGTGACCGTCTTCACGTTCACGCCCATAGTGGAAGGATCGAAGTGAACACCTTCAAAGTCTCTTCCATGTACGCTCATTTTCACTGTGAATGCCGCTAAGTTGATACACATGGCCTTCGTGCTTGGGACAGCAATCACCCTGAAGGTCCAATATGAGTTGATCTCAACAGTGGCGTCGCTCCAGTTGCGGGGTTCTGGACTTCGAAGTAAGAGGTGCGGGCCATTCACATCGACGGATTGCGCGTGAAGCGAGGCCGTGCCGATGATGACGAGCAGAACGGTCACGAGCAGGATACGTAGCATAGACATTCTCCTCATGTCTCGGCTTCCGGTCGATCAGTTGCTGTCGCTCCTTCAGATTCTCGAGTGCGATGTCGTTGGTCGTGCGGACAAAGAGCCTGATGAGACGGTGCCGGGGGCGGGAATCGAACCCACACGCCCCTTGCGGGACCCAGGATTTTAAGTCCTGTGCGTCTGCCAGTTCCGCCACCCCGGCCCGAGGATAAGTATTACACGAGCACGGACTTACCGCCGTCGTTGTCGTGATCGCGCTTTTCGTCGCGGGCCATCTGCGGGCCACGAGGCAGCCATCACCGTATAATCGCGCGATGGAGGCGCTCGGCCCGGTTCTCATCTTGGTATCGCTCCCCATGATGTTGCGATGGATTCCTCCGAACTGTTTCTTCGGGCTCCGGATCCCTGCCACGCTCCGCAACGAATCCGTGTGGTATGACGCAAACGCTCTATGCGGGCGTCATTCCTTCCTGCTCGGTCTAGTTCTTGTCCTCTTGGAGTTCGTGCTGCCACTTGCGATACGGAACCAGGTCCTCAGCACGGTCGCGTGGGTCGGCTTTGTGGCCATCATCGCCTCTGACTGGCGCACTGCGAATCGCTGGCGGAGGGAGCGAGAGAGCCACTTGCCGTTATCGAGCAGGTAGTCCCTTGATCGCGCACGTGCGCCACGGCGCCCCACCTTCAATCCCTGACGTCGTCGCTTGGCTTCGAGCTTCTTGAACGCCTGCTTGCGGACCTGCCGGAGAAGCTGACGGCCCACATTTGCGCGACGGTGAAACTGTCGCCGATCCTCGTCGGCGTCGAGTATACCGAGGCGTTCAAGGCTCGAAGTCCGCTGTTGGTGGCAGACCCGACGCTGTTTGTGAAAGCGCCGTTCGGCTAGACCGGTCCACGCCGCCGTTTTTGTTGCCAGCCACGCCAATGAACGCAGCACCCGCCGTCGTCAGGGCACCGAGCCAGTGGTCGGCCGGCGCCATGAGTCTGGCCAACGCCGCCACCGGCGGGTAATAGACCGAGCCACGAACGATGTCGACCGAAACACCGAGACTCTCAATCAGCGCGCGCAGTTCCGCTGCCGTCGAGAAATGCGCCCTCTTCCAGGTGGGTGCGCCCAGCCAGCCTCGCACGCGGCGTACTGCTGCCCACGTACTCCATCGACCGAGATCGCCAATCACCAGTCGGCCGCCCGGCCGAAGCACGCGCACCGCTTCGCGTGCCGCCGTGTCGATGTCGTCCACCAGGCACAACACCGTCACGGCGACCACCACATCGAACGCACCATCGCGGAATGGCAGGTGCTCCACGCGACCTTCGACGAACCGACTCGGGACCCTCGCCCGCGTGGCACGGGCAGCGGCCGCGCGGAGCATGCGGCGGTCGATATCGATCCCAACGGCTCGGGCACCCCGCGTGGCGAGGGTCCACGTGAACAGGCCATCGCCACACCCGAGGTCGAGCACACGCTTTCCCTCAATGACGCTGACGAGCCGGTGGAGAAGCCGATGCTCGAGCGCCTCTGTGACGGCGCCAAGCGTTGTCTCGCGCCACCGCGAGTACGTCTCTGGCCCAACCACGACGTGCGCCGCCGGCGCGCTGGCGTTACATACGCGGCTTGACATAGGTGTGGCTCTGGCGCAGTATTCAAGCATACATTTGATTACTTGATTCTGCCATGAAGACGCCGACGTCTCGCTTCAAGGCCGTAATTTACGAGCAGATCGCCCGAATCGGCAAAGCGACGGCGAGCCCGGGCCGGCTCGAGATCCTCGAGTTGCTCTCACAGGGTCCCCGGACGGTCGAGGCCCTGGCTGCCCAGCTTGGCCAGAGCATGGCGAACACCTCGCATCATCTGCAGGTGCTGCGGCGCGCCCGGCTCGTCGACGCCGAGAAAGCGGGTCTGCATGTGACGTACCGGTTGGCCCACCCGCAGGTGGGCGAATTCTTCCTTCATCTTCGGATGTTGGCGCAGTCTCGACTTGCGGAGATCGAGCAGGTCAGTCGACAGTACCTCGAGAAACGGGGCGTCATGGAGGCCGTCGAGAAAGACGAGCTCCTGCGCCGCGTCCGTGCGGGTGAGGTCACCGTGATCGACGTCCGGCCGCACGAGGAATACCTCGCCGGTCATCTCCCTGGGGCGCTCTCAGTGCCGCTGTCGGAGCTGAAGAAGCGCGCGCCCGACCTGCCGAAGCATCGAGACATCGTGGCCTATTGCCGCGGCCCATACTGCGTGATGGCGCTCGACGCGGTCGAACTCCTCCGCCGGAACGGGTTATGCGCGCACCGGATGGAATACGGCGTACCCGAATGGCGCGCGCACGGCTGGCGCATTGAGAGCGGTGAGGCTCGTGGCCCCGGGAGCCGGCCATGAGCACGTCAAGACTGCTTCCAGCAGGCGCCATCCGTCTCGGGGCTGCGACGAACTGAAACGGAGCATCGATATGGCGAAGACACTTTTTATCCTCAACGACCCGCCGTACGGCACCGAGCGCAGCTATAACGCGCTGAGGCTTGCCGGTTCGCTGTCGAAGCGCGAGGGCGAACTGGTGAAGGTGTTTCTCGTTGGCGACGCAGCGAGCTGCGCCAAGACGAACCAGAAAGTTCCCCAGGGTTACTACAACGTGGAGGTCATGCTGCGGAGCGTGGGGCGGCACGGCGGCGAGATTGGCGCTTGCTGTGTGTGCATGGACGCGCGTGGCATCAGCGATACCGAGCTGTCCGAAGCGGTCCACCGCAGTTCGCTCGACCAGCTCACGGATTGGACGCAGTGGGCGGACAAGATCCTGGTGTTCTGAGGGCGTCTCGTTAGTACGCACGGGCGCGTGCTGGCGAAGGCACCTCGAGATGACGAGACATGCTCCGACGGCTTCCAGAATGGGCGGTGACCTGGCCGAAGCTGACGGTCGCGTTGGCGATCGCGACGACGATGGTGTTTGCAGCCTGGCTGCCGCGCATGCGCACGGATACCGATCCGAAGAACATGCTGCCGGTGACCTCCGACGTGCGGGTGTTCAATCGACAGGTGGAGCAGTGGTTTGGCCTGCACGAGGACATGATCGTGGTCGGGATCGTGCGAGATCGGGGCCTGTTCGACCGGGCGGCGCTCGAAGCCGTGAGCCGTCTCACCGATCGCATCGTACGGCTTCCTGGGGTCGTCACGGCCGACGTGACCAGCCTGACCACCGCGGACAACGTGGTCGCCGAGGCGGGCACGCTCAGCGTCCAGCCGCTCCTGCCGGCGATTCCCGCTACCGCACAGGATCTGGAAGCCTTCCGGCGCGCGATGATGGACAACCCGATGGTGGTCGACCGGCTTGTGTCGGCTGACGGCCGGGCCACCGCCATCTACGTGCCGATCGAGCGAGGCGCCAACGGCAAAGAGGTCGCGGACAGCATTCGGACCCTTGTCAGCGAAGAACGCGGCGATCTTCGCTTTTACGTCGCGG